>Ga0082335_1000971_pt1 | contig 66503 bp, 69 predicted proteins | sample Subgrocontami58m_FD_72375 | JGI IMG/M metagenome (GOLD analysis project Ga0082335, IMG submission 72375) | Subsurface groundwater microbial communities from S. Glens Falls, New York, USA - GMW37 contaminated, 5.8 m (SPADES assembly) (version 2) ... | reverse complement strand
CTCGTCTACTTGGAAATCATTGACGAACAGAAGTCGTCCGTCCGCAGGAACACGATCTCCTTGAGTAAGGCGGATAATATCTCCCGGCACTAAATTTGTGGCATCTATTTCATGTTCCACACCGTCGCGAATTACTCGCGCTCGCTGTTTTAGATAGGTTTTAAGCTCCGCTAAAGCTTTTTCGGCCTTATATTCTTGATAAAAACCCAAAGTAGCATTGGCGATCAAAGTAGCAAAAATAAAAAATGCATCGCGATAATGAGCGAGGAAAAGCGTAACGATTCCGGCGAACAGTAAAATCAAGATTAGTGGGCTTTTAAACTGATTCAAGAGAATAAAAAAACTAGGAGCTTGCCGCGATTTTTCTATAATGTTTAAACCAAAAATTTTTAATCGCTCCTCCGCCTCTTCTTCCGAAATTCCGCCTTGACTGCTCGTTCGCAAGATTTCAATAACTTCGGACACAGATAATGACGAAAAGGAATGTTTTTGTATTCCACTTGTAATTTTTTCGTGTATCACAATATTGGAAAAATCAAAAGACTAATTCCCAGCTCATCGGGAAAGGGAGAGGCAATAATCGCCGTATCTTGTAATAAAAAACTATTTTTTCTAAATATGTCCATATTTTATCATAGATCAAAAGGTTGATACGATTGCGCCCGTGCTTACCCCTATGGCTATCGCCACGCCTCCGACGATGACCATACGCACGGCGTCTTTGATGATACTAGTTTTAGACATTCGGCCACTTACTGTGCCAAGAATGAATAATGCGACGATGGAGAATATTATAGAAAACATCAAAGCTGTATTCACTGGCCAGATTAGATAAGAAGCAAGAGGAATAAATCCGGAAATGAAATATGAACAAAACATTATTGCTCCTGAAATAAAGCTAGTCCTTTTTGATCCATTGATACCGCTTGAATACTCATCGGCTGATAACTCCGACAGGAAACTGCCCGCCGCCATAGAAAATGCTTCCACAAAAATAAGTACCACACCAGTTAAGAAAATAGTTTCTCTCGGCACGCCGGCTATCGCAATTCCAGAGAGTAACCCAACCGTAGAGACCAAGCTATCTTCTACTCCGAAAATAAAATTCCTGAAATATGATACGGAAGATGTAGTTTTGAACATATATCTATTTAATCGTTCCCTAGTTGCTTAAGATAGATCAGGGTATCGTATCCATGAATTTCTCTATCATTTTCATTTACACCTAAACTTTTGAGAAAGTTAAATAATTCATCCTGAACCTTGTCTGTATTATTGTCCTCGGTAATTTTCTCCACCTCTACAAACGCACCGAGCCCTTCTACATCATCAAGACAAATTTCATAGTCCTTATATTTTGCTTTTCTTCTAACTTTGTGGATTTCTACCATACTGCTGTAGCCCATCAAAAGTAATGCCTCTCTAAATTCTTTCGGTTCAGCTATTTCTGTTTCTCTCTCTTCGCAGTCCAACTCGTTTCTCTGGGATTGTTTAAGAGTAAATATAAACTTACCATTGCTCTCGCGAATTCTAAGAACGTTTTTCCCCGGCTGGAATTGAGCGTAGTCTCCATAGTTTTCATCAACAAATGTCTCGTCATTCTGAATCATTGGCTCTGATAGAGAAATACCCATACTTTCTAACTTCATAGTTAACTCTCTTAAATCCGCAACCCTAGCTTTTACTTCAATTTCTTTTCTCATAATAACGAAATTACCTGTAATCCTTTTTCCCCAATATCTTCCTTAGGCCAGAACTTGGTTAATTCATCTATCTTCCACTTGCCAACATGTCCAACTGCTTTGCTTATCTCTCTGCCAGTATAATTTTTTGTACTCGGATCCCATTCTTTCAAAAGTAGAGTATCTCCTTCGGCTATGTCGAAGTCGTTTAATCTTATCTCATAAGTTTTCTTACCATCAAGAACTTCTTGGAAATATTCAGGCCAGATTTTCTTTTCTACTGTTTTCATAATCACAAGTATATCAAAATGAGAGAGTCAAAGGTTATGGAATGCGCAAGGACTGGAATGCGCAAGGACCGTCCTTGCGCAACTAAGATCATTTCTAACTCTAATAGTATATTAAAACAAAAAAAGCAGTACTTCATAACTGCTTTCTACGAAAGAACTTCAACAGACACAGGGAGATGAGCTCCCCGTGTCTGTTGCCGTCCTCCGCCCCAAGTGGTGAGCGTGCCTAGGGAAGATTCTCGCTTACCGAAACGGACTGAGTACGTCCTTCACTTTCTCCCAGTTGTTGTACAGCAGAACGAGAAGGATCGCGATCAGAAGCAGAACGAGCCCCACCTGGCCGCCTTGCCACTCGCGCCAGGTTACGTTTGGTGAGGGCGATGGGGGATTTGCAGAATCCGCAGAGGAAAAGTACTCCTTCAACGCCCTCAACTTTCGACGTGCCGAGATAGTGTGCCTTCCCCTCGCATTCTTCATGGCGGTATACCCCTTTCTCGTCTAGGACGAGTTGCTCGATCCGGTTTTCTGCCGTCATGGTCGTGGCCTTTCTGGTTGAGAGTGTTGGTAAAAACAGCGGGTCTGATTAAGTTATACGCTTTTTAATAACAGAAGACAACCAACATCAATCTTGTTAAGCAAGGACCGTCCTTGCGCAGTCTGTCCTTGCGCAGTCTCATGCCGATTCTGTTTTTCGTATCAAATGAATCTCCGGGATGACATTACCGCTTATAGGCATCTTAAGATCCTCATCAAGATCTTTTTCTCCAGTCTCTTTGAAACCGAGGTTGTGATAAAACGCGATTGCTTTGTGATTGTATGTCGCGGTCCAAACTTCAATATCACGATTTGGGTCGAGGAATTTCAGTCCTTCTTCCCAAAGTGCAGTACCGATGCCTTTGCCTTGATATTCAGGAAGAATATAAAGTGCTTGTAACTGGTTTTTATCAGGTTGGTTAATGACACGGCAGACACCAACCACTAGATTGCCATCCCGCGCAACAAATGTTTGTTCGCCAGTAGGCGGATTAATCATCTGTTCTCGCCGTTTGGCTAGGCGTTCTTCATCAAAGCGATTTTTATATCTCTCGTCGATATCCTCTACGGTGATGCCATATTCAACATTTGGATAAGTTGCGCGCCAAGCTTTGTGGAAGACATCTTGCATGCCCAACACGTCATCAGGAGAAGCTGGTGTAATGACTATTTCACTACCAATATTTTCTTTGCTATTTTCATATTTCATATTAGATTTTTGTCTAAGAACCCTTTCAGTGATACTAGGTCCTTCTTGTCGTTGGCAAAGAAATAGGAATATATTCCAGCAGCTTGGGCACTCTTGACTGCTTCGGGATTATGCTCAAAATAAACAACCTCATCCTGACTCAATCCAAAGTGCTCCAACATCTTCTCGTAGTAGGAAGGGTCTATCTTTTCGGGATTGTGTTTGAGTGTAAATACCTCATAAGGCATTTTATCCAGGCCAAACTTCTTAAACTGCTCATCATTTGCACCTGTAAGAATAATCTTTCTATTCGGATAAGTTTCAAGTAGCTCGTGCATTTTCTTAAATATCTCTCCTGTATCAGAAACGAAGCAATCTACTGCATCAACTAAGATAGTTTTCATAAAGAAAGTATACCAAAAAGATGATGCTTGAGTGTGCCTGATATTAGGTATCCCCACTTTTGCTTGACTTCCATTAGCGAAGGAGTATATTTAGATACATACACGCCCCAGCTAGCCGCAAGGTCCGCTGGGGTTTTACGTTAAAACTTATTTTCCGTACGCTCAATTTGTTCTGAAAAAGTAAGTTTAGTGTAATTCCGGTCGTCTAGTCCTTTGAGTCGGTAGATTTGATTTGTTGAAAACTTTTTGCCGTCTTCACGTTTAAGTCCAAGTTTTTCCACGACCCTGTAGACTTCATCCCAGTTTTTTCCTTCTATTTCAAGATATGGGTCAAGAAGAGGCCATGTATCAATATCGCACTCTACTCCATCTAGTGTATATCTTTCACGTTTATTCTCCTGATACATTTTCTCTATCAGTCCAATTTTAAGAAGTATATCTCGAGTGGCATCAAAGTCCTTGACTTCCGTTTCGCGTTCATACATTCCATCATCGCCTGTTAGTTTATCTCGAAGATTTTCTCCCAAGCGTTGCTTGAAGGCGAATGTTACTTTGTCTCCCTCATCACGGAGCCGTACCCAAGATGATTGTTTATCAAGACGAAAATCTGGGTAGTCAAAAACAATGCGGCGATAGTGGTAATCTCCTACTTTTTTCGCTCCTAATTCAATAAATTTCCTCTCAATCTTATCTTTTTCAATATCTATAAATGTCAGTTCCATTTCTTCCATGGCAGAAGTATAGCAAAAATAGGGGAGTCAATAATTTTATAATAACAACGCCGTCGTGAGAATGAATCTTCTCACGACGGCTTTTGAAACGAGATACGGCAATTGAGACCGTTCAGGGCGGCTCGGGCCAGTACCATCGTGGTTCTCTGTGGGTCGCTAGAGATTATCCGCACTTCCTGGACCGATCGGCTCTGGCGAACCTTGAGAAGGAGTCCGCTCTTCGTGTTGCAGAATTTCACTCTGCGCTCTCCTCCGGCAACACCTTGTCCTCCCTGGATTACTCCAGCAGAGATCGTATTGACCTCGGGGCACTTGGCGGCTACATCTGCGAAATCGGCCGCCAGTTCGATGAAGGTGGTGTGATTCCCTCCGAACTTCCCCCCGTCACGATGTGGCATTGCCGCTCCTCTCTGGTTAGAAACTTTCTGGATGTCTGCCACTACTATAACATGTCGCTTTTATGTGTCAAGATCATGATAACACACTAACTTTACGATATAGTTATCAGATGCATCCCGAACAATTACAAAGCGTAGAATCTCAAGAACAAATCAAATCTCGCTTGCAAGAGAGATATCAGGGTATTATCGGCAAGCAACTAACTCCAGGAGATATAGATACTTTCGCCGAGGATATCATCGCAGAACTAATGACATTGACGGAAGAGGTGACTAAAGCTTATGCCAAGGAAAGTGGTCTAGATCTTGAAGAATATAAGGGGAAAGATTTTGAAGACGAGGCCTTCTTACACTACGAACTTGAGAGGGTGTCAGATCTGTTGGAGAAGGCGCAGGAAAAATTAGAAATTGTGCGAGAAGTATCTGGTTTCGTAGCGCAAAATATTAATATAGTGCATCTAGAGGAAGTAATTACTCCGACTGAAAAAGAATCGAATAGTTTGCAGCCGGGAAATGGAGAAGAGTTTGCTCCGGATATGATCCCTAGACTGACGACCGCACTCTATATTTTGAGAGAAGGGGGAGTACCTTTGGAAAACATAACTCTGATGGACGGTATCGTGACTCCCGACATGTTGCGCCAGACCAGCTATGTCACAGTTGTCGTTCCTGAAATTGACCGGCTGATGTCAGTCTGCGACGAAGAGGGGAATGCCAGCTACATCTTCAAACTCTCTCTAGTCAACGTTGAAACTATCAATCGCATGACCAAGCCGGAAAAAAATGATCTGATCGCGAGCCAACCCGGCATTGGTGTCCGTTTCAACCAAGGTCCTCGATGGCGTGAGAGGGTAGAGTCCTTTTTGTTTGAAGAGATACCAGCGCCTAATCAAAAGGAAGAAGTGATTGAGCAAACACCGGAGCAAGAAGTACTCACACCTTCGTATGGAGAGTTTGACCCCTGGAGAGGATTTGCTGTAGATGAACAGGGTCGGCATTGGGGCATTCGTTTTACTATAACAAAGAAGATCGGCAGAAGTTATACCATTCTTGATAACAGAATTCATAATCCACGTATAGAGACACGACCTATCTTAAACGCACTGTCACAAATTAAGCCTTCATACTGCTATGAGCAGTTGCTAGCTCTATTTCCAGAGATGCTTGCAGATAGACAAGTAGAAAGAGAAGGTGAATGGGAGGGGTTTTGGATGAATCCGGAGACAGGCAAGCACTGGTCAACTGGTCTTGGAATACAAAATAAGTTTGGCATAAAAGATTGGGTCACAGTAAAGCGTTACGTCGTAAAATATGCTCTTCCATCTACGTCAATAAATGATTTGACAGGACGTCGAGCTGAGGCTTATTGCTACGAAGACTTCTTAGCTCTAGAGCCATTCATGGAATTTGTCACAGCACCCCAAGTAGAACTTAAGGGCAAGTGGGCGGGGTATTGGGTCGATAAGTCTGGGAAACACTGGGCTCCTCTTGGTGTGTTAGCACATAGTTTGCAAGCTGTATTTAGCACGATTGAGCGAATAATTGAGGAAGCAATGCTACCTAAAATGATTTTACGTGCGCGAACTGGGACTGTGTCTACGGCTTACAGCATCGAAGATTTAGAAGAAAGTAATCAATACAAAGAATTTGTCAACGCGCCCTTGGTAGAAAAAGAGGGGGAATGGGAGGGTTTTTTAACCGATAATAATGGCAAACATTGGGGTAATTTAGATCGTATAGCGGAAAAATTGAATGCTGTTAGAACGACGACCAGACGCCTAGCAGCTAAGCATCCCGAGCTGCCATCAAAGACTATCAAAAATTTGAGAGGCAAGCCCCATCAAGGTTTCTGTTATGAAGACATCCAAGAGGTTATGAATTCAAAAAAATAAAGCGTGAAAATTATTTAGAATCTCGAATACGAAACTCCCTTTCCTGTCCTGCCAATCTGTTTTACTTTTCCTTCTTTTTCTAGTCGTTCTAAATATCTTGTGGCTGTTGCATCAGAGACGTGCAAAAGTTTTTCCACTTCGTCATTAGTAATTTGTAGTTGTTTCAAAAACAGAGACATAATTTTTTCTAGTTTCTGCTTCTTTCTATTCTGGACTGCGATTTGCGCTTCGGCTTTCAGTCCACGGATTGATTCACTAGGGGATTGGACCACGGGCGCCAACGGCTCATCGAGGGCTTGATGAGCCGTTGGCTGTGGCGTATCAACAATCAACGGAACCGCCAACGGAGGCAACGCCTCCGTTGGCGCCGAAGTTTCTGCCTTTGGTTCTTCAACTATGTTGGAAGGAATGGGTACTTCTTCGGGTGTGGGGCTTATTTCCGCTTCTGGTTCATCGGGCATAGGAAAATTTTAACATGGCTTTTGCCCCTCTTTTAATAGATTATTTTTCCTTGGCACTAATTAGAATTCCAACTTTTCAAAATGACTTCTTCGTGCCCTTCTGGTAATATCACAAACTTGGCGAAGAGCCATAGATAATCTGTTCATGAGAAATAACACTTCGACTTTTTTCAAGAAACTCTCCTTTACATTTTTCACCGCACTTACATAGTCTCCATCATTTGAAATGAGTATGGCAGTATCAAACTTTCCAAGCGCCGCCATGGTAACCATATCAGTTGCGAGCTGTGTATCAACATTCTTTTCCTGTAAATTACCTTTTGAACCTCTTAAGTCACCATACTTAACCTGAAGTAACGGGGATAGTTTTTCTATAGCTGCATAGTATCGCAATGCTGTGGAGTGTTTCTTGATACCTTTTTCACCTTCTTCTAATAGATATGCTGGTGGTCGAACACAATAAAATCCGACATGAACCAGCTCCCTAGCTCCGGCTAATTTCTCTGCTAATTTTAGGGGATTGTAGAAACAAACCCATGACGGGTCAGTCATCTTCATATCATGAAGATTTCTAAAAACATTGCTATTGTCAATAAACACAGCGACTTTGTTTGGATTTACTGGGGTTTCTGTCGGATTCACGGTGTCAATTTTATAGGAATTTCAGATAAAACAAAAGAGCCCGAAGGCCCTCTCGTTACTTACCATCGCCGAAGCGGGTGATAAGGATTTCTTACTTGCCATAATATGCTACCTGACTTAATAAGTCAATAGGGGGTATGGGGATAGTCATATAACCCAGTATTTCTGGCGAATTTACTATAAAAATATTGTGTTGGATGCTTGCCATATTACATATGTGAATAAAATTTATTCATTCCTCTTGAAATTTCTTTGTATATTTTTTCAACATTCCATCTAAATTTTCTCTCCTATTCCATTCAAAAAAGTTTAATCACCGTGAAAAAAGGTTGACATCGCACACGAGAATGCATAGGGTAAGCATAGAAATGCGGACTTCGGAGAGGGAAGTATGGTTGCAGTGCACAACTAACGAAAGGGTTAGCTATGACAACGTCGAAAACGGCTTGGATTAAACCAGCAATCTGGGGCTTCGTCGCTGGAACGATCGTGATCAGTATCGTTGGATTCAACTGGTGGGGCTGGACTCTGTCCAGCACCGCAAACACACAGGCCACGCAACGTGCGGAAAAGGCGGTGGCCTCGGCCCTCACTCCCTTCTGCATCGCGAACCTGACTAAGGCGTCAGATGCGAAGCAGTTGGATGCGCTCCAGAAACTCGGGCTGTACGAACGCCGGGAAGCGGTCGAGAAGGGTGGCTGGGCCATAATGGTGGGGGAGAAAGAGCCTGCGACAGGAGTCCTGGACTCCTGTGCTACGGCACTTATGAAGATCAAGCCCAAGTAGGTCCTCCGGCGACGGAGAAGTAAGCGAGTGTTCAAGCCTCGCGCAGAGAAGCCCCACGCAGCTTCACTGCGTGGGGCTTCTCTATTTCAGTCACACAAAAAACCCTCCCTGCGCGGATTTCCGTTTTTTCACGCCCATTGATTTTTTACCTTACCTCTTTATGATCGAAATCTGCTTTCTATTCCTTTCCTGATATTTTCTATCTCTTTGGGGCTAAATCCTATGCCTCTTCGTTGCCTAATTTCCTCATTCATTTTCTGTATCTCTTTCTCAATATATGCGCCTTTCTTTAGACCGGCGTACGTCTTATTTGAATGAGTTAATACTGAATCTATTTCTTCGTCCGAAAAGCCTCCTTCTCTAAGAGTTTGCATCCAATCAGAAACATCAACATCTTTGATTGACTCCTTTTTTACTCCTTCTCGCATAGTAGTTTGATTATAGAATAATTTTAGTCATCAGGGAATTATGCATAAATAAGAGCGGCCCCCGGAGAGAATCCGGGGGCCGTGTGCTAAACGTTCGATTGAATCGACGCCGATACTGCCCGCTACTCGAGGAGCGCGAGCAACTCTTCCGACTCCTGCTTCTTCGCATCGACCACAGACGGCGGGAAGAGCTCCTGCGCCCAATCCGTGAGGAAGGAGAGCTTCTCGAGGAAGGGCTTCTGCATTCGTAGTACCTCGATGGGCTTCATTCCCCATTCGGTCGCGAGGCCGATGATGACCTGCTGGATCCATGCGACGCTGAAGGCCTGACTGACATCGGCGTCGCGCAGTATCTGACCGCAAAGCTCGAGCGTGCCGCCGTCGACGACGTACGGGTACTGTGTGCCGCGGATGAGATCGCTGATTTCTTCCTCGTACGGTTTGTCCCGCTTGAGGAGATGCTTTCGCAGTCCGCGGATTGCCCGTTCGATGTTGAGGTCGTCGTGGCCCATCACTCCACTATGGTCGAAGTCATGGAAGAGGGCAGCGATCAGGAGGTTTCGCTTCTGTCGTGGAGTCAGCTTCAGCTTGGCCGTGTAGTACCGGCAGGCCTCGTGGCAGAGCCACAAGATGTGGAACATGTGTCGGAAGTTGTGGTACGGATGCCGGAGGTTCTGGGCCGTGTGGAAGAGGGTACGGGCGTAGTACACCAGCGTGCCTTCGTACAAGCCCTCTTCGTTGCGGAGAATCTCCGGAATGTTGCCTTTCGGAGTGTTGCCTTCCGGTATCATGGACTCCTCCCTGCTATCAGTTGAACATTTTTAGAATCTTACGAGGTCGACCGATGTGGTCAGCTCGGATTCCAAATCTGTAGCTACGATAACACACTTTTACATATATTACAAATATTAGCTCCCGAATTAAAACCTTCACAAACCCCGAAGGAGAACAAGTTCCCTACGGGGCATGCTTTTGAAATTATTTTACCAAATCTGATACACAAATCCAAGAAGCGAAATCTGAAATGATGCGTCCCGCCATTCTCCGCAAGAACGGTTCTTGCGGAATACATACTGGCACACGAAGAAATCTTAGTTTCTAACTAAGAAGTCCATTCGACCTCATATTTGACCTAGGATACAACTCAGAGCTCCGATGATTGGACGAGTTCAGAACTCATTAGTTGAGCAGTTCAGGACCCTTAATTGGGTAAATATAGCACAGGAGTTAGAGTTCAGCGGACTCTCTAACCTAGTTTTAAGTAGGTAGTTAGGAAGTCTTTTTCTTCAACAGGATAGATTGTCAGCTCTGGTATCCTACCAACTTCAACCCACTCAGGACTATAAGATTGTTTTTTATCCTTGTTATTCGCTTCTACGCTATCCTTATGAAGTTGTGCTTCGCCTGAGACATATTCACATAGAAATAATGCGTGCCTATCTCCTCTAGGGTCTGTAAATTCAAGAAGGTTGTCTTTCAGGTTGGCTTCTATTGAAGTCTCTTCTTGCAGTTCTCTAAGAACTGCCTGATTTATATCCTCTCCCTCTTCTACTCCACCTCCAGGCAAAACCCAATACTCCTCTCCATTATTGAAGCGGTGCATCATCAAAAGTTTACCCTCTCTTATTATGACTGCTGTTGCTCTTGTTCTCATTTATTTTTCTATATAAAGGTTTCCTGCCTTACCATAAGCTTCCTCTTCATATTTATTATGCCTATACCCCTTCCTCAAGGTTTCTATCCAATACAAGATAGGATGAATTAAAGGCGTTCTCATAACTTGCTCCACGTGAATTAACTCGTGTTCTAAATCTTTATCCAAGATATTCCTACCAAGTAGGACTACATTACCGATAGCCATTGCCCTAGCTCCTTTCATATTCGGAAGCCACCAATACCACCAAAAGCTTCTGACACTCATTACTAAAGCAGGAGGTTGAAGGTTAAATGAAGTTGTTTGTGGGATAGAGATTAACCCGCACATTATTCCTACAATGGTCCACGGCAGATTGAGAAGAAAAGCTAAAGCTTTCATATCAGCTTAAAATCTATCATCTTGATAGGTGTGTCTAACGAGACTTTATCTCCATAATAACCCCTATAGTGGTTAAGCATATCCTCTTGGTCCTTATACCCTTCGTGCCCAACAAAATCGGTGTCTTCCAGCTCTCCTAACTTCCTCTCTCTAACCTGAGTTATTTTGCCCTTAGCGAACTCTTCTCCTGTTTCCTTATTAACCATAAGGAAGTCGTCTCCTACGCTAAGGTCCTTATCGTCAAACAACCTCCAAGTGGAAGTCTTCTCGCCAGCAAGAACTTTGGGCGCCAGATTAGGCATAAACTTGAGACTCTTCATGACGGAAGTATACCAAAAGTTCTGAACCCTATTCGGGTTAGAAAATTTAGTGGCTTAAAATAAAGCTCTAAAATGGCTCCGCGACCAGGGCAGAACATCTGGGAAACCCTCGGTTTTCCCAGTCCTGCCTGCCTGCAGGCAGGCAGGCCTTCCTCCACGGGAGAGGATTTCTCCTCTCCCGACCCCACTCCTGTTCGAGCATGGTCGCTAGAATACAAAGCAAAAATAAAAATCCCACATGGGACTTTTATTTTCGCTTGCTCCGCGACCAGGGCTCGAACCTGGGACATCCTCCTTACACTGATCCAAAAATTTCTTAATGGGGTGGACTATATCATCGCCCGAGGCGGGCGTAAGGCGCTTCGTCCCGACTAACTATCGGGACTACTCCCCGAAGGGATAGTCTCTGAACCTGCCATCACTTGCTTCGCAATCCGAAGCTTTAGTGAAGGATTGGCTGCTGATTGCCCTCGGCTCTACGTTAGGGTTTCCAGCAATTCACCTTATTTTCGACCTAAATTACTTTAGGAAGCTGCGTATGAACACAGGGAGGCGCTCTACCAACTGAGCTATCGCGGAATATTCTTTCCCATACCTTGCTAGGTAGGGGAATGGTAGAATAATAGAGGGTTTTTATACATTAATCAAACATTTATGAGTCAAAAAAGTTATTATTCAACGACTGGCGCCATATTTCTTATTATCACCGCCCTCCATTTATTGAGAGTTTTAAACGGTTGGGAGGTCAGTATAAGCACTTTTATAGTGCCAATGTGGATAAGCTGGGTTGCGGTTGTCCTAGCAGGGTATCTATCGTATCAAGGTCTCAAGAAGAAGGGATAGGCGGAAAATGCTAGAATAGGGAAGTGAAGTCTCATATTCATCACTATCTGAAGCAGTTTAATCTCCAAGTCGCACTTCTGGTCTGCATTATCGTAGCCCTAGTCCTTGCTGGTTATGTGGCGTACCAATATCGTATTCTTACTAAAGAATTGAACGAGTCAGAAACTGATAATGGGGAATTAAGAGCACAATTGGAAGAGGTTACTCAAGATAGGTCGAACCTCAACGAGTTATCGAATTATCAGCAGTCAATAATCGATTCGTTCCAGGGGCAGATCAGTAATATTGGCAATACAGTCGGAGTGCTCAATAAACTCTCCCAAACAGATAAGGAACTTCTGAAAAAATATTCCAAAGTCTATTTCTTGAACGAGAATTACGTACCGGCCAAACTTACTCAAGTAGACGCACAATTTACTTATGACGGCGGTGGAACAAACTTCCTCATTCACGCAGATGTCTGGCCTTATCTTAAAAAACTTTTGGAAGCCACGCGCTCCAACGGTACAGAACTGCTGATCGCCTCGGCATTCCGTTCTTTTGATACCCAGACTTCTCTGAAGTCAGAATACAAAGTGATCTATGGGACAGGTACCGCCAATCAGTTTTCTGCCGATCAAGGATACTCCGAGCATCAACTGGGTACCGCGGTTGATTTCACAACCTCCAGTTTGGGAGGAGTGTTTTCTAAATTTCAATCAGATCCTGCGTACAAGTGGCTCGTAGGTAACGCCTATATGTACGGGTTTGTGCTCTCGTATCCCGAAAAAAACGCTTATTACAAATTCGAGCCGTGGCATTGGAGATTTGTGGGCGTTGCTCTGGCAGAAAAGCTCCATCGGGAAAATAAGTATTTCTACGACCTAGACCAGCGCGAGATTGACGCTTTTCTTATCAAGTTATTTGATTAGTTATATAATTAGAATATGAAAATAAATATTAAGGCGACAGGTATAGAACTGACGCCAGCTATAACAGATTATGTCGAGAAGAAGATTGCTCATATTGAGAAGTTTCTTGATAAAAATAATGTCGATACTGTCGCTCAGGTGGAAGTGGGCAGGAGTACGCGTCATCACAAGACAGGAAATATTTTCCGCGCGGAGGTGCATATAACCGGAGTGGGTATTGATCTCTATGCCGTTAGAGAAATGGAAGATTTGTACGCAGCTATTGATATTGTTAAAGATGAAATAGTCCAAAATGTACTGCAACTCAAGGGCAAACGAGAAACTCTTACTCGCAAAGGCGCCAAGATGATGAAGAATATAATGAAAGGTATTGTCGGTAGTTTTAGAAAGAAGTGATAGTTTCAAAATTGTAATTTTCGGGCATTTCAGCTAGTATATGACAATGACAAACTCTTTTACCGCAGGAGGTCAATAATTTTACAGCTCGTAAAATTTGTAAAGATCTGGGTGTTACAGAAAGCTCCTAAAATCCGCCAGCACGAAAAAATAAATCGTTTGAGAGGATATTAAGCATAATGTTAAAGACTGTCTTTGACATCGGGATTGTCCTAAGCTCGGCTTTGGACATTTAACTACGAATACGTTACTTATTGCCTATAGGCATAAAGTAACGTATGACGACATAATCCTATTTTGTTAAACACTCGGTGTTTAACATTTATTATAAAAAGGGAAACCCGCCACTGACACTTGCGACGGGTTTCCGTCGCCTGTCAGGGCGGGGGGGGTGATGTCTCGGCTACTGCACTACTTTGTACAACCTTTCGCAGTTTAACTCGCCGACATGGTTCAAGAACAAGCTGTCGTATCTTCCTTTTCTGCCATCTGCCAGTGTGACGTGGTTCTCGTACCGAGTATAGAAACTAAACAGCGACTTCTCGTATATTTTTATCTCCACGATCCGGGAGCAGACTACTTCACGCTTACTAGCTATGAGCTCAGTAACCGTGGAGATTATCGCGCCCACCAAGGTTGCCACCACTAGCCCTGTCCCCACCCCTGCGAAAAACTTTGCCATGGCTTTCTCCTTGTATAAGGTGAAATGTCATTCTTTTTTGAAAGTCTGCTAGAACCCTAGCATATTAGACTTCATCTGTCAATGAGCAATATTTTTGTGGTATTATAGAAAGAATGGTCATATCAAAGTCAGAATTTATGATGTTTCTGAAGCATCCAGCGTGGTTGTGATTTTGACGTTTTAGATCTAATTACCTCGTAGGAAATCCTGCCAATCCATTTCTTTTTTTCCGGCTGGAATGACGCGGGTAGGGGAGAATCGACCATCTTTGATTTCTGCATCTTTAACTATCAGGCGTACCTCTTTCCCTCTTTTATTTTTGTAAAACATATATGCGCATGGCCAAGTGCTGTATGCCATGACTTTTTTTAAGTTCTCCTCTGGAAGGTCTTGGAGATTCAAGAGGCCATCTTCTTTTTGAATTAATTTTGTATATGTTGCCTGATCATGATTCTGTGGAGTTTCATTTATTTTTCCCTCAACCCATTTAGGAAGTAGCAACCCAAGTATCTTGCCCCCTGCTCTTCCAAGTTTCTCTTCCACCACCTCATAGTTGTCTGGCCAGGGTGTAATGGAGATTTTCGCTTGCAAAATGATTGGCCCATGATCCATCTTTTCATCCATTCTGATGATAGTAATTCCGGGTTGTCCAAGACCGAGGATAGTGTTTTGAATTGGAGCAGGCCCACGCAGTTGTGGAAGAAGCGATGGGTGCACATTGAGAGTCCCGTGTTTCGGTAGGTCGATTATTTCTTTCGGCAGAATTTTCCCAAACGATGCTACTACGAATACGTCCGCACTAATTTTCTTTAATTCTTCTAGTGACAAGGGCTCTTTAGCTGAAGTAATGTTCAGTACCGGAGAGAGTCCCCCCACCTCGAGTTCCTCCAGCACATATTTAGAAAATTGTGAGCTACCGAAAAAGACACACTTTATTTTTGGTTTTGGTGGTAACTCTTGCACATTTTCGGCTTTATCGATGAAGAGGATGCCATCCAAATGGTCTGTCTCATGTTGGAAGATTTGCGCCAAAAGTCCTGACGCCCCTCTCTCAAATCGCTTGCCCGTCTCGTCATAAGCCCTAATAGTAACCTTCTCACTCCTTTTGACTTGTCCATAGAGCCAACGGATAGAGAGGCATCCCTCTTCCACTTTCTTTTTTTTCTTTGATGATTTGATTATCTCTGGATTAATGAACACCAGATCATTCTTCAGTCCTCTGTTTAAGTTCAAGGCCAAAATGTCGCTATTGACGAGAAAAAGGCGCAAACTTTCCCCGATTTGCGGTGCGGCGAGGGCGACCCCATCCTCTTCAGTATGGAGCGCTTGACTCATTCTCTTAATAATATTTGAGATCCTCTTAGACCCTATATCCTTTATAGGAATATTCTTAGCTTTCAATCTAAGTACCTTATTATCCCTTTGGAGAATGTTATTTTTTTTCATTTCAGTTTTAAACTACCGAAAAAACATCGTGAGAAATTTGAACTCTGGGAACACCGCTTCAACAAATAAGCTAGATCCTCGACAGACAGGTGAGAGGTCTTCACTCCTATAGCGCTCATGGGCAATACTTTCATGTCTGCAGCCACCCTTTCAGCATTGATTCTCCTGTGGAATTCATCAAGCATCTTCAGGCGTGGATGTTTAAATAGGGCCTTTACATTGCTATTTTTCAGGTGTTCGTTAATAGATTTCATGATACGAATTATACGAATTTTATCGAATAATACGAGCCCATTCGCGACATTCGCTTTTATTCGCTATAATTCGTGTCTATGAAAAAACTTGGCATAGACCTTGGTACAACTAATATTCTCGTCTTTGTTCCCGGCAAAGGCATTGTTTTAAATGAACCCTCGGTTGTGGCAGTTTCAGAGGACAACAAGATTCTAGCCATCGGCTTGGAAGCTAAGGCCATGATCGGCCGAACACCGGAAAACATTATCGCTTACAGGCCGATGAAAGATGGTGTCATTGCCGACTACCGAGTGACGGAGGCCATGCTCCGTTACTATATAGACAAGGCGCTCGGGAGATGGAATATTTTCAAACCAGATGTTTTGATTTCCGTGCCGGCTGGGGTGACTTCTACAGAACGCCGGGCAGTGGTTGAGGCAGCTATGAAAGCGGGAGCCAAGAATGCTTATGTAGTCAAAGAACCAATTCTTGCCGCTATCGGTGCTGGCATTCCTATCCAAGAAGCAACAGGGCATCTTATAGTGGATATTGGCGGTGGGACGACGGATGTCGCCGTAATCTCACTTGGAGGAATTGTCGCTTCCACTTCTGTCAAAGTAGCTGGTAATAAAATTGACATTGCCATAGCCGATCACATTAAGAAAAATTTTAATTTAGTTATAGGAGATAAAACTGCCGAGGATATCAAAATTACAATCGGATCCGCTATTCCTGTGGACGAAGAGTTGGCTATGAATGTGAAGGGACGCGATTTCTTGCTTGGCTTGCCGCGCACGATCGAAATCAAAACTAATGAAGTGGTAAAAGCCATTTCGAAAGAATTACGCGAGATGATTAAAGCGGTTAAAGAAGTTTTGCAAGAAACTCCACCCGAGCTCTCCTCTGACATCATCGACCATGGGATTATTATGACTGGTGGTTCTAGTCAGTTGCGCAATTTTCCGGAACTGATGTTTCGTCGCACTGGCGTCAAGGCGGTTCTCGCCAAAGACGCGTATTTCTGTGTTGCCAAAGGTACGGGCGTAGCTCTAGAACACCTCGATACTTACAAAAAGTCTATTATCGCGAAGAGATAGTGAAATTTTCTATAGAACAAGAGCTAAAGGGGGGACTTGGTCGTGCTGGCACTTTAGAGACTCCTCATGGCCTGATTCATACGCCGGCTTTTGTGACGGTAGGGACAAAGGCTACGGTCAAGGCTCTGACGCCGGAACAAGTGAAAAGTGTGGGCGCAGAAGTAGTTTTAGCAAATACTTACCACCTTTATCTAGAACCCGGTGCGGAACGCATAAAAAGTTTTGGTGGGTTACACAAGTTTATGAATTGGAACGGACCACTCATGACCGACTCCGGCGGTTTCCAAGTATTTTCTCTCGGCGCGGCGTATGGAAAAGAATTATCAAAGATTACTAAAATCACTAATCCCTCGCAGCTGATTGCAGAGAGGTCTCTGGATTCTGAAGTTCCACGTTTGGCAACTATCGGCGCTGATGGAGTTTCTTTCCGCTCGCATATAGACGGTTCGCTTCATTACATCACACCGGAGAAGTCAATTGAAATACAACATAATCTTGGGGCAGACATCATTTTTGCTTTCGATGAATGTACCTCCCCATCTGAAAATTTCCGCTATCAGGAGGAAGCACTCGAACGCACCCACCGCTGGGCCGAGCGTTCACTCGCTTACCATCATTCTAATGTTCTCAAGAACACCAGAACAGAAAAACAGGCATTATTTGGCATTGTGCAAGGAGGGAGGGAGGAGTCGCTTCGCAAGAGGTCGGCGGAGTTTATCGGAGGCCTAGATTTTGAAGGTTTCGGTATCGGTGGCTCTTTCGCTAAAGAGGATATGCAAACTGTCGTGAAGTGGGTTAATGAAATATTGCCGAAAGAGAAGCCGAGACATTTGTTAGGAATAGGTGAACCGGAAGATTTATTTATGGGCGTAGAAAATGGTGTTGATTTGTTTGACTGTGTTGCTCCTACAAGAAATGGCCGCGGTGGCACCCTGTATACTTCAAGTGGGAAAATCAATATCAGAAATGCCGAGTTTAGAGAAGATGCCGGTCCAATAGACAGTGAATGTCAATGTGAAGTTTGTCAAAAATATTCCCGAGCGTATCTTTGCCATCTCTACAGAGCCCACGAAATGCTCGGTGGTACCCTCGGCTCAATGCACAATCTCTATTTCATCATCAATTTAGTCAAACGCATGCGCCAAAGTATTTTAGATGATAATTTCCCTGAATTTAAACAAAATTTTCTGTATAAATATAAAATTGACATTAGAACTTAACTACCATACTATTTCGACAGACAAGCAAACGAATAGGAGGTTAACCAAGCCAAAAGGAGGTGAGATTCGTGGGTAAGGTGTTTTCGTGGGGTGAAATTGAGAGGAAAGAAATCCCTCAACCATCGGATTTTTCTATTGTCGTGGGCAAAATCAGGCAAAATCTGGAAGTGGCTAACGGTGTTGTCGGAGGTATTCTGTGCGGCTCTGTTCTCTGGAACAGTTATAACGAGCGTAGCGACATCGATTGTGTTGTTGTGTACGATCCAACCAAGCGACGTGAGGTAGTCGAGGCGCTTCGAGACATCAACCAAACTGCCTCCACTCTTCATGTACCCACCGAGTTGATTCCTCTTGACATGCATATCGTAAGGACTCCTCTGCATCACATAGGACCTTCGTTCGCCGTTCATTTGCGTTATGCGGCAGAGAATGGTGGAGTCATCAAGGAGAATCCACTTCCGCTTTTCGTTTTTGACGGCATAAGTATCGTTGAGGATGTTCGCGGATATCTTCGAAACAAACTGCGGAGATTGGAGAAGGGAATGAGTACTCTTCCCACAATGGAAGTCGCCGATCTTCTCCGATTTCTACAGAAGGTTCTCGAAGCGCCGGTACATGTCGCACGTAAGCTTTTGCGTTGGCAAGCGGTGAAGATGCCAGACGATTCCAAGCGAACAGTCATGTTCTACTATCCCGACATCGCCAACGCACGAGAGCACGAGTTGTTCGTGAAGATCACCACTATCGATAGTCAGTACACAGCTGAGATTCTTGCACAGCTTCAGCATCCCAACAAAGCCCTATATTCCCGAGTAATCGGAGAGATAGAGGAATTGGCCTGGGATACGCTAGAGTTCGTGAGACTCAACGCTTTCCGTCTCATCTAGGCCTGCAGTCGCTAAGCGACTGCAGGCCTTCTGTTTTAATGCAATACTCAAGAACGGTTATAGTACAATCCCAAATATTCTTACATTTATAATCCACGGTCGTGAGTTATAGATGTACATGGGAAATTAGAAAAAAGTCAAATTAAAATCGTGAATATCAATAAATGTTGTATATTACTCTCCTATGGCGGTTTTTAAATTAAAAAGCGATTTTGAGCCTGCTGGGGACCAGCCCAAAGCGATAAAGGAGCTAGTCGAGGGGCTGAAGAAGGGTCTAAGGTATCAGACCCTTTTAGGTGTGACTGGTTCGGGTAAGACTTTTACTGTCGCCAATGTGATAGAGAAAATTGGCAAGCCGACACTTGTGATTGCGCATAATAAAACTTTGGCCGCACAACTCGCGCAAGAGTACCGCGAATTTTTCCCAAACAACGCGGTGCATTATTTTGTTTCCTATTACGACTTCTACCAGCCGGAAGCATACATGCCTATCACTGATACTTATATCGAGAAAGAAGCGATGATCAACGAAGAAATAGAGCGTCTTCGACATGCCTCCACTCAAGCCCTTTTGACTCGAAGGGACGTTATTATCGTCGCTTCAGTTTCTTGTATCTACGGCCTCGGTAATCCGGAGGAATACGAGAAGGTCAATTTAAAGATTGAGAAAGGGCAAAATATTTCTCGTGCCGATTTAATTCGCTCGCTCATCGACATTCACTACACTCGTACTAATTCAGATATTAAGTCCGGCACATTTCGAGCGCTTGGTAACGCGGTTGAAATTATGCCTGTTTCCGAACGCATTATATATAGAATTGAAATTGATGAAGGGAAAATAGAATCGATCAAGAGGATAGACGCTGTGTCCCGCGCTATCATTAACGAGCCAGAGACTTTTTTCATTTTCCCCGCGAAACACTTTATCACCGCAGACGCCGCCGCCAAGCGCGCGCTTAAAAGCATCAAAGAAGAACTCAATGAGCAATTAGTAAAATTGAACAAGAAGGGGAAATTATTAGAGGCTGAAAGGTTGAAGAGGCGGACTACATATGATCTTGCTATGATTCGCGAGGTTGGTTATACCAATGGGATTGAAAATTATTCGAGACACTTCTCTGGTAAATTTCCCGGTGAAGCGCCGTATACACTATTAGATTATTTTTCCTCGACTACGCTCGGAACAAGTCCCCGTGATTTTTTGACAATTATAGATGAATCGCACGTGACTGTACCACAAATCGGTGGTATGTATGCCGGAGATAAGTCGCGCAAAGATGTACTTATCGAACATGGCTTTCGTCTACCAAGCGCGAGAGACAATAGACCACTTCGGTTTGAAGAATTTGAGGCGAGGGTGGGTCAAGTGATTTTTACAAGCGCGACTCCCTCGAGGTTTGAAAAGGAAAATAGTAGCAAAGTGGTCGAGCAAGTGATCCGGCCCACTGGGTTAGTGGATCCAGAGATTTCAGTACGACCAATTCAAACCTCTTCCCGCCTTCGGCACCCCTCTCCTAGATCTAGGAGAGGGGATGGGGATGAGGTGTATCCTGGGCAAGTTCTTGATTTTATTGAAGAAGCCGGAAAAGCGATAGAGAAAGGCGGACGGGTGATTGCCACCACTTTGACTAAAAAGATGGCGGAAGATTTAAGCGAGTTTCTGAAGGATAAGAAGATTAAAGCCCGCTATCTCCACAGTGAAATAAAAACTATAGAACGTATAGAGATTCTAACCGATTTTCGCCGAGGTGTATTTGACTGCCTGGTTGGGGTCAATCTCTTGAGAGAGGGCTTGGATTTGCCCGAAGTGACGCTGATAGGAATTTTAGATGCGGATAAAGAGGGCTTTTTGCGCTCTGATACTTCTCTAATCCAGATTATCGGCCGGGCGGCGCGCAATGTGGAGGGAAGGGTGATTCTATACGCCGATAACATGACGGGTTCCATGGAAAGGGCCATAAGTGAGACATCGCGTCGTCGTAGTATCCAAGTAGCTTTCAATAAGAAGCATAACATTACCCCCAAGACGATTATCAAAAAAATAAAAGATATTACAGACACACTTGAAAGAGAACATCATCAGGCGGTCAATCTTTTATTGGAAACGGATGAAAAGCTTTTTACCAAAAATCCCAAGAAGTTAATTAAAGAGAAGAAAAAAGAAATGGAAGAAGCGGTACGCGACCTTGACTTTGAAACGGCTGCTATCCTGCGTGACGAGATCCAGGTCTTGCATAAAAAATTATCTGACGTGCTATAATAAAATCATTACCAATAATCATTTTTTATATGTCACTTTTAGTTCAAGTTGGTATCAATGAGGGGGAAGATGCCTACACGGTTGGAGCGAATGCCTGTCAGGAGGCGATGAGCAAATTGGGAACAGATAGCGCGGATTTAGCCATTGTCTTTTCCTCCGTTAAATATGACCAGGAGAAGATGCTCGCCGGAGTACGCTCTGTCAGCAAGGAAGCGCTATTAGTTGGGTCTTCGACAGCCGGGGAAATTACCACCGAAGGTCCGGCCAATAGGCCTTCAGTGGCGGTAATGCTCTTGAAGTCTTCGGAAATCAAGTTCTATGCCGCAGTTGGGGAAAATATTGCCGTCGACGCCCGCAAGGCAGGGAAGGATGCCGCCGACGAAGTTAAAAGACTGGCTGGGGGCAATCTCAATGCCTTTATGATGATGCCGGATGTGTTGGTCGGCAATGGCGCCGACATCGTGCGAGGCGTGCTCGACTCCCTTGGTGAGCATTTCCCAGTTGTCGGTGGCGCTTCGGGTGACGATTTTAAGTTTGTCAAAACCTATCAGTATCTCAATGATAAAGTCTATTCCGGTACGGTAGTGGGTCTTGGCCTGGTGGGTAACTTTAAGATTGGTATTGGCGTTAAGCATGGCTGGCTACCGATCGGCAATCCCATGAAGGTTACTAAATCTCAAGGAGCGGTACTTCATGAGCTTGATGGCAAGCCTGCCATCAATATTTACAAGGATTATTTTGGCGCGGAAGAAGCGCAGAAGCTTCGGGAGGAACCTTTAGCCAGGTTGGCCATCACTTATCCTCTTGGTATGACTGTTCCCGGTAGTGACGAGATGCTCATCAGAGACCCCATTACCGTGGATGAAAAGGGTTCCATTACCTGCGCGGCAGAAATCCCAGAGGGTTCTCTAATCCGCTTGATGGTCGGTTCCAGGGAAGAAGCGGTCAAAGTAGCGAAAGTGGCGGCAGAAAAGGCGGTGGAACAGCTCGACGGCTTACCGCCCAAAGCTGTTATTATCTTCAACTGTATCGCCCGCAACAAATTGTTCGGTGATCGCGCGGGAGAAGAAATCAACGCCATTCAGGAAGTGGTCGGAGAGGAGACTCCGCTCATTGGTTTCTATACCTATGGAGAGCAGGCGCCACTTGGAGGTGAGGTTAGAAATCTCGCTAAGTGCAATCCGGCCTTCCACAATGAAACTGTCGTCATTTGCGTTCTGGCTTAATAATTAATCATTATTCCTCCTATGAATAAAAATATTTTATTAGTCATTGGACTCATTGTCCTCTTGATAGTGGCGGGGTATGTTTTTTCGCGCTATTCACTTCCTCAGACTTCAGAAAAAATCCAAAAAGTGGGTATAATCGTGCGTGGTAAAAGCTATGAGGCCGCGGTTGGCGGTTTTAAAGCGAAAATGAATGAGCTTGGGTATGAGGAGGGAAAAAATATTTTGTATAACATACAGTTTGTTAACAAAAGGGAAGATCTTCCCGGCGTGGTTAAGGCAATGTTGGATGATGGTGTAGAGCTTTTACATACCTATTCCACTCCGGCAACCATAGAAGCTTTTAATCAGACGAAAATAGTTCCGATTGTTTTTGGTTCAATGGGAGATCCCATCGCCTCTGGTCTTGTTCAAACATTACAAAAACCGGGATTAAATGTCACAGGTATTAGTTCTTTGAGCGTCGATACCGTTGGGAAACGCATGGAATATGTGAAGCAGCTCGTTCCCTCAATTCGCCGTGTAGCTTTTGCATTTACCGAGTCCGATATTCCGGCGAGGCGCTCTTATGAGGAAGCGATAAAAGCCGCACCTCGGCTTGGACTTGTTATTGTGCCTTACTACATAACTCCAGAGCGTAGTGTACAGGAGACTGCGGCTGCGATCTTTAAAAAAGATGTTGACGCGATTGTCATCTCTTCTGATTCCGCGACTTGGGCAAATCTTGTCGATTATATAGCTCAGGCCAAAAAGGAAAAACTTCCGTTTTCGGTTTTTGACAAAGACATGGTAGAGAAAGGTGGGCTTGTTGGATATGGTCCGGATTACGCCATTGTCGGCGGTCAAGCGGCTCTTCTTGTGTCGAAAATTCTAAAGGGCGCTATACCTGGGGATCTTCCTGTGGAAAGTCCGAATAAATTTATTCTTGCCATAAATTTAAAAACCGCTGAGGAAAATGGGATTACTATTTCTGATTCTTTTTTATCCATAGTCGACTTCATTGTTCGCTAGTTGAAGCCGTAAATAAGGAACTTGGTTAATCCTCTTCCAGTTGAGTTTCCCCAAAAAAGTGGCTTTATACCACGCTCTTTCTGGCTTTTGATTATTATCGCGGTTGTGGCATTCATTGTTTCAAATGGATATTTTGCGTATCAAGCAGTTAAAAATGGTGAAGAAAATGTTTCTTCACTCCATCTCGAAATTGCTCAACGTGCAGAAGAAGTCATCCGTCACTCCCTTATACAAAATCAGAGAGCGGGAGAGCGGGTATCGCGCGAATTGGGATTAAAGGCGACTGACCCAAAGAGTCTGCTTTTAAGCTTTATGCGTGATAATCCCCAGTTTATTAGGGTTTCGATTCTAGATGATTCTGGTCTTGAGACGATGCGCAACGATCGCTTTACGATTATAACGCAAAGTGATTTAGTAGATTTTGGAAACCGAATGGAATTTATAGAAGCGAAAAAAGGTGAGATATATATCGGAGAAATTTATTTCTCGGAGCGTGGCGAGCCGATGATATCGATAACGACGCCAATCTATTCTCCCCGCAGAGATTTTCTTGGAGCTCTCTATACTGAGCTCAATCTTCGTTTTCTCTGGGATCTCCTGGGGTCTATTTCATATGGAGGCAGTGTCAAAGCTTATCTGGTTGACCAAAAAGGATTTTTAATTGCGGACCCGGATCCTTCACTTGTTCTACGGAAAGAAAATTTACTTGAACGGCTGGTTGTGAAAAAGGTCCTTGGTGGAGAGAAAATTGTTGGTGGTCTTAATCCAGAAAATCGATATAGGAATTCTCTTGGAGAGAAAGTTTTTACCGTGGGGATCAGACTAGAGCCCTATGGTTGGGGTATTTTTACCGAAGAACCGCTATCCTCAGCGCTTGTCGCATCGCGTCGCACGAGTGTAGTAGGTATTAGCCTGACATTGGCAAGTATCATCCTTCTTTTCATACTTGTTTATGTGATACGCCGACTAATAGCACTTAATATAAAACTGCACGGGCTTATTCGTGAGCTTGACAGGGGAGGGAAGATGCTTATCCGTCGGGACTTGGAATTGACCCGAGCTAATGAGAAACTTCATGAACTTGACCAGTCCAAATCAAACTTCATTTCCGTTACGGCACATCAGCTCCGTACCCCACTTTCCGGAATGAAGTGGACCATTGATATGGTTTTAAGCGGGACTTTGGGCCCGCTCTCTATCGAGCAGAAATCTTTTCTGATGAAATGTTACGAAAGTAATGAGCGCATGATCATTTTAATAAATGACATGCTGGGTGCCGATCGCATTGATTCAGACAAACTAAAGTATCGTTTCGTTCCGACGCAGATCTTTGACCTCTTGGACAATGTTCTATTTGAAATGATCTCTTCTGTCACCAAGAAAAAATTGCAGATGTCATTTGTGAACAAGGATAGGAATTTACCCCAAGTGCACGTAGATACCGAAAAAATGCGTGCTGTACTGCAGAACCTCTTGGAAAATGCCATCAAATATACTCCCGTGGGTGGTAAGATTGGTATAGATTTTCAAGTCGTTGACGGCTTTGTACAAATCTCGATCCAAGACAGCGGTATCGGCATCCCGGAAGAGGATAAGAAAAATATCTTCAAACGCTTCTTTAGGGCTAAAAATGCCATCAAGATGGAAACTGATGGTTCTGGTCTAGGCCTCTTCATTGCCAAGGGTATTATTGAGAAACATGGAGGTAAAATTTGGTTTGAATCGAAAGTGGGGGAGGGTACAATCTTTCACTTTACTATTCCCATTGTCAAATAATTTGCTATAGTGGTTATTATGAAAAACATATTGATTATAGAAGATGATATCTTTCTGGGAGATGTTCTGCTCGAGAAATTTAAGAAAGAAGGTTTCAGCCCTCATCTTTCTCGCGATGGCGCGGAAGGTTTGGGGAAAATCAAAGAACTAAAGCCCGATCTCATTCTGCTCGACATCATTCTGCCCACCATGAACGGCTACGAAATCCTGGAGGCCAAACAAAAAGACCCTGAAATTAAAAAAATTCCAGTAATTATCATTTCCAACTCTGGTCAGCCGGTGGAAATCAATAGAGCGCTTGCTCTCGGTGTCAAGGACTATTTTATCAAAGCCCAGTTTGATCCGGAAGAGGTTATGGTTAAGGTCAGAGCTTTTCTTAAAAAGAACGGCGGACAGGAAAGCGACATAACCATTGACTCCAGCTCCAAGGCCTCCTCTGGTCAACTAGCGGGTAAGAAAATAATGTGGGTGGAGGATGACACTTTTTTAAGTGATATTATTGCTCGCAAACTTGTTGCTGAGAAATGCGTTCTGGTGCACACCAAGGATGCCGAGGAAGCCCTTTCCTTGGTGGAGACGGAAATGCCAGATGTTATTCTACTTGATATTCTACTTCCTGGTATGAATGGATTTGAATTGCTCGAGAAACTCAAATCAAACCCAAAACTCAAGGATATCCCGATTATTCTCCTTACCAATCTTGGTCAGGAAAGTGACGTAGAGAAAGGTAAAAGACTTGGTGCTAATCGCTTCCTCATCAAAGCCACTTTAAAGCTCGATGAAGTCATCGGACAGATAGAAGAGGTTATCGCTGAAACTAAAAAATAGTAGCGGAGAAATTTTGCCAGCAAAAAAGAGAATCCTATACTTACAGTATATTAGTATATTGTAAAAGTATTATGCCCCACATTTCTAAACGGAAGTTAATCAAAGAACATTTCAATAAGCTAGTTTTGGAGTTTATTAAATCTCTGGAAAGATCATTCAAAAAAGGTGAGACTAAACCAGTGTTCTACGAATTTTTTACCTACACAGAGAGAGCCATGTTTGCTAAACGCTTGGCAGTGATAGCCATGCTTTCTCAAAAAGTTTCTAATTATGCCATATCCGAAGTGCTCCGTATGAGTCCGTCTACCATAGAGAGAATGTTTTTGAAATACGAACGTGGTAAATATGACGGCATTATTAAACATGCTCTTGGTCAGAAAGACATTTGGGAGATAGTTAATAGTATTCTGACTGTTGGCGGTTTCATGCCACCAAGAGTTGGTGGAAAACGTTGGAGAAAATTTGATAAATCTCTTTACGACCAGAAACTCCTTGAAACCTAACATACGATATATCGTATGTTAGGTCCAGATGATATTTTCAAAGTAAAATTTTATAAAAAGAAAAAGCTCGGGGAACGAATTCCCCGAGCCTCTTCGTGATCAGCTCGTGCCGATCACGGTCCAGTCGACTGCCGTTAGGGGTCTTTCTCCATGACTGTCTTGCCGAAACCTCCAGCCATTCAGTTCACCTCCTTCCGACAAGTGGCCTCATCACCAAAAGAGCTACTCAAGTAGTTTAATATATTTTGTGCGTTTGTGTTAGTATAGACATCCTCACCCTATAGCCAGAGCTGGGGTGTATTTCTAATATGTCTAAAGAAAAATCAGAATTAGAAGACAAAATCATTGTCAAAGGGGCGCGGACGCACAATCTGAAGAATATTACGGTGGAAATGCCGAGGAATAAAATGATTGTTTTTACCGGTCTTTCCGGTTCGGGCAAGTCTTCGCTTGCTTTTGACACGATTTTTGCCGAAGGACAGAGGCGTTATGTCGAATCGCTCTCTTCTTATGCCCGACAATTCTTGCGCCAAATGCAGAAACCTGACGTGGATGAGATTAGCGGCCTCTCGCCGGCTATTTCTATTGACCAGAAAAGTCGCTCGAACAATCCTCGTTCGACCGTGGCGACCATCACCGAAATTTATGATTATCTTAGAATTCTTTTCGCGCGGATTGGTCGGCCGCATTGTCTAGTCTGTGGTAATGAGATAAAGAAGCTCTCAAACGAAGAGATTAAAGATTTTATCTTGGAGAAAGTGTCAAAAGGCATCTTTGACATACTAGCCCCAGTTGTTCGTGGCAGAAAAGGGGAATACTATCAGCTTCTTTATAATCTCTTAGGTAAAGGTTATAAGACGGTTGTTGTAGATGGTAAGAAATATTCTCTGCGAGAGCGTATTGAATTGACTAAAACCAAGAAACATGAAATATCTGTCTTGGTTGATTCAATAAATATGGAGGAAGCAGGGGCACAAGAGAGGTTATCTGAGGCAATAGAAAGAGCTTTAAATGAATCAGACGGTCTGCTTGTTTTAAAATTCAAAGACGAGGAGCATCTAATGTCGGCTAAATGGGCGTGTCCAAAGGACGGATTCTCTTTTCCAGAGATAGAGCCACGCTTGTTTTCTTTCAACTCTCCTTATGGCGCTTGTCCCGATTGTAATGGTCTTGGTACCAAATATTTTTTCGGCACTGAACCTTGCGAGCGCTGTCTCGGCAAGCGTCTGCGTGACGAATCCCTGCATGTTCTAGTTGGTGGCAAAAATATTGTTGAGCTAACTTCATTTTCTATCAAAGATTGTGATGAATTCTTCAAAAAACTGAAGTTAACTATTCGGGAGAAAAATATTTCTAAAGTGGTGACAAAAGAGATAGAGGCACGCCTATCCTTCATGCTCAATGTTGGTATTGAATATCTCTCGCTTAACCGTAGGGCGCATACTCTATCCGGTGGGGAAGCCCAGCGTATTCGTCTGGCTTCACAACTTGGTTCAGGTTTGGTCGGTGCTCTCTATGTTCTGGACGAACCAACTATTGGGCTACACGCTCGAGATAATGCTCGCTTGATAAAGACCCTTCTTAATCTGCGCGACCTTGGCAACACTATTATCGTTGTAGAACATGATGAAGAAACAATTTATTCTTCGGATTATCTGGTTGACATTGGTCCAGGGGCCGGTATTCACGGTGGGAAGGTGGTCGTGGCGGGCGAACTTAGCGAACTTTTACTTGCTAAAAAGAATGAAAGCAAATCCCTCACTCTTTCTTACCTACGTGGCGAGAAGAACATTGAAATGCCAGAGAGACGTAGAAGTGCGGAGAAGGGCAAGATTTCTATTCGTGCTGGGAAAATTTATAATATTAAACATCTCAATGTCGATATTCCGCTTAGTCGTCTTGTGGCGGTTACCGGAGTTTCGGGTTCTGGAAAGTCCTCTTTCGTTTACGAAATTCTCCTTAAGAACCTCCAAGCTCGATTGGAGAGGCGTTATCGCAGTCCCGAAACTTTCAACTGCCAGTCATTTACTGGTTCAGAATATTTGGGTCGGGTAATCTCGATAGACCAGTCACCAATTGGTCGGACCCCGCGCTCGAATCCTGCCACCTATACTGGCGCGTTTACCTTTATACGCGAGCTTTTTTCCGAAAGTGCCGAAGCTAGAGCGCGTGGCTGGAGACCAAATAGATTCTCTTTCAATGTCAAAGGCGGCAGGTGCGAAACTTGTCAGGGTAACGGTGTGATAGAAGTAGAAATGCATTTCCTACCGACAGTTTATGTGCCGTGTGATGTTTGTCTTGGCAAACGATTTATGAAAGAGACTCTTGAAATAAAATATAATAAAAAAAATATCTACGATATTCTTGAGATGACCATAGAAGAGGCACTAAAGTTTTTTGAAGACATTCCCGCAATCTCCGATAGGCTAAAAAGTCTAAATGATGTTGGACTTGGCTATCTCGCACTCGGACAATCAGCTACAACACTTTCTGGAGGGGAAGCACAGAGGGTTAAGATTGCTTCGGAACTCTACCGTCCTCATTTACAGAAGACTATTTATCTTCTTGACGAGCCGACTATTGGTCTTCACTACGAAGATGTAAAAAAATTAATTGAGATTCTTCAGAAATTAGTGAACAAGGGTAATACCGTCGTAGTCATCGAACATAATTTAGATTTTATAAAAAGTTGCGACCACGTCCTCGACATTGGTCCAGAGGCAGGGGACGAGGGTGGTAAGCTCGTAGCTCAAGGCACTCCAGAAGAAGTAGCAAATACCGATACACATACGGGCAGGTATTTAAGAAAGACTCTGCACAAAAAATAGTTCGATAAACTCACCATAAATGAAAAAGTCTGATTTAATTAAATTTGAACTACCCGACGCACCTGGGGTGTATTACTTCATGGGTGCGACCTCACCCGGCCTTCGGCCACCCTCTCCTAGATCTAGGAGAGGGGCAGGGGGTGAGGTGTTGTATATAGGCAAAGCGACGAGTTTGAGAGACAGGATCAAGAGCTATTTCACTCGCGATATTCTCATGATGAGAAGTCCACTTATAGTCAAGATGCTTGAGGAAGCAAACAAAATTGAGTTTGCTCAAACAGATTCTGTACTAGAAGCCTTGATTCTTGAAGCCAATGAGATTAAAAAATACCAACCGATCTACAATTCTAAAGAGAAGGATGACAAAAGTTATAACTTCGTGACTTTCACGAAAGAAGATTTTCCGAAAGTAAATATCACTCGCGGTCAGGGAACATATGGACCATTTCCATATGGGGGAGAATTAAGAGAGGCTCTGAAAATTATCAGAAAAATTTTCCCATTTCGTGATGATAAGTGCAAAATTAGTCTGAATAAACCCTGTTTCAACGCGCAAATCGGACTCTGTCCCGGACCATGTGCGGGGTGGGTATCGAAAAAGGATTATAGGAAAATTATTCGGCATCTTAAACTTTTTTTTGAAGCCAAGAAGCCCAAGCTCATAAAATCTCTTGAAAAAGAGATGACGGCACTTGCCCGAGGGCAGAAATTTGAACAGGCCGAAAAGATTAAAAGGCAAATCTTTGCTCTAGAACATATCCAAGACATAGCTCTTATCAAGAATGAAGTAGGAAGTAAGGAGAAAGAAGTAGGGTTTAGGATTGAGGCATATGACATCGCCCACATGTCAGGGAAAGATGTGGTGGGGGTAATGACGGTAGTGGAAGATGGGGAATTACATAAAAGCCAGTACAGAAAATTTAAAATTCGCGTGGACAAAAACGACGATGTTAAGAATTTGAAAGAAGTGCTTACAAGAAGATTTACTCATCCGGAGTGGAGATTCCCTAATCTTATTGTAGTAGATGGCGGGATTGGTCAGCTCAATGTCGCCAAAGAAGTTGCAAAAACTATTAATGTGGTGTCTGTGGTCAAAGATGAGAAACATAAAGCTCGAGAAATTGTCGGCGACAGAAATGTCCTAAGCCGAGCTTCGGACAAGGAGATACTTCTAGCAAACTCCGAAGCGCACCGCTTTGCTATTGGCTATCACAGGAAGTTACGCGGAAAAGGATTCAGGATATAATCAGGGTATAATTTAGACATGAATTTATCTGGGAAGATTAAAGTAGCAGTTCTCCGAGGTGGAACCTCCAACGGTTATTTCGATTCTCTAAAGACGGGCGCGCATGTCCTCTCGACCTTAAAAGAAATGGATGAGGATTATGAATCTCTAGACATATTTATTTCGAGAGAAGGCGACTGGCATCGTGAAGGCATAGTACAAGAACCACACAAAGCTCTCGCTTATACAGATGTGGTCTGGAATGCACTTCCGGGATCGTACGGAGCAGAAGGTCAAGTGGAGAGGATGCTCCAAAGTTTGCAAATTCCTTTTACCGGCTCAAGTGCTGTGGCTTCTGCCATTTCTATGAATAGAGACATGTCTAAGCGACTATATCGTGATTATTCACTGCTTACCCCCGCGCATGACCTCATAACTTCGGAAAACTTTCATAATGATCAGCTATTATCTATATTCCAAAACTATCTATTCCCAGTGGTATTGAAGTCTGCATCCAGATTGAGTAATGAGTTAAGTAATGAAGATGTAACTTCTAAAGTAACTCTCTTTTATTCTATCCGCGAACTGGAGAAAGCGATAAAAGAGCTTTTTAAATATTCGCCCAGAGTGATGGTTGAAGAATTTATCAAGGGCGAAGAGGTATCTTGTCTCGTGATCGAAGGGGCTAGGGGGGATAATATTTATGCGCTTATACCCTCGAGTAAATCTGGAAATAAATTACGGGTAGAAGAAAACAAAAAAATAGAGGAAATGGCGAAACTCGCGCATGAAAGTCTTGGTCTTCGTCACTACTCGAGTTCCGATTTTATTATTTCGCCGAAGAAGAGAATTTATATATTAGAAACTCATTCCCTGCCTTCTCTTCATAAGGATTCTCATGCTCACATGTCTCTTGAGGCCACCGGGTGGCGTTCACGCGACTTTGTGGACCACGTTTTGAAACTTGCATTGTGATATAGTTTGGAGCAGAAATGTTTTTTGGACAACCTTAGTCATCCACAAACCTCATGAGAGAAAGAGAGGGGATGATGGACGGACAGTTGTGGTTGCCTGCTCCCGAACTGATCGAACTCCCACCACCAATAGAGAGGGTTGCCGCTGGTACGGTTGTGGTTGGGAAGCACTTCGGGGGTCCTGAATGGCGCCTTCTCACTGACGCAGACACTCTTGACATGGGTGATTCTGGAAAGCACCTCCTCGCGCAACTCTTCGGCAGTTTTGAATCCGGATGTAGTGAGATGCACCTCAATTTGTATGAGACAGTACGATTGGGGTTCCGTATACTGGATCCGACCGGCCCCACGGCGGACAGAGAGCACGCAATTCTGACACGCTGGTGGCGCAGGTGCATAATGCGCCCACGGAAGGTCATTAGATAGAGGAGTTTCAGGCGCCCGCCCCGACTCTGTCGGGGCGGGCGCTAGTATTATTAATGAAAAAGGAAGAGCGCCACATCGACTCGGAGTCGGTGCGGCGCTCGGGGGAGAGGGCACTACTTGGCCTCGGGTGGCGGCAGGCTGGGTACGTTTGGAATCCAGACCCATTGCCCCTCCTCGAGCATGACTGGAGGTGGCGGAGGCGGCGATGCGCAGGTCATCTCTGGCGACCCGCACGGATATACGACGTAATGTGGGCCCAGCACTGCCGATATGAGCAGAATGCTGATCAGCCATGCGAAGAAAATGGCTGGACCAGCGCCACCTCCAGCCTCCGCTGGAGGCGGTGTTACGAACGTGAGCAACATTACAACGAGAACCCCGATGGCAATGGCCTTTCTCATAGCCCTCCTCCTTCTTGCGGTTTAACCCATTACAACTTTTCTAGCTCTATTCTACTTGATTTCTCGGCTTTTGTCGAGTATTATTTGAAAATTGCAAAATTGAAAATTGCAAATTTTGCTCCCGGGCCCTTAGCTTAGTTGGTAGAGCGCCTCATTTGCAATGAGGAGGTCACCGGTTCGAATCCGGTAGGGTCCACCAAAATTGATTAGCATCAGAATTGACCGCGCCCGCGCCTTTGGCGCGGGCGAGGGCTGGCATTTCCGCCAAGTCCCGCCAAGGCATTTTGAAGGGATTTTTGAAGTCGCACGCCAGCGGGCGGACAGCGATTTTGTTTGACTAAAAGTTAAAAATTTCATATACTTGCAATATATTACATATGCGAAACTCTGCAAGCATATACTTATGACTGATAAAAACTATCTGGACAAAAGAATTTTGATCAAAATTTATGGAATTTGATTACACCACAACTACAGCAAAAACTTTTGACGAGGCGGTTTTAAGCGTGCAAGACGAAATTGCCAAAGCTGGTATGCGGGTTTTGTATATTCATAATGTGCAAGAAACTTTAGTTGAGAAGGGTTTTGAACGAGAGCCGTTTAAGATTATCGAATTTTGCAACGCAAAGTTTGCCAACGAATTTTTGAATAAGGATATTAAAATCGGACTTTGTCTGCCTTGCAAAATAAATGTCTATATCAAAGACGGGCAAACTTTTATTTCCGGTATGCGGCCGATTATTCTGCCGCAATTTTTCCCGCAAGCTGATTTGGGCGAGCGAGCGAAAGAAATTGACCAGATCATTCAAAACATTATTAATAATGCGAAATAACTTATGAAGCTATCAAAATTAATGCACGTTGTCAGTTGGAACGATGCATCATATAATGTTTAAGAAGAATGGCGAGATTATATAATTATTAATTAATCAAACAATTCTATGATGAACTTTGGAAACTTTGGATATGGAGCTATGGGCGGGTTCGGCTGGATATTTATGGTCGTTTTTTGGGGTCTCGTCATCTGGGCGATTGTCGCTTTAATAAGAGGCGACTTTAGAAAGGGTTACGGGTGTGGACACGATCATGGCGATGGCGCGCACGGAAAAGACAAGTCTCCGCTTGATATTTTGAAAGAACGATACGCAAAAGGTGAAATTGACAAGAAAGAATTTGAAGAAAGAAAAAGAGATTTAAGCTAATCTTTTTCTTTAATCCTCAATAAATCAAACATCACCTCGTCTTGATATATTCTTCCGTCTCGCTCATTGAGAAGGGCTGGGTTGAATTGCCCACGCGGACGAAGAAATCTTCTTTCTGATCACTATTGTGTAGATATGCAGGTCTATGACTTTCTGACACCGAAACTATGCATACCTCCTTTCCATCAATTTTTTCAAATTTTATTCCGATATATTTTGTAAATGACATTCCTATTGCGGTTCTCACGAGCATATTTAAATGATTTTCAAATCCGTCCCGATTTTTCTTTGGTAAGGTTTGGTAATCATCTTCTAACCCGATAATATCTCCGCTATCACTGACGCCGATAATGAGTGTTCCGCCTTTGGTATTGAGAAAGGCCACGATTGTTTTCATCGCCACCCGTTCCATTTCCTTATTAATTTTTTTCTCCCGCTTATCGTATCGAAGAGTTTCTTTGAACTCTATTGTGAGCCCTTCCCCCTGTTTCAGAAGATAAGAGATATTGTGCGTTGGAAATGGATCTGTCGAGTTGTGTGACATCTGTTTTAACACATGCACGTACTCATCTGCGTTGGAGACATTTTTTATCTGTGTTTTTCTGCCGGATGAGTGGTTGATGATGATGTTGGCGTGGTGCATCATACGGCCGAGAGGGGAATGGTAAGTTTCAATCGAGGTTACATCAGAAAGGCTCACAAACTTGCGATGGCGGAACAGGAGACCAGATTTTTTGGTAATCTCTTTTTCCGTTATCTCAAAATGAGCGAAATACCAATCAAGAAAAAGTAAGGAGACATAAATTAACTGGAAGGTAGAGAAGACGATGATTAGAAATATATCGTAGCGGACAAACTTTACCAGACCCCAGTTTCTATAGAGCATTTCGTAGTTTTCAAGAAACGAAACGGCGAAAAGGAAGACAGCAGCGATTATTTCCATAACTAGAACGTTCCTTAAGAAAACTAACGGGCCCTCTTTTAGAATTATTTTTCGCATAACCATATTTTAACATTTTTAAAAGTTATCCACACCTATTTTATTTTCTACATTAGCATATAATTTTTTCATGGCATCTGGCATTCGCATCGCGATTAATCTAAATAATTGTGCTGGACCTCTCACTGTTAAAGATGGCGTGCTTACTGAACTTGAAAAAGCAATTGGATCAGTCGAAGTTGTAGTCCTTGGGCAATATTATAAAACCTTTTCTGACGATACAGTAACGTGGGTGGCAGTTTTACAAGAATCTCATGTGGCGGTGAGCGCCTATCTTGACGCGTGCCATGTGACTATCGATGTGCATATGTGCAATGAGACAAAAGATAATACAGAACTCGCGCGAAAGGTTGGGAAAACCCTTTCAGATATTTTCAAATCTGGAAATAGCAAATGGGGCGAAGAGAAGTGGGTGTCAGAATAGACTCTCCCTTAGTTGACTTTTGTGTCCAATTGTCGTATCCTTTAAGTAGACTGTAAGAAAACCAACCTGTTTTTAGAAAGGAGAAACGCATGAGATCCTGGATGGTGGACATCATTCGCCTGAGTGCCGACGTGTACTCCTTTGTCTTGGTGTCTGCAGCCGAGCAGCTCTGCGTCATCGAGTTATCCCGTCGCATTCCAGAAGAGTTATACATCTGGGATGAACTATGGGGCTGTCGCGAGAGTGGCGGCTTCCGCCCACCTGGGTCGGGGATCGACAATCTTTGTACCCTGAAGACTGTGTGGGTAACAAGGCAGGAGGTAGAGGAACTACGAGGTCTGGCCACAAAAACCGTGGCGAAGTAAGCCGGCCTCGTCGAGGTGAAGTTTCGGAGCCCCGTGCCACCGCCTTCCAAGGCGAGTGGCACGGGGTTCTTCTTTTTATTTCAGATGGGCCGAGACGAGTTTCGTCATCTCAAACATGGTGACCTCACTTTTACCTCCGAAGATTACTTTGAGCTTCTCATCAGCTAAGATATTTCTCTTATTCGCAGGATTCTGAAGATTATTTTTCTTGATATATACCCACATTTGCTTAACGACCTGACCTCGGGGTAATGGGCCTTTGCCGATAACGGCCTCGAGCTCTGGTGTCAATTGCAGTGGCTTCATAAGGGCTGGATTGGCTGTTCTAACCATAAATTTAATATAATTAATTATCTAATAGACTTGACTCGATGATTATACCATAGATAATCTGTCTATGGATAAGACCTGCCAGTGGCCCAAGGGTAATCCTTTGATGACCAAGTATCACGATAAAGAATGGGGGAAGCCCATTTCGAACGACAAAAAGCTTTTTGAGTTTCTAACTCTTGAGAGTGCCCAAGCAGGGCTCTCTTGGCTTACAGTCTTGCGCAAGAGGGAGGGGTATAGAAAAGCGTTTGCCAATTTCGATCCCAAATTAGTAGCTCGTCTTGGTTCAAGAGATGTCGCGAGGATCCTCAAGAATCCCAATGTCATTAGAAATAAACTAAAAATAGAAGCAACTATCAACAATGCCAAAAGATTTCTAGAAATCCAAAAAGATTTTGGCACTTTCAGCAAGTATATGTGGAGGTTCGTTAATGGTAAGCCAGTCGATGGTAAATGTAAGAGACCGGGTGACATTCCCGAGTATACTGTGGAAGCGGAAACATTTGCTAAAGATTTAAAACAGCGCGGTTTCAAATTCCTCGGCCCCACTACCATCTACGCCCACATGCAGGCAGTTGGTATGGTAAACGACCATATTATCACCTGCTTTCGCTACAAAGAATTATGCTCATGATTTTAAGAAGGACATTGATCGGGCTTATGATTATTACCTCTGGTTTTATTGCATGGGATTATCTGAAGTCAACCAAAGTGACTGTTCCGTGTGAGAAACCAATTACTTATACTGTTGGCTCTTTCGACAGGCGGTTTGGCATATCACAAAAATATTTTTTAAGCGCGCTTGCCGAAGCTGAAAAGATTTGGGAAAAGCCATTGGGAAAAGAATTATTTGTATATGATCCCCAAGAAGCGGAAGTATCTGTGAATCTGATTTACGACTATCGCCAAGAGACCACCAAGACTCTTTCTAATCTTGGTGACAAATTGGAAGAGAATGAAACTAACTACAAAGCTCTGCAGGGCAAATATAATGACTTAAAAAAAGACTATGACAGTGCTAAAAGTATTTATGATGCGCGTGCATCCGCGTTTGACGAGCGGAATGCGTCTTATCAGCAAATGGTCGAGGATTGGAATGCCGGCACGAGGATTTCAAGAGAGCAGTTTGCTAGACTTGAGAAGGAAAAAAATGCTTTGAAAGCAGATGTTCAAGAGTTAAAAATCTTGGAGTCAAAACTCAACACGTTGGCGAGAGATATCAACACTCTTGTTGGGACTCTTAATCACTTGGCTCAAGTATTGAATCTGGGGGCAGAAAAATATAATACTATTGGCGCGTCTCGAGGGGAGACATTTACTGGCGGGATCTATTCTCAAGGAGAAGGAGGTCGCAGTATAGATGTCTACGAATTTAATAGTCGCGAGAAATTGGTGCGGATTCTTGCTCATGAGTTAGGTCATGCATTGGGACTTGACCATAACGATGATCCGGGAGCCATAATGTATCGCTTAAATGAGGGAGATGCAGAGGTCTTAACAAAGACCGACCTCGCAGAGCTGAATGCTCTCTGTTATAATAAAGATATTACAAATTAATAAAAAACATATGGCGAAAGGTAATAACCCACAAAAGAAAGAAAAGAAGAAACCAAAGAAAGAAAAAAAGAAATAGTTCGACAAGCTCACCATAAATAATCATGGGGGTATTCAAAAGTTTTTTTCTCAAGCAGGCTCTAAAGGTGAAAATGAAAGACGTTCCGGAAGCGGAACGTGAAAGAATGCTTGTACTCATGGAAAAGAATCCGGAATTTTTTAAAAAAATTGGCGAAGAAGTCAAGAAAAGAACCAAGGCCGGGCAAAGCGAAATGGCGGCCACTATGGTAGTGATGCGTGAGTATCAAGGAGAGTTGCAGAAAATTAGTAAACAGTAAACAGTAGATAGTAAATAGAAAAACAATGTTCGGATTTGGCAACAAGAAGAAAAGAGTTTTTATCCTCATGGCACATCCTGACGAGGATAGCTTTAATTGTACCCTTGCCAATGAGTATGAGAGGGGAGTACAAGAGACGGGTCACGAAGTACGCCGAGTCAATATCTCCGACATGGAATTTGATCCGATTCTGCACCACGGCTACCGTTTGGTACAAGAGCTGGAGCCAGACTTACTGGCATTTCAAGAAAATGTGCGATGGTGCGAGCATTTAATTATCTTCTATCCATCTTGGTGGTCTACAATGCCCGCCCTTCTTAAGGGTCTTTTTGATAGAGCTTGGGTTCCAGGTTTTGCATACAAATTTACAAGTGACTATAGCTGGAAAAAATTATTGAAGGGGAGAAGTGCCACGATGGTAGTTACTTCTGATACGATTCCGCTTGTGCAGAGAATAATTTTCGGCGACACGACTAACGAGCTAAGGAGAGGCATTCTCTGGTTTGCCGGCTTTTCGCCGATTTGTGTTCGTAAGTTGGGCTATCTCAAACACTTCGGTGGTACTGGTCGTCGTGAGCGCATCAAGCGCAGAGTCTATAATCTCGGCCGCAGGGCGAAATAAATAAGTTAGGGATATTCAATACAAGGTCTCACCTTGTATTGCTAGTATTTTGCAAAAAACTAGAGGATTAAAACTGATTTGATTGGTTGCTTGTAAAATTACTCTGAGTCAAGATATTATGTTATATATGAATGAAGAGGAAATGAGAAAAATGGTAGAGGAGATGGCAAAAATTTCTGATATGCCGAAGGCAATCTTTCTAAAGGTTCGGTATGATACGGAGTTACAGAAGATCACAGGAAAAGCGGAACATCCTATGGTTATGAGCGAAGGATCAACATTTGCCTATTTGCTTCAGAATATTTTTATTGAATATCCAGAGATCGAAAAACAGTACCCGCCAGGTCTACTTAGATTTTCGGTAGATGGCGGTCCCCCCAAAATGCACACCCCTCTTCTTGACGGTGACATGATTGATTTCAGTGTTTAATGCTCTATTTTTTATATAAGCCTATACATGTTCATACTGGTATTTTGCAAAAAACTAGAATAATAAAATTAGGCGATAGAGGTTTATGAATTCTTTTGATTGAGCTATGCTTAAAGCTTCATGGCAAATATTTCTGTTGGTACAGCACGGACACAAGACAACGCCCGGGGCTAAATAACGCTTTTCGAGACGTTTCTGCGGCCAAGTGCATCCCGTTTGAATTTAGAGTCTCAATTCCTCCGCCCAGGAAGTTGTTCGGCAATCCATAAAGTGGGTATAATACGTCTTAATGAAAACCTTTGCTTTTGTAGATGCGTCAAACCTCTTCTATGGAGGGAAGAAATCTCTTGGTTGGAGCATTGATCATGAAAAACTTCGTAAATATCTGGAAGAAAAATATCAAATATCTAGATTATATTATTTCGGAGGAGTAGAGATTCACAAGTTTCCCTTTGACTACTTGCAAAATGAAAGTGTCCCGATAAAAGATTTAGAGAAATATCTTTTGAATCTGATGAAAGAAAGAGGCGACAAGATGAATGATGCCCAGATCACTTAATACTCAAACCAGTAAAGACCTATGACGATCCAGAAGGCAACCCCGTTCGTAAAGCAAATTGTGACGTAGATATGACTCTCATGCTTGCCAAAGAGAAAGATAGCTTTGATAGAGCAATCATTCTTTCTGGTGATGGAGATTTCCTTCCTGTTTTGAAATATCTCAGAGACAATAATAAGGAAGTACTGGTTCTGGCCAGAGGGCCAAGAACAGCTAGAGAAATAAAAAGATTTGCTGGCAGTAAGTTTATGGATTTCGAGTACTTGCGGGAGAGACTCAAGAGAAGGGATATAAACGGAGAAGATATATAACAGCGAACGGCACCCATATAGGATGCCGTTCAGGTCTGATGTATATAGTATAGCACAGACTGTTTTGGGTGCAAGCAGAAAAAGCTGGGGATAGTCAAGATACATGATTATTTGTTATCATAATTCCCAATGAAAAAGTGGGTTCCAATATCCTTATTTTTACTTCTAGGCTCTTCAGTTTATGCCGATACTACTGTCTCCGGCACAATCTCGACGGACACCACATGGTCCCCGGCCGGAGGAGTTTATATTATCAGCAGTGATTTTTCTGTCGCCTCTGGCACTACTCTAACCATAGAACCGGGGACCATAATAAAAGCCAAGACTACTGCTCTCGGTGGGCCGAGTATATATGGGCGTTTGATGGCTAATGGCACAAGTGAACTGCCAATCTACTTTACTTCCTTTTACGATGATTCTGTCGGTGGAGACACAGGCAATGATGGACCAACAGTCGGCACAATCAAAGATTGGCAGGGTCTCTATTTTAGAAACGGGTCGATTGGCAGCCTTGACCACGTCATTGTTCGTTTTGCGGGCTACGGTGGGTTTGGTTTCGGGGATCATATAGGTATGGAAAATGACGGCGGGACTGTAACTATCAGAAACTCCTTAATTGACCAAAATAATCAACATGGCCTTTGGCAAAAGAGTGGCACTTTAACTCTTGAAAATACCGTCATCAGTAACCATCTCTTTGGTTTAACCATGTGGGGTGGTACAGTAACCGCCACTGCTAACAGCTTTTTATCCAATTCTCAATACGGTTTGCACGCTCCTACAGGAGATTCCCTTAGTCTTATCGACAATAACTTTACAAATAATGGTAAAACTGCCTACATTGCCGCTCCCATAAACTTTTCTCACACAGGCAATACCAGTACTGATGTTGCCAATAGGGGATTTGAAACCGGCGGAGAAACTAGAAACGGAGCAGTCTGGCACACGAGTGACCTCCCCTTTATTATCAATGGGCTGACTGTTGGTTCAGGCAAAACCCTGACCCTCTCTGCCGGTACTGTCTTGAAGATGCAACCGGGCGGTCTCATCGATGTACGAGGTTCTCTCGTCTCCAGCGGTACAGCCAGCGCGCCGGTATACCTCACTTCTTTGAAAGATGATTCAGTCTTAGGCGATACCAATGGTGATGGCGCCCTTTCCTCGCCCAATATGACTAACTGGAATGGAATTGCTTTTCAGGAAAGTTCAGTAGGTAACCTTTCTCACAGTATTATTAAATACTCAGGAGGATTTACCGGTTTGGGTCAAGGTTCAGGACGAGCGGGAGTTTTCAATCTCGGAGGAGCGCTTACCATGAACAATGTCTCCTTCTCAAACAATTTTCAGAGCGATCTTTACCAAAATAGTGGCTCTCTCACCGCCACCAAGACCGATTTCGACAGTCAGCAGTTTGGACTGATTTTCGATGGTGGCACGGGCCTTATTTCCCAGAGTAAATTTCAGGTTTTGAGCAATGCGATTGATAATCGTTCAGGGGTAATTATCGATGCTCGTCATAATTGGTGGGGCAGTGTTGCCGGCCCACGGACACCTGATAATCCGGTTGGCACCGGTGGCGCCATCTCGGGACTGGTACTCTACTTTCCTTGGCTCAACTCCGACCCGCTCACCATCTCCACCCCCGTCATAGATCCAGTGATTATCATCCCCGGCATCATGGGTTCGGCGTACAAGAATGGCGAGTTAGTAATTGACCCAATTCTTCACACTTATGACGACCTTATCGCCACTCTTGTTGCGAATGGTTATGTAGAAGGGGAGAATTTGTTTTCTTTTCCATATGAATGGCGAGATTCAAATGAGCTCACTGCGCATCGTTTGAACATTAAAATTGCAGTGGTCAAAGCAATTTGCGATTGCAACAAAGTTGACCTCGTCGCTCACTCGATGGGTGGTCTAGTTGCTCGTTCCTACATACAGTCAGTTGATTACGATAATGATGTGGACCAGCTTATTTTTCTCGGGACACCGCATAAGGGGGCGCCTAAATCCTATTTACAGTGGGAGGCGGGGAAGTTTCCACCTGACTTTGATAGTAACTTTACTCAACCATTCTTCCAGGCCGAAGCACTAAGGAATGGTTACTCCACAATATTTAATTATATTCATAACAGGCCAATTCTTTCGGTTCAAGAATTGCTACCGGTCTTTGATTACATTAAAGATGATGATACTGGTGTGGTAAGACAATACCCAAACAATTATCCCACTAATCTTTTCCTAGAAAATTTGAATAATGACGTATCAAGTTTGTTATCTGCAGGAGTAGAGATTACGAATATAGTTGGAAATTCTGGAGCAGATAAAACGATTGAGAGAATAAGAGTTATACCAACTAGTCATGGAGTATTTTGGGAGCATGGAGAACCAGAAGGGTTCGGAGCTTTAATAGGAGATAGTGGTCTTGAGAAAGGGGTTGGTGATAACACCGTATCTTTCGCTGGCTCAGTACTAGATGGCATCACCAATGAAGAAATTACTGCTACTCACAACAAGATACCTACAGTTGCAGAGAATAGAATTTATAAAATTTTGACAGGAAATGATTCGATCACCAATATAGATACTAATCCTAATGCTGATATTAAGATTTTGTTACTCCAACTTCTCTCTCCAATAGATTTTGTTATTACTGCTCCCAATGGTAAGAAGATAGGTAAAAACTTTTCTAATGGCACTGAATATGATGAAATTCTAGGCGCATTCTATTCTGGATTCCAGACGGATAACGAATACATAACCATTCTTAACCCGCTTGATGGTAAATACAAAGTAGAAGTGCAAGGAACAGGCAACGGGGGAGACTATGGAATATTAACAAGTTATGTTTCCGACGATATTTCAGTTACTAAAGAGACTTCTGGATTGACAGGGCCTAACCAAATTACAACCATTGATGTCCTAGTTAATAATACCAATCCTGAAACTATAGCCCCAGAGAGAATCATAACCTCAGAAGTCTTATTGAACGACATCATCAAAGCTTATGAACTAGGCTGGATTACTGACAAGAAACTCAAAGACAAATTGGTTAAGAAAGCAGAAGCCATAATAAAAATTGAGAAAAAGATTGAGATAATAGTAGAGAGACTACCTAATGGTAAGAAAAAACAGAAAAAGATAGAGAAATTAGAGACAAAAATTGATAAGAAAGCGGCTAAGGCGCTATTAATTGAGTTGAAAGGGTATAGCAAAGGTAAAATAAACCAACAAGCTTATGATATTATTAAAGCTGATCTTGAATGGCTAATAAACAACTAAAATGAATGGCGCTATAAAAAATATTTTGTTACTCGTAGTAGTTTTGGCTCTAAGCTACTTTACTGCCCAATATTTCGGCATTTTGTATGATTATTTTATTCCTGGTTCATTGGGTGATACCGCATGGATAGGTACTACATCAGCATGGCAATCTTTAATAGGTACTCCATTTTCCTACATCTTCTTTACAACCCTACTCTTCCAATCCTTTGGATTTGGGAATAGAAACAAGTGGACAGGATGGCTCTTAGTTCCAGCTATGCTGTTCTTCGCTTCTGGAGATTTGAAACATATTTATCTACCAATCATTCTTGGCTTAATCGCATGGGGTCTCGCCATACTTATCCAAAAGATATTTTTTAAAATTGGTTAACCATCCGCTTCATAAGCACCACTTGGAGGTTCAACCTCCAAGTAAGTAATTCGCAAGAACCGTTCTTGCGGAAAATAAAGTTCTTGCGTAAAATAAATAAAACAAGAAACCCGCCGCCGTACAGCAGCGGAGGGCTTCCGTTATGCAGTTCGGGGCGGGTGTTCTCTCCATTAGCGCCGGGTCTCTCTCTCCTTTCGGGGTAGAGAGTGGCGAAGGAGATCCAGCCAGGATAAGGGCTGCCGTAGGACACATAGCGGGGATTGGTTGGCGATGGCAGGACGGCAGGATTTGCCTTCTGAACCGGAGGGCTTCCACATGCCCTCTTGATAGACCTCACTTGCCCCTTCTTGAGCCGCCCCAAGAGAGGCATCTGATTACAGACGAACCTCCCCTGAGCCCTAGGACTGAACGTTGGTCCTCCGTTGGAGTTCGCTCTCTTGATGTCGACAGCAGTCACTCGCAGCCCTTTCATTTTCTGTTCTCCTATGTGTGGGGGCCTCGTCAATACAACAATTCTGACTCGAGATTCGCATAATCAATTCTAAAAGTCAATTTTTTTCTGCACTATATCTGTACTAGTATTTTGCAAAAAACTAGAATAGTGTACTGGGAGGGCTTTTGTGATACATCAAAAATATTGTAGTATTAGTTTTATGAAAGATATGGAAGACACATCGCCAAAAGAAGAAAATAATGGATTGGCTCTCCAGCCGATTTTGTTTAGCAAAGAGCAATATAAGGAATTATTGCGAGCAGTTGGCGCCTACGGCCTTATCAAACAATCGTCGGTCGTGCCATCGTTGGCTTCTGGACAATTTGGTGATTTTCTAATTGAACAAGGAAAAAAGTTCGGCTTTGAAAAAATTTCTATGGACGAGATAGATTGGTTTGATGAAGTGAATGACGAAGTTTTTGAAGCTCTATTCCAATATACGCAAGAGGAAATGTGGCGACATCTAGCTCACCTGTTGGCTCAAAGGGATGTCAGGAATGAGATTGGGGATAAAACAGGACTTTCAGAGGGTGAGTTGCCATCAGATATGTTTCTCGATGCGATGGCAGTAAAAGTACAGATGTATCTCAAAGAATTTGAGAAAAACGGCATAAAAAATATCACTGTATCCTGTAAGGGCGCCCACTTATCACCTTTGCAAATTAGTGAAGAGCAGTAACTATATGTATTTATACAAGTATTTTGCAAAAAACTAGAATATAGGGTAAAGTATACCAATGACAGCAAATTATCGGAAAATAGAAAGAGTGGTCAAGGGATTCGCTAATCATCGCCGAATCCAGATGCTTGATCTTTTAGACAAAGAGCCGGAATTGTCTGTAGAGGATATTGCTAGAAAGCTACACATAGGATACGAAAATGCTTCTGACCACATACGGAAACTGGCTATCGCCGGGCTCGTGATGAAGCGCCATCAAGGCACTAGAGTTCTCCACAAACTCACTCCTCTGGCTGTTGGTATCCTAGTATTTTGCAAAAAACTAGAATAACATAATGAAGAATCTGATTTTGATTAATCTTTTAATTAAGCTATCCTGAAGGTCTTATGGCAAATATTTCTTGCGGAATCGTGGGGCTTCCAAATGTTGGGAAATCAACGCTCTTCAATGCGCTGACGAAGCAGGGCGTGCCGGCGGAGAATTATCCTTTCTGCACTATTGATCCATCGGTTGGTATCGTGCCTGTGCCGGATGAGCGACTGGAGAAACTTTCAACTCTGTCTAAATCGAAAAAGACTATCCCAGCTGTAGTTGAATTTGTTGATATCGCTGGTTTAGTGAAAGGGGCTTCGGAGGGGGAGGGATTGGGTAACAAATTTCTCTCTAACATCCGTGAAGTTGATGCTATTATTGAAATGGTGCGGACTTTCGAAGATCCAGATATTGTCCACGTGCATGAAAAGGTGGACCCACTCTTTGATATTGAAATAATTAATCTTGAACTTGAAGCGGCTGGAATCAAGAAGCCAACTCTTTATGTTTTGAATGTTTCAGAAGTCAGCCCCTCGACTTCGCTCGGGGCAAGTGGTCAAGATTTTAGGGAAAAAATCCCCGGGCCTTATATCGAGGTCGATCCAGTGTTTGGTACCGGTTTGGATAAACTTATAAACGAATCATACAAACTTCTAAACTTAATAACTTTTTTCACTACTGGAGAAGATGAGTCGAGAGCTTGGACGACGCGGCGCGGTGCGAAGGCGCCGGAGGCAGGCAAGTCAATTCACACTGATTTCCAAGACAAATTTATCCGCGCGGAAGTGATTCACTATGACAAACTCATAGAAGCTGGCTCCTATGCCGTAGCTCGTGAGAAAGGTTGGTTACGAATCGAGGGTAAAGAATATGTCGTCCAAGATGGCGATGTTATTGAATTCTTGATTTGATTATAGAAATTTAATATACTTCCCACTATGGAAATGACACTAGATATGAAAGGATTAAAAAACCCGTGTACTTGTGGTTCGGGGAAGCTTGCAGGCGGGTGTCACCGAAAGGATGAATCGTGTCCTTGTGGTTCGGGAGAAGCGGTGAGTACATGCCACTTGAAAGAAGATGGTAAAGAGACCTCCGCTGCTGACTAAGGCGAAAATTCTGGCATTCAGAAAGGCCCTGGCTTTTGTCGAGGGCTTTTCTAACATCTCGTTTCGTAAAAATTATGGACGTAAGAAGAAAAATCCAGAATTTTTTATTAGACGTACCCGCAAATTCCTAAATCTAATTGGGAACCCAGAAAAAAATTTTAAGTTCGTCCATGTGACTGGTACAGCCGGCAAGGGGACGGTTTCTACCATGATTCACAACACCCTAGTTTCTAGTGGAAGAAAGACAGGACTCTTTACCTCACCCTATACGCAGACTGCGATCGAGAAAATAAAAGTTGGCGAGTTGTATATTTCACCCGTTGAGTTCATAAAGATAGTCAATTATCTTAAACCTTTTATCACATACGCAAGAAAAAGCTCTGTCGGCGCTCCATCCACTTTCGAGCTTTTTCTTGCCATTACCTTTCTTTATTTCAAAAGAAAGAAGTGCGAATGGGTTGTGTTAGAAGCTGGTCTAGGTGGTAGGTATGACGCTACTAATGTTATTAAATCACCCAAAGTCACTGTCATCACCAATATTGATTATGACCACACCGAAATTTTAGGCAAAACTCTGAAAGAAATTGCGTGGGATAAAGGGGGGATTATTAAGAAAAAAAGTATATTTCTAACTACAGAAACTCGTCCGAGTTTATTGTCCATTTTTAAATCCATCTGTCGATCGAGAGGTGCTAAATTTATGGAAGTTAAGGTCAAAGGAAACTACCAGAATAAGAACATGGCTTTAGCGAGAAATGTGGCACGAATTATTGGGGTTCGAGAAAAGAATATTAAGCGAGATCTCGAGGGGACAGTATTGCCGTGTAGGTTTGAGGTGGTGTCTCAATCGCCAACAGTTATCCTAGATGGTGCGCACAATCGCGCGAAAATGCGGAGTACGGTCTCTAACTTAAAAGAACTTAAATATAGAAAACTCTTTGTCATTTTAGCCATATCCAATACAAACAGAGATAACAAAGCTACGTTAAAACCGATAGTCCACTTGGCAGATGAAATTGTGCTCACGAGTTTCTCACGGGGCGATCAGTCCTCTATTTATCCCAAAGTCATTTTCCGGGAAGTTGACGGATTCAAACGGAGAGGGGTCAGAGTGAGCGTAATCGAAAATTCTGACAAGGCCCTCGACTATTTTTTAGCCAAGTCAAATCCTAAAGATTGTATTCTCGTCACCGGATCCTTCTTCCTCGCTGGCCAAATGAGAGAACGGTGGTATCCAGAAGTCCTGGTACTTAAGCAGAGGAAAAGCTTCTAATTCGCATGGTCAAAGTGTGGTATAATGCCACTATGCAAACAAAAATAACTGCCAAGGATTTCTTCCTGCACATAGCGGCCATCGCGCTCTTATATGCGGGGACGATAGCGCTTCTCAATATCTTGTTTAATGTCATTAACGTTGCTTTCCCGCAGGTTACTCAATACAACTATTATACTTCGACTTCTATCAGCTTGCCGGTAGCCACTCTTGTGGTGGTTTTTCCTCTCTTTCTTTTTCTTTCCAATATTTTACGCAAGGGTTATCTCGAAGATCCAAGTCGTAAGGATTATCCGGTGCGCAAATGGCTCATTTATATCACTCTCTTTATCGCGGGCGGGGTACTCGCTGGCGATCTGGTATGTCTTATCTACTACTTTCTCGATGGACAGGAATTAACTATGGCATTTATATTAAAGATACTTTCGGTGCTGGTGGTTGCTGCTGCCATCTTCGGATATGTTCTTGATGATTTGAAAGATCGATTAACTGGCTCGCGTAGGAATATTTGGCGTGCAGTGTCGGTCGTTTTGATTGTGGGTTCTATTGTCGCAGGATTTAGTGTCCTCGGCACTCCGCAAACTCAACGCATGTACCGTTACGACTCACAGAAAGTGGCTGATTTACAAAACATTCAATGGCAGATTGTAAACTTCTGGCAACAGAAGGGAGAATTACCAGTTTCGCTTGCGGAATTAGCAGATCCCATCTCTGGCTTTATCGTTCCGCTTGATCCTCAAACTCAAAAGCCATATGAGTATGTAAAAAATGGGAAACTTTCATTTGATTTATGTGCCGATTTCAACAAACCAGCGCAGGAAATCAATGGTCGCATGACTACTGTTGCTTACCCGGAACCAGCGGCTAAAATTTCTGGAACAGGCGACACTTGGCAACACGAAATCGGTCGCAAATGTTTCTCTCGCACGATTGACCCAGAACTCTACCCGGTAAGACTGAAGTAGCTTTCTAGTGGCATTGACTGAAAGGAATGAAAGAAAAATCACCTAAGATTTACTTAGCAAGCCCCCTTGGCTTTTCCGAATCTGGCAGACTTTTTTATTATGAAAAGTTAGTTCCCTTGGTGGTTGAGGTCGGTTTCGAAGTACTTGATCCATGGGTATTAACAAAGGATAAAATTCTGAAGCCGGCCATGGCTTTACCCTATGGTCAGAAGAAGAAAAATAAGTGGCGGAAAATAAATAAAATCATTGGCAGAAATAACGCCAATGCTATCAAGAAGTGCAATTTAATCCTCGCTTGTCTTGATGGTGTTGATATAGATAGTGGTACAGCGGCAGAAATCGGATATGGCGTTGCTCTTGGTAAGACTGTTATTGGATACCGCAGTGATTTTCGCCTGGCTGGTGATAACGATGGAGCTCTAGTAAATTTGCAAGTCGAGTATTTTATTAAATTAAGTGGGGGAGCTATCGCAACTAATATAAATGAGCTAACTAATATCTTAAAACGCTATTTTAAAAAGTTTTTGTTATACTAGCCGTATGGCTAAGGAATACGATCCTAAAGAAATTGAGGGAAAGTGGCAGGAGGAGTGGACTAAATCTGGGATTTATAATGCTGAAAATTCCTCTGACAAGCCGAAATATTATGCGCTTATAGAATTTCCGTATCCTTCTGGAGATGGGCTTCATGTCGGGCATCCTAGACCCTATATCGGACTCGATACAATCGCGCGCAAGCGACGCATGGAAGGTTTCAATGTCCTCTACCCCATCGGTTGGGATGCTTTTGGTTTGCCCACAGAGAACTATGCGATAAAAACCGGTAAAAATCCGCGAGTCGTAACAAAAGAAAATTCAGATACTTTTCGCCGACAAATTCAATCTCTCGGAATTTCTTTCGACTGGTCTCGAGAAATAAACACGACTGACCCTAAGTACTACAAATGGACGCAGTGGATATTTTTGAAATTCCTTGAAAAAGGTTTAGCCTACAAGGCCAAGATGGCCATCAATTGGTGCCCGAAATGCAAAATCGGCCTTGCGAACGAAGAAGTAGTGGACGGTGCATGTGAACGCTGTGGTGCACCGGTCGAGCAGAAAGAAAAGGAGCAATGGATGCTGGCAATTACCAAATACGCAGATCGGTTGGATAAAGATTTAGACGATGTAGATTATCCCGCACGGGTCAAAATCCAACAGAGAAATTGGATAGGTAAGAGTGAGGGGTTTCTAATAAAATTTGATGATATAGAAATTTTTACTACTCGTCCAGACACGATTTTCGGTGCAACTTTTGTAATAGTTGCAGGCAAGGAAGATAAGTTCACTGGCCGCTATGTTACTAACCCAGCCACCAAGGAAAAAATTCCTGTCTGGGAAGCAGAGTATGTCATGTCTGACTATGGAACCGGCGCCATTATGGGCGTGCCGGCTGATGACGATCGTGACATGGAATTTGCCAGAAAATATGAATTGCCAATTATCGAAAATTATCAAAAAGCTGGATTTGAAGACTTTGGAAAGAAAATTACAAAGTATAAACTTCGTGACTGGATCTTTTCTCGCCAGAGGTACTGGGGTGAGCCGATACCAGTGATTCATTGTAAAAAATGCGGGGTAGTGCCAGTGCCAGAAAAAGATTTACCTGTGGTGCTTCCCGAGGTCGAGAATTATCAACCAACAGATACAGGTGAGTCACCTCTAGCTTCAATAGATGAGTGGGTAAATGTTAAGTGTCCAAATTGCGGTGGAAAAGCTAAGCGCGAGACTGACACTATGCCCAACTGGGCGGGTTCATCTTGGTACTTTTTGCGATATTGTGATCCTGACAATGACAAAGAATTCGTATCAAGGGGAGCCCTTGATACTTGGATGCCAGTGGACTGGTACAACGGAGGGATGGAGCATACAGTGCTTCATCTCTTATATTCGCGTTTTTGGAATAAATTTCTCTACGATTTGAAACTGGTTCCTACAAGCGAACCATACAAAAAACGCACTTCTCATGGACTGATCCTTGCTGAAGGCGGAGAGAAGATGAGTAAGTCTAAGGGCAATGTCATCAATCCAGACAGTATCATCAAACAATTTGGTGCAGATACTCTACGACTCTATGAAATGTTTATGGGTCCATTTGAGCAAGCTATTGCCTGGAGCGAAGAGTCGCTCGTCGGTCCACGACGATTTCTAGAGAGAGTATGGAAATTACAGTTCAAGGTTACTAAAGGTCAGACCTTAAGTATCGATTCCCAAGGTCTGACCTTGATGCATCAAACAATCAAGAAAGTTTCCGAGGATATAGAAAAGATGGGATTCAATACAGCTGTCTCAACGCTGATGATTTATACGAATGCTTTAGATAAACAGGAAAAAATTGATCAAAAAGAATTTGAAATTCTACTTATTCTCCTAGCACCCTTTGCCCCGCATGTTACGGAAGAATTATGGTCAACACTCGGTGTTGACCAAGGCTCTATACATATGGAGAAATGGCCTCTGTATGATCCAGAGAAAATTGAGACAAATGAAGTCACTTTGGCTGTGCAGGTAAATGGTAAAGTTAGAGCCACTATCAATGTTACTTTAGATCAGAGTGAAGAAGATATAAGGAGCAGGGCGTTAGAGTTGCCAGAAGTCAAAAAATGGCTCAATGGCAAGGAGCCGAAGAGAGTCTTGGTCGTGCCGAGAAAGATTATCAGTATAGTCACTTGACATGTGTTTGTATAGGTGATACAAATACGGTATAAGCTATGAGCGGTAAGATTATTCTAAACTTCAAACCTAAGGAAATCACCCGTCGCCTTTTATCGATTCTCACTAAACGCGGACAGGATGTTTTGATCAGTCGCTACGGCTTGGGACCAAAGTCCGCGAGACTTACCCTTGATGCCATCGGCAAGAAATACAATATTACTCGTGAGCGCGTTCGACAGATAGAAAATCATTCGTTAATCACGATTCGAAAATCTAAGACTTACAAGGATGCTGAACCTGCTTTCTCTGAATTGAAAGAGGTTATTTTTGGTCTCGGAGGATTAGTATCTGAAAAAGACCTTCTGGCACATCTAGGCAAAGATTTGAATACTCAAAATCATTTTCACTTTCTTCTCGTGGTCGGAGAGGAGTTCAGACACGAAAAGGAGGATGAAGAATTCAAACGTCGTTGGCATGTTGACGCAGAATTGTCGGAGAAGATTAAATCTGCCCTTCGCAAACTCTACTCAAAACTTTCGGATGATGAGCTGATTCTCGAGGGCGATCTTATCAATTCTTTTCTTGAGGAGGTAAAAGATTTAAATGAAAAGTATAAAAATGATGAAGTCATCAAGCGTTGGCTCTCTATCTCACACAAAATCGGCAAAAATCCTTTAGGTGAGTGGGGACGCTCCTCTTCTTCCAATGTCAATGCCAAAGGTATGCGCGACTTCGCCTTTCTCGTCATAAGGAAGCACGGTTCTCCAATTCACTTTAAAGATGTGGCTAAAGCCATTACACAATACTTCAACAAGAAAGCGCATGTGGCCACTACACACAACGAGCTCATAAAGGATCCTCGATTTGTTTTGGTTGGTCGTGGTCTCTATGCACTCTCTGAATGGGGTTATATGTCGGGCGTGGTCAAAGATGTTATCAAGAAAATTCTAGATAAAGAGGGTCCATTGCCGAAAGAAAAAATCATTGAAAAAGTCCTCAAGGAGCGATACGTCAAGGAAAATACCATTCTCGTCAACCTTCAGAACCCCAAGTATTTCAAGAAGGATTCGTCAAACCGTTACTACGCTGTCTAGATTATCGCTCTCGTTCCGTGTAGAATTAAGTCATGATTAGTGATTTTCTTGCACTCTTCCAAACTGATTTGTACGTCCAGATTTGGGGGGTGATCTCTCTCACTTGGCCTGTATGGATGCCGGTGATTCTGCTCCGGCTCTTTATGGAGACCTGGGTTACTTATAAAAGGCGTGAATTTATCCGGGAAAAGGGGGGTGTTCTCCTAGAAATCAAACTACCACGTACTATTGAAAAGACTCCGGCCGCAATGGAGATGGTGCTTGAAAGTATGTGGGAGGATGTGGCAGGTGATTTAACCGACGTTTATCTTAAGGGGGCTGTGAGAAACTGGTTTTCACTTGAAATAGTTTCTTTAGGCGGAGAAGTGAAATTTTTTATCTGGACTTGGCCGAAGTGGAGACAAGTCGTTGAAACACGCATTTATTCTCAGTATCCGGGTGTCGAAATTGTGGAAGCAAAGGATTATGCACTTGATCTTATCTTTGATCCTACTAAGGTGAAGGTCAAGGGTATTACTACCAGGCTTGTCAAAGAAGACGTTCTTCCCATAAAAACATACATTGACTTCGGCCTTGATAAGGCCGATCAAGAGCCAGAACAAATAATAGACCCTCTTGCCCCTGTTCTCGAGTATCTTGGCGCAAGAAAACCAGGAGAAATTGCTGCTGTACAAATTTTGATTCAAGGTCACAGAAAGCAAGGTTTCCAGGATGTAATGTTTATTGGCAAAAAGCATTTCTCAGAAGAAGTGAAAGATGCTATTAAGAAAATTGCAGAGAAAGGGGCCTACTTTGAAACAAAAGAAGGTGTGCCTATTTCCACCCTGAATTTAACTAAGACTCAAAACGATGCTGTTGCATCCATTGAACGCAATGCTTCTAAACATGCTTATGATACCCAGCTTCGACTGATGTATTTTGCTACCTTGGAAGCTGACGACAAGAATTCTACCTCAGGCATGATTGGCAGTATGCGTCAGTTTGGTTTTGTCGGTTCTAACACTATTCTTAATGGTATTCGGCCAAATAAGTTTATTCCAGGTATTACTTACCCATGGGAGGATTTTTTGGATATTAATAAAAAATATAACCAGAAAGTGCATCTGGAAGCATTCAAACGTCGCTCATTTTTTAATGTTCCGTTTAGGAATTTGATGGGCAAACCCTATGTGTTAACGGTTGAAGAGTTGGCCACCATCTTTCACTTTCCTGGTGCGAGTGTCACCACGCCCTCTCTCTCGCGCGTCTCTTCGAAGAAGGCCGAAGCCCCAGCCAATCTGCCAGTATAATGCTCCGAAATTACATTTTTCTCTCGGTTATTGTTCTCTATGTCATATGTTTTTTTCCTACTACTCCGCCACGCTCTTTTCCCTCGGGATCCATTGTTACTATCGAGGAGGGATTAAGTCTCTATGAATTGGGGGAGATACTTGAAAAGGGTCATGTTATACGTTCACCATTTTGGTTCCGTACCGTTTCCATTATTCTCGGCGGTGAATATGATATGAAAGCTGGTCAATACCTCATGCCCGAGCCAGAAAGTGTTTTTCTTATATCTTGGCGGGTCTTTCACGGTGATTATAAAATTGAGACTGTTAAACTTACGATCCCGGAAGGCTTTACTATTGAAAAAATTTCTGCCCTTTTCGATGAACGGTTTACTTTCTTTGATCACGGGGCCTTCGTGGCAGAGGCCCGGGAAGGATATCTTTTCCCAGACACATATTTTTTCGAGGTGACAGCGACAGCCTCTTCGAGTATTAAACTTTTGACAGACAACTTCTCTCGTAAAATTTCAATAATTAGGCCGGAGATAGAGTCTTCTGGCCTGTCACTCGAAAAAATTATTACCATGGCCTCACTTCTCGAAGCGGAAGCCAAGACTAAAGAAGAACGTGAAATAGCTTCAGGAATTCTCTGGAAACGGCTCAAGCTTGGTATGCCTCTCCAGGTTGATTCGGAGACGGGTACTTATAAATTTATCGGTTTACCGGAGAGTCCAATCAATAATCCGGGGCTGGTCTCGATTATAGCGGCACTCCACCCAACTTCGACACCATACCTCTATTTCTTGACAGATAAAGATGGAACAATGCATTATGCCAAGACTTTTGATGAACATAAGAAAAACATTATCAAGTATCTCTCGCACTAAAGGACGGGTCTTCGTCGGTCTATCTGGAGGTGTTGATTCTGCGGTGAGCGCAGCGCTTCTGAAACAGCGCGGTTTTGATGTCACGGGAGTGTTTATCAAGGTTTGGCAACCGGATTTTTTACCATGCAGTTGGAGAGATGAGAGACGAGATGCCATGAAAGTGGCTATTGCGCTTGGTATCCCTTTTCTGTTTTTTGATTTTGAAAAAGAATATAAGAAAGAAGTCGTAGATAAAATGATTACCGAGTACAAGTCTGGTCGCACACCGAATCCGGACGTTTTGTGTAATAGGGAAATTAAGTTTGGAGCATTTTGGAAAAAAGCTAAATCAATGGGAGCGGATTTCATCGCTACTGGTCACTATTGGAGTGGAGAGAAAGATCAATCATATTTTTTATGGACTTTGACTAAAGAGGATCTTGCTCATATTATTTTCCCCGTTGGAAATTTGGAAAAAAGCGAAGTGAGAAAACTGGCTACAAAATTTAATTTACCAGTTTCTGAAAAGAAGGATAGTCAGGGCATTTGTTTTATCGGTGATGTCAGCATGGATGATTTTCTATCGCATTTTATCTTAACCAAGCCTGGAAATGTTTTGAATACTAAGGGCGGGATAATAGGAACTCACAAGGGGGCTCTGTTCTACACGATTGGAGAGCGACATGGCTTTGAGGTTTTGAAAAAACACTCAAACGATGGCGCTTTCTACATATTGTCGAAGGATATGAAACGCAATAGCATCACTGTTTCAAACAAAGAGCCCGAGATAGTATCTCTCTCGCCGACTAAGATCTTAGTCAAGAAAGTCAACTGGATTACAGAGGCAGTGCCTCCGTTAGAGTGCTTCGCTCGAATTCGCTACCGAGGAGAAAAAATACCTGTAACTGTCAAACACCGGGTGTTTGACAGTATTACTGTAGAATTTAAAAAACCAGTCCGGGGTCTATCTCTTGGCCAGTCGATAGTGTTCTACTTGCCCGCCGAAGCTTCAGCGAAGGCGGGTGATGAAGAAATATGTCTCGGTGGCGGAGTGATGGATAAAATTTTGAAATAGAACTCTGTGGATAGTAATTTAATCTAATACGTTACAATTACGTGGTCACGTAAAAGTAACGTATGGGCAAATTAGAAGATAAAAATCGGAAAAGAACTAAGCGTAAAAATTTGCAACACGTAATTTTGCAAGCCGTAGCAATTGCCGGCGTATTAAGTGTTGCCATGATTGCTCCTAATGTAATAGGATCTCTTGCTAAACTTGGCATTCTTCCTAATAAAAGACAGAAAGAATATATCGCTTCCTCGGCTAGTAAACTTGTTAAGCGTGGACTTATTTTCTACAACGGCAAGAGTTACCAACTAACCTCTCAAGGGGAGAGTTTGTTGCGTCGTTGGCAATTTGCTGATTTCAGATTTAAAAAACCAAAGAGATGGGACAAGAAATGGAGAGTGATTATTTTCGATATTCCTGAAAAGAAGAGGAAGGCCAGAGATGACTTAACGATACTCTTCAAACAAGCCGGTATATTGCGTCTTCAAAATAGTGTCTGGATATATCCTTATGATTGTGAGGATATTATTACTTTGCTCAAAACTGATTTCGGCATAGGAAAGTATCTTCTATACATGATTGTAGATGAACTAGAAAATGACAAACACTTGTGTGAAGAATTCGGATTAGTTAATTAATTTAAGTTTAAAAGAAATTTGAATACAGGTTTTGCCTATACGTTATAATTACGTGGTCACGTAAAAGTAACGTATACGAGAAATAGATAGAAAATCATATAAATAGAACAAGGCCCGCGATCCTCCAATCGCGGGCCTGAAGTGATATCCAAAGAAGACACTTATCTTTAACATCAGAGAGACTTCACACCGATATCTCTCCGGTACTGCATTCCTTCGAAGTGGATGCACTCAACTCCATTGTACGCTCGATTAATTGCTTCATAGAGAGTTAAACCGATGCCAGTGACACCGAGCACGCGTCCACCAGAGGTGACAAGCTTACCATCAACATATTTTGTCCCTGCGTGGAAGACGACGACACCTGGTAGGGTCTCTGCCCTGTCTATGCCGGTGATCACCATGCCTTTCTTGTAATCAGGTGCTGGATAACCGACCGAAGCCATCACGATGCAGGCTGCGAATCCCGGGTTCCACTCAACGTTAATCTTGTGGAGTTGGCCATTAACGCAGGCCTCGAAGATCTCCAAAAGGTCTGTCTTCAGCAATGGCATGTAAACCTGTGTCTCTGGGTCACCGAACCGAGCGTTGAATTCGAGGACGACTGGGCCTTCACTCGGAACCTTAAGGCCTGGGTAAAGTAGTCCGACGAACGGTCTGCCGATTTCCCGAAGGGCATGAAGGATTGGATCGAGGATTCTTTGCTCAACGAACTTTTTGTGGTCGATGGTGAACCATGGCACTGGGGCAATGGCTCCCATCCCACCGGTGTTTGGTCCCTCGTCGCCATTGAAAATGGGCTTGTGGTCTTGTGCGGACGGGAAGAGCTTGTAGGACTTGCCGTCGCAGAAGACGTGGGTAGTAACCTCCAGTCCCTCAGCGAAGTCTTCGGCAATCACTCGATTGCCAGCGCTACCGTGTATACGTCTGATCATGATCTCGTCAATTGCTGTTCGTGCTTCGGTGAGATTCTTACAGATGTACACTCCTTTGCCTAGAGCGAGACCGTCTGCCTTGAGGACAAACGACTCGTCACTTTTCCTAAAATGTTTTCGGGCGAGGACGAGAGCGCCAGTGGAGCTACCGATGACCTTGAAAGGTGCAGTGGGTACCCCAGAAGACCTCATGAGTCGCTTCGAGAAGACCTTCGATGCCTCGATCTGGGCCGCCGCTTGTGTTGGCCCGAAGATGTGTAGGCCATATGCCTGGAATATATCGACGATGCCATTCGCCAGAGGGTCGTCTGGTCCGACTACTGTGAGATCGATTTTCTCTTTGAGTGCGAACTTCAGTAACCCAGGGATGTCTATAGCTTCGATCGGAACGTTGCTGGCAATTTTGTTTGTGCCAGCATTACCTGGCGCGACATAGAGCTTGCCAAGTTCAGGTGACTGGCAGAGCTTCCACGCCAAGGCGTGTTCGCGCCCACCGCTGCCAACGAGTAGCACTCTCTTTTTCATGGTCCAATCTCCTTTTCTTGTGAGATGTGAGATGAACAAGTCTGCCCAAGATACTACAGATAATTTGATAATATACAAATAGAACGAGGCCCGCGATCCTCCCATCGCGGGCCTAGAGTTTCCTAAGAGAAACTGTGGGTCAGTTATTCTCCGGTCTCTGTCTGTTAGGTATGGACGGCAGTACAACAACTCTTTCTTGTCCATTCACCTTGGTTATAAGTTCGCCACCCCCTTGGTGAAGTTGCACAACCCACTGAAGAAGCCCAAGGGCCTGCTTGACGACATCGACCCGTGACGTGAGTCCGAGGTCGATTCTCAGCTTCTCAAGGTCTTTCGCGGCCAGCGGACTGAAGTCGAATTGTAGTCGTAGCTTGTTAGCCATTTATTCACTCCCTCCCGTTTGAAGTGTTATGTTTTTTCTACCTGTCTGGTCACGATGATACATTGAATTTAGCAAAGGTCAATAGAATCGTATATATCCGTGATATATCAATAGACTGATAGAGTTTTACAAACGAACCATCTTCCCGTCAAAGGCTGATTGTAAAAGGACTTTACCATTTCCTTTAACAACCTCCCCAATGATATCGGCATCTTTCAGATGAGAGAGAATTTTATTTACTTCTTTTTTCGGCGCAGAAATTACATATCCAATCCCGCAATTAAAAGTAGTATACATGTCTTTGTTAGAAACTCCCTTTTTATAAATATCTCTAAATATTTTTTGAGGAAGTAATTTTTTAGGATGATAGATACGAGCGTCTGCCTTTCCCAGTATGTCTTTCAATTTAGTGAAAGCCCCACCAGTAATATGCATCATGCCGTTAATTTTACATTTTGAAAGTAGAGTAAGAATCTCATCTATGTAAATTCTGGTTGGCACTGTGAATTCTTTTCTGAATTTATTTCCGAATATTTTGCGAACCAGAGTAATGCCATTTGAATGTATGCCCGAGCTTTTGATTCCAATTAAAACATCACCAACTTTACATTTGTTCGTTTGAGGCTTTTTTATAAAGCCGGAAATAGTCATACTTATATCCAACCCATTCATATTATTATGAAAAGAGTTTTCACCTCCAACGATTGCAATTTTCCTCTCTTTACATTCGCGGGCTAATTCCCTGATTATCTTAAGAATCCGAATGTCCTCAACTGGTACTGTAATGTGGTTCGAGAGTTTGTAGGGCACAGCACCTACGATAGCTAGATCATTTAAATTCATTGCCATGGCATCTATTACTGCTGCGCGAAACGTCCCCTTTTGCCAATGATAGATGCCTTTTGTACCGATTCCGTCAGTATGATCAATTTCTCTACAACTAAACTTTTTCTGGATAATAGGATAGGTGTTGAAATCAATTTTTACATAAGGTGAGTTCCATGTTTTCTTAATCTCGTTAATAATTTTCTGCTTATATGGTTTTGAGGGCTTATACATAACTTATAATCTAATCATAGGTTATAATGACATCATGACACAAGCGGATCAGATAACAGTCCTCAAGGCCAATGGTAATCGCGAGACGTTTGAAGTGGAGAAACTTAGTGCCTCACTTCTTCACTCTGGAGCATCAGAAGACGCTGTGGAAAAGGTGATATCGCATGTTCTACCGGAATTGCGTGATGGCATGACGACAAATGAAATTTATGAACACGCGTTTTCCGTCCTTCAGGGCATAAGCAAACCTGTCGCTAGAAGTTATTCTCTAAGGCGAGCGGTAATGGACTTGGGACCATCGGGTTTCCCATTCGAAGATTTCGTGGCTCGGGTACTTGAGGCCAAAGGATACAAGTGCGAGACGCGACAAATCGTGCTCGGCGGATGTGTGTCGCACGAAGTAGACGTGGTGGCCTATAATGACAAGAAACTGATTATGGTCGAAGCCAAGTTCCACAATGAACTCGGCACCAAGTCTGATTTGAAAGTTGCGCTTTACATTAAGGCCAGATTTGACGATCTACGAGAGAATGTCTTTAACTACGGAGGAACAAACAGACAAATTACGGACTGCTGGCTTATAACTAATACCAAGTTTTCGAGTACAGCTATTCACTATGGTGTCTGCAAAAATCTAACAATGATTGGGTGGAACTATCCGGAAAAAGGAGGTCTCCAAGACATGATAGAAAATGAGCATTTGCACCCCATCACATGTCTCGCATCTCTTTCTAATTCGGAAAAGAAAATGCTTCTTGATGAAAGGATTGTACTTTGTTCCACCATAAAAAATAATCCCAAAATTTTGAATGAGATTCTCGGCAAAAGTTTTGACATTAAGCCAGTCCTTAATGAAATAAATGAATTGTGATGACGCATTAAAGAAAGTTAAAGATGAGGTGTTAGCACTTTCTAGCTCTCCTCTCTACGCTGAGCGAATAAAGAATAAGTATTTTCCAGTCATAGGAGAAGGAAGTCATAGTGCCCCAATTATGTTTGTCGGCGAAGCCCCCGGGGAAAATGAGGCAAAAACGGGCAGGCCCTTTTGTGGACGGGCGGGGAAAGTTCTTGATGAACTTTTAGCTTCTGTCGGGATAGCAAGAAAGGATGTTTACGTGACAAATATTGTCAAAGACCGCCCGCCCGATAATCGCGATCCCTTGCCCGACGAGATAGCAGCTTACGCGCCATTTCTTGACCGCCAGATTGAAATCATTAAACCAAAAGTAGTTGCCACACTCGGCCGGTTTTCAATGCAGTATGTTATGAATAGATATGGTCTGGAATTTGAATTAGATTCTATAAGTAAACTGCATGGCAAAGTATTTAATGCAAAAGATTTCAAGTTTATCCCTCTCTACCATCCCGCATCTGCCATTTATAACCAACACCTTCTTCCGACCTTGAAAGAAGATTTCAAGGTACTCAAGATTCTTATCTAAGCGTTTCATTGACATGCTCAAGCAAATATGCTATGCATTAATCCAGAATTTTCGTGTTCTTTTAATCCAGCTAGCGTCTCCACGTAAGAGGGTGTGTCTGAAAAGACGTTGAATTGCGTGTGGAGACTTAATATAGATGAAGTTCGCTTCTGCTCTTGCGAGAGGAACTATGTCCTTAGGGACGAATCGTTCATTGCAAAAGCAGACCATGTCCCGTTCGATCGGGACGACGCAGTTCACCTGTCTAACCACTTACGTGGAAGGACGACAACCCAAGGAGGGTTAAGATGGCGCGTTTCATCGGCATCAGGCACAGGGTGAAGAAAACGGCTCAGGGCGAGGCGCGACCGACAATGGTCGCAATTCGCGACGGCGGCGACGTACGCACTCTCGAGCTTGCGGATGACACCGCGGAGCTCGACTTCATGCTCGGGTCACTCCCAACGGGGTGGCGCGATGTGGAAGATGGCGAGGACCTTTCGGGGTTTCTCCGTCGCCACGTCGTCGAGAAGAAGGAGACCGGAAAAAAAGAGAAGGAGGCACCGAAGAAGTTTCGTGTGCCTTCCGGTTACCAGGGGATGCAGGCCGGAGATGTGGTCGCCATGATTCTCGGAGGGTCGGGCGATCGCTTGGCTTACTCGATGTCGAGAAGGGGCGAGGAAGTTGGATCTACCGTTCTGCGCATTCCGCCGACCGATCTCAAGGATCGGCGCGACATGCGTGTGAAGGACGAGGATCATCTGATTCTTGCCGAGCTTGCGGAGTCCGCGCCGGCGATTTTCTATCCGGTGACGCTTCGTGACCGTGATACGATCGCGGTTGGACTGGCTTACGCCTCAAGGCGCGATGCCCAGCTTGACAGGATGGCCTGCGCTCAGCGCGTGCGCCAGAGGGCGATCGGCGCAGTGCACATCTCTCTCGATGGCAAGTACCCGGAAGGGACGATCGAGGAGTTGTACAAGGAAGCCGAAGCGAACGACGTGATACTAGCCGCTAACCTCAAGGAGGAGGCAAAGCGGGAGGCGGAGTTGAAGAAGGCAGTCAAGAAGACCGAGGTCTGGGCGGAGATCTTCGCGGAAGTCGAGGGTATCGGCGAGGTTCTCGCCGCATCGCTCATTTCGCGGATTGCCGACATCAGGCGATTCCCGACTTCGGCCAAGCTGAAGAAGTACTGCGGGGTTCACGTCATGAAGGACGGAACATTCCCGCGACACAAGCGTCAGGCCGCTACCGCGCGTCAGAAGCTGGTGGTCGCGGCCGATGAGGCATTGGCGACCGCTGTCGAAAACGGCGGTGTCGTCGAGGCAGAGAAGTCGAACGATTGGGTTCCGACACTGCGTCAGTCGCTGTACCTTCTGGGCGAGCAGTTCAACTACAGACCGGATTCGGTCTGGGGTCTCAAGCTCCTCGAGTACAAGAAGAAGTTCCGGGTGACGCATCCGGAAGTCGAGACATTCGACAACAAGCGGGGTGAGCCGAAGAAGCACTACACCAACGGACACATCCACAAGATGGCCATGTGGCGTACGCGCACCAAGTTCGTCGAGTGGCTGTTCAAGGAGTGGTGGAAGGTCGAGGAGCGTCTGCACCCGAAAGAGACGCAGAAGTAGGTAGTGCCCCCGCCGCTTCACATGAAGCGGCGGGGCAGAAGTTCTTTACAAATTCAAGTGGGTGAGACGAGGCAGACCGTGTCTCTACGAGACGAGCACGCCATTGTCTCACCCGCTTTCTTTCAACTTCTTGATATGATATCGAGGGATTGAAAGAGAGCGCGGGAAGTCGCATGTCCAAAGTAAGGACGAACACGGGCTTGCGCTCTCTCAAAACTCGCGAGACGAAAGTTTAGATGTCGCAATACGAGGAAGTGGATGTCCCGCGAGTTTGAAAATCATCTTCGGGGACGGCACCTCAAGTGTTCGTTATGAACGAGACGCTCTTTGTCCCCGAGGTTTCAGTTCTTTCGTGCAGAGGACGATGACAACCTTGTGGTCAACGTCTGGGCGAATGTTCTCTGCATCACCTGCGAGCGAGAAGATAGCATCTATGTCGTTGTTTGACGAAAGGAGGGTTTTCTTGTTCGCTGGTCAGTAAATCTCCCCGCCACCTCTCGCGAGGTGGCGGGGGGCAGAAGTTCTTTACAAAGATTCACGAGGACGACGTGTTATCTGTCCTTAGGGACGAAAAGGAGGTTGTCCTCTTGAATCAAAAACGGGTGAGACGAGACGGACGATGTCTCGTGCGAGACGAAAGAGTACTTGTCTCACCCGCTTTCTTTCAACTTCTTGATATGATATTGAGGGATTGAAAGAGAGCGCGAACTGGCACTTGTCCCTTTAGTGGACGATGATTGGGATGTGCTCTCTAAAAACTCGCGAGACGAAGAAAAACGTGTTTCAGACGATTGTGCAGCTGTCTCGCGAGTTTAAGATCAATCTTCGGGGACGAGCATAGGATTGTCCGCAAGGACGACTGGTTGTCTGTCCCCGAGGTTTCAGTTCTTTGTGCAGAGGACGATCACAACCTTGTGGCTGACGTCTGGGCGAATGTTCTCTGCGCGACCGGCGAGTGAGATGATAGCGATTCGTGTCATTATCTGACGAAAGGAGGATTATCTTGCCCGCTGGTCAGTAACCCCCCCCGCCACCTCACGCGAGGTGGCGGGGGGAAGATGTTCTTTACATAGATTCAGGGGAACGTGCCGGGGTCTGTGCGAAAGCACGTTAGTGGAATTGTTCTCCTAAATCAAATGCGGGTGAGACGATTGTGGATTTGTCTTTCTTTGGGACGACACACTGATTGTCTCACCCGCTTTCTTTCAACTTCTTGATATAGTATCGAGAGATTGAAAGAGAGCGCGACCCATTCTGTGTTGTTTTAGAACGACTCCAAGACTGCGCTCTCTAAAATCAATCTTCGGGGACGAGTATCAACCTGTCTGAAAAGACGAACACTACCTTACCCCCGAGTCTTCAGTTCATTCGTGCAGAGAACGATCACGGCCTTGTATCTGAAGAAAAAAATGATGTTCTCTGCATGGCTTGCAAGCGAGACGAAAGCGAAGATGTCGCGATACGAGGGAGCGAATGTCTCGCCGAACCAAAGTGCCGCGTCACTGGAGTTGTCCGAATTTGGACGTTCACGACTATGCGGCGCTGACCGTGCCTGATGCAGAGATGCAAAAGGCACGGTTTTTTATTTTAAACGATTAAATATGATATATTGCTTCTATGCAATCTGAAGAAATCCGAAAGAGATTCCTATCTTTTTTTGAGAAACGGGGACACATTGTTATTCCTTCAGCATCACTTGTGCCGGAGAATGATTCTTCGGTTCTTTTTAATACCGCGGGGATGCAACCTCTGGTTCCGTATTTAATGGGCTATCCTCATCCTCAAGGGAAACGACTAGTCAATGTACAGAAATGTGTTCGCACACAAGATATTGAGGAAGTCGGTGACAAGACTCACGATACTTTTTTCGAAATGTTAGGGAATTGGTCACTTGGAGATTATTTTAAAGATGATGCCATTAAATGGAGCTTCGAACTTCTTACATCAAAGGAAGAGGGATTTGGATTAGATCCTAATCGTTTATATATAACTGTTTTTGGTGGCAATGATGATGCCCCAAAAGATCAAGAATCTTTCGATATTTGGAAAAAGTATATGCCAGAAAATCGCATTTATTTTCTCACATGGAACGGTAAGAAGGAGCCCAATTGGTGGGATGCAGGAGAAAATGGCCCTTGCGGTCCTGATACGGAGATGTTTTATGACACTACCCCAGAAGGACTCGGAGATATGACCAAAGAGGAATATCTAGCCGCTGACGATAGGCAAGATGTGGTCGAAATTTGGAACGATGTGTTCATGGAATACGAAAAAAGAGACGGGAAAGTAGTTGGTAAATTACAACAAAAGAATGTTGATACGGGGAGTGGTCTCGAGAGAATTACAATGGCAATTCAAGGCAAGGATAATATTTTCGACACAGATCTTTTTTCATCTGCAATCAAAGTTCTCTCCAATGTTCCTTCTCCCGACATTCGTTCTCTAAGAATTATTGCTGACCATATTCGCACCTCCGTCTTCATGATTGCCGATGGAGTGGTGCCATCGAACACTGACCGTGGATATGTATTACGTCGGCTCTTACGCAGAGCATATGTGCATGCAAGAAAAGTCGACGCGGAGACCGAAACTCTAAATACTGTCGCCGAAGTAATAATTGAAAATCCGAGCTATAAGGGGCTTTATAACTTTGGTCAAGAAACTAGAAGTGTAGTGATGAATGAAATTGAGAAATTTAAAATAACTCTTGAGTCTGGTTTGAAGCAGGTTGAGAAGGGGGCTGATCCATTTACATTATTTACCAGTTACGGCTTTCCCTTTGAATTAACTGAAGAAATAGCCAATGAGAAAGGCGTTGTGCTGGATAGAACTAAATTTGAGCAGGAGATGAAGAGGCACCAAGAGCTTTCTCGCGCGGGAGGACAAAAAAAATTTAAAGGTGGGCTCGCTGGGCATGGGGAAATGGAAGTGAAGTATCATACAGCCACACATCTACTTCATGGGGCTTTGAGAGAAGTATTAGGGAAAGAGGTTTTTCAAAAAGGTTCGAATATCACCTCCGAGAGGTTGCGCTTTGACTTTTCTTTTACAAGAAAGATGACCGAAGAGGAGAGGAGTAAAGTAGAAGAGCTAGTAAATGAAAAAATAAGAGAATCTCTACCCGTAACTTATCAAGACCTCCCGCTAGAAGAGGCACAGAAGCTCGGCGCTATAGGATTATTTGAAGAGAAATATGGAGACAAGGTTCGTGTCTATAGAATAGGTGATTTTAGTCTTGAACTTTGTGGTGGCCCGCATGTCGAGTCCACAGGCGTTTTAGGAAAGTTTAAGATAGTTAAAGAAGAAGCCGTATCCACAGGTGTAAGGAGAATCAAAGCCGTGTTAGAATAATCATAATGCCACAAAAAATAGAAGACATGATCGTACCAGAGAGGAAAAGGAGTATCAGAGATATTCCCATTCCGGCCGGACGAAGAAGAAGCGAAGTTTTTGCTCCAGAGATTAGGCGAAGTGATGTTGTTCCTTCCAGAGAGAATACAGAGTATTCAAATCCGTCAAGAAAGCGCCTCTGGCTTGCTATCGTCGGGGCCGTCCTCTTGCTCACTTTTGCCACCCTGTCACTCTTTAATGGTTCCACGCTCGCATATATACCCAAATCTGCTTCAGTTGTCTTCGATAAGGATATCTTTACCGCGCGCAAGACTGGAGATGACAATCTACTGTTTAGTGTTATTAAGTTTTCCAAAGATAAAGGCAGAGATGTGGCGGCTTCGGGAGATCAGGAGGCCCAAAGAAAGGCGAGTGGTACCATAATTGTTTATAATGCCTCTTCCAAATTACAGAAGTTTCGCGCAACCACCCGCTTTGCGACACCGGATGGCAAGACTTACCAAGTGAAAGATGCCATCTCGATACCCGCTAAGAAATTAGTTAGTGGGGTCGAGAAACTAGGTACTCTAGAAGTAACAGTTTACGCCGAGTTTCCTGGGGCAGAGTCTAATATCGGACTAAATGACTTTACTCTGCCGGGTCTCAAGGGGACAACGCTATTCTCATCTATCTACGCCAGATCTAAAACTGCCATGACCGGTGGATTTGTCGGTGTGGAAAAGATAGTCAATAAAGAAGAGGAAACACAGGCCAAGACAGAACTTGAAACAGCGTTAAAAGATGAGCTTATATCCGAAGCCCAAGCCCAAGTGCCGGAAGATTTTATTCTTATACCCTCTCTATCCGCTGTCACCTTTGACGATTTAGAGCAGTCGGGGTCAGAGAATAAGGACAGTGTGACTATCAACAAGCGGGGCAATTTGCAGGGAGTCATGTTTAAGCGAAGCGATCTTACTACCAATCTGGCTCAAAAAAAGATTACTCTCGCGTCGGGTGAACTCGTGGACTTCAGTGATCTTAATTTACTTAATTTTGCTTTCGCGGATGGAGTGGCAAATGATTTGTCGCTCTTGGATACAACAAAGTTCTCTGTCACTGGCGAAACGATAGCCGTATGGAGGACAGATGAAGTGGCGCTCAAGGCCGATCTAGTCGGGAAGCATAAAAAAGATCTCTATTCCGTACTCCAAAACTACCCAACGGTAGTTTCGGCCACCGCGACCATAAGACCATTTTGGAAAAATTATTTCCCATCTGACGGGGCTAAAATCACTATGAAAAAACTTCCCATAAATTAATGGGTTCGACAAGCTCACCATAAATATATGCCCCAAAGCAAATCTGCGGATCTCGAGAGGACAGGCACGGTAATTGAGTCACTGCCTAACATTATGTTTCGCGTTAAATTAGATGAAACTAATGAGGAAATTCTAACCTATCTCTCGGGCAAGATGCGCCTGCATCGTATTCGGGTGTTGGTAGG
>Ga0082335_1000970_pt1 | contig 66511 bp, 57 predicted proteins | sample Subgrocontami58m_FD_72375 | JGI IMG/M metagenome (GOLD analysis project Ga0082335, IMG submission 72375) | Subsurface groundwater microbial communities from S. Glens Falls, New York, USA - GMW37 contaminated, 5.8 m (SPADES assembly) (version 2) ... | reverse complement strand
ATTAAGCGACCGCCCGGTCGGATACAAGCCGGCCAATCCGGTGCCGTTTAAAAACTTGATCCCTCTCCAGGAAATTATCGCCGACGCCAAGGGAATCGGAGTGGATACGGCGGGGGTGGAACAAGAATACCACACGCTCATCCAGCGTCTCGGGAGCGAATTTCATATTTTGTTGGAGGCCGAAGCGGAACAAATCAGAAAATATGCTTCACCCAAGGTCGCGGAGGGAATTTTGCGGGTTCGCGAGGGAAGAGTAAAAATCCAACCCGGCTACGACGGGGAATACGGGAAGATCAGCATTTTTGGAGAAGAGGAAAAAACAACAGAAAAGCAGATGACACTGTTTTAGTTCATTGTTCATGGTTTGTAGTTCATCGATAAACAAAAAGGGCAAAACGTGGGATTTAATTTTGAAAGACTCGATGTATATCAGAAAGCAGTTGATTTTGCCAATAATATTTACATGGTGACTAAAGAATTTCCGAAAGAAGAGATATTTGGTTTAACGAGTCAGTTAAGAAGGGCATCGGTTTCTATATCTTTGAATATCTCAGAAGGATCATCTCGAAGCAAAAAAGATTTTAGCCGTTTTATCGATTTAGCACGAGGATCCGTATTCGAATGCGTTACGGTTCTACAGATATCCCTGAAACAGGGATATCTTGATCAAAGAAAGTTTATAGAATTAGAAGATAGATTAATCAATTTGTCCAAGATGTTAAGTGGTCTAAAACGTTCGATGAACAATGAACTACGAACTGTGAACTAAAATGCCCAAACGAACCGACATCAAAAAGATTCTCATCATCGGCTCCGGACCAATCGTCATCGGACAGGCGTGTGAGTTTGATTATTCCGGGACTCAGGCCTGCAAGGCCTTAAAACAGGAGGGGTACCAGGTTATTCTAGTGAACAGTAACCCGGCGACGATCATGACCGATCCGGAGATGGCGGATCGGACATACATTGAACCGATCACGGTCGATTTCGTTACGAAAATCATCGAAAAAGAAAAACCGGACGCATTGTTACCGACACTGGGAGGGCAAACCGGGCTAAACATCGCGGTGCAATTGGCTGAACAAGGAGTTCTAGAAGAGAACAAAGTCGAAATGATCGGCGCGAAACTTGAAGCGATCAAGAAAGCCGAAGACCGAGGGCTTTTTAAAAAAGCGATGCAGAAGATCGGACTGGACCTGCCACAGAGCGGAGTGGCGCACTCTAAAGAAGAAGCGTTGGCAATTGCCGAGAAACTAGGGTTCCCGGTGGTGGTGCGGGCGGCGTTCACGCTTGGCGGCGCCGGCGGCGGGATCGCGTATAACATCGAAGAATTGGAAGAGATTGTCACCCACGGGCTTGAGCTTAGCATGGTACACGAAGTGTTGATTGAAGAATCGGTCATCGGATGGAAAGAGTTCGAATTGGAAGTGATGCGGGATTTAGCGGACAACGTCGTCATCATCTGTTCCATCGAGAACTTCGACCCGATGGGGGTTCACACCGGCGATAGTATCACAGTGGCTCCGGCGCAGACGCTGACGGACAAAGAGTATCAACGGATGCGGGACGCGGCGATTCGGTGCATCCGGGAGATCGGCGTGGAGACCGGCGGGAGCAATATCCAGTTTGCCGTTCATCCGGAGAACGGCAGGATGGTGATCATCGAAATGAATCCCCGTGTTTCTCGGAGTTCGGCGCTCGCTTCCAAAGTCACCGGTTTCCCGATCGCGAAAATCGCCGCAAAACTGGCGGTCGGGTACACGCTCGATGAAATCCCCAACGATATCACGCAGAAAACCCCTGCCTGCTTTGAGCCGGCGATTGATTATTGTGTCGTCAAGATCCCGCGATTCGCTTTTGAAAAATTCCCCGGGGCAAAACCGGTTCTGGGGATTCGGATGCAGTCGGTGGGGGAGACGATGGCGATCGGGAGAACCTTTAAAGAAGCTCTGCAGAAGGCGCTGAGGGGGCTTGAAATCGGCAGGGGAGGATTAGAAAATTCTCAAGGGATGCGCAGCGCCAGTAAAGACATGGATTTGATCCGGGAGAAGATCCGGACGCCGAACCCAGACAGGGTTTTTTATATCAAGGACGCGTTGACCCTTGGAGTTTCGATCGAAGAGATTTACGATCTCTCAAAAATCGATCCATGGTTTTTACATCAGATGAAAGAGATTGTGGATTGTGAGAGGGAATTAATATCCTTCCATGAATCAAAGACTGTAGGGGCGGACCCCCGTGTCCGCCCTTCTGAGGGCACACACATGGGTGTGCCCCTACTGTGGAAAGCCAAACAGCACGGTTTCAGCGACGAGCAGATTGCCGAGATATGGGGAAAGAAAGAAGAAGAAATTCGCCAGCTGCGTAAGGAGCATGGCGTGGTTCCTCGGTACGGTCTTGTTGATACTTGCGCCGGAGAATTCGAAGCGTACACGCCGTATTATTATTCGACGTATGAAAAAGACCCGATTAATGTAGGGGCGGACCCCCGTGTCCGCCCTTCTGAGGGCACACACAGGGGTGTGCCCCTACAGGGGCGTTCTAAAATCATGATCCTCGGCGGCGGGCCGAACAGGATCGGCCAGGGGATCGAGTTTGATTATTGCTGTGTCCACGCCTCTTTTGCCCTGAAGGAATTAGGTTATGAAACGATCATGGTCAATTCTAATCCCGAAACAGTTTCAACCGACTACGACATTTCTGACCGGCTTTATTTTGAGTCGCTCACCATCGAGGATGTCCTCAACATCATTGATCACGAAAAACCGGCCGGCGTCATTGTTCAATTCGGAGGGCAGACGCCGCTGAACCTGGCGCGCGCGCTCGAGCAAGCGGGGGCGCCGATCATCGGCACCAGCGTTGATTCCATTGACCGGGCGGAAGACCGCGACCGGTTCCAGCAGATGATCCGTAAACTGGGGCTGGTCCAGCCCAAGAATGCCATTACGACTACTATCGAGGGAGCAAAAATCGCCGCGAAAGAAATTGGGTATCCGGTCATTATTCGCCCTTCGTATGTGCTCGGAGGCCGGGCGATGGAAATTGTTTATGACGATATCAGTCTGGATAAGTATGTCCGGGAAGCGGCCCGTGTTTCCGGGAAACACCCCATCTTGGTAGATCAGTATATCGAGGACGCTTATGAAACCGACGTTGATTTGGTCAGCGACGGCGAGATTGCCGTCATCGGCGCGGTGATGGAGCATATCGAAGAAGCGGGGATTCATTCCGGCGATAGCGCCTGCGTGATCCCTCCTTATTCACTGGGGAGAGAGATCATCGATGAAATCCGTCGCTGTACCTACGTGATGGCGAAGGAGCTGAAGGTCATTGGTTTAATGAATGTCCAATTCGCGATTAAGAACAATACGGTCTATGTTTTAGAAGTGAATCCGCGCGCCTCGCGGACAGTCCCCTTCGTCAGCAAATCGATCGGTATCCCGCTGGCGAAGCTGGCCGCGAAAGTGATGATTGGGGTAAGCCTGCGCGATTTAGGGTTCACACAGGAAATTAAAGTGGACCATGTCAGCGTTAAGGAATCGGTATTGCCGTTTGCCCGGTTTCCTGGAGTGGATATCATCCTCGGCCCCGAAATGCATTCCACCGGTGAAGTGATGGGAATTGATACCGATTTTGGGAAAGCATTCGCTAAGTCGCAGATTGCCGCAGGACAACCGCTCAATATCGGCAAAAATGTTTTCGTCAGTGTCATGGATAAGGATAAGCGAGCGATTCCCGCCATTGCCAAGAAATTAGTCCAGCTTGGATTCCAACTTATCGCGACGAAGGGAACGGCGGCTGTTTTAGAGCAAGCGGGTTTGGAAGTGAAACAGATCAATAAATTAATCGAAGGAAGGCCGCATATCGGCGACCTCATCCGCAACGGCGAAATCCATCTCATCATCAATACCCCCAGCGGCAAAGGGCCGATGACGGATGAGGGGAAAATTCGGGCGCTGGCGGTCAGCTTTGGAATCCCGTGCATCACGACAATCGCCGGAGCGCAGGCGACGGTCAAGGGGATTGAAACGATTCAAAAAGATAAATTGGGAGTGAAGGCAATTCAGGATTACCACAGAAAAGCGGAAAGCGGAAAGCGCCCGCCGGAGGCGGGTTCGCCTCAGGCGAAGAAAGTAGAGAGTGGAAAGTAACAAACATGAAGCAAAGTCAGGTATTTCAGGGAAAAACCAAGGTTATCTTCAACAAGCGAGTTGCGCCGGGACATTACGTGATTCGGCTCAAAGCTCCGGTATTAGCGAAAACGGTGCAAGCCGGACAATTCGTACAGATAAACGTAGGGGCGGACCCCCGTGTCCGCCCTCTTGCGGGCAGGCACAGGGGCCTGCCCCTACTGCGGCGGCCTTTCAGTATCCTTTCGGCATCGGAGAGCGCGATCGATATTTTATACGCCGTGGTCGGCGAAGGGACGAAGATTCTTTCAAAAAAGAGAACCGGCGATTCAGTGGATGTCTTAGGACCTTTGGGAAATTCATGGGGCCGAATCAAGTCGGAACGGAAGGCGATATTGATCGGAGGGGGGGTAGGAATTCCTCCGCTCTTTTTCCTGGCGCAAAGAGAAAAGGTTCGAAGAAGTCAGATAGAAGTTTTTCTGGGGGCGAGACACAAATCACTGCTTCTATGCCAAAAAGAGTTTCAAGGATTAGAAATTCCAGTTCATGTTGCCACCGATGACGGCAGCGCGGGATTTAAGGGATATGTGACGGATTTGGTGAGACGGGATGTAGGGGCGGACCCCCGTGTCCGCCCTCTTGTGGGCAGGCACAGGGGCCTGCCCCTACGGCCCTACATCTACGCTTGCGGCCCTGAATCCATGTTAAAGGCGGTGGCAAAAATAGCGAAGGAATTACAGCTAGGCGGCGAAGTCTCCATGGAAGCCCCGATGGCGTGCGGGTTCGGGATCTGCGTCGGGTGCGCGGTGCCGGTGGTCGGCGGGAAATACAAGTTATGCTGTTATGATGGGAGCGTATTTAAAATCAATGAAATCGATTGGAATAAAATTGATCAACGTAGGGGCGGACCTGCGTGTCCGCCCGCAGGAAAGGGCGCACACATAGGTGCGCCCCTACAAAAAACATTCATAATATCATGAAACCAAATCTTTCTGTGCAAATCGGCTCCCTGAAATTAAAGAACCCCGTCATGGTGGCATCGGGGACGTTCGGTTATGGGAAAGAAGTCGAACGCTTTACCGATGTCAGAAAACTCGGTGCCATCGTTGTAAAAACGGTAACTCTCAAGCCGCGTGTCGGCAACCCGCCGCCGAGAATTACTGAAGTCACCGCCGGGATGCTCAACGCGATCGGGTTACAGAATGACGGCGTGGACCGGTTCATTGAGGAAAAGATCCCTTACCTTAGAAAATTAGGGATTCCAGTGGTTGTCAGCATTTCTGGAGATAGCGAGGAAGAGTGGGGAATCCTGGCAGAGAAATTTGCCCACATCAGCTGTGTCAGTGGCATAGAGCTCAATCTCTCTTGCCCCAATATCCATTACGGTAAAGGAATAGAGTGGGCACAGGATTCGGAGTCGACAGCTAGGGCCGTCTCGGCGGTACGAAGAAAGACAAAACAGTTAATCATCGCCAAACTGTCACCCGAGGTCGTGGATATTAAACCGATCGCGAAGGCGGCCGTGGAAGCAGGGGCCGACGCTATTTCAGTGATGAACACCATCCGCGGAATCGTTATTAACATCGAGAAAAGAAGACCGGTCTTATCCAATATTACGGGAGGATTGAGCGGACCGGCGATCAAACCGATTGCTCTTCGGTTAGTGTGGCAGGTGGCGCAGGCGGTCAACGTCCCCGTCATCGGTATCGGTGGCATCATGAATTGGAAGGATGTGCTGGAGTTCATTATGGCAGGGGCGAGCGCTGTACAAGTCGGGACAGCCAATTATGTCAACCCTCGTGTGACGGCGGAGATTATAGAGGGATTGGAGAAATATTTAAAGGAACAAGGGGTTCAAAATATTCGGCAGTTGACAGGGATTGCCCAGCGATGAGAAATTTTCCCCCTCCCTTGACGGGAGGGGGCTAGGGGGAGGGTGAACTATTAGTCACCCCCACCCTAACCCTCCCCCATAAAGGGGGAGGGGATAACATGATGAATCATGAGAACACAATTACACGACGCGCTCATTCTTGCATTAGATGTTCCAACCCTTAAAGAAGCCACAGAGTGGGTTAACCGTCTTTATCCTGAAATTCAGCAATTCAAGATCGGCAGTCAGATCTTCACCGCCGAAGGGCCCAAAGTTATCGAGATGGTTCACAAAAAAGGTGGACGAGTTTTTCTCGATCTCAAATGGCATGATATCCCGAACACCATCGCCAACGCCTGCCGCGAAGCGGTGAAAATGGGGGTTTGGATGTGCAATGTTCACGCGCTTGGCGGAGCCGAAATGCTCAAAGCGGCTAAAGACGCTATCAACAATGAAAGCCAGAAAATGGGGACAGCCCCCATTTTAATCGCAGTGACGGTCTTGACCAGCATGGATCAATCGGCGCTTAGAGAAGTCGGAATTCAGAAAGAGATCAAACAAACCGTGCAGGATTTGGCAAAACTGACGCAGACCGCCGGCCTGGATGGGGTTGTTTGTTCCGGTCATGAAATTCAGCTGGTTCGTTCCGTCTGCGGCCTCAAATTCATCACGGTTGTTCCCGGCATTCAAAATCCATTTGAGACTGTGGCGCAAAAAGATCAAAAGCGGACGCTCACTCCTAAACAAGCCCTTGCCAACGGCGCCGATTACATCGTCATGGGGCGGAGTATTTTGAACTCGTCCGATCCTATTAGACTGATTCAAAGAATTCGCAAAGAAGAACTTTAAGAAAATGCCGCTCCTTCGAGGTTCTTCTTATTCAGCCCCGCCCTTCCTAGACAATGGACATCTGCAGTCCACTTTGCCGACGCTGTTTCGCCGGGTTCATGGAATCCGATACCAAAGGCAGAGAATTGCCACTGCTGATCACGACTTTCTTGATTTAGACTGGTCACGGATCGGTTCGAAGAAATTAGCGATTCTTTCTCATGGACTTGAAGGAAGTTCTCAAAGCCATTACGTTTTGGGGATGGTCAGGGCGTTAACCCGGAACGGATGGGACGCTCTCGCCTGGAATTTTCGCGGGTGCAGCGGCGAACCAAACAAAACCACCCGGTTTTATCACAGCGGCGCGACGGAAGATCTACAGACAGTGATCTCCGCGGTGATGACGCAAACAAAATATTCGGAAATCGTTCTAGTTGGATTCAGCCTGGGTGGGAATCTCACTTTAAAGTATTTAGGCGAGCAGGGGGGGAAGGTCCATCCGCTTATTAAAAAAGCAGTCACTTTCTCCGTTCCCTGCGACCTGGCCGCCAGTGTGGACGAATTGGCAAAACCGGCGAATCGAATTTACATGAAAAGATTTCTAGTCGTGCTCCATCAGAAGATCAAAGCAAAAATGAAAGTGGCGCCGGGGCAAATCAATGATGATGGTTACGAACAGATGAAGGATTTTAGAGATTTTGATAACCGCTACACCGCGCCGCTTCATGGTTTCAAAGATGCTAACGATTATTGGCAGAAATGTAGTTGTAAATCTTTCCTAAAATCTATCGCGATTCCTGCGCTGGTCGTCAACGCCAAAGACGACCCTTTTCTCTCCCCCTCCTGTTATCCGATTGAAGAAGCCAACGCCAATCGCAATCTTTTTCTTGAAATACCCGACTCCGGCGGCCACATGGGATTTATGTCGTTCAACCACGGCGGCCAATACTGGTCGGAATCACGGGCGGTGGAGTTTCTTAATGGGACTTGCGTTTGATTCGTTCCGTGGCGCGGAGGCGGATCAGCGCGCGGCGAAGGGCGGCTTCGGCGACGGCAAGGTCGGGGCCTTTGCCGGCGGAGGCGAGTTGAGATTTAGCCTGTTCGGCCGCTTGACGAGCTCGCTCGGCGTCAATTTCTTCGGCGAGTTCCGCGGTCTCGGCAAAGACAACCGTTTTATCGGGGTGTACTTCCAGAAAGCCGCCGGAGACAGCGACAGTTTCTTCACCGCTCTCTTTCTTAAAGCGGACCAGCCCCGCCGCTAGCTGCGCCAAAAGGGGAGTGTGGCCGGCCAATACCCCTAATTCGCCGTCATAAGCAGGGACCGATAAAAACTGCACCTGTTCGCTAAAGGTGATTCGCTCGGGGGTGACGATTTCTAAAAGAAAAGTACGCATGCTAACTCGCTAACTTTTTAGCTTTCTCTACTGCTTCCTCAATGCCGCCGACCATGAAGAACGCCTGTTCCGGTAGATGGTCGTATTTCCCTTCGACCAATTCCTTGAACCCACGAATCGTTTCTTTGATGGGGACGAATTTTCCCGGCGTTTCGGTGAATGTCTCCGCGACAAAGAACGGCTGTGACAAAAATTTCTGCACCTTCCTGGCGCGTGTGACGGCCAGTTTATCTTCTTCCGAAAGTTCGTCAATTCCCAAAATAGCGATAATGTCTTGCAGGTCTTTGTACCGCTGTAAGATTTTTTGAACCGCGCGCGCGGTCTGATAATGATCTTCACCGGTGATTCTGGGATCCAAGATTCGTGAAGTGGAATCGAGCGGGTCCACTGCCGGATAAATTCCAAGTTCAGCAATCTGCCGCGATAAAACGGTGGATGCATCCAAGTGCGTGAACGCCGTGGCGACTCCCGGATCAGTTAAGTCGTCCGCGGGGACGTAGATTGCCTGCACACTGGTGATGGATCCTTTCTTGGTTGAGGTGATCCGTTCCTGTAACGCCCCCATCTCGGTTCCGAGCGTCGGTTGATAACCGACCGCCGATGGCATTCGTCCTAAGAGAGCAGAAACTTCAGCCCCAGCAAGGACGTAGCGGAAAATATTATCAATGAAAAGAAGGGTATCCTGTCCGCCGACATCGCGGAAATACTCGGCCTGCGCCAATGCTGATAATCCCACCCGCAGACGAGACCCGGGGGGCTCGTTCATCTGGCCATAGACGAGGACTGTTTTGTCCAAAACCTTAGATTCCTTCATCTCAAGCCAGAGGTCGTTTCCTTCCCTCGTCCGTTCACCGACGCCGCCAAACACCGAGACACCACCATGGTGGGTGGCGACGTTATGAATGAGTTCCATAATGATAACAGTTTTACCAACGCCCGCCCCGCCGAAGAGGCCGACTTTGCCCCCCTTCATATAAGGAGCTAAAAGATCCACAACTTTAATTCCTGTCTCGAAAATTTGCGGGGTAGTTTCCTGATCAACCAGAGGCGGCGGCTGGCGGTGGATCGGGAAAGTGGTTTCGGCATTCACCGGTCCCATATAATCCTGTGGTTCTCCCAAAACGTTGAGCAATCTTCCTAAGCAAGCTTTCCCTACCGGAACCGAAATCGGTTTCCCCGTGTCTTGCGTGACCATTCCCCGGCGGAGACCGTCGGTCGGTCCCAGCGCGATACAACGGACGACGTTATCTCCCAAATGAGAAGCAACTTCAACGGTTAAGCGGATCGTTTCCGTTTTCCCTCGCATTTCATTGCTTCCTTCAATGACCAACGCATTTAAAATTTGCGGCAGTTGACCGCTGGGAAATTCCACATCAACGACTGGGCCGATGACTTGCACCACTTTACCTTGAGACATTTAAAAACCTCCTAGATCCGTTCATGGTTCGTTGTTCATAGTTCATCGACCTCTTTCATTCATTGCGTGATTGCTCTTCGATGAACGACGAACAATGAACTATGGACTAACTCAACGCTTCCGCGCACCCAACCAATTCCGACAACTCTTTCGTGATCATCGCCTGCCGGGTTTTATTGGCCTGCAGGGTAAGTCCTTCGATCAATTCTTTGGCATTCTGCGTGGCGTTTTCCATCGCGTTCATCCGCGCTCCAAGCTCCGCCGCGTACGATTCCAAAAGAATGTGATAAATTCTCGCTTTCAGTGAACGGGGGAGAAGAGCGCTCAAAATTTCTTCCTTGCGAGGTTCATAGAGATAATCAATTGCTACCCCCCTCACCCTGCCCTCTCCCCCCATAGGGGGGAGAGGAAGCAACGTTTCCACCGTCAATTTCTGTTGAATCACCGAAACAAACGTCTGATAAACCACCGTTATCTTTGAAATCGGTTTTCCCAAATAAAATCCAATCAACTCCGCGCCAATCAAATCGGCGTGGGTAGAATTGAGACGGGAGAAGATGTTCACGTATTCCTTGGTCACCGGATAAAGCCGGCGGAAAAAATCACGCCCCTTGCGGCCGACGAGAAATAGATGAACTGTTTTTCCCTGATCTTTTTTTTCTTTGAGCAGCTCCAAGCTTCGGCGGATGATGTTGGTGTTAAAAGAACCGCAGAGCCCCTTGTCGGCGGTGATAATCACCATCGCTTCTTCGTTCGAAGAGCGTTCTTCCAATAAAGGATGGATCGATGCCGATTCATCCATCGCCGCTCGAATGCGGTTTGTCAAATCCTGGATCAATTCTTCAATTCTCTGGGCGAAGGGACGGGCCGCCAACGCCTGGCTCTGCGCTCTGCGCAGGCGGGCGGTCGCGACCATCTTCATCGCCCGCGTGATCTGCTGGGTGTTTTTGACACTCTTGATTTTACGGCGAATTTCGCGTAGCGAAGCCATTCTTAAATTCCTTAATCACCTGATCCAATTTCTGTTTCAAGCCATCATCCATAATTTTCTTTTCACGAATCTCTTTCCCTACTTCAGGGTGTTTTTTGTCGAGGAAATCGAAGAGCCCTTGCTCGAATTTACCAAGCGACTCCAGCCCAAGATCATCCACGTAACCATTAATTCCGGCAAAGATAATGACGACTTGCTGTTCGACCGTCAGCGGTTTGTACTGATCCTGCTTCAAGATTTCCACCATCCGCTGGCCCCGAGCCAACTGATCCCGCGAGAGTTTATCTAGGTCTTGCGCGAACTGTGCGAAAGCGGCCAGTTCATTATATTGAGCTAAGTCCAGACGCAATCTCCCGGCGACCTGGCGCATGGCGCGAATCTGCGCGTTGCCGCCGACCCGGGAGACCGAAAGTCCGACGTTGACCGCCGGGCGAATTCCCGCGTAGAAAAGATTGGCCTCCAGATAAATTTGTCCGTCGGTGATCGAAATGACGTTAGTCGGGATGTATCCCGAAACGTCCCCCGCCTGGGTCTCGATGATAGGAAGGGCGGTCAGCGAGCCGCCGCCATGTTTTTCGTTCAGTTTGCAGGCGCGCTCCAACAAACGGGAATGGAGATAGAAGACGTCTCCCGGATACGCTTCGCGTCCCGGCGGGCGGCGCAATAATAACGAAAGCTGGCGGTACGCCTGCGCGTGTTTGGAAAGGTCGTCATAGACGCAGAGGGCGTGTTTTTTGTCCCAGAGGAAATCCTCCGCCATCGAACAGCCGGCGTACGGCGCGATATATTGAAGCGGCGCTGGGTCGGACGCGGTAGCGGAGACGACGATTGAGTACTGCATCGCCCCGTGGTCTTCCAATGTTTTGACGACGCGCGCGACCGTTGACTGTTTCTGCCCGACAGCGACATAAACGCAGACGACGTTTTGTCCTTTCTGGTTGATGATGGTGTCGAGCGCGATCGCGGTCTTTCCGGTTTGCCGGTCGCCGATGATGAGTTCACGCTGTCCGCGGCCGATCGGAATCATCGCGTCAATGGCTTTGATCCCGGTCTGAAGCGGTTCCTTGACCGGCTGGCGCTCGACGACACCGGGGGCAATGACTTCCAGAGGACGGAATTTCGTCGTCTTGATCTCTCCTTTGCCATCGAGCGGTTGTCCCAGCGGATTGACGACTCTCCCCAGCAGGGCCTCGCCGACCGGGACTTCCATAATGCGTCCGGTCCGTTTGACTTCGTCCCCTTCATGCAGTTGGGTCTCATCGCCAAAGAGGACGCACCCAACATTTTCCCGTTCCAGGTTAAAGACCATCCCGAAAACACCGTTGGGGAACTCCAACAATTCTCCCGCCAGGGCGGTCTCTAAGCCATAAACGCGGGCGATGCCGTCGCCGACCTGGAGAACGTAGCCGACCTCTTTGAGTTGAAGCTGTGGCTGGAATCCCTCCAGCTGTTCTTGAATGACTCTCGTGATTTCTTCAGGACGTAGTGCCATTACTGCCTTCCTGCTAATTGATGTTCCAAAATTTTTAATTGGTTCTTCAGACTGTTATCAAGGATCGTATCGCCGACGCGAATCACCATCCCGGCCAGCAGCTGCGGGTCGGGAGTCTCTTCGATCAGAACGGTTTGGCCCATCCAATCTTTCAGCGATTCGCTCAGCTCTTGTTTCTGTTCAAGAGAGAGGGGAGAGGCGCTCCGGACCACCGCGCGCGCGACCCCTTCTTCTTCATCCAATAATTCCTGCGCACGGCGGGTTATTTCAGAAAGAATCCCCAGCCGGTTCTTCAAGACTAAATGGAGGACCAGCCGCTGAATCACGGGAACATCAGCGCATTTCTCGACCAGTTCTTTCTTTTTGGCAAAGGGGATTCCAGGATTAGACAGAGAAGTATAAAGAAGCGGCGTCTGCCGGAGAAGAACGGAAAAGTTCTTCAGTCCGGAATGCCACTCCGGCGCTTTCCCTCCGCGGAGGGAAACGCGGACAAACGCGCGAGCATAGCGGTTGGCCAAAAGCGTCTGTTTCATCGGGCCTTTGTCGGATTCTTAGAAGCGTACTGGTCTAACTCGGTCAGGAATTCCTGCGTCCACTGCTGTTGGGTTTGGCGGTCAACCGAGTGGCGGAGCAGTTTCTCCATCCCTGAGACCACTAAACGGGAGAGTTCCTGCCGGAGTTCAGCCAGCAGTCGAACCCGCTCCGCTTCCAGCGACTCCTTGGTTTTTTCCATTAAACGCTTGGATTCTTCTTGGGCGCTCTTCAAAATTTGATCTTTCATCGCTTGCGCTTCTTGAAGAGCGCGATGGGTCATTTCCTGCGCTTTCTGCTCAATGGCCGTAAGTTGTTGCTCATAGCTTGCCTGCAATTTTTCAGATTCGGTCCGTTTCTGCTGAGCGGCGTCGAGTTCTTTTTGAATGACGGAGGAGCGTTCTTTTAGCATCAGGGTCAGCGGCCCCCAGGAAATTTTCCAAAGAAGCCCCATACCGATGAGAAACGTGACGATTTGCGCAATTAAAATTCCGAAATCAATTTCGATCATTATTTACACCACAAAATGTTTCGCGAACGGATTCACGAATAACAGAATCAGCGCCACCAGAAGCACATAAATGACCAACGACTCGATAAACGCCAAGCCGAGGATCATCGCCGTCTGAATCGGACCCGCGGCCTCCGGCTGACGAGCAATTCCTTCAAGCCCCTGACGGACAACAATAGATTGCGCGATCCCGCAGGCGGCGGCGGCTAACGCTAAACCGAAAGATGCCCCGGCAACCGTCCAGACAAAATAGCTGACGCTGGCGTCAGATGCTTGTCCCGCTGCCCCGGCGGCTTCCGCCGCCCAGGCGGGAAGACTAGCGTACAGCGTACAGGGTACAGCGTACAGAAAAAACAAAAAACGACGAGACAATTTCATGTAGAATCCTCCTTTAATTTTATTTAATGATGTCCTTCATGTCGCACAGCACCAGCCACATAGATGACTGATAAAATTAAAAAGACAAATGCCTGAATCATGCTCACCAGAACTCCCAGCAAGATAATGAGAGGGCGAAGTAAAAGTGGGGCTGCGGTCAGTGAATAGCGCAACGCCGCATCAGGGAGCCCCATAAAGACAACGATTAAAAGAGCCAATATCCCAAGCAAAACTTCTTTAGCAAAGATATTCCCGAAGAGACGGACTGCCAGTGACAACGGCCGCGCGAAGTGCCCAATGATCTCGATGACGAAAATGAGCCCGTTAATGGGAGATAAATACCACGGCAGGGGCGGCCCCATGAAGTGTTTGAAGTAATTCACAACTCCTTTTTCCCTGATCCCCTGCGCGTTGTAATAAATGAAGATAACGATCGCCAGCGCCGCCGTCGTGCTCAAAGAGGCGGTCGGGGAGGAAAACCCAGGAACGAGCCCGATCAGGTTTCCAAAGAAGATATAGAGGAAGATGCCGACCAGAAGAGGATAATACTTCCTTGCCTGTTCTCCGATCACTTTGTCGGCAAGCGAGTAGATCATCTCCAGGAGGAATTCCATGAAGTTCTGGGCTCCCTTCGGAATGAATGCGATTTTTTGAGCGGCGGCGACCGAAACCGCCCCGATAATTCCCCACGTCGCCACGCTCATCAGCATCGGCGTCGGGAGCCCATGGATATGGTATTCAACTGCTTCTGGGATGAAGGACATTTCGAATGCTCCCAAAACTGACAACCGCCAAAATGACGAGACTGATGACAAAACCAGCAATCAACCCGATCGGAGAAAGGCTCATTTTCAATGCCCAGTAGAGTAGCGAGCCCAGCACCAACCATTTCGCCAGCCATAAAGGAAAGTACCACCGCTTTATTTTCATACCCTGGCGCACCGATCTCCCTAGAAATACCAGCGAGAATAAATTCAGCCAGCCCAAACCGAGCCCATAACTGGCAGCCGTTAAAAAAGGGGAAGCCGAAGCAAGAATCAAGATAACAGAAATCGCCAATACCACTCCCATACATAAATGAACTACTTTCCAAGGAATCATTTTGCCTTTTTACTTTTTCCTTTTGCCTTTTCCTAACACATCCTTTAAAATATTCCAGAATCCGCTAATGATACCGAGGATTAGGAAGATTAACGTAAACCAGGGATGTGTCTTGAGCCACCGATCTAAACCGATACCCATGGCAAGCCCAATCGCGGTACAAAAAACCATCACCAGTCCTACAGAACTGGCCCAACCGATATCCAACCAGAATCGCTGGCCAGGCTTAGATGAAGACATGGGTATTGATACTTTATTCTATTGGACAATCACAAAGGGGTCAAGGGGATAAAAAAGATGGTAGGGTTATGCCGTCACCGATAGGGCATGGGTTTACAGGAGTTCTGCTACTGATTATTCGCTATAGAGTTGAACAGTGGAGACAATTGCTTTGTCATTGGCGGCAGATTTGTTTATTTGTTTTTTTAGCCATATTCCCTGACGTAGATTTGTTCAATCCGCAATTAGGGCGCTTTGATCTCGACAGCCCCTTTCATCATCAATGGACCCATTCCTTTAGTTTTGCATTGTTGATTGGGTTGGTGGTGGTTCTAGTAAGGAGAATAGCGAGCAACCAATGGGACTGGCGACTTGGGGGGTGGTCAACGCTCGTTGTTTCCTCCCATACCGTTTTGGATTTGTTCTTCTCCAATAAACTACCCGGGATGCCGGTTTTTCTCCCCTTTTCCAGTTACCCTGTCATGCTACCGGTGCACTTCTACTATTTCTGGGATGAAGAAGGCATTTTTACCTACGCCAACTTCTTCAAATTTCTCGCTGAGATAGTGTTTGGATTTGCCCTGATTGCCCTTCTACTGCAATATTATTCTCGCAGGCGAACCAAGTCACGAGTAGGGACGATGCGGTAGTAACGGGTGATTGCTGAAAGGATCTCTGCGTAGAAATCCTTTTTCTTTTCCCAAGGGATATGGTTAGCGACGGTGTGCGGGATTCGGAGGCCCGGGACCGGATCAGCAAATTCTAAAGCATGGAAAACATAATTAAGAACCCCGCCATAGCGACGAAACAGGGTCAATCCAAAATGAAAATACGGAAGTTTTCCCTTGAGGGCGAAGGTTCCATGAAAGGGGAATCGTAAGATCGGCAGGGTACTTATGGGAAGCTCTTTCAGTCGGCGTTTCCCTTTTTTCCACGGAGATTGGTAATCCAGGGGATAGAGATCTAAAGGAGCCCGTCCGTAGGGAAATAGTGCATACTGAGTTGGAGAGACTGGTCCCTTTTTGACAATCCGGTCAAATGCCCGGAAGATAGCCCCCCAATAAGTAGGCAAGAGGGACGAATCATACCGATATCCCAGCGACTCTAGAATTTCTAAAACTTCCTGATCGAAGTCATAGCCAGGCGCGCGGAACCCGATCGGAGGTTCGCCGATTGCTTCCTGAATCAGTTGATGCGCTTGGAGAATCTCCTCCTTTTTTTCTTCAAATGGGAGCTGGCCAAAGCCGCAGAGATGGTTCATACTGTGATTGGCGATTTCATGGCCGCGGCGGTGAATTTCTTGCACTAAACGGCGCTTGGCGGGGATTTTTAAGTCTTGCCCGACAATGAAGAAGGTGGTCTTGATTTGGTACTGGTCCAACAGGTCAAGATAATGAGGGATTCCTGAAACGAACGCGGGATCTTCATCGGTATTGGGGACCTTTTTACCGAAGTAATCAGCGAGAACCCAATATCCATCCAGATCCAGTTGAATGCTCCCAAAAGGTCTTTCGTTCATTTAAGCAACCTCGCCAGTGAAAAAGGCGTTAGCGAAATAGAAGATTTCCCAGAAACAATGAGTTCTGCCATTAATTTTGCGGTGATCGGCGCCAGTAAGATTCCATCCCTGAAGTGTCCTGTCGCCGCATAAAGTCCTTTGATGGGAGTTTTTCCTAAAATCGGCAGATGATCCGGCGCGCAGGGGCGGAGTCCCGCCCATTGTCCATACACCTGATGGCCCTCAAGACAAGAAGTGAATTTCGAAACCGAAGAGAGAATTTGTCGAATGCCTTTGCGGGTCACTTTTTTATCAGACCGGCGGAATTCAGCCGTTGTTCCCACCAGGAGACGGTTTCCCCCCCGCGGGACGCAGTAAGCGGCATCCGGCGAAACAACAGGAGTTTGAAAAGGAAGCTCGCGAAATTTAAACGTCAGAATTTGGCCCTTCACAGGGAAAACAGGGACGCGAAAAGGAAGCGCTCTATCAAACCCAGCCCACGCGCCACAGGCGTTCACAATGACAGGAGCGCGGCAAATTCTTCCAGACGTCGTGCGCACTCCAACCGCTCCCCCTTTTTCAATAAGCACGCGGCTCACCGTGTGGCCTGGCAGGAAACGGACTCCTCGTTTTCGCGCCGCTTTGGCATAAGCCAGCGTTAGATTCACGTTGTCCACTTGCGCGTCTTTTGGAAAGTAATAGGCGCCCAGAATCGGCCGATCAACCGCCGGTTCTTTCTGGCGTACTTGATAGGGGTCCAGCCATTCGACAGGGAGTGAATGTTTTTGCTGCCATCGAACCCTCGGCCGCGCGGCGCGGAATTGATTTTTTGAAAAGAGAAGATAAAGGATGCCACTGTCTTTAAACTCGATATCAATCCCTGTCTCCTGTTTCAGTTCAGCAGCCGTTGCCGGGAAAAGCGAGCGCCCTTCCAGCAAGAGACGAAAGAAGGAAGGAGATAAGTTCCCTTCCGCATGGGACAGTTGCGCGGAGAGCATCCCCGCCGCGGCGCTGGAGGCCTCAGCGCCAACCTTGCTTTTCTCAATGACTAGAACAGAACGGCCGCGCTTGGCCAGTTCAAAAGCCAGTGAACAACCAATCACTCCAGCGCCTATGATGATGACATCGGGGGATTTCATGGAAAGACTCAGTGTATCACAGATGACAGGGCTGATCCAAGCCCTTGACGGCACTCTTTCCCCTATGGTAGACTTACCTCACTTTACCGATGGATGCTAAGGACATCCAGTAAGAGGACGTCTTGATCATTTGTCATAACTTGTTTGATATTAACCGGTTGTCCCGGTTGTCTTAAAAGAGGGGGCAAGCGGTTTTTTATTTTTTGAACCCAAAAGGAGTCTATAAGCTAATGAGAAAACAAAAGATTTTTCAATGGGTTTTAATTCTAGGGGTAAGTTTGCAAGCGACAACCAGCCATGCCTTATCTCCGAAATCTTCTTCCACACCGGATACACCGGTAGTGAGTCGCAAGGCCTTTAAGAATTTAGGGGGACTCAGAGCCAGAGAATGGTGGAACGCTATGGAGCCGGAACGGAAAAAAGCCGTTGTGCGATTTTTTGGACTCGCAGGACGCCGCATTACCATCCCCGCAGATCACAATAACCCTCTGGGTCATTTCAGGCACCCCGAATTAACAGCTAAAGAAGCCCAACTGCTGATTTTTAACTCCATGGCCAATTATGTGAAAACTTTTTTGTTCCATCCTGAGACGATGCTTGTTCGTGGAGAAGATGGAAGACTGAGGCTTCATCCGGATTTGCCGCAGGACAAACTTTACGTGGTCAAGTGGGAGGCAAACAATACTCCCAATGGAGATCCGCTAAAAGGGCTGAACAAAGCCATTGGGAATCGTCCCATGAACCAGGGAGAAGAACTGGGATACACCTTAGAAGAAATCGCGGCAATTCCTGAGGTGGTAGGGATTAAGTTTATGGCTTATGTGGATTCCGCACAGCCAGATACTTATAAAACCATTGGTGAAGAAATGAAAAAACAGGCGGAACTGGCGCACGCCGCCGGGCTTCTCTTTTTCCCGGAAGATTTGCCGGCAAAGAGTATCAATGGTAAATCTTTTGATGAAAAAACTCCGCAGGGGAGAAGAGAAAAGGCAGTATGGGAAGCAAGAAACGCTGTATTATTTGCCAAAGCCCTGCATGACTCACAGGTGGATTACGACGCCTACAAATTTACATTCCCCGGGACACTTTCTATTGACCCTGAGACCGGTAAGAGGATAATGACAGACGAGGAGATTGAGACTAACCTCAAAGAAATGGCCCAATATGTTCAGGGACGACTTGTCATGATGCTCAGCGGCGGCAAGAAGGAATTAGTTCCCATGGCTGAGATGGCGGCGAGGTATCTTCCCGTTGTCGGATTCTTCCCAGGCCGAGGGGTTTGGGGGAATGCCTTCTGGGATATTGCTCCTGTTCAAAAGGATGATCGGCAAGCCATTGAGGCGATGAAACAGCAAATCGCGGAAGACCTGCGCGCTGGGGGCACAAAATCTCGCTTTGATGAAATTAACGAAGTGATGATGCGTGCCATGAAGCCGTTCTGGGAGTATTTGGGGTTGAAGAAGCCAGAGAGACAAACCATTCCCACTACGGATACCGAAGCAAGGGTTCAGTTGGCAATATAATTATCTGATAAAATAAATAAAGGAGGTTGACGAGTGAATGAGGACAAAATCATTTCCCATAGCGAAAGTCTTGCTCGTCGGCCATCTTATTTTCTATCAAGCGATCTGCTCCAGTTCCTTCTATAGAGGGGATAACTTCCTAGTATTCTTAGGCCCTTCTACCGCGATTAGCCTTCCTCATATTGCTCCCATAGCGGATCTTAACGAGGCAAGGAAACTACTAATGGATCAAGAGACATCTACGGGTGATAAAAAGCGAGCTATTCGGCACCTCAGAAATTATAAAGGGGCAGGAGCTTTAAATATTCTGTCGGAAGCGCTGTTGAGGTTTCGGGGTGACGAAGAACTTGCAATTTCTATTATAGAAGCGGTTCGACATCTTAGACAAACTGGGGTATTAAAGAAACGCCGTCTGGGGCATGATAGTATTATCGGCACTCTATGGAGGGCCATTGAGGAATTTGGTCTTAATCGAGATAATTTTACGTTGGTCGTAGATAATCCTTATGATTCTCTGAAGTTAAAATTTTCCTTCCCTCCTGGTAATCCGTTTTATCAAATTGATAGGGTGATCGCGCGTATCCAGGAGTTGTATACCAAAAAAAACGCCCACATTAATGCGGTCATTGACTATCGGTTTAATGAAGAGAAACCGGAGAAAACAGAAGGAGAGATTTCAATCAGGTTTAAGGTCACGATGGCAAACCTGACTGATTTTTGGAGGGTGTTAGAGACTTTAGATTATCGAACGGATTCTGAGGGGAGATATAGGGTATTGACAACTCAGGAAATCATCGAAAAGGTTAAAGAGAGAACATTGGCTTTCTTGGAGGGTATTGATGATAGGAATTCTCAAGAATACCGAGAGTTGTTTAATTATGTGTATGGTGACGGTAATCCTGGGCTGATAAGAATTTTGATGAATCCTGATCGGTATGGGGATTTACAGTTTATCAGAGTGGAGTCTTCACAAGAACGGGAACAAAAAACAGATCGGCCACGCTCGGGAAATCGGACTTCACTCAACGAGTTATTAGCGTTAGCAAAATATAATCCTTATTTTGCCCACTCTATTCCTGAGGATGGGATTCAGCGATGGATTTATCTTGCCAGAGCTGCTGGGAGCATATTTATGACAGCGGATATCAAGGCAAGAATGCGGGGTCATGCGGAAGCGGATTACATGTTTTTTGTATCGAAAGATACCATGGGGCCGACGCGGGCTGTCGAGCTCAACACGCAAATCTCGAAATTAACAGGGTGGATTCCTCATCATGATCCCGAGTGGGGTGAAGAGGTCACGAAAAGAGTCGCAAATTTTACCGCTGTCAAGCTGGCGATGATGAACTGGCTTCGTCAACGATACTATGCTCATGCAAAGGTTGCCTTTGGCGCTCAAGAAGGAATCGTCAAGTTTAGAAGGACGGCGGTATGGCGTGATGGGCATGGGAACAGGTATGAGATTTATCCGATTGATGATAGGCTCGGCAAAGGAGCGGTAACAATAGCTGAAATCAAACTAAAGAAAAGCCCTGGAGAGCTTCCTCCTTTTATTGAAGAAGCCCATCATATCCATCATGGAGAGAGAAGGCCCTTCGGGCAAGAGGAACGGCTACAGGTTGAAGAACAGATGAAATCTTTTGGATTTCGCCAGCCAATAGTATACCCTTCCGTCATTAATACGCTCTATAATCAACTTAAGGCGACTCCCATACTTGCTAAGCTCAGAAGAGAAGATGAAGAAGGCAACAGGATAGTTCCAAAAGTATGCGTTATTGATGAAGTCGCTGATGGCTCATGGGATTTTCTATTGAAATATACCCTAGAGGAGAAGTCCAGAATGGATGAGGAGGACGGTTTTGAGGAGGGAGAATTACGAAGAAAGACGATTGAACTCCTTGGAGGAAAGGATCTCTGGTGGTTGAGATCCGCGGATGTTTATAGTCTCAATCAAAGACAAATAGAGGACTGGGACCGGTTAGAAAGAGCGATTCATCAAGTAAGACAGACAAAGGAGTCGGTGGATGTGGAAATATTTATTGGTTCACCTAGGAGCCCTGGGGCGCAGAATACTCCGGGATACCCAAGTATCCAGAAAGAAAACTTGATGAGGGACTATCAGATGAGTGAGGCAGAAGCTGAAAAAGCGATTCGATCCACTACGGAGGGGGCGGATTTTGTCCCTCACTCTTTTATGGTGGACGCGGAGAGATCCCCGGTAAGACCCATTTACGACGATGTCCCTATTGAATTGGAAACACGCGCAGTCCAGTTGAGCGCCTATCTGAAAGCGTTGTTGTTGTATAACGGTGTGGTTGAGTATTACGAACGTGAATATAAGAGAGTCGGCCTGCAGCCCCTCTTGGATTTGATTCGGGCTCCGGAGGTTTCCCCTGGGGTTAAAGAGATAGCGATCCGTGCCGTAAGTGACTTTATACCCCCAGCCGACATCAAGGAGAATTTAACTAGGGAGTTAAGTGCCGCGCTATAAATTTCTTCTGGGGTGTCTTTCACGGAGACAAGCGGCTCCCCCTCAGCATTAGCCACGACTACTTCTTTTAGTCGCCAGTAGAAAGGAGATCAACAAAAAATGAAGCGTTTCTGGTTATTTCTCTTATTAATCGTGACGGCCCAGTCTTTCTCTAGGGTTACCGGTGCTTCCTTTTTTCAAACCCTATCTCCAAATACACGACTTGAGAATACTGAAGTAGGGTTCGACGAAATCCAAGGCCGCGACCTTGTGCTCAGCGCTTTTGTCAGCGGGAGAACCCATCATCGGGCTTCAGTGTTTGAAGTGAGGGGAGGAAACGCGGGGACATTGGCAGTCTCGATGGGGTCCCGGTTTCCCAGAGACTTTGAAAAATGGCCGCTTGCCCAGAAAAAAATACTCAACCATGTCAGAAGTTCATTGATGACGTTAACGAGTTTATCTCCTGTTTCCATGGGGATTGTTTTAGCTGAGATGCGGCGTCTTTATGAAGAGAATGACAGGGTTTTAAATATAGTGGTGAGTGACGATTTTCAATTCACAGGGGATCCTTTGGAGAACGAAGAATTCAGCGATCTTTTAGCTGCTGATCCCTTATTAAGACTTCGCTATCAAAGAACCCTCCAAGGGAATGGAAATCGGGCCGCCTTCTTTGCTCAGCTAATGGAAGGGATGAGGCTTGAGGTGAGGAACGCGGGTTCTTTAAATTTCACCTCACAGGAGGGAATACCGGAATTCGATCAAGAATATCTGGCGCGAGCAGGGGTTGTCTCTAGCCAGGGAGTGCAGTCATTTGAAATAACCGAAGAGACGCAGAGGGACAAAATCGGAGCTTTAATCAAAGCCAATAGAATCGGGCAGGCCGAGTTTGAAAAAATGACACCGGAAGAAAAACGCCGGTCTATTTTAGTCCTGACGGGTGGAGGAGACAGCGCCGGTTTAAATGAGACCATTGCTCATTTAATTAAAGAAGCGGGAGAGCGGGGATACCAGATGATTGGGGTGCTAGAAGCTTTTCATGGCGCGACCCAAGATAAATTTGGGGATTATCTTGTCCGCCTGACACCGGAGATTGCTGGTGAGATTTTAGGTTTCCCCAGTACTGTTCTAGAATCCGCCCGTGTCAAATTAAGCGGGAAGGAGAATCGGAGCAAACTAGAGAAAGCCCTGCGCAACTTCGAAGGATTCGCGGGTGTTATCCCAACAGGAGGGAATGATCATTTAGAGGTGGCGTTGACTTTATCGGAACAGGGCGTTCCTGCCGTGGCGATACCTAAAAGCATTGATAACGATGCCATGACGGAGATGCTGGGGTACCCTACCGCGTGGGAAATGGGGCAGAGAATATTTTGGTCTCTCGCCGGATTTAAGGGTGCGACTGTCTTCGAGATTATGGGAAGAGGAGCGGGGTGGCTGGCGACGACTGCCAGGAAAGACCCGGTGAATCTTTCTTCTTTACCCGCGGTTCTCCAGGACAAGATTAAGCGGTTGAGAGATTCAGCGCTTATTTTGGTCCCTGAAGAACCTGTTTCCATTGATCAAATTGTTTCGAGAGCCCGTGAAATCTTAGATAGAACGGGGGCATTAAATATAATGGTTTCCGAAGGGTTTTCAATTTCCGCCGATGACCCGCGGCTCTTTGATCTCTTAAGAAATAATCCTCTATTAGCTGAGAAGTATTTCTTAGCCGCCTCTAAAAATGATCCGAAAATTCAGAGACAAATAGAAAGTAATCCGCGGTTTGCTGAGTTGGCAAAGGAATATGCCGCTTCCTTTGAGAAGAAAGTGTTATTGGACCCTCACGGAAACCCAAAATTGACAGGCGCGAGTGAATTTGTGGTAGCGGTGATTGAACAGTTTGTGAGAGTTCGGGTGAGCCACTTTGATGTGGGATTTACTCTCAGGGGGTTGACTCCCAACGAGGAAGATAAGGCCATGGCCCGGAAGTTCGCGCGAAAAGCGGTAACACTTTTGCTCTCAGGAAATCATGGGAAAGCGGTAACCCTTCCTTTTGGGGCGGATTTAATAAACGCTGAAGTTCGAGTGAGCGATATCGCCGATACCCTGCCACAGAAAACTTTAACCAGCCTCCCGCCTGAAGTTTTGTCTCGCCAAGACCTGCAAACAATGGGGATTCTCTTGTCGGAGAGCCATGCGGGACAAGAAAGATTATCTTTAAAAGAAATCGCCAGCAAACTTCGGAAGCCATTTCGGCTTATTGTCGCCGATTTGGATAATTCTCTAATTCCTGGTACCCCTGGGATGGTGCTAGAGCCCGAGACGATAATGCTATACCAGCACTTGCGGGGACACGGCGTCCAGATTGCCGTCGTTACAGGACGAGCGCTGGAAAGCGCCACAGAGCGTTATGTGAATCAACTTTCGCCACAAGACAGGTCAGGCCAATTTTTCTTTGTCGAAGGAGGAGGGAGAGGATTTCAGTTTGACAGCAATGGACAGTTAAACGAAGCTCAACCGGTTTTCTTTAAGCCCATCACCCATGATGAAACGATCATTGATGAAATCATGGGTGTCGCCGAAGGAATTTTAAGAGAAGAAATCGGAAGTCCTTTGGCGGGAGAAATTCTTCCAATCAAGAGAAAACCCCAAGCGCACCCTGTTGAATTAACCATTGGCAACGGAATGTATAAAGTCCCAGCCCCTTCTCGAAGACGAGTCGTGGAGAGAATTCGGCAAGTTTTCGCGAGGGATCCAAGGTTTAATGGCATCCAAGTATTAGATTCTATTCTAGCCATTGAAATGACACGCGCCGATAAAGGGGACGCCATTCGTTTTATTGTGCAAGCGCTGGGAATAGATGAATCGGAGGTTTTAATCATGGGGGACAGCGAGAATGATGACGCCATGTTCCGTGCCCTGCCAAAGGCGACGAAGCTGTATTTAGGGGAGGCCCCCCACGACGGATTACCGGAAGATGTTCTATTGTCGCCGGTTACGAATTCAGCCGGCGCTCGACTCGCTATGAGATACATCATAGAGGCGATAGAGTCGGAAAAACAATCAACCTCATTCTCCCTGACAGCGGCTTTATGAAGTAAAAAATTCTTGACAATAAACCTGTAGCATTGGTAATCTTAGACTCGCGTTGTCTGTTTTAGCGGAAGGAGGGGGGAGGTTACAGAACAGTTATCCGGATGTGGAAACAGTGAGGCCCTATATGCCCCCAAATCCAGGTAGAGGCATCGTCCATAAAATATTATTAACCGCAGCCATTGAAAAATGGATGCGGTTTTTTATTGACCAAACAGGAGGAAATCGATGAGTAAAAAGCAAAATTTAGGGCTGCTTCTAACGGCGGTTATTTCAGTGCTATGGATTCCTCATTTGGGCAGGCCATTGAACGGGCGGGCAGTTCCTATTGGGATGTTGTCACCTAAAACGGCTCAACCGGTTTCCGCCACCCCTGGCGCCGCCCCGGTGGTCCGGATTGGATTTGATCATCCCGAAAAACGATTCAGTAATACTTACGTTTCTTTTAACGTGGGCCCTTGGGTAAAAAAAGTGGGACGGAATCCAGTCCTGCCCGCTTTCCTGCGAAATGCCGTAAAGGCGAGGTTAGAGCAGGCGGCTAAAGAAGGAAAATTAAAGAGTGTCCTCGTTCGCGATTTCGCCGCGGCCGATTTGGATGTTCATGTGACACATAACTTTGGCTCCTATAACGTTTCTGTCCACCGCCTGATTTTTGATGCGGTCATGAACGCGTTAGCGCAGGCAAAGGAGAAGGGATACTACACGGTTTCTGAGGATGGGATTGATTTGCTCGCGCTTCCGTATGAGGAACAGATTAAGAAATTACAGGTTCGCGCTAATGATAATACCCTATTAGAAAGAGGAGCCGAGTCAGTTGTCGTGGTCAAAATGAGCAATGTCAGTATTGGCGCGGCGAACATCAAATTATTCCAGGAGTTCGCTATCCCCGGCGCAACACCTCTCCAGAAATTAGGATTACCGAAAGCCCCCGGTTTTAGGTTTATTGTCCGCAGAACGAAGGATATTATCGAAGGAACTCCAAATCCGGATGAATGGGAATTTGTCATTTCAACAAAAGCGGGCAAGTCGGAGCTAGAGAAGAACGATTCCACCCGGCTCTTGGCGCTTGCCTCCCAGCCGAACGACTACCAAATTGTCGCGGTTTATCCTGTTAAAGGGGGATCACTGCCGGAAGATGAAGCTGTTGCTACGGTGGTTTTCCAACCGGTATTCGCTGAAGGGAAATTACGCTCATTGAATCCGACAATTATCTATCGCAGTCAAAGCGGCGCTGACGCGGTCGGCGGCATTGCCAACATGGTTTTTGATGTGAATTATGTGCCGGGCGGAGCCAATGGAGGGTATTATGTGGCAACCGCTCCGGCGACGCTGGAACAGGCTAGAAGAGCTCCTAAGCCAGGCGTTGGATCTGTCGCCGCTTATGGATATCAGTCTGAACACGATGGCAGAATACCGGCGGCGGGAGTGGAGGACCTGGTGGGACAAAATCCACCTTCCTACGAGTATCCGAGAAAATTCGCGGAGTATTTAGCGAAGATCATGACAAGCCATGGTGAGGCGCAACCTTATTTGTCCCCTCAAGAAGCTGAGGAGAGGACTACCGGGGTGAGGCATCAGCAAGATTCGTTATTTACCATTGCCCCCAAAGATACCGATGTGGATCCTTTCCTGGAACTCATTCAGCGAAGGATCAAAGAAGAAGGTTGGATGGTTGTCCACGATCGCAAGGCTGATATGGGAGGAATATTGGGCCACACGAGAGTCCCCGAGTGGATGGTGGCCGTCTATAAGGCGACTCTGCACGAGGCTCGTGAAAAAGGAGAGATCAGCGACGGAAACACCTTCGGGATTATTGATCAAAATCAAGTCAGAGACCGTGAGAATAGAGGAGTCGGTGACGATGGACACCTCCTGGCCATAGGAGATAATGACATTTACGGCCAAGTAACAAGCCAGCTTGCTTTTAAGGCGTTTACCCGTGCCTATTGGTATGCCACAGTTCTGGGCTATAAGCCGTATGGGTTAGGGCAAGATTATCAGGGACCTGAAGCAAAAGCGGCGAAAGAAAACCCAGAGGCCTATGCTCAATTCACGGAACGATTCTTTGAGTTATTAAGCCAATACGCTCCTAAGAGTGAGTTAAAACAAGAAAATGTTAAGCGGGCTATGGGAAAGTGGCAGGAGTGGCTGCGCTCTGGTAAAAGCGAGACACAACTTTCCGAGCCGTTCTCCGGGAATGTCACTCAGCAGGGAATTGGCTCAGTCAGCTATGCTTTTGATCCCAAGACCGAGCAAACGTTTGATTTGATCGCGGGCGATAAAATGGGGCCGCCAGCGCTCAATTTACTTATTCAAGAGGGGGTTTTTAGCGCAGTCGACGCAGGTGTTTTTGAGAATGGGCTCGTTGTTGAACTTTGGGATTTAAAAGCCCATGAAGAAGGGGACGTGGTTGGAGATGTCCCGAGCAAAAGGATTTTCCTGGATGCCGTGAGAGACCGTCAAACGATTAAAACTTATCTGGCGCACTCCGACCGCTACAACGTGCGCGCTGTTTGGTCCAAGAGTGAACCGGGCTTTGACATCCGTCATCCTCTCCGCGCGCTGGATCGGGTGGTTCTCTCTTCTTCAGTGACGCGGCTTGGGATTCTCACGGGAGGTGAATATGTCGGGAAGGATGACCCAGTGATCATCGGTAATACAGAGCTCATGAAATACCTGCATGAGTTCCTGCGAACACGGCCCCTGATCGTTCAGGGGGATATGAACGGATCGCATTGGGAATGGGCGGTCCCTTCTTCATTGAAAAACGCGGTGGCGACCATCCGAAGCCATCCTATTTGGGCCGGAGTCCGGTACACTGTTTCACCTGATGGGAAGAAATTTATTCAAGTCGCAGATTTATATGGCCAGAGCGGTTTTAACAAGATTCGACGGGAAGCATACAAGTTCAACCACCATTTCAACAAAGCCCAATTGGGACAGTTCGAGCCGCACGGTACGAATGTCAGAACCGTTGAAGGATCGTATGATTTAGCCAAAATCATCAATGACTTAAATAAGCCGGATTCTCCATTTCTTCGGCCATCGCCAGGGGATGTCATGCGAGACGTTTACCGCGCGGTCCCCACGATTGGCGAGTCTTCCGTCAAGCTGGAGAAGGCGCTTTAGTTGCGAGGAATGGTCATGAAACTACTCGCTGTCATCCTGCTGTTTCTGATAGGGTACGGGGGTATCGTTTCTCATCACTCCGGGGTTATTTCACCTCATCAGGCGCTCCCGACGTCTCCTGCTACTCCGATGCCGGCATCGCTACCTACGCCTCCGCTCTACTTTTTGAATGAATGGCAGGAGCCAGTGGCCGAAGTCAAATGGGATCCAGAGCTTCAGATTTTAAGGACGTTTGACGTCATCTACCCTGACGCGCGAAGAGGGAGATACCCGAATGTGGAAGACCGGGTCGCCGCGGCGGCGAAGTGGGTCAGTCAAGCCGGCATCGGAGTACGCCTTGCGGATGAAGATCTCCACCATCTGAGAGGAAAGTTGGAGACTTTCGATCCCCCCTCCCTTAACCCTCATTCTAATGTCCCCCATTGGTTTTCGGACACCCTCCGGCTGGGCGGTTTGAAAGTGACCCGGCACTGGTTTGGCAGAGCCAGACCCAGACAACTGCAGTTAGAAATTGAGATCCCCGGCTCAAGGCCGGTCATCGCGCAATTTCTCGGGGGAGGGGGAGAAGAAACCAGTTTTGAAAAGGTAGAGCTTCTCATCCAGCCCAAGGTGACTGTCCTGGTCAACGGTCCGGGAACGATCGGTGGGAAAGTGCTCAAATGGGCCAGAAAGCATGGATTTTGGGTGCTGGTGGCAAAGAGACGCGCCGATGACAAAGAGACCCGAAAAGTAGCCGATGAAGGGGTTCCGTTGGTGGCCCTTAAGGAATCGGACAGAGCCGCGTTTGAGAAAGAAGGACTGCCCCTTTTTGGAACACTTGAACAAGTGCTGGCTGACGGAGCAGTTGACATCGTGGTGGATGCCGCCGACGGAGAAACTAAAGACGAGAACGGTAACACCCTGTCAGTGACCGAGTACAACCTAAGGCACATCTACAGCCGGTTTCCAAACGTATCTGTTGTGGTCCAGGGGGGAGAGGCGCAAGGGATTCTTCCGCCTTTTGAAACGACCAACTTTACCCAGAGTGGAGAGTTTGAACAATTCCGTGGGCGGTCCGTGCAGGTAACTTCCTGTAATACCCATTCCACCAACCGTGCGGTGGGACCGGCGCTCGTTCACTACAGTCGAATCGAGCAATTAGATATCGTCTTATTCCGGCGGACGGCGGACGCGACCAGCGCCGGCAAGGGATTGGTGGATAATGTTGCCATGCAGTCAGCGGCGGATAGCGGGAAATACTGGGAGACAGTTCAAGGTCTTTTCCCGCCGCGTCTGTGGGAGAAAATCAAGGTAACTCCCACCACGACGGTGGTGGAGGGAAGCCACACGCATTTCCATGCCGGATACCTGCGCATCAAAGCGCCTGGGATTTCCGCAGGGGAGTATGCACGTCTATTGCGGGAAGAACGAACCCGCGTGGCGGTGGTGAATATTAAAAAATTTAGAGATAGAAGATTCAACCTGGGGGAACTCTTTGGGATACAGCAGGATGCTCTCGCAGGAGACCCGCATTTATTTTTGACGCCTGTCGCTGTCGTGGATGTGGGGCCGGATATCATTGATATTTACTTCGCGACTCCCCAAGAGTCGAACGTGGTACCGGATAATATCAACGCTCTCCACGCCATTTCTGGCACCTTCAGCGGCGGAGCTTCCATCCGTCTGGTGGATCAAGTGATGTCCATTGATTTAAAGAGACGCAGAATGGAACTGATGCTGCCGGATCCGAATCTCATTACTCTGGGAGAAGAAACTAGCCTTTAGTGGAATCTTATGAAATTGTTGCGAATTCCTATAGTCATCTTAAACATTTTTAGCGCGATTCAGGCGCCTGCGTCTAGTTGGGACAATCGAGTGAACTCTCTGTCGCCTCCTGCTTCGCTGGAAACCTCCGATTCGCCTCTCCAGCGTGATCCTCTCTTGGATGGTCTGCGCAAGTATGGGTCCCTTACGAAGCAGGTCGAGGCGTGGGGCCCTCCCTGGGTTCGCAAAGACTGGACAAACTTATGGCCCTTGCTGAAACAACACCTTTTAAATGTCCAATCTCCAGTTTACGAACAAATCCAGCATCTTCAAGGAGGGGAAATTGAGCCGCTGATTCGTGGATTAGACGAATTTTCTTCTGAACAATGGCTTTGGTTTCTAGATTATTTTTTGGAGCGATTTAAACAACCAACACAAGATAGAGACTTACTCGAATCTCGGATGAGAGAATTGCAATTGTCAGCGCGTCTTTTATATCAGCGATTAACGAGGGTAGGGGCGCATTCTAAGGAGACAGTAGAACTGGTTGAGCGCTATAGAGATATTATCAAGACATGGCACATTGTGGCTAGAGACGATAGATTTCAGATGAGAAGTGTCAGGAATGATGTTTTTAAATATTTGTTAGAGCAACTGACTTTAGTGGGGAATCAACCGGAAGAGTGGCGGAATGTTGTGTTGCCCAGGACTCTTCGGCTTAGGAGTATTGGTGTGATCGAGCACTCTTTGAGGGATGGCCGATTGGCGACAGTCCTTTTTTCCAACCACCAGCATTTCAGGCACACAAGCCGTCTTTCTCTAGGACAACTGATTCTGCTTGGGGATCTAAAAAAACAGCAGCAAGAGCAGTTATTAGAACAGGTGCTCCCCCATCTTTTACTTTCTCGAGCAACGCAGATCTATACGCCAACAGAAAGAGCGGAGATTGACTATGAATATGACAATTTGGGTGTTATCGCTGAACTTTGGGAAGGACTTTCTTCTTTGTCCCAATCAACGCGGGAAGCTTTCTACGCCGTTCTGGCAAGAGAACCGTTAGAAAAAACATTAAATCCACTCTTGGAATTAGCGGCTGATTTCCCATCCATTAGAACAAAGGTTCTGGAGTTCATTGTGATTCTATTGAATCTTCAAGACTGGCGCCTCGGAGAGCAGGAGATGCCATGGATGAATCTGACCTATTTGGTTAACAAGATCACGAATAAAACAGATTTTTTCTTAATGCGGGAGGTCATGCATCACTGCCTGAAACAGTATCCTACGTCAGGAGAAATTGGCATCTCCGCGGAAAGTGAAGTGCGCGTTTTGTCTCGTCCGTTAGAGGATCCCAACAGCATTGGTCCTGATCTAGATGGTTTCATCCGCAGAGAAGCCCATCGTCATCAGGGGACTCACGTCCCGGAACTCATGGCCGGGCGGTTTCATTGGTGGTTGACAGGCGATGATCAAATGTTGATAGGGACGATACGGGAATTTGGATTAGCTGACGGAGAAAAAACCATTGAGTGGTTGAAAGAGCATCCAAGGCAAGCCGACCCTGTGTTGCAAACTCTATGGACAGAGATTGCCGTTCATACTGGAGAAGATCCGAGTCGTATGGGAATCGAGAAGTTAGCGGAAGTGAATCCCCAAGCGCTTGAGAAAATTGGCCAGGCACTGAAGAAGCGTCTGACGACCGATGAAGATCAAGTGCGGTTAAACCACTTTATTGAGCGTGGAATCCCCGTCTATCGCTTTTTCCTGCGTCGCTATTCATCTCAAACGATCGAACTGGCTGTGGAGGCAGTGCGTACGCTCAATCAGAAACAGGGGGAACGGCCGGGGTGGCCAAAACTGAAATTGGAGGCATTCGTACTTCAGTACACCCAGCGTGACTGGAGAGGGGCGTTGTCTTCACTGGCGGGCTTACATGCCGCTATCACATCGGCGCTGATCAAGGAAAAAGATTTTCCAAAGTGGACCACTAACCATGAATACTACGAAAGAGAACTCCAGCTTACCCAAGAAATACACCACGGGGTCTTACATTATCGCGGGATTGATCCCAATGATTTAAATTTTAAACTCTATGTTTTGCTAGAGCGTTTGCGCCCTCTGGAACAACATTTGGCGGGAGAAATTGCCAGCCAAGTGAAGGAAGGCGTCTCTTGGCAGGATCTTACTCAACTATTGTGGCTATGTTCAAGGTGGTGCCAATCAACAGGGCTGCCAGGACAGGAGATTGGCGACTTAAGAGAGTTGCTGAATTCACCCGCTATCACTCTTGGGCGCCTTCGATTGATTAATAGGCGTATCCATGAATACCAGCTTAAAGCATTAGAGAGATTAGATGTTGAGATGGGAGAGACGATTGATACCGTAGCAACTGCTTTGAAATCAGACAGGATAGTTTCGGATTTTTTAAAAGCGATCCAGCCGACAAGGAGCCTCATGCGGATTAGAACTCATCTGGAGCGCCGCCTCCTACTAGCTGCTCGCACAGAGCTTAAAACACTCGATTCGGTCTTCTTAAGAGCCAAAGGGTTGCTGGATGGCGTGAAGGCGTCCCAATTATCCGATACAGTATGGCCAAGGAGGGAGAGCGATCGTCCGACGCTGGTCTCTTTAGAGGGCGGATTTCAGACTTCACTGCTTGAACAACTCGGAGAGAAGGGAAGAAGTCTCTTAATAATGCATCAATTAGGGATACCGGTGCCTCCCGCGTCTCTATTTGTTATCAGCGCGTCTGATCTTGATATCGAAAAGCAGCTTGAGGAATCGGTTAAGTTAATCGAACAGCAGATAATAAAACGACGCCTCCAATCGAGATTAGGATCTGTCTTTGGCGATTCGGCGGATCCGCTTCTTGTATCCGTGCGGGGCGGCTCGCCCGTTTTTGACCTCCCTGGAGCGCTTCCCACAGTAACGAATATAGGAATCAACACACAGACAATTGAAGGACTCTCAAAAAGAATCGGCGAGTGGGGAGCGTGGGATTCTTATCGGAGATTCATCGAAGAATTTGCTCTCACTGTCTATGGGCTTGAGTTTGGATTTACCCATGATCTATTCGATGAGATTATAGAAAACTATAAGAGAAACGAAGCGAAGGTTGGCGCCAAGCGTGAATTAACAGCAGCGCAAATGAAGGAAGTTACTCATCGGTATTTAGCCCGCGTGAACACGCAGGTCAAGGGAGGAATCCCGGAAGATCCGTGGAAGCAATTAAAATTGGTCACGCAGAGTATCTCTGCTTCTTGGAACTGGCAGAAAGTCCGGGAGATGCGAGAGTATCTAGGAATAGAACAGGAGCCGGGAAGCGCGCTCATTGTCCAGGCAATGGTGCATGGCAACTTTAGCCGGGAAGAAGGGCTTCAACGGTCAGGAGCAGGTATTCTATTAGTTCCTCAAGGCCAATCGATATCTTCTCCTGTAGAGCTTCGAGGAAGTTTTTCATTAGGAGACGAAGGATCGGATATAGCCAATGGCGTCGTTTTTCCTGAAGATATTAGCGTGTTGGCCGAAACGATTCCCCAAGCCGCGGAACAACTGGTCAAAGTGGGCAAGTTACTCAGCAATCCTTCGGAGGGAGCGCTCGGGGACTTGGTGCAAGTCGAGTACACCATCCAAAATGGAGAATTGTGGGGGCTTCAATCACGCGTAAAGCGTCCTCGTGGAGTCACGTTGAATTTTCAATCTTCGGCGCTTCGCTCAAGGGCTCCCCTGGCACAGGGGATTGGGTTAGCAGGCGGAGCGCTTCGGGGTCTCCTGATCTCTGAGGAATGGCTTGATGATCCTCAACAAATGGAAGAACTTCATCGAATGGTCGAACAAGAGGGAATCGAGGGATTGATCATCGCCATGGATGCCGCAAGCGCTGATAAAGTCCCCATGCTAAGACGGTATGGGATCGTAGGTTTTATAACAAGAAAAGGAGGAATAGGGGAGCATTCGGAAGAAGTCGCTAGTATGCTCGGCCTCACCGCAATCGCGGGTGTTAGGACATTAAGGTATGAAAATGGAGTTTTTTACTTAGGAGATACAACCATCACGCCAGGGGCTATGATCAGCATGGATGGAGTGAGCGGGAAAATTTATCGGGGAGAGATCCCGTTAGATAAAAAATCTGAATTGATTAGAGAAAACTTACGGTTGAATACCAGTAACAACGAATCAGGAATTCCTGTTACCGACAGGACCATGTTGTTAGAATCATTTATTTGACACTCTCCATAGACTTGCTCTAGCATAGAACCCTTATGGAACTCTGGCAGCAGCAGCTGGTGACAGGCGTTAACCGCTTGGAGGAACTTGCTAAGAAGTTTAACCTCGATATTGCCAAGCTGCGCCCTGTGGTCGAGCAGTTTCCCCTTCGCATCAACGCCTATTATCTTGGGCTAATTCAGGAGCCCGGGGATCCGATTTGGCTCCAGGTGATTCCGGATGAGCGGGAGCTGGAACATGACGGCTATGAAGACCCGCTCAATGAAGAGGGGGATAGTCCTGTTGTCAATCTCACCAAGCGCTACCCGGACCGGACGCTCTTCTATGTGACTTCTCAATGCCCCATTTTCTGCCGGTTCTGCACCCGTAAACGGAAAGTGGGTGACGCCGGATCGGTTTCGGTCGAGACGATCAAGGCAGGGATCGAGCAGATCAGAAAAGACAAAACGATTCGCGATATTGTCATCTCAGGGGGTGATCCGCTGATGATGCAGGATGAGCAATTGGAGTGGATCTTAAAAGAACTGCGCGCGATTCCTCATGTGGAGATTTTGAGGATTGGCTCAAGAGTACCGGCAGTTTTACCCCAACGAATCACGTCGAAGTTATGTGATGTTCTCAAGAAATACCATCCGCTTTATATCAATGTCCATTTTAATCATCCTCGGGAAATCACACCGGAGAGCACACTGGCTTGCGGGATGTTGGCTGACGCGGGAATTCCTCTCGGGAATCAGTCGGTTTTGCTCAAAGGGGTCAATGATGATCCATCGGTGATGAAAGAACTTGTGCAGGGGCTTCTCAAAATTCGTGTTCGTCCCTACTACATCTATCAAGCAGATTTGACCAATGGGACCGGTTATTTTAGGACGTCGATTCAAAAAGGATTGGAGATTATTCAATCTCTGCGCGGGCACACCTCGGGTCTGGCGATTCCCCATTACGTGATTGACGCGCCAGGGGGCGGAGGGAAAATCCCGGTCTTCCCGCAGACGATTGTCTCGATGGATGATGAAAAGATCGTTCTGCGCAATTACGAGGGGAAATTGTTTGAATATCCAGTGTCTCCAGGGGCGGTGATCTCCGAGCAGAAATCCTGTGCGAATTTATGATAATACATATTATTCCCTCCCCCTTGATGGGGGAGGGTTGGGGTGGGGGTGATATCTGATAGATCACCCTCCCCCCGACCCCCTCCCATCTAGGGAGGGGGAGAGTCATGGGAATCGTCTCCTCGGCGCCCACATGTCCATCGCCGGCGGCGTGGAGCAGGCGATTTTGCGCGGCCACTCGATTGGTTGTCAGACGATCCAGATCTTCACCAAAAATAATAATCAATGGCATGGCAAACCGCTGACCGACGAGAAAATAGAAAAATTCAAAAAAGAACGTCAAGAGAAACGAATCCACCCGATTCTTTCCCATGATGCGTATCTGATCAATCTAGCTTCACCCAAACCCAACGTCTACAAAAAATCACTAGATGCTTTTACCGATGAAATCATTCGGGTGGAACAATTGGGGATTGAATATCTCGTCATGCATCCGGGGGCGCATTTAGGGAAGGGGGAGGATTGGGCGTTGAAACAGATTGCGGAGACGATTGGGATGGTGTTGGGAAAGGTGGAAAAGGGGACAGCGCCCTTTCTTACACCAAAAAAGGGCGCTGTCCCCTTACGCATCCTTCTTGAAATCACCGCCGGCCAGGGAACCAACGTCGGCTACAAATTTGAACACCTCGTAGAGATATTAAAACAGGTGAACCAACCAGATCGAATGGGAGTTTGCATGGATACCTGTCATCTCTTTGCCGCCGGCTACGATATCCGGACAGCACAGGGATACAAAGAAGTGATGAAACAATTCGACGATATTGTCGGGGTCGAGCAGATTTACGCTTTCCACCTCAACGATTCTAAAAAAGGGCTCGGCTGCCGCGTGGACCGGCATGAACATATCGGACAGGGGGCGATTGGGTTGGAGGGTTTTCGCGCTTTGCTCAATGATCCGCGGTTTGAAAAAAATCCGATGGTGCTGGAGACCCCCAAGGGGCCTGATTTAAAGGAAGACGTGATGAACCTGAAGGTATTACGCGGATTATTGCAGGAGTAGGGGCGGTTCGCGAACCGCCCCTACATCATCGACCAATTCATCCAATCTTTTCTTCAGCACCGGAAGAACATCCGAGTAACCGTATGTCCCCAATGTTTCAGATTTCCGTTTTAAGGTCACCGTGCTTGGCCCGCACCAGAGCCCAAGATCGGCGTCGTCGGTTTCACCGGGGCCGTTGACGCGGCAGCCCATGACAGCGATCGTCAGTTTGTGTTCTTTGGCGTAAGCGGTCATCTGTTTCACATCGGTGGCGAGCTTCACGAAATCGGCATTCTCGACGCGGGAGCAGGAGGGACAGGAAATAATATTCAATCCTTTGCCAAAATCAGGGACGGAAACGAATCGTTTATTTTTGATATCTTCTAAAATCTGCCGGCCTGCCTTAATTTCTTCATCCTTTTGATCGAAGGGGACCGTTAGAGAAACCCGCAGAGTATCGCCAATTCCCATCGGGATCAATTGTTCGAAAGCAATCCGTGTTTTAATAATTCCATCCGGCGGGAGTCCTGCTTCTGTGACTCCCAGATGAATCGGAACATCCGGGCGTCGTTTGGAAAATTCCTTGTTGCAGATCACGACTTTTGAAGGATCAGAATCTTTTAAACTGACGACGAAATTCTCGAATTTTAAATCGTCCAGAAGCCCGCAGTGCCAGGCGGCCGACTCAACGATTGCTTTAACGTGATTTCCCTGATATCTATCTAGGAAATCGGGGGCTACCGATCCGCAATTGACGCCGATACGAATCGCGCATCCATTCTGGCGGGCGATCGAAACAATCCAGCCAACTTTTTCTTCGATCGAGCGGTGTTTGTCCAGATGATGGAGGTGTCCGGGGTTGTAACGGATTTTGTCTACGTGAGGAGCGACGATTTCAGCGAGCCTGAAATTTTCCTGTAAATCCACGACCAAACGCGCTTTGGTCTGTTTCCGGACTTCAGCTAACGCCTGGACATCCTTTGGGTTATCAACGGCAATACGGACTAAATCAGCCCCGGCCTTGCGGAGTAATTCTGCCTGTCTGACCGTAGCATCAATGTCCTGTGTGTGGGTGGCGCACATACTCTGGACAGAAACCGGCGCTCCGCCCCCGATAGTGAGATCCCGAACATGGATTTTTCGTGTGGTATGTCCCATGATTTGTGGAAGGGTTATTCTGCCATAGAAGGGGACTAAAGGTCAATCTTGCCCCCTTCGATACAAATCTGTTATCATAAACGCACCCTTTTATATATAATAGGGCGGTTAGCTCAGCTGGTGGAGCGCCAGATTTACATTCTGGAGGTCGCAGGTTCGAGCCCTGCACCGCCCAGTGAGTTCATTGTTCGTAGTTCATGGTTCATCGTTGTCATCTACGAACAACGAACAATGAACTATGAACTAACAAGGGGTCGTGGTGTAGCCTGGTTTAACACATCTCCCTGTCACGGAGAAGACCGCGGGTTCAAATCCCGTCGACCCCGCCATTGTTGATGCTCAGGTGAACCCTGGCATGCGTAATAAGCCAGGGGCGCCATGAGCCGAAATGAGGAAACATGAACAAAGAAATAACCACAACCAAAATCGCGATTTTCCGGAAACGTGAAATCAGAAAGACCATCCATAACAATGAATGGTGGTTTGTGGTTGTTGATGTTGTCGCCGCATTAACAGATTCGGTTCAGCCGGACGGCTATATCAAAGATATGCGTAGACGTGATCCAGAACTTTCAAAAGGGTGGGGGCAAATTGCCACCCCCCTTTCAGTAAAGACACCTGGGGGCATTCAAAAGCTTAATTGCGCTAATACTGAGGGTATCTTCCGCATTATCCAGTCAATTCCGTCAGCTAAGGCCGAACTCTTCAAACGTTGGCTGGCCAAAGTGGGCTACGAGAGAATCCAGGAGATAGAAAATCCCGAATTAGCCCAAAAAAGGACACGTGCCTTATATAAAGCGAAAGGTTATAGTGACGAATGGATTGAAAAACGGATGCGCGGAATCGCTATCCGTGAAGAGTTAACTGACCAGTGGCAGAAGCGTGGCATAAAGGAGCAAAAGGAATACGAAATATTGACCGCTGAAATATCAAAGGCGACATTTGAAATGACTCCGTCCGCTTACAAGAAACACAAAGGACTCAAACGCGAAAATCTGCGGGATCACATGACGGATCTGGAGCTTATCTTTTCAATGCTTGGCGAGGCTTCCACGAAAGAGATCGCGGTCAATAAGGATGCGCAGGGTTTTGTTGAGAACAAGCAGGTCGCTTTTGAGGGTGGTGCTGTGGCGGGCAACGCTAGAAAAGAGCTTGAGCGTAAAAGCGGTAAGGAAGTTATCAGCAAAGAAAATTACAGAAAATTGCCGCAGAATAGGAAATTGTTAGGATAATTGGCGGCGCATATTAAAAAGTTTAAAGAGATTAAAATGAGAAAAATTTTAAATATTCTTGTTTCAATTTTACTTCTTACGCAAGCAAAAGATCTATTTGCTTATCAGGTTGTTGCAATTGATGAGGCATCGTATGTTTTTGAATCTGGTGAAATAAAAAAGGATCCAAATAGATATAAAGTGTTTTATGAAGTCGATGAGGGAAATAAAACACTATCCGTAGTTAAAGAGGTCGATTTACGTACAGGGCAGGAATTCCCTGGGAGGGCTATTTATCAAATAGTTGCTCAACCTACTATGGAACAATTTAAATTAGGAAATGCTCTAAAAGCGACTCGATTTAATCCAACCATAGCAACTGTTGAGACAATATCATTTTGTAATGGGAAGTATCATTACTCGAAGACTACAGAAAAATGGGTAAATTTATTTTACGGATCCTATAAAATTGATTTTTAGTGTATTAGGCAGGTCTGGTGCAAGATATATGAAACCGCGTCTGCCTTTGCGGCTAGTCATCTTTATAAGTAGTCGAATTTATTGGAGCTGTGGTGTTCTCATGGCATCTACGACTCTCCGCATTACAATGTTTTCTTAAGGTATTTGAGCCATTCCGCTTCAAATTTATCCGCGCGGATATTGAGTTCGCTTTGGATCAGATCTTCCACCGGCAGTTTTTTCTCGCTTGCCTCCAGCAGATGGCGGAGTTTATAGAATCCCCATCGGTCAATGATGAAGCTGATGAGCGAATAAGACTGCGCGTAGGCGAGCCGGATTTGCTCGGTGTCGGTGAGGGTCCTGAAATCTTCGGAGAGATGTTTTAAGGTAAAGAGTTTCCCCGCGAGGTAGGTGTTTCGGAGCAGAGCTGGATCGAACTTGGCAAAGAGATAGCCGTGGTAGTCGGCGAGCCCCTCATTGAGCCAGATCGGACAGTTGCCGGCGGTGATGTCTCGAATCACGGCGTGCGTGTACTCGTGCCAGATGATTTGCTTGAGCCGGCTGTTTTCAAGATTCCCATTGGATGGAATAGGGATCCGGATTTTCCCGTCATAGGCGCCGCTGGACCATTCAGGGATCTCGCGAAGTTTCCGATAATCGTCTTCAGCATAGAGAATGACAGCGACGGTATGGCGGGGGTAGTAGTGAAGATTTTGGCCGACTTCCCGGAAGGCCTTGCGAAGCGTCTGTTTGAGGTCGTAGATGTTATAAGAAACAGAGGTCTCTTTATTGAACTTAATGTCAAAAATTTCAGTTTCAGCCAGCTTCATCCCTTTTTCCAGTTGTTCATCTCCGGTAATTCTTTCCAGCCGTTTTTCAATTTCCGCGGAATCGCCGGAAAGCTTCAGGGCTTTTAAGAGCAGGTCTTTTGCTTCGCGCGTTTGTTGTGAGTAGTAATAAACGTCCGACAGGGCGATCATGGCGCCGGCGTTGTTGCGGTCATACTGAAGGGCCAGGGCCAGATTCTTTTCTGCTCCGCTGAAATCACCGGAGAGGTAACGCTCTTGCCCGGCGCCAATGAGCACCTGTGAGAAATTCTTTTGATATACTTTTTGCTCCGGATGAAATTCGACCGCCAGTTGTAAACAGGGGAGGGCGTCTGAAATTTTCTGCTCATTCGCCAAACGAACCCCTTTTTCATTGAAGAGGTAGGCGAAAGTCCGCTGCGAAGCCGGATCCATGCTTCGAACCGTATTGGCAAGAGAAGGATCCACTTGCTCGGCCGCTTGCTGTGATTGGTTGGTCCGGGCTAAGTTCAGAATGTTGCGGGCGCGGGTGTGATCCGATTGAAAGGCGGGAGTTTCGGCGTGAAGATCAAAAAGAGAGAAAGAAACGAATAATTGAAAAAATAGGAAAAAGGAGAAGTTAACCCTCGGCACGAAGCCATTTTAAGATAAGCGCGCGATTTCTGTCAATCATTGACAGGGTATTTGAATCTTTGATATGATTTGTACTCTCACTTATGTTCTTCCTTGAGAGGTACGGCCCTAGGGGCGAGTGGCGGAACGGTATACGCTGTGGACTTAAAATCCACTGGGCGTAAGCCCTTGAGGGTTCAAATCCCTCCTCGCCCAGGAAAACTGAAGGACGAAGGACGTGGGACGATAGACGAGGGACGGAAGAACATGAGTCGTCCCTCGTATGTTTAATTTTCATGGAAAACGGGCGCATAGCTCAGTTGGTTAGAGTACTTCCTTGACATGGAAGGGGTCAGAGGTTCGAGTCCTCTTGCGCCCATGTAAAGCAGAAGGACGAGGGACGATAGACGAAGGACGATCAAACAGTGTTCGTCCATCGTCCTAGCGAAGCGATCGTCCCTCGTCCTTCATAACGCTTAGGAACAATGGCAGAACTACTTAAACTATCACCTCTAGAAACGCTCCGTCACAGCGCCGCGCATATTTTGGCGCAGGCGGTGAAACAGCTTTATCCGGAGACCAAAATCTCGATAGGCCCTCCGATTGACGAAGGGTTCTATTATGATTTTGACCGCCAGACGCCGTTTATTCCAGAAGACCTAGAGAAGATCGAAAAGCGGATGAAAGAAATCATCGCCAAGGATTATTCGTTTGAGCGGAGTGAAGTCTCTAAGGAAGAGGCGCGCAAGGTCTTGCAGAAAATGAACGAACCGTATAAGCTCGAAATCCTCGATGGAATTGCTGATCCAATCATTTCCTTTTATAAGGACGGCGACTTCACCGATCTTTGCGAGGGGCCGCACGTCGCCTCTACCGGTAAAGTGAAAGCGGTAAAGCTTCTGTCGGTAGCGGGGGCGTATTGGCGCGGCAGTGAAAAGAATAAGATGCTGCAGAGAATTTACGGGACTGCTTTCCCAACAGAAGCGGAACTTCAGGAATTCTTAAGGGTTCGTGAGGAAGCCAAACTACGGGATCACCGTCGGCTCATGGTCGATCTGGAACTGATGAGTATTAAAGAGGAAGCCGGAGCGGGGCTGGTTTTCTATCATCCCAAGGGGGCGCTGGTACGCTATTTAATCGAGGAAAAGATGCGCCAGGAACACCTGAAACGGGGATACCAGTTTGTCAGTACGCCGCATCTTTTAAAAAGTGATGTCTGGATTCGATCAGGGCACTATCAGAATTATAAAGACCTGATGTTCATCTTTAAGAATGACGATGGTCAGGAATACGGCGTCAAGCCGATGAACTGCCCGGGGCATATTCTGATTTATCAATCTCGTACCCGGAGCTATCGTGAATTCCCTCTGCGATTTTTTGAGCTGGGGAATGTTTACCGTAACGAGAAATCGGGAGTTCTGCATGGGACGCTGCGGGTCCGCGGATTCACGCAGGATGACGCGCATATTTTTATCATGCCGGAGCAATTGGAGCAGGAAGTCAATTCAGCACTGGATTTCACGTTTGATATCTTAAAACAATTTGGTTTCACGGAATACGAGGTGACCATCGGCACGCGTCCTCTAAAGGCGATTGGTACGGAGGAACAATGGGCAAAGGCGGAAGAAACACTGCAAAAAATTGCCCAAAAATGGTTTTTTGATAAAGGGGAAATCACCTTCAACCTTGAACAGGGCGGCGGGGCGTTTTACGGCCCTAAAATTGACATCAAACTCAAAGACGCCATCGGCCGTTTTTGGCAGTGCAGTACGATTCAGCTTGACTTCAATCTGCCGGAGCGGTTTGATTTGAACTATATCGGCCAGGACGGACATCACCACCGCCCCCTGATGATTCACCGGGCCATTTTAGGGAGCGTCGAGAGGTTTATAGGGACGCTGATCGAACATTACGCCGGAGCGTTTCCATTGTGGCTGGCCCCCATCCAGGCGGCCATTCTGCCGATCACCGGCGAACAACTGGAATACGCGCGCTCCGTTGACGCCCAATTACGGGCGAACGGGTTGCGCACTCTTTTAGGGGAAGGATCCGGGACGATCAGCAAGCAGATACGGGATTGCGAGGTGCAGAAGATTCCCTACATGTTAGTCGTAGGGGCGCGGGAAGCCGCGGCAGGGACCGTTGCCGTGCGGGCCCGCGGGAGTAAGAAGGACGAAGGGGTTGTGACGATTGAGGAATTTATGGAGAGAATTCAAAAAGAGTTGGCGTAGCGAACTAAAAAACGAAAGGAGCTGATCCCACGAACGTACAAAGTCGAGAAATTCGGATAAATTACAGAATCAGGGCGCAGCAGGTTCGCGTCATTGGATCGAATGGAGAACAGCTTGGAGTCATAACTCTGGAAGAAGCGATCCGCCGGGCTCAAGAAGGCGGGCTCGATTTAGTGGAAGTCGCCGGCGCGGCGGTTCCTCCGGTCTGCCGGATTATGGATTTCAGCAAATACAAATACGAGCAGAGCAAACGGGAGCGGGAAGCCAAGAAACACCAGCGGGTGATTCATATCAAGGAACTAAGAATGAAACCGCACATCGATGAGCATGACTTTCAGGTCAAGCGGCGCGCGTGCGAGAAGTTCTTAATCCGGGGTGACAAAGTAAAGGTTACGGTAGTTTTCCGGGGGCGTGAAATGAGCCACATGGAGGTCGGCAGGGGGATTTTGGACCGCCTGTCGGCGGAGTTAGCCGCGGTCGCGGACGTGGAGAAGACGCCGTTCCTTGAAGGGCGGTTTATGACGATGATCTTTACCATTAAACCGGGATTAAAGGCAAAAGCCGAAAACAAGAAAAAAGAAACAGTTCAGAAAGAAAAAAAAGAGGAATAGAGATATGGCAAAAATAAAAATGAAAAGTATGCGTTCCGCCCGGCGCCGGTTTCGGATCACGGGAACAGGCAAGGTCCTTCGGACCGTGGCGGGGAAAGGACATTTACTGACTGGGAAACGGCGAGCGGTTAAATTGAAAAAACGCGGGACCGTCTTGGCAGCATCCGTGGATCGCGAGAAGATTCTTAAAATCTTCCCCTACGGCGTTAATTAAGAAAAAGAGGAGGAACAGATGCCACGTGTCACAGCAGGGCCTCACACCCGCCGCCGCCACAAGCGGATGGTCAAGAAAGCTAAAGGGGCGTGGGGGAATCGAAGCCGTCTTTACCGGCGGGCGAAAGAAACAACCATCAAGGCGATGCGCTACGCTTACCGCGATCGCAAGGTGCGCAAGCGTCAGTTTAGAGCGCTTTGGGTTACCAGAATCAACGCGCTGGCCCGGGAATTAGGATTGACCTACAGTCAATTCATCGCCGGGCTCAAGCGTTCCAATATTCTTTTAGATCGGAAACAGCTGGCGGAGATCGCTGTTCAAGATCCAAAGGTGTTTGAACAGCTCGTCGAGCGCGCGAAGCAGGCGCTTGATAAGGGCGCGATGAATTGCGCCCCTACAAAATAATGCAGCCAATTCTTGATCGTCTGGAACAGCTTTGCCAGGAGGCTCTGCGGCAGATTCAGAATGCCGCGGAGCCGGTTGTTTTAGAAGGGCTCCGCGTTCAGTATCTTGGGCGAAAAGGAAAACTGGCCGAGTTCACCGCCCAGATGGGGCAGATCCCTCAGGCGGATCGTCCGGCGGTGGGAGACGCGATCAACCGCGTCAAACAGACGGTGACCACGGCGTTTCAAGAGAGGCAGGCGGGCTTCAGCGCCCGCCCGCCCGGCAAACAATTCGCGTTTGATATTACACTCCCAGGCATTCCTCAGCCCATCGGGCATCTCCATCCGCTGACCCAGGTCATCGAACAAATTTGCGAGGTTTTTAAAGGGCTCGGTTTTGTCGTCGTGGAAGGTCCGGAGATCGAAACCGACCGCTATAATTTTGAAGCGCTGAACATTCCGGCGGATCATCCCTCTCGTGATTCTTTCGACACCTTTTATTTAGAGGGGGGGGAATATCTTCTTCGGAGCCAGACCTCAACGGTTCAGATTCGAATGATGGAGAAAACAAAACCGCCGTTGGCGATTGTGGCGCCGGGAAAAGTATTCCGCCCCGACGCCGTAGACGCGAGCCATTCGTTTATGTTCCATCAGATCGAGGGGCTTTTGGTGGATAAAGGAGTGACCTTCTCTCACTTAAAAGGGGCGCTGGATCTTTTTGCCAAGCGGCTCTTCGGGAAAGAGACGAAGATCCGATTCCGCCCGCATTATTTTCCTTTTACGGAGCCGAGCGCGGAAGTGGATGTTTCCTGTCTGTTATGCCAGGGAAAGGGATGCAGTGTCTGCGGCCGGAAAGGATGGCTTGAAATCATGGGGGCCGGCATGGTGCATCCCAATGTTTTCCGCGCCGTTGGTTACGATCCAAAAAAATACACTGGTTTCGCGTTTGGCATGGGGATCGAGCGGATCGCGATGTTAAAATACGGCATTGAGGACATACGGTTGTTTTTTGAGAATGACGTGAGGTTTTTGGAGCAATTTTGAAAATTCCACTCGAGTGGCTTAAAGAGTTTGTTCCAATTCGACTCTCGCCAGCAGAGCTTGCTGATCGCTTGACGATGGTTGGCTTAGAAGTCAAGGCTATCGAAGAGAGTGCGGCTGGCGTTGTCTTTGAGGTAGAGATTACGCCGAACCGACCGGATTGGCTCAGTATTTTCGGTGTGGCGCGGGAGGTGGCGGCGGTCACCGGACAAAAATTAAAGGAAAGTGGAAAGTGGAAAGTGGAAAGTGGGGAAAAGACCAATCCACTTTCCAGACGTGCGATTCTCATCCACGATCCCAAGGCCTGCCCCCGCTACATCGGCCGGGTGATTGAGGGAGTTCATGTAGTTTCTTCTCCGGAAGCAATGGTGAAACGGCTTGCCTCCGTTGGAACGCGCTCGATCAACAACGTCGTTGACATCACCAACTATGTTCTTTTTGAATTAGGCCAGCCGCTCCACGCTTTCGATCTGGGCAAACTTCGTGGAGATGCCATCCATATCCGCTTTGCCAGGGAGGGAGAGCAGATCGTTACGATTGACGGAGTGACTCGTAAACTAACCCACAAAGATCTTGTCATCGCCGATAATTCAGGGCCTGTGGCTCTTGCGGGTGTTATGGGAGGAAAAGAAACAGAAGTTACTGAGACGACACGAAATATTTTCTTAGAGAGCGCCTGTTTTGATCCGATGCTGGTGCGGCGGACGGCGCGGCGATTAGGACTGGCGAGTGAATCTTCTTACCGTTTTGAGCGGGGAATTCCTTTGGAGAGTGCGCTGCTCGGATCGGATCGCGCGGTCGAATTTCTAGTCAGAATTGCCGGCGCGCAAAAAATCGGCCCGCACGTTGATGCCGGGAAGAAAACCAGCCAGAAACGAAAAGTTATTCTCGATGTGAATAGAGTTCAACAGCTCTTAGGGGATGCGGTTGATCAGAAACAGATTCGCCAGTATCTCGCTGGTCTTGGTTTTGAACTGTCGGCTTCACGAAGTACGAAGTACGATGTACGATGTACGATCACTGTTCCCTGGTTCCGCAGAGATATTAAAGAAGAAGTGGACCTGGTTGAGGAAATCGCGCGAATCCACGGCTATGAACGGATTCCTTCGCGACTGCCCGCGATCCGAGAGACGACCCTAGTGTCCTCTCCTTTGCTGGGGCTTCAACATTGTCTGCGTCAGGAATTGACGGAGTTGGGATATGAAGAGACTCGGCAGTACAGTTTGGCGGGGCAAAATCTGCTGAAGATTTTTGGTCAGGCAGGACGTCCCGGTCTCGTCAAAATCCAAAACCCGATGAGCGAAGAGCAGGAATGGATGCGCCCGACGCTGGTCATGGGGCTGGTTCAATCGGCGCAGAAAAATTTCTTCCGCCAGCAGAACGGAGTACGATTATTTGAACTGTCGAACATCTATACCCTTTCAAAAGGAGAGCCGAAGGAATCGTTAAAGCTGGCCCTTCTTCTCGGAGGAAATCGCCCGCGCCATTGGCAGGAAAAAGAAAAAGAGTATCAGTGGTGGGATCTCAAGGGAACGATCGAGGCGGTTCTAGCGAATTTAAAACTCTCCGGCCTCAAGTGGGAGCGCGCTTCATTGGTTTGGGCTGTCGAAGAGTCGGCCGCGGAAATTCATCATGAAGGGGAAACGCTGGGGATTTTAGCGCAGGTCAGCCCCGTCGTCTTATCCCAGCTCGACATCGAGAAACCAGTTTTTGCCGCGGAATTGGATGTCGAATTCCTCTTGAGACACTCCCGCCAATCCTCGATCCGTTACCACTCTTTACCCAAATTCCCCTCGGTGCGCCGGGACATCGCGCTGGAACTGAAAGAATCGGTCGCCGCGGCGCAGGTCATCGCGTTGATAAAGGAGAAAGGGGGGACGCTGTTAGAGAAAGTCCAGATCTTCGATTACTACCAGGGGAAACAGATTTTCTCCGGGAACAAAAGTCTCGCCTTCTCGCTAGAGTACCGTGCTCCCGACCGGACATTAACGGATGAGGAAGTCAATCATTTGCATCAACAGGTTGCGCAAGGACTGATTGAGCGGCTTGGGGCAAAGGTTCGTTAGGAATGCCCCCTCTCCCCTGGTGGGAGAGGGATGGGATAAACAAACCGAATTATCCAAATAGCCTCTTACAACTTGAACTTGCGGTTGCAAAAGATTTTGTACCAGAGCAAGGAATTGTAATTTATATTCGTCAACTCCAATTATTGACCGAGATGGGTATTCTTACAAAAAAAGCACGCGTTTTCAATCTCTTATCTGGGATTGATCTCCCTTCGCTCTCACATCACTTCCCCTTCCGGCTCTTTTTGACGCGGTACTGGTCAATGCCGAACCAGACGGCGGTGATCAAAATGATGCCAAAACCCATAATAAGTCCCAGTTCCATGAAGGTCACTCTCCTTTCTGTGCGCGATCGGGGCAAGTCCAAATACCTAACCCAAAGAGACAAAAACCGATAACAGCAACGACAGTCTTCAGTATGATGGATATATCTGCTAAGAAAAATCCACCCGCTAAACCAGTGCCAAAGGCAATTTGTACTAAGGTCATTAAGGTTTTCGCCAGTAGTTCTCTCCTGCCAGCGTTAAAGAACGGTTTCTTTTCGGCAACCATGCTCATTGTATCACCTCCTAAAGTAGTCTTCTACCTATATGAGACCGTATTGACCACGCATTTTCTTGCATGACCCAGAAAATCTTTTTAGGAAATTAGGGACGGCAATCAATAGCCAATTAATTCTCATAACACTTTGTGCTTAAAAAAGTTGTGTAAATATGGTATACTTCTCTTACCTTTCATGACTATTCAAAAACCCATTTTGGCGGGCTTCTCAGGAGGCATTCTGTTAATGGTCTTAGTCGCGGGGAGATCTCCCCTGACACTTCCCCAAGCGGGCCCATTATGCCTCTCACAACCGGTGGCGCTTCCCAGTCAACAAGAAAATAAAAGTTGGTGGGAGCGTTATCAAGAATGGATCGAGATTTATAGAAGTGAACGTCACTCCATCGGGCAAACCAAAGATCCAGCTTGGAAGGCATTTCTCATTAAAACATTCCAGCATCGATTGGCACAGAAGGAGATCAGACGAATTCTCGAAACAGAGGATCCACGCAGTCTTGAATTTTATCCTCTCTTTGAACCGCGGCCGGTGGATGAATCATGGGCTGGCTGGGCCGAACAGTTTCCTCGCTATGAAAATCCTCGTTGGAACGAGGCGGAGGTCGAGAGTTACCTCTATCACGGGACCAGTCTTGGCATTGCCAGAGTTGCTGCGATGACCGGTTTTCTGGGGGGCCTTCCTGCTCTAGCTGAAGTGAGGGAAATAGATAACCAGGAACAGAGTATCAAAACCGTGAATTTAGTCTTTTTTGCCAGTGCCGCCTATCACGCGGCTGAAAACCGGCCTAGCTTGGGGGCTGTGATTCGCGAAACAGCCGATTATGCCGACCGGGTTACTCGCCCTTCCAGGGCGATTTTGATCTATTACGCGATGAGAGCAGAATGGGAAAGACTCCAAAAGAGAAAACCATTCCCCCCTTTTCAAGATTTCCTGCAGCGAGTCGTCATTCGAATCCCTAAAGGCGACATCCATGGCCTTAGTGGTACCGAGACATTCTCCCAGATTTCTACCGACCAGCCGGTCTCGCTACACCGTGGCGAGATTTTGCTTGATCGAAATATCCCCATCCCGCGGCGTACGGCCAGAGCAACCGATCATTTAAGTTTCGAGGACCCGGAATATATCGGAGCGTTCCCAGTTCGCGGTGAACAATCTCCAGAAAAGGCGGAAATTACTCAGCAGCCTAATGAATCTCTCAGTGTTGCTAGGATGAGACAGATCATTAGGGAGTTCGTGCCTGAGGCGAGGAGATCCTTCGAAACAGAACTGAAGTCGCGCGAAAACAGAGCTCTTATCGGGGTCGTGATTTCTGAGGGAGATTATCCGATTCTCGAAGTTGCAGAACGCCTCGAGGCCATTGGAAATGCTGCCATGGATCAATGGGTTCCCATTCAGATGATTTTACCTTCCTCGTTTCATCCAATAAGCCGCCATTTGGAAACGACCGAAGCTAATTTGTAACCTTTTCTCTTGACCGTCTCATTCTTTTCCAGTTACAATCAAAACTAATGCCGCAATTATTTTTAATCATCGCGATTATTCTTTTCAGCGCGAAATTAATGGGAGCGCTGACGGTTCGTTTTGGATTTCCTTCCGTGCTCGGTGAAATTCTTGCCGGTGTTTTACTCAGTTCTTCCTGTTTGAATCTCTTCGGATGGCCGATTCTGGGGGGAGAGGGGGCGCTGCCGGTCGAAACCGTCGAGCAAATTCTGCGCGTGCTGGCCGAACTGGGGGTTCTTTTCCTAATGTTCATCGCCGGCCTTGAAACCGACATGGTCAAAATGCGCAAGGTGGGGAATTCCGCGTTTTGGGCGGCGGCGGGAGGAGTCATCCTTCCTTTAATAACAGGCGCTTGGCTCGGTCATTGGAATGGCTACAGTTGGCCGGTCAGTATTTTCATCGGGACATTACTGACAGCGACGAGCGTCAGCATTACCGCGCAAACACTCTTGGAATTGGGACAGCTGCAATCGAAAGAAGGAACGACGACTTTAGGGGCGGCGGTCATTGATGATGTGATGGGAGTTTTGATCCTCTCGATCGTAGTGGCGTTTGTATTGAATCCGGTTGGGGGGGAGGGGGGGAGCGCGATAGGGACGGTTCTTGGGGTGCTCGGTATGATGGCATTGTATTTTATTATCTCCATCTTTGTTGGCCGGGCCACCTTTGAGCCGTTCCTAAAGCTGGTCGCCAAGATTCCTTCTACTCAGATTGTTCTAGGCGCAGCGCTAGTCATCTGTCTGATCTATTCCTGGTCGGCGGAGATTTTCGGCAAGGTAGCCGCGATTACCGGCGCCTACATCGCGGGGGTCCTATTCGGCCAGACTAAATTCCAGCATGAGTTGGTTGAGCGAGCGCAAGTTTTCGCCTACTCATTTTTTGTCCCGATCTTTTTGGCCAACGTTGGGTTGCGGACCCACGTGCAATCTTTGGGGGATTCGGTCCCATTCGCCGTCATTTTAATCGTTCTCGCTATTGTCACCAAAATCATCGGTTGCGGGCTGGGTTCTCTAGCGACCGGATTTTCATCCCTGGAATCCCTGCGGGTTGGGGTGGGAATGGTCAGCCGGGGAGAGGTGGGACTGATCATTGCCAGTTACGGTCTTTCGCATGGCGTCATTGATGAAAAAATTTTCGCGGAGATGGTGTTAGTTGTATTAGTAACGACCCTTGTCACTCCCATCGGGCTTCGGCTGGTCTTCCCGGGTAAGAAAATTACGAAGGCAATTTAGGTTTTATGAGCTTGCTTCGTTGGCTTACTTTCGCGATCGGCTGGCTTTTATCGCCGCTCACTCCCTGGAATGACGCGATCTTGAACATTCCCCTGGCCTATGTGATGGCCAGCTTGATCCAGAGAATTTTACCGGATACTTTTGCCGTCTCCTTTTTTTTAAGTTACTGGCTCACCAACCTGGCGGGAATCCTTATGGTAATCTTCTCTGGCCATAAATTGATCAAAGAGAGGCCCTTTCAAGTGCGTACTTTCAGTCGGATCTGGATCTGGAGTTTTGTTTTCAGCGGCTTGGTTCTTTTATTGATCTGGCGCGGATGGGTGAAACCATTTTAATTCTTACGGCATTACGGTCGCGATGGCATTCTGGGCTTGCGTGATTAAGAGAGTGGGGACAATACCAAGAGCAACGATTGCCAGGATAAAAGCATAACTCAACAACCGCGTGTGAAGCGGCAGGATCAACGGTTGTGCAGAACCCGGCTTTGCCCAGTAGCACTGCTTGACGACCATTAAATAGTAGTAAAGCGAAATCACGCTGTTAATGACGCCCGCTAACACCAGCCACAGATAACCCTTCTCCATCGCCGCGGTGAAAAGAACCCATTTTCCGGTAAACCCGACGAGCGGCGGAATTCCCGCTAATGACAAGAGTGAGAGAAGCAGTGTCAGTGCCAGCAAGGGGGATCGTTCGGCCAAGCCGGCAAACGTTATAATCTGCGGGTTGTCTTGATTCGCATCCCGGCCGACTTGCTCCGTCACTAAAAACGCCGCGGCGTTCATAATAATATAGATGAAGGAGTAGAAAAGAACCGCGCTGTATCCGGCGGGGGTCTGCGCCAGCAACCCCACCAGCATGTACCCCGCTTGAGCGATGCTGGAATAAGCGAGCATTCGTTTCATATCATTTTGAGTCAACGCAACGAGGTTCCCGAGCGTCATGGAGATTAAAGCAATCCAGACAAACAGTGGAGTGAATTGCGATAGTTGATTCCCAAAAAACTGAAAGAGCCGTAAGAAAACCGCGATGGCGGCCGCTTTGGAGGCGGTCGCGATAAAAGCAGTCACTTGCGTCGCCCCCGCTTCATAAACGTCCGGCGCCCAGAAATGGAAGGGGAAAGCGGAGAGCTTAAAGAAGAAAGCGGTGAGCATCAGAAAAAATCCAAGCGTCAGCGCCGGCGGGATCGTTGAACCGGGAATCAAAGAGGGAAGAGCGGAAGCCATCTGCGCGAAATAACTGTTTTGAGTGAAGCCGAACAAGATGCTCATTCCGTACAGCATCAAGCCGCTGGCGGCGCCGCCGAAGAGGAGATACTTAATTCCTCCTTCAGAACTCAAAAGTCCTTGCCGTCTTAGAGGAACAAGGATATAGAAAGAATAAGAAGCCAATTCCAAACTGACAAACAGCGTCAATAGTTCGACCGAACTGGTCAGCATCATCAGGCCTAGGGCTGCCGTTGAGAGAAAGAAGTAATACTCCGGACGGACGCACTGGTTAATGGCGATAGTTTTATCGGAGAAAGCGATGACAAAGAGAAACCCAAGGGCGATCGCGACTTTGAATATTTGAGAGAGAGAATCTATTTGATAACAGCCGCCGAAGAGCAGGCCATTGGCCGAGAGGCCGGCGATGGAACCGGCCAGAATCAGAAGGGCCAGAGAGAACGATATTGGGAAAAGCCTCCCCGAGACTTTCGCGCAGGGGGCGAGAGTCAACATGAAGAAAACGAAGCAGGCAAGCAGAACAAAAGTTTCCGGTAAGAAAAGAAATAGCTCGCTCATAGAGATCCCACCAATAGCCGTGTCGAAAAATCAACCCAGTGAAGGAACAATTGCGGCCAGACGCCGAAAAGAATTAAAACTGCGATCAAGATTGCCCTTGGGAAAAATTGCCAGGGGCGCAGATCGGGCGCTGGCGCGTGATGGCTGTTATGTTTTCCATAGAAGACCGCTTGGATTGCGCTTAAGACGTAATAAGCGGTGATCACTAAACCAATGATAGAGATGATCCCGATCACCGGATAAGTTTGTACTGCGCCGAGCGTTACCAGAAGTTCCGCGACGAACCCGCTCATCCCGGGAAGACCAAGGCCGCAGAGGCCGCCGATAATAAAGAACGTCGCCAGTTTCGGCATTGTCTTCGCCAGTCCTCCTAATTCATCAAATTGCCGGGTGTGATAGTGATCGTAGATAAATCCGACGCAGGCGAAAAAGAGCGCGGTCATAATGCCGTGGGAGAACATCTGAAAGATCGCTCCGTTGATTCCGTTGATTGAAAGAGTGGAAATCCCAAGGAGCACAATCCCCATGTGTGAAACGCTGGAGTAACCGATGACGTATTTAATGTCCTTTTGCTGGGAAGCGACCAGAGCGCCATAGACGATGTTCATCAGCGCGAGAATGGCGGTATACGGAGACCAGAAGTGCGCCCCTTCAGGGAAAAGAAAAAGTCCAATTCTTAAAATACCGTAGGCGCCCAGTTTCATCAGTACGCCGGCATGGAGCATGCTGGCGGCGGTCGGGGCGGCGACGTGGCCGTCAGGAGACCAGACATGGAACGGGAAACAGCCGGCCAAAACGCCAAATCCGAAGAAAAGGAACGGATAAAATAGTTTTTGGAATTCCGGCGAGAACTGGACCTGCTGTTTAATCGCTAAAAGATCAAAGGTATGCGCCTGCGGCAGGGCATAGATGGCCAAAAACGCCGTCAGGATGAACGCGCTCCCCAGTAAAAGATAGAGAGTCAATTTCGCGGCGGCGTATTCTTTATTGGTGCTCCCCCAGACGAGAATCAACAGGTACATCGGGAGGACGGCAACTTCATAGAAGAGAAAGAAGAAAAAGAGGTTGGTCGTCATGAAAACGCCGAAAACCCCCGTGACTAGAAAGAGCATCAACGCGAAGAAATCTTTCACCCGGTAGGTGACCGTCCAGGAACAGATGACGCCGGTAAAAATGACGATCGCCGTCAACAAGATCATCATAATGCTCAGGCCGTCAATGCCGTTAGTGTAGTGGATCCCAAGGGTAGAGAGCCACGGCGTATGTTCCATGAATTGGAGCCCCGTTTGATTGGGGACGAAACGGGTGAAGAGTAAAATAGAAAAAATGAGCGTGGCAGTTGCCGATGCAAGAGCAATCTGACGAATAAGTTGTTCTTTCGTTCGCGGCGTTAAGAGAATCGCGAGCAGTCCAATGACAGGAGCTAATAAAATAGATGTTAAAATCGGGAAATTCATCGGGTCACCCAGAAGAGAGCCAGGACGCTGAGCAATATCCCCCAAAATAAATAATCTTGAAAAAACCCCGACTGAATCCTTGAAATCAACAAGCCGGCTTGATAGGTTTTTCTCGCGGTTCCATTGACCATCATTCCGTTGATAACGGTTCGATCAAATTGGTGGCAGAAAGCGGCAATCCCCATCGTGATTCTGCCGACGACATTTTCATAGAAGTGATCAATGAAATATTTTTTCTCTAGAACGCTTCGAAGAGGATCGGATGTTATTTTTGCCGGTTCCCTTTTCTCCGGCGCGCGATAGTTTTTGAACGCCCAGATCAATCCCGTGGCTGCAACGAGGGTGGACAAAAGCATCCCTTGAGGATCCAGCGGTTGGTGGCGAGCGTGGGGATCGATCACCGTCAGGAGGAAAAACCCTCCGTATTCGGTTCCGGAAAGTCCGATAAAGAAAGAGCCAATCGCGAGAACAACCAATGGAAGCGCAATGCAGACATTGAATAGGGGCACGGCACGTTCACCCTGAGCCGTGTCGAAGGGCCGTGCCCCTACGGAAACAGGGTGTTCTTGACGAGAGAAGAAGAAGATTGCGAACAGCCGGAACGTGTAATAAGAGGTGAAAAAAGAGACGGACAATCCAATCAAGTACCAGAACGGATGAAGGTGGAGCAGTTGTTCTAAAATTAAATCCTTGCTCCAGAAGCCGGCGAATGGGACAACGCCGGCCAGTGATAATCCTCCCACGACGAGGGCAAACATCGGAATCAGTTGACGCCGCGCTCCGGCGCGAGCCATCTCCCAGATGTCGTTGGTATGGTAATGGTGAATGAGCGCTCCGGCGGTGAGAAACAACAACGATTTAAAAGTGGCGTGCGTCGCCAGATGAAAGAGGCCGCCGGCGTAACTCCCCGCCGCCAAACCCATCACCATCAGTCCCAGCTGGCTGATGGTAGAGTAAGCAAGAATCCGTTTAATGTCGTTCTGGACAGTAGCGACGGTCGCCGTCGTGAGCGAAGTAACGGCGGCAATGATTAAGATCACCTGCATCGCGGCGGGAGAAAGATTAAAGAAGGGATAAAGCCGCGCCAAGAGGAAAACACCGGCTGCCACCATCGTCGCTGAATGGATCAACGCACTGACCGGCGTCGGGCCTTCCATCGCGTCCGGCAGCCAGGCGTGAAGTGGCGCCTGGGCGCTTTTCCCGGCGATCCCGCAGAAAATGAGCAGGGCGATTGTCGTGATCACCCACGGTTGAAGTTGATGTGTCAACGCGGGAGTATTATTGAGATCAGCGAAACTGGTTGAGCCAAAGAGGATCAGCAGTAAAAGAATCCCTAGATAAAACCCCAAATCGCCGAATCGGGTCGTGACGAACGCTTTGCGGGCCGCTTTTGCCGGGGCTTCTTTTTCGAACCAGAAACCGATCAAAAGATAAGAAGCCAGCCCGACCAGTTCCCAAAAGAGGTACGTCTGGAGGAGATTACTGGCGACGACCAGGTTGATCATGGCAAACACGAAGAAGCTTAAGAAAGAAAAATAGCGGGGGCGGCTTTCATCGTTATACATATAAGCCACTGAGAAAAGTTGAACAAAGAAGCTGATGGTAGTGACGATGACTAATGTGACAAGATTCAAATGATCCACGAAAAACCCAATCGAGAGGCGGGTTTGTTCCAATGGCAGCCAGGAGATTTCGTACAGTAGGGGCGACGCATGCGTCGCCCCTACAAAATCCCTGGCCAACAAAAGACTGGCGATCCAGGAAACGAAAGTTCCGACCACCCCAATCAGAGGGGCGAAATGCCGCTGTGATTTTGGCAAGAGCCAGATGCCGGCGAAAGCCACTAACGGCGTTAAAGAAATGATGAATAACAATGTTAGATTATGCATAAATATTTGCGTGTAGGGGCAACCCCCTGTGGTTGCCCGTCCGTAGGGGCGTATTGCAATACGCCCCTACAATGTTTTATTCGGGCAGGCACGGGGGCCTGCCCCTACATTTATCCTTTCAATTTATTTACGTCCTCTATATTAATCGTCTTCGATCCGCGAGAAAGATAGAGAATAATACTCAACCCAATTGCTACCTCAGCCGCCGCCAGGCCGATGATAAAGATGGAAAAAACCTGCCCCCATCCCTTATCCGGCGACAAGAATTTGTTAAACGCCAAAAAGTTAAGACTCGCGGCGTTGAGAATCAACTCAATAGCAATCAGCATACCGATGAGATTACGGCGCGCTAAAAGGCCATAGATGCCGAGACTGAATAGCGCCGCTGAGATGAGTAGATAGCTGTTGAGAGATTGACTCATGTCCCTGTATCCCTCGAAATCAAAATCGCTCCCAAAATTGCTACCAATAGAACCAAAGAGATCACTTCAAACGCCAATGGATATTGTGCCAGTAATAATTCCCCTAAATGTTTTACCGAGAAATCATCAATTTTAACCGCCGGAGCCGGCCAGACCGTTCTCCAGAAGATTCGAGTCAATCCTACGAAGAAAAGAAGACCGACAGCCGCCGCTTTGAAGATCTTCTTGGAGTTTCTTTCCTGCAGTTTTTGAGTCGCCGGCGCCGACAACATAATCGCGAAGATCATGGCGACGCCGATCGCCCCAATGTAAACAATCACCTGCATCACGGCGATGAATTCGCTGTTGAGGTAAATGAAAAGGCACGCCAGCCCAAAGAGAGCAACGATCAAAGAAAGGATGCTATAGAAAATCCGTTTCAGAGTCACGGCGCAAAAGGCGCCGGCCAGGGTTATGATCACTAATAAGCCGAAAACGATTTCAGAGATCATAAAACGACCCCTCCGGGACTTGGTTCCGACGGCGATTCCGTTTTTACTTTCGTCACAACCGGTTTAGGAAACGGCTCCAAGAGGTCATGGATAAAATCTTTCTGCGAGTAGGCTGCTTCATCGTAGTTCATGGAATGTTCCAGCGCGTCGGTCGGGCAGACCTGGATGCAAAGACTGCAGAGACTGCAGAGATTATGATTCACTTTAAAATCGGTCAGAATTCGTTTGTTATTGGCGTCCCGTTCCGCCTTCAGACTCATGCAAGCCGAGGGACAGATTTTGATGCAGGCGTTACAGGAAATACAGAGGTGGTCACCGGTTTTTTCGTCCCGGACAAAGCTGATCGGCCCTTTAAAACGGGGAGGAGTGAGCCGTTTTTTGGGATACTCCAGCGTCACCCGCGGCTTAAAGGCGTAGCGGATCGTCACGCCGATGCCGGCGATGAGACTCCAGGCGGCTTTAAGAAAATTAATAATTTTATTCATTGTGTCATTGTAGGGGCAACCCCCCGTGGTTGCCCTATGATTCGGGCAGACACATAGGTCTGCCCCCTACGTCAATTAATCCACGTTGCCAAAAACGCCGTCACCAGCAAATTCACCAGCGCTGCCGGAGTCAAAATCTTCCAGCAGAACGCCATCAGCTGGTCGCTTCGCAGGCGCGGAAATGTCCACCGCACCCATATCACCGCTAGAATAATAGCATACGTCTTGACGAAAAACCACGCGGCCGGCGGCAAAAACGCCGGCCCAAGCCACCCTCCCCAAAAAAGAGTCGCGGCAATAGCGGAGGAGACAAAAATGGCCGTGTATTCCCCCAGAAAGAACATGGCAAATCTCATGCCGGAATACTCGGTATGGAAACCGGCAACCAGTTCTGATTCTGCTTCAGGAATATCAAACGGCGCGCGGTTAGCTTCAGCCAAAGCGGAACAGAAGAAAATTAAAAAAGCGAGCGGCTGCTTCCAGATAAACCATCCCTGTTGCTGCTGAAAGGAGATTAATTCCGTCATTTTGAAAGTTCCGGCGAGTAAGATTACTCCCATAACAGAAAGAAGTAGAGGGATTTCATACGAGATATTCTGTGCCACGGCCCGCATTGAACCAAGCACTCCGTATTTGTTATTGGACGACCATCCAGCAACGAAAATTCCGAGAAAGGAAATGTTGGCCAAAGCGAAAACCAGAAGCATCCCGATATTCAGGTCTTGGATGATCCATCCGGGTCCGATTGGGAGCACGAGGAAAAGCGCCAGCGCTGGGGTGAAGACAATCAGCGGAGCGGCCAGATAAAGAAATTTGTCCGCCTGTTTGGGAAGAACTAACTCTTTCCCTAACAGTTTTACGGCGTCAGCCAAAGTTTGGAATGTCCCCTGCCAGCCGACGTAAAGCGGCCCGTGGCGAAGCTGGATCCGGGCGCTGACTTTGCGCTCGAGCCAGACTAAAAAGAGGGCGTTAATGCCGACGAACCCGATCACGATCGCGGCGCAGATGGACATTCGAAACAACTCAGGGAATATCATCGGTCAATCTCCGGCACGACAATATCAATACTCCCTAAAATCGAGACCGCGTCCGAGACAAAATGCCCTTTAGCCATCGGGCCGAGGGCGTTCAAGTTCGAAAACGACGGCGTCCGCAATTTTAGCCGATAAGGAATTTGTGTTCCGTCACTGACCAAATAAATGCCAAACTGTCCGCGGGCCGACTCAACCGTCTGGTAGATTTCACACGCCGGCACCGCCTTAGGGATTTTCCCTGATTGATATTCCCCCGCGGGAATTCTGGCGATCGCCTGCTCAAGAATTCGCAGGCTCTGTTCCATTTCCGCCATCCGGACAAGATATCGCGCGTAAGCATCTCCTTCGCGTTCTGTCGGGATCTCAAAATCAAATTCCTGATAAATAGAGTACGGTTCGGCCCGCCGGAGATCGTAACCGATCCCGCAGGCGCGCAAAGAAGGGCCTGTGACGCCGTAATCCCGGGCGGCGTCCAGCGTTAAGACGCCGATCCCCTTGGTCCGCTTGATAAAAATGATATTCTCCGTGATGAGGGTCCTGTAGTCTCTCAACCTCTTGCGGAATTCGGGGATAAATTTTTTGACCCCATCAATCATTTCTTGCGGCACGTCGTTGAGGACGCCGCCGAACCGGAAATAGTCGTAAGTCAACCGCTCGCCGGTGCAGAGTTCCAGAAGGTCTAAAGTTTTTTCTCGCTCGTCGAAGGCATAGAAGAATGGGGTGAAAGCCCCCAGGTCTAAAAGATAAGTCCCAAGCCACAAAAGATGGCTGGAGATCCGGTTTAGCTCTGTCGTGATCACGCGGATATATTCCACTCTCGGAGAGGGAACGATCCCCATCGCTTTTTCCACCGCCAGCGCGTAGCAGAAGTTATAGCTCATCGCTCCGACGTAATCGAGCCGGCCGGTATTCGGCCAGAACTGAAGATAGTTGTGAACCTCCGCCATTTTCTCATGGGCCCGGTGGGAATAACCGATGATTGGTTCGCCGCTGATAATTTTTTCGCCGTCGAGATGGAGCAGAACGCGCAAAACTCCATGGGTGCTCGGGTGTTGGGGACCGAGGTTGAGATAATATTCCTTCCGAGATGTTTTCATCTCTTCCGGGACATTAAAGTCAAAAACCTCCTGGTCGGATTCGATCAGCTCCAGGGAATTTCGCACGTCGGAATCCCCGGTGCCGGTGTAGCTTTTGAGTAACGGATGGATCTTAGACTGGAGGGGAAGAAGAAGCCGTTCCAGTTTTGGATGGCCGCTAAACCGCACGCCGTACATGTCAAAGACCTCCCGTTCGTACCAGTTAGCGGCGGGGATGATCGAGGCGATGCTCGGAGCTTCATTGATCTGTTTTGGAACTTTTAGTTTTAGCAGGACGCGCTCTACCGCTTCCCAACGATTGAATTGGTAAGTGATGATAAAATGCGGGTCTTCAGGTTTGTTGGTATAGTCAACGCAGGTGAGGCATTCCAGGAAAAACTTTTGGTCGTGGAAATAATGAGCGGCCGGGAGAATCTTTTCTTCGGAGACCGCCGCTTCCAGATGGTATCCGGTTTTGGCGTAATCCCGCTCTTGGACTTTTATCCCCTCTCCCTCTTTCAAAAGCCATTGGTGAGTGTTTTCTAACGTCATGACGGCGTCGTCGGAGTTATCGGAATTTCTTTAGAAGAGGTCGGCACTTTCACCACTTGCGCCGCCGGCGGGATTCCCTTTTTGATTTTATCGCGGAGCGCCAAAATCCCAGCGATCAAAGCTTCGGGTCTGGGAGGACAACCAGGGACGTAAACATCGACGGGAATTATTTTATCAATTCCTTCTAAGATGGCATATTGTCCCGGGTACTGAAACGGCCCTCCGGCGATGGCGCACCCGCCGTGAGCGATGACATACTTGGGATTAGGCATCTGGTCGTAAAGTTTTTTGATGCAGGGAACCATCTTGCGGGAAATCGTTCCTGAAACGATCATCACATCGGCTTGCCGCGGAGAGGGGCGAAACACGCCAAACCCAAACCGGTCCAGATCAAACCGCGCGGCGCCGGTTCCCATCATTTCGATCGCGCAACAGGCGAGGCCAAACGTCAACGGCCAGAGAGAATTGGCGCGGGCCATGTTGACCAGATCATCAATTTTATAAAACTGTGTCACGCTTTCCGGCGGCATATACCCGGGCGGTGGAGTCTTTGGCTGAAATGGCCTCGGTTCGTCTTTCTGACCCCTGACCCTTGACCCCTGCCCCCTATTAGTTACTTCCACGCAAATATCCCTTTTCTCCAGGCATACGCGATTCCAAGCCCTAGAATAAGAACAAATAATGTGACTTCAATAAACGCCGCGATTCCCGGAAAACTTTTGTAAGCGACCAGGACCGGAAAAAGAAAAACCGCTTCCACGTCAAAGGCAATGAAGATCAGAGCGTATAAATAATAGAGGATATCAAACTGAACCCAGGCGTTCCCGATCGGCGTCTCGCCGCTTTCATAAGTGGCCGCTGTGCCGGGGTTCCCACTTGGTTTTGTGATCAGAAATGGGAGCAGGGTACTCACGAGGACAAAACCAAACCCAATCACAAGAAACACAAGGACATACGAATAATCTTTCAGTAATTCCATGGGGGAAATTTAAACTTTATCACAAAACCCGTGATATTGTCAACCACGTTGGGGCTGATTGTTTGGCTTGACCCCGCTGGAAGGGGTATGATACCGTTGAAAACCAAATAGAAGGGGGGAGAGAAATGGAAAACGATGGCAAAGTGGTTTTATCCTCTAATTCTCCTGGGAGTCGCTTTAGTTCATTGGGTTCCATACCAGGGTGCCATGAAAAGAGCAGAATCTTTAAGTACTCGTTCCGCTTTTCCAAAAACTGAGTCACCCGACTGGCGAACAATTGCTTCTAGAATCCTTAACAAACCGATACTGCCTGTGAATCCTTTAAGCCCTGAAGAAGCGGCTCAGCATGTCAACTTAGCTCCTCCGCTTCCTACCGATAGTGACATTATTGTGATAGCTTTTGATAAGGCAGATTTAGATGATATCCAGGGCTTACTCCTGCGTCTCAGTCAGAGAGGGAATACGTTGATTTTTCCTCGAGAAGGCGTTGTCGTGGAGCAGATAACTCGCCACCAACCTGTAATGGTGATTCTTCCTGATGAAAAAGCGCCCCAATGGGAAAATCGGTCTCGGCAACGTTTGCTCGAGAAGATTAAATCAACTTTTAGCGAAAGAGTAAAAGGGGGCTGGGCAGTCTATTACGAACCTCCTTTACTGACTTCTGGCGCGGACTGGGTGCATTTTTTAACTCCCGCGCAACTTGATCGAAAGATCCGAGCGATCGCGGCGTACAAAACACAGGTCTCCCGGACCGACTTTGGCGCGGCGGCGAATGGGAAAATGCTTGCTGATGGAATTCGTTTGGCAGGACATCACTCTGGGGATAGCCATCCTGCTTACGCGGAAACATTTTCCGTTGTCAGTGTGGTTGATGGAGAAATAAAAGAAGGGCCCATCAGCTGGAATCTGGCAAAGATGAGAAACGGCACTGTCTGTTATGGTTCTCCTCATTACGACGATCCTGAAATTGCCGCCGCAGGGGCGTTAGTTGATTTAGAGGAGAGAGGATTTGAGATCAAAATTATCTACACTTCCAAAAGCACCGGAGCGAGGATGGTAGGGCCTGATGGCAAAGAATTAGGCGAGCAAGAAAAAATAAGGGTGCGGGAAGAAGAGACAAAAAAGGGAACCGGAATCCTCGGCATCAGCAGTGATAAACTCTTTTTCTTGAGGTTTGGTTTTAGAAAACAAAAAATCACTGAGAGCGGCGTCACCCGTGAAGTACGTGAAATCCTAGAAGAAGACCGGACACAATTCTATCAAGCTCTTCAAGAAACCCTGCAGTCTCATTGGTTAAAGAAAGACGCGAATCTTCCTTTAGTTGTCTTCTTGCCGGATCCGGCTGATAATCACCCCGCCCATTTGGCTACTTTAGACATCGGGATGGAAGCTGTCCTAAAACTCTCAAAGGAGGTTCACTCGACGATACTGGTAGTCTACTACAAAAGCCCGTGGGCAGGGGCGGCTAATACGTATCTCTATTTAACGCCCGAACAAATGGATGTTAAAGAAAATGTCCTTCAATCTCTTAGTAGAATCACCGCCGCCGTTGGAAATGGAGTTGCTTACGCCACGGTCGCTCCGGAATTAGCTGCTCCAGGAGGATTTGGCCAGAACACAATTAACCCACAGCAGTTAGGCGGCCTTATTGCTGAACGATTTGACCTGTGGCAGGTGTCTCAGGAGGGAGAACTCTTGCGCGTCCCTATAACACAAGTAATTCTGGGAGATGAGGATGGCGAGGGGGTTAAAGATAATCTTGTAGTAAGTCTCTAGCAGTGCTATGCTTATAGCATGAGCAATTTAGATCCTTTTGAGAAGAAAACCGCCGAAGAAATTCTCGCGTGGGCTTTCAAAGAATTCCATCCAAAGATCACCCTGGCTTCCAGTTTCGGCGCCGAGGATGTCGCGTTAATTGATATGATAGTGAAGATCACTCCAAAAGCGCGGGTCTTCACGCTCGATACCGGCCGCCTGCCGCAGGAAACCTATGATCTCATGGACAAGATCCGCGACAAATATAAAATCCAGATCGAAACCTATTTCCCTGACGCCGCCGCTGTCGAAAAAATGGTGAATCAAAAAGGATATAACCTTTTCTATCAATCTATTGCCAATCGCAAGGAATGCTGCGGCGCCCGCAAGGTGGAACCATTAAAACGGGCGTTGAAGGGGCTCAAAGCGTGGATCACCGGTTTGCGACGGGAACAATCGGTGACACGAACGGGCGTTGCCAAAGTAGAGATTGACGACACGCACGGCGGCATTTACAAAATCAATCCGCTGGCTGATTGGACTCGGCAAGAGGTGTGGGATTACATTAAGAAGAACGGAGTCCCTTATAATAAACTGCATGATAAAGGATATCTCTCCATCGGCTGTGATCCATGCACGCGCGCCGTCAAGCCGGGTGAAGATGAACGCGCCGGCCGCTGGTGGTGGGAGCGGCCTGACCAAAAAGAGTGTGGAATTCACCGCGGGTCTTCTTAGAACTCAACAACATTTTGTCGGGGGGGACTTTTCAGAACGGTTGGGCGCCAAGTTCAGGAGAGTGGGATTTCGTACGGCACGCAGCGCTGTTAAAATCACGCCAACGGATAAGACCAACAGTGCAATATCAGCTCCTACCAAAAGCCAATTGCCAGCTCTCCAATATTTCTGCAGGAGAATGACTAACGAAGCTAAAGTCGTCACCGTAATCAAAACCGCGGGGGCAAAGGTATAACGGATCTTCCGCCCAGCGCGCAGAAGCCAGATGGAAACCGCGATGAGTGACAACGCCGCCAGGAGCTGATTGGCGGTTCCAAAAATCGGCCAGACGGCGTTGAAGGCGTTCTTGTAGGCGACAAACCACATCACAAAAACAGCGACGCCGGCGTTCAGCCAAGGGTGCATCAGCCATTTCGGCGGTTCTCCTCCTTTCGGAGAAAAAAGAATTCTCCAGAGTTCTTCCATTAAATAGCGATTCAATCGGACGGCAACGTCGAGTGTCGTGATGACGAACCCTTCCACTAAGAGAATGCCAAAGATAACCCCCATCGGAATGGGAATTCCAAGGCCTCGATGAAAGACATTCGCGGCGCCGAGCGAAAACCCAAGGATCGGATTGGAACGGGCGCCGGGATCGGTCGGCCAGACGATCGCTTGATAGTCGGCGAAACTCAAACCGACGGCGATCGCCAATGTGACGCAAACGCCTAAAGTGGACTCCCCGAGCATCCCAATGTAACCGATCATCTTCGCTTGGGATTCATTCTGGATCTGTTTACTGGTGGTGCCGCTGGCAACAAGCCCGTGAAAACCGGAAATGGCGCCGCAAGCAATGGTGACAAAAAGCATCGGCCAGAGGGCCCCAAGCCGCTGAATCCCTCCTTCGATATTCACCAGAGGGGCTTGGAGCGGCGCGCCTGAAAATCCGACTCGAATCAGTGAAATCACCAGGAGAAAAATCCCGGCGTAAAGGATCTGCGCGTTGATGAAATCGCGGGGCTGTAAAACTACCCACACCGGAACCGCGGCGGCGAAGAAGACATAGATAGAAAGAAGGATCATCCAGGTGTTCAAATTAAAACTCACCGGCCAGTACAGGCCGACGACGACCGAAAGGATACAAATGAGAGTTGCCAGCGGATAAGCGATCTTTTCTGAAAGATTTCGTTTGTAGAGGAGATATCCTAATAGAGGAGAGAAAAGAGTAATGATGATCACGGAAGTGGAAGCGATGCCGCCGATCTTTCCCATCACTCTCCCATCGGCGAGCGTGACTGTTTTCAAGAGAGTTTGACCAGAATCAAGTCCCAGTTTCTCAAGAGGCCACATGGAGGTCAGCGAAGTTGCCGAAGCGATCAGGAAGGAAGAAGTTACCAATCCCACCATGATCAGGATAAAGGTAATATAGAGGTTAAAGCCGGTATTTCCTAAAGTCATCCGCGCGATCTCCGCAATTGAACGCCCCCGCTCCCTGATCGAGACAAAGAGGGCGGAGAAATCATGGACAGCCCCCATAAAGACACCCCCTAGAATCAACCAGAGCCAGACGGGAAGCGTTCCGTAGAGAAGCGCCATCGTCGGCCCCAGGATGGGGCCGGCACCCGCGATGGCCGAAAAATGATGAGCGAACAGAACATGGGGTTTGGTGGGAACATAGTCAAGACCGTCCCCTTGCGTGTGCGCGGGGGTCAGGCGGCTTGGGTCTTCACCGAAGATTTTACTCAAAAAACAGGCGTAAAATCGATATCCCAAGAAAAATAGAAAGAAGGTAACTCCCAGCAGAAGAGCCAAATTCATTGGGGAAATTATATCAAATTATAGGAGCCAATGCTGAAAAATAAAAAATAACGGTGCTGGATAGTTCTGCAAATGACTCATTTTGAAAAGGTTATAGACATTAATTGACATTTCTTGACCATTTATGCTACTCTATAAAACATGCCACTTTTTGGCAAGAAGTATACCGAGGTGACTGTTCGTAAAGCGCAGATCCCGGAGGGGCTTTGGACCCGCTGTGAAGATTGCGGGAAAATTATCTACAACAAGGCCTTGGAGGAGAGCTTCAAGGTTTGTCCAAAGTGCCAGTTCCACTTCACGATAGGGGCTCCGGAACGGATTAATCTGCTCATGGACGGGGGAACCTTTCAAGAGTTTGACGCCGATTTACTCCCCGCGGATCCTCTTCAGTTCAAAGGCCCCAAGGCCTACAGCGATAAAATCAAAGAAGATCAGAAGAAGACCGGCTTGAAGGAAGCCGCTCTCTCCGGCGAAGGGAAGATCGAAGGAAGGAAAATTATCCTGGCCGTGACCGATTCCCGTTTTATCGGCGGTTCGATGGGGGCGGTGGTGGGGGAGAAAATTACCCGCGCCATCGAACGGTCAGCCGAGAAGAAACTCCCCCTGGTGATTGTTTCCGGTTCCGGCGGCGGGGCGCGGATGTACGAGGGGATGTTTTCCCTGATGCAGATGGCGAAGACCTCAGCGGCGCTGGCGCGGCACCAGAAAGTGGGTGTTCCGTATATTTCAGTTCTCACCCACCAGACGATGGCGGGGGTTCTGGCAAGTTTCGCGTCGCTGGGAGACGTGATTGTGGCGGAACCGAAAGCGCTGATCGGTTTCACCGGCCCGCGGGTCATTGAGCAGACGATCCGCCAGAAGCTCCCTGAAGGGTTCCAGCGTTCCGAATTTCTTCTTGAACATGGCTTAATCGATCTCATTATTCATCGCAAGGAAATGAAGACGATTTTAGCAAAATTGATTGACTATTTAGGATAACGATGGCACAGGTTGTCCTTAAAGACATCTCAAAAACTTATAACGGCGGGATCAAAGCGGTTGACCGGGTCAGCTTTGAGGCGCAGGACCGCGAGTTCCTGGTTTTAGTCGGGCCTTCCGGCTGCGGCAAATCAACGACACTGCGGATGATCGCCGGGCTTGAAGAGATCAGCGAGGGGAGAGTTTATATCGGAGACCGCCTCGTCAATGAGGTTCCCGCCAAAGACAGGAATATCGCCATGGTTTTCCAGAACTACGCTCTTTATCCTCATATGACCGCCTATGAAAATATGGCGTTTGGGTTGAAACTGCGGAAATATCCCAAAGCGGAAATCGCCGCCCGGGTCAAAGACGCGGCTGAGATCCTCGGCATCAAGGATCTGCTTCACCGGCGGCCCGGAGAGATTTCGGGAGGGGAACGGCAAAGAGTGGCTGTCGGGCGGGCGATTGTCAGAAAGCCGGCCGTGTTCCTTTTCGACGAACCCCTTTCAAACCTGGACGCGAAAATGCGGGTGCAGATGCGGACCGAACTGAACAAACTTCACACCCGCCTGCAAACGACGATGATCTATGTGACCCATGACCAGGTGGAAGCGATGACGCTGGGGAACCGGATCGTCGTCATGAAGGATGGCGTGATTCATCAAATTGCCGACCCGATCACTCTCTATGATCATCCGGTGAATAAGTTTGTCGCGAGTTTCATCGGAAATCCCCCCATGAACTTCATGAACGGGCGCTTGATCCGCGTCGACACTAAACTCTATTTTGACGAGGGAAGCTTCCGCGTCAAATTGGTGGATGAAATGACCGCCAAGCTGATGCCCTACGAGGGGAAACCGGTTGTGTTCGGAATTCGAAGCGAAGATATTTATGACAAGCTGTTTGTTTCTCTGGCCCCTCCCGAGAACATCGTCAAGGCGACGGTAGAGATTATTGAGCCGATGGGATCTGAGGTTTATCTTTATATGCGTTCCAAACGGCATGCCTTCATCGCCAGGGTGGGGGGACATGACCGGCCGGAAGTCAACCAGGATATTGACATGGTCTTTGACATGAGCCGGGTCCACTTCTTTGATCCGGAAACCGAAGAGACCGTTGTCTAACCGTTGTCTAAAGATTCCATACAAATCCCCTCTCCCCCTTTAGGGGGAGAGGGTTAGGGTGAGGGGGAATGGAAGCGATGCAAATCAAACCCCCCCCCCCCCCCCTCCCCTTTAAAAAGGGAGGGGGGGAAAGAAAAAAA
>Ga0082335_1000969_pt1 | contig 66528 bp, 68 predicted proteins | sample Subgrocontami58m_FD_72375 | JGI IMG/M metagenome (GOLD analysis project Ga0082335, IMG submission 72375) | Subsurface groundwater microbial communities from S. Glens Falls, New York, USA - GMW37 contaminated, 5.8 m (SPADES assembly) (version 2) ... | reverse complement strand
TAGTGCACACCTGACGATAATAGACGCGCCCGCGCTTCCAATCGCTGTCGTAGGCCTGTGCCGCGCTCATCGCACCAGCGCCCAGCGCGACCGCCAGTACTTGCAATCCCAATTTGCGTTTCATGTTCAAATCTCCTGTACGTCCAATGGATAGATTTCCCGCCCGCCCTCAACGGCTGCGTTCGAGGTTCGCGGCGGGTTTGTCAGCGTCCACATCCTCCCAGCCGGTGATCATCGCCTTGATGTGGGCAAACGGCGTATGGCCGGTGGTGGAGAGGTAGATGTGGGCGAGCATGAAAATCAGCATCATGAAAGCGGCCGCGGTATGCACCAGTGCAATCGTGCCGAGTTGCAGACTGGCGAGGCCGGCGATCTTCGCTGCGCCGAGTTCGTTGTAATAGAGGTAGAGCAGACCGCTCGCCCAGATCAGCGGATTGATGAACAACTTGACGAGCAGATAGGCCAGCCGCTGCAGCGGATTGTGCTTGCTCAGCTGGGTGACGCGGAAAGGGTGCGGTGCGCCGGTGAAGATCCCCACCAGGTAGTAATTCAACATGGCGGCGACGTTCCTGCCGGTCGGAATGTATTGCTTCCATTCCCCGGTGGTGAAGTGCCAGAAGATCGCGAACAACCACAGGCCGATCAGCGTCCACGCCGCCATCGTGTGCAGGTTGGCCGCCTTCTCCCAGCCGAACAGCGCGTAGGTGCCGTGGATTTCAAAACCGGTCAGCAGCATGAAAATGATGAGCGCGGCCTGCGCCCAGTGCCAGAAGCGTTCGAAGCGCTTGAAAATATAGATGCGTGCCATGATCGGTTTCCTCTTACTTATTGCGCCGGGATACGACGACGCGCCCGAGGCCGTGGACTAGCGTGCCGAGCAGCGCCAGTAACGCCAATGCCCAGCCGCCAGTGTCGAGCCAGCTTGCGTGGTCGCTGGCGCGGCCCGGTATGTAGATGCCGGGCACTTTCTCCAGGCGACCGCCGGATGCGTGACAGTCATCGCAATGCAGGGCGTCCTTGGCCGGCGCCACCATGTGGGTAATCGGCCAGGTGCTTTCGGTGGCGACAAAATCGACTTTGCCAGAGAACGGTGCGCCGACCGACGCCATGCCGACAGCCACGGCTTTCTCCCAATTGAAGTTGGTCCAGAAGGCCGTGTCGTCGTTGCCCGCCATGTGCAACACGGCCAGCGTCTTGTTGACCGGGTCATAAGCCTGTTTGCCGCGCATGATCTTGACGGGCCATATCAGCGACTTGCCGTCGCCGGCACTGCCTTCAAAGTGATTGATCCGGGTGGGCTCGTCGCTTTTCTCGACCTTGTCGGTGCGCAGTGTGTATCGCACCCGGCCGTTGAACCACTGATAGTCGGGCACGACGTTCTCGCCGAGCACGAAATCACCTTTGGCGGCGGTATAGATGTCGCGGCCCTTGGCGTCCTTCGTGATCAGCGGTTTGCCATCGGGCCCCATCTTGCCAGCCGTCGACCAGTCCCAGGACATTTTGGTGGCGACGCCGCCGCGCGCGTACCTGGGAATATGGCAGGTCTGGCAGGCCACTTTGTCGGTATGGTCGTTGAGCTTGGCGACTTTCTTGTGCGGCGCCTGGCCGTGACAGGCCTGGCAGGTGGTCGGGTTGGTGGTGTACTCCTTGCCGCGCAGATGCGCGCCGCCCTTGTCCTGCGCGGTCGGCGCGTAACGGCTGCCGGGCACCTGGTGGCCTTGCGTCATGTGGCAGGTGGCACAGGAGAAGTTGTGGCCGGTGGCATCCATGTGCACGTCGAGCGCCTTGTCCGGCGACGCCAGCGAACTGTCCATGTCGCCGTGCTTGACGCCATCACCGCCGCCGCCGAAGAAATGGCAGGCGCCGCAGTTGTCACGGCTGGTCCTGGCGACCGCCTGCGCGATTTTCTTCAAATCGATCGGTTTGATCATCTTGCCCGAGCCGGGCGGGAATTCCATCGCCCTGGTGACCACGTTTCCGGCGAGACCTGCCGGCTTCCTGTAGTTGCCAGTGCTGTCGTGACAGACCAGGCAATCGACGCTGACTTCCGAAGTGAAGTCGAATTTGTCGTCTTTCCAGCCGTAACCGATGTGGCAGCTATTGCAGGCCGCTTCATTGGATGCCACTGAGGTACAGAAGTTGTTAATGACGGTCTTCTTGCCCAGGAGCTGGCCCTCCGGGCTCCGGTATTCCCACTTCCAGTGCTGAGTTTTATGAAGCTGCTTGGCGGCCTCCGTATGGCAGGAAAGACAGGCCTTGGTGACTTCCGGTCCGGAATTGAATTCCTGCTGCAACGCCTTGAATTTGGTGTGATCGGAGGTGGACTTCAGCAATTTTTCCGATGCCGGATCGGACGCAGCATGCGCCGTCTGGGCAAGGAGCATGGAAGCCACCATGGCAACCATGAGTATTTCAATGCGCATTACCGTCTCCTTGGGTAAAGAAGTGGCTTTGAGGGCCGATGTAGCGGCCAGTCAAAACAGCCAAGGTAATGTTAGGCGCGATGCAATTTTCGGGTGTTGAGTTAAATCAATATATAAGCATTTTCTGATATTATAATTCGAACGAATTCCGACACCCGAACGGCGATTTGATCAGCGCGTAATTGCAGTAAGCACGCCGGCAGCGATGCGGCGCGGCCGCTCGCCGATGCCGTAGATGTCGGCGTCCTCGTCGCGCGGATCGATTTCGATCACCTTGGTGCCCTGCCCGACTTCGACCTCGGAGTGGGTAAGCCCGCGCAGCCGGCCGGCAAGCGGCGCCAGCAGCACTGTGTTGCCGATGGTCGCGATACTCTGGCCGGCGCCGACCTTCATCCCGATTTCGCACCCGGTAATAAACATGCCGGCGACCGGCGCATAGACGTAGCGGTCAGAGCTGTGACCCGCAATCGTGCGCGGCGCGCCTCCAAGCGGCTGCGTCGATCCGCTGCGGATCACCCGGCCGAGTTCGTCGCCCCAGGCGGTCTCGATTGCGATATCGGTCTGCTCACCGGCGGCGAAATTGGGGCCTAGACCAATGGTGATGCTGGCGAGATGGCGCTGCGGTTCGGGTGACACGCGCTTGCGCATCCGTGCATCGACCATAATTGCTGGAGCGAATGCTTTGACCACCGTCTCAATCGCCGCGGTCGTCACCGGCAGCGCATCGCCGTCGGCGAGTATCTGCGCCACAACCTCGATGTCACTCGAAAATTTGGCGAGCACGCCAGCAAGCGCAGATTTGCCTTCGAACAGCGCATTGGCGAACGCCATGCCGCGCCGTGTATGAGCCGGCCGCGGCACGTCGTGCAGCACGACTTGGAAGCCATTGCGGAACAACAAATGCGCGACCGCGGAACCGACATCGCCGGTCCCGCGCACCAGCACCAGCTGCCGTGCCATTAATTCCTCACCGTTTCAGGCGGTGGCGAGCAGCTTGCCGCCCGCCACCACCATCACCACCGCGAGCGTTGTAATCAACCCGCGCTGGGAGAACTTGCTCAATCCCAGCCACGTGCCGACCAGCGTTCCGGCTACCGCTGCGGCTGCCAGCCATGGCAACTCGACCGGCAGCGTGCCGGCGCTGACGGATCCGGCCACCAGCGCCACGGCAGAATTGACCAAAATGAATGGAGCCGCGATGCCGGCCGTCGTCTTGGGTCCGCTCCACCGGAGCAGCAACAGTATCGGGCTCAAAAAAATCCCGCCGCCCGTGCCGGTAAGGCCCGAGACCAGACCAATGACAGCACCGATCGGTACCGCGAGCGCCTTTTGCACTGAAATTCCGGCATCGTCGTGCCGGAAACCACTGCCGTAAACCCGCCACACCAGCGCAGCCGCCGACGCCAGCAACACCGCCCCCACCACCGCATAGTAAGCTCCCGGCGGCAGTCGCATCGCACCGCCGAGAGCGGCGAGCGGAACCGAGCCCAGCAGAAACGGCCACAGCGCCGTCCAGGAAAAATAACTCGCACGGCGGAACCGATAGACCGTGATGGCCGCCACCAGGATGTTCAGCGCGAGCGCGGTCGGCCGCATGACCTCGGGCGCCACACCGACAATAGCCATCGTCGCGAGATATCCCGACGCACCGGCGTGCCCGACCGTGGTGTAGAGCGTCGCGACCGCGAAGAACGCGCATACCAGAATGGCGACTTCTATTACCGTCACTGCCAACGCTCCCTCGAAGCTGATCGTGATACGTTTCGATTCTGCCATCGTTATATTGCCTTGTATATAACGCTATCCAAAAAATATGCGGCCGCAGCCGCATCCTTCAACCCGCCGCTACTGCTGCCGCTCGTGCGAAAGCCGGGCGCGCACCAGACGGTGCACGCTAATACGTCTTGCCAGGGGGCGGAAGCTTGCGCAACAAGCGGTTTAGGCCGCTCATATGCCCGGCCACGGACGCGGCCGCAGCCGCCTCCATCTCGCGATAAAACCGCAGCACCTTCAGGCCGGACGCAGTAATCCGTGCGCCGCCGCCGCCTTTGCCGCCGGTTGCTGTATCAACCACCGGCTCGCGGAAACACTGGTTCATGGTGTCGATCAGCAGCCATGCTCTCCGGTACGACATGCCCATGCTGCGCGCTGCAGCCGAAATCGATCCCGTCTGCGCAATGGCTTGCAGCAGGTCCGCTTTGCCGGGCCCGATGGCAAAAGCGGAGCCAAACAGGACGCGGATACGTGTCTTGGCGGCGGCTCGCGGCATCGTTCGACGCTCTAGCCCTTGCGCCGCCAGCGTTCCGCGGCAACGTCGTCGCTCGCGCGTGCCTCGACCCAGCGCTCGCCCTCTACGGTCTGCTCTTTCTTCCAGAACGGAGCGCGCGTCTTAAGGTAATCCATGATGAATTCGCACGCGGCAAACGCGTCGCCCCGGTGAGCGCCTGTGACCACTACCAGCACGATCTGGTCGAGCGGCTTGAGCAGACCGACCCGGTGCACGACCAGCGCATCGAACACTGTCCAGCGCGATTTCGCCTGTTCAATGATTCCGGCGATCGACTTTTCGGTCATGCCGGGATAATGCTCGAGCGTCATCCCGGCGACGCACTCGCCATCATTGAGATCGCGCACGACCCCGATGAAGCTCGCGATCGCGCCGATACTGCGGTTGCCCTCGCGTAGCGCGGCGATTTCGCGGCTGGCGTCGAAATCATCAGTCTGAATGCGCACCGGCACTTCAGCCCCCGGTCACCGGCGGGAAGAAAGCGATCTCGTCGCCGTCGGCGATAAGTGTCTCGCCGCGGGCCATATCCTGGTTGACCGCGGCACGCACCGGCCTGCCCTCCGCCAGCTCTTCGGCCCAAGTCCCCCCGCGGCTACGGAGCAGCTCGCTCAATGACGCGAGATCGCGCACACCGGCAGGCAGGGCGATCTGCTCCGTGGCCATGCCAAACGCCTCGCGCAGCCTTGCAAAATAAAGAACGGTAATCATCGACCCACCGAGTTAACCGGCCAACCGTATCGTGGTTGGTCCGTGTAAGAGGTTCATCCGCGTTAATCGGCAAACCGCACCATGGTTTGTCCGCATTGAGCGCGGCTCTAATTATGCGCCCGCTTCACGCTCACGCCAACCCGACGTGCCTGCGGATGAATGTCGCAATCTCCGGCACGTCGTCGATGCTGAATTGCGGCAGTTCGGCGGCAACGCGTTGGTCGCCAGCGATCGCGATGATGCGGGGATCCTGCGGAAACAGCAGCCCCTCGCCGAGCGTGCTGCGATACACCTCGAGCTTGTCCAATGGCTCACGCTTGTAGCCTTCGATCAGCAGCAAATCGCATGGCGCGATAATCCTGATCATTTCCTCCAGCATCGGTTCCCGCTCGCCGCGCAACTCGTGCATCAGCGCCCACCGCTGCTTCGAGGTCACCAGCACTTCGCTGCAGCCGGCGTGGCGATGGCGGTAGGAATCCTTGCCCGGGTGATCGATGTCGAAACTGTGATGCGCGTGCTTGATCAGCGACACCCGCAGGCCAACGCCCGTAAAAAGCGGGATCAGCTTCTCGATCAGCGTGGTTTTGCCGGAGCCGGAATAGCCTGCAATGCCGAATATCTTCATAGCCGTCGTCAAAAAGACGACGGATGATACTGCGAGTCGGCGCGTTGCGCCACTTGCGGCGCATTACAGCGCGTCGACGCGCCCCGCCTCGAGATGCAGGCATTGGACGTGCGGCATCGCAATGATCTCGCGATCGTGCGTTGCGATCATGACCGTGACGTCCTCATGACGCAGCGTTTCGATCAGCGCGAGCGTCTGGCGACGCGCGTCGTTGTCAAGATTTGCCGTCGGCTCGTCCAGCAGAAGCAGCCGGGGATTGAGTACCTTGGCGCGCGCCAGTGCCACACGCTGCTTCTCGCCCCCGGACAGCTTGTGCGGCAGCACATTGCCCAGATGCCCGACGCCTGCCCAAGCAATGGCCTCGCCCACCAGCAATTCGCGGCGGCCTTTCGGCACACCGCGCATCCTCAGTCCGTACGCGATGTTGTGCGCGATGCTGGTTTGAAACAGGTACGGTTGTTGATGCACGTAAACCAGTTTGTGCCGTAGCGCCTCGGGATAATCATCGAGATCGATTGCAGTCCCCTCGAAACGCAGCATGCCGCCGTTTGCCGTTTCGAGTCCCGCCACGATGCGCAGCAATGTCGTTTTGCCGCAACCGTTGTCGCCGGTAAGCACATAGCTGCCTCCCGCTTTGAGCACCAGGTCAATGCCACGCAACAGCTCGCGTTGCGGGAAACTCTTGGCCAGCGACCTGAGCTCGAGCGATGGATTACTCATTTCATTCCGCCTTCGCCCTGCAGCACGGACAGCGCGACGTTGACTCCGAGCGCCAGCACGATCAGCACGAACCCCAGCGCAATACCTTGTGCGAACTCGCCTTTGCTGGTCTCGAGCGCGATGGCCGTCGGAATGTTGCGGGTGAGGCCTTCGATATTGCCGCCGACCATGATCGCGCAGCCGACTTCCGACACCACGCGCCCGAAACCATTGACCACTGCGGCCATCACGCCGAAGCGCACCTCGAACAATGTCGTCAGCGCGGCGCGCCATCGGTTCGCGCCCAGGCTGCGCGCCGTCTCGTAGACACGCGGGTCGGCGCCCTGCACCGCCGACAGGGTAAATACCACCAGCACCGGGAATGCGATCACCATGTAACCGACAATGATCGCTTCGGGCGTAAACAGCAATTTCAGAAAGCCAAGCGGCCCCTGACGCGAAAGCAGCATGTAAATCACCAGCCCGATCACTACGGTTGGAAACGACAGCAATGCCTGCACCAGCACCACCAGCGCACGCCGGCCCGGGAATACCACCTTGGTGATCAGGAAGCCAAGCGCAACCGAGGGCGGCGCTATCAACACCAGCGCGGTCACTGAACACACCAGCGACGTCATGATGATGCGCCATAGCCCGGCGTCGCCGGTAAACAGCAGCCGGAACGCCTCGCGCGTCGGTTCGAGTAATTCCATGGTGCCTACGGGATCCCTGCTTTGGGGAAAAACATCTGCACGCCGTTGATCCTGAAATCAGCGATCGCTTTGAGCCCTTCCGGAGAGGTCATCCAGTTCACCATGGCCGTTGCGCCCTGATTGTTCACCATCGGGTGCTTTTGCGGATTGACGGCGATGATGCCGTACGGGTTGAACATTTTCGGGTCGCCTTCGACCAGCGTTTCGAGACCGGTCTTGTCTTTGTAGGCGGCATAAGTCGCGCGATCGGTCAGCGCATACCCTTCGAACTGGCCGGCCATGGTCAACACCTGGCCCATGCCTTGCCCAGACGACACGTACCAGGCACCTTTCGGGTCGACACCGGCGCTCTTCCAATAGTCCTTTTCCATCTGGTGGGTGCCGGATTCGTCGCCACGCGACACGAATCTGGCTCCGCTCGCGCTGATTTTTTTCAGCGCTGCGATCACATCCCTGCTGCCGCGCACGCCGGCAGGATCGCGTTTCGGACCGACGATGACGAAGTCGTTGTACATCACGTCCTTGCGCACCGAGCCGAAACCTGCCGCCATGAACTTGTCCTCGAGCGCCCGTGCGTGCACCAGCACCACGTCGGCGTCTCCGTTCTCGCCGAGCTTGAGCGCGGCCCCGGTGCCCACTGACACCACCCTGACCTTGCCGCCGTATTTCGCTTCGAACAACGGTAAGATCACCTTCAGCAATCCTGAATTCTCGGTGCTGGTCGTGGTCGCGAGCCGGATATCCTCTGCCGCCAATACCGGCACCGCTGCAAACGCGAATCCGGCCAGCAGCAAAACGCCCGTGCGGCGCCGTAAATATTCCTTTGCCCCGTTATATGTAGTCCCTTGCATATATCGCCTCCATGATGACCGGGCATGGTAAACCACTCATCAAGCGAATGAGAATAGGTTATTATTTGCATATATGGCTCAACTGCGCCTGACTCACGGCTGGCATCTGGGCGACGCCGCGGCGACCCGCGTCGAACCCGCGCTGGTCACGCTGCTTGCCGCGATCGAGCGCCACGGCTCGCTGCAACTCGCTGCGCGCGAACTCGCTCTGTCCTATCGCCACGCGTGGGGGCTGATTACGGATTCGACGCAATTGCTGGGCGCCGCGCTGGTCAGGCTCGAGCGCGGACGCGGCGCGACGCTGACCGCTCTCGGCAAGGAACTGTTGCAGCTCGACCGCAAAGCGCAGCGCCAGCTGGCGCCTCATTTTGCCCGCCTTGAGCGCGAGCTTGCCGCTGTGGCGGAGCGGCACGCCGACCAGCGGCCCGCGACACTCGTGCTGCATGCCAGTCACGACCTTACGCTTGAAACTCTGCGCGACCTCGCCGGCTCGCAACATCTGCGCCTTGATCTGCACTTCAAGGGCAGCCTTGAGAGCCTCGAGTCATTCGCGCGTGGCGCCAGCGAAATCGCCGGCTTTCACGTACCGGAGCATGTCGCGCCGGAGCAGGCGCTCCGCTATCGCAAGTGGATCAAGCCCGAATCCGTTCGGATAATCCACCTCTTCTACCGCCAGCAGGGCCTGGTAGTGGCGCGCGGCAACCCCAAACGCATCCGGCGCCTGCGCGATCTGGCCCGCTCCGGAGTTCGCTTCGTGAATCGCCAGCAGGGCTCCGGTACCCGGTTGCTGCTCGATTCACTGCTGGCGGCCGGGCGGATTGCGCCGCAACGCCTGCACGGATACCTGACCGAGGAGTTCACCCACGGCGCAGTCGCGGCGATGGTTGCCAGCGGAGTCGCCGATGCGGCCTTTGCGATCGAAGCCGCCGCACGCCAGCTTGGCCTCGACTTCGTGCCGCTGGCGCGCGAGCGATATTTTTTGGCGACGCGCAATGATCTCGCGCGGGAGCGCCGCCACACCACGCTGCTCGCAATCTTGCGCGGCAGAAAATTCAAGGCGCGCGTCGCACAGCTGCCCGGTTATGATGCAGCGCGCTGTGGCGAGCCAGTGAGCCTGGCCGAAGCACTGCAGGGCTAGAGAAGAACCGCTGCGGCTTTGCCCACGGATATCCGGTAAAATTCCCATTCACCGTCATAATCCGGGAATGAGCAGATGAATGACCAGCCCAAGTCGCTCCTCGCCGCCAGCTGCGCCGACGATTACGACCCGAATTCAATGCCGGTTGCGAAAGCGCGCGAACTCATCGCGCGGTTCCTGACGCCGGTCAACGCCATCGAACGCCTCAATATCCGCGCCGCGCTCGACCGCGTGCTGGCGGAGGACGTCACCTCCCCGCTCGACGTGCCGGCGCACGACAACTCGGCAATGGACGGTTACGCCGTGCGCTTTGCAGATCTTAAACCCGATGGCGAAGTCACGCTCAAGATTGTGGGCGCCGCTTTCGCCGGCGTGCCATTTCAGGGCGAACTCAAGTCGGGCGAATGCGTGCGCATCATGACCGGCGGCGTCGTTCCCGCCGGATGCGACACCATAGTGATGCAGGAGCATGCCGAAGCCAAAGGCGACAGCGTCAGAATCGGCGGCGGCCACAAGCAGGGGCAGAATTTTCGCCATGCCGGCGAAGACCTGAAGACCGGGCAGATCGCGCTCAAGCGCGGGCTGCTGCTGCGTCCGGCGGAAATCGGCCTGATCGCCTCGCTCGGGATCGGCGAAGTCGGCGTATTCCGCAGGCTGCGCGTTGCCTTCTTTTCGACCGGCGACGAATTACGCTCGATCGGCACGCCGCTCGGCGCGGGCCAGATCTACGACAGCAACCGCTATACGATACACGGCATGCTGACGCGCCTGGGTTGCGACGTGATCGACATGGGCGTGGTGCGCGACGACCCCAAGCTGCTCGAGCAGGCGTTTGCCGATGCCGCGGCGGATGCCGATGTCGTGATCACCAGCGGCGGCGTCTCGGTCGGCGAAGCCGATTTCGTCAAGGACCTGCTCGCGCGGCTGGGCGAAGTCGTGTTCTGGAAGATCGCCATGAAACCCGGCCGCCCGCTCGCTTACGGGCGCATAGTCAACGCACATTTCTTCGGCCTGCCCGGCAACCCGGTGTCAGTGATGGTGACGTTCTACCAGTTCGTGCGCGACGCGCTGCTCAAGCTTGCCGGGCGAGACCCGCTACCGCCGCTGCCGTCGTTCACGGTACCGTGCCTGAACAACCTTAAGAAAGCGCCCGGCCGCACGGAATTTCAGCGCGGCGTGCTGGCGCAGGATGCGTCCGGAAACTGGAGCGTGCGCGTGACGGGCGAACAGGGTTCAGGCATCCTGAGCTCGATGTCGGAAGCCAATTGCTTCATCATCCTGCCTGAGACGCAAGGCAACGTTGCAGCCGGCACACTGGTGGCGGTGCAAATGATGGAAGGCATCGTCTGACTGATGATGCTTAGTGATGCTTAGCGCCAACGCGCTGGCATGCGTGCGCGGCGAGCGCCGGCTGTTTGCCGATCTCAGCTTCACGCTGGCGCCGCACACGCTGCTCGCCGTGCGCGGCGCCAACGGCAGCGGCAAGACCAGCCTGCTGCGCATGCTGTGCGGACTGCTCAGCCCGGCCGCCGGCAGCATCGCCTGGAACGGCCGCGACATCCACTCCGCACGTGAGGAATACTGCGCTCAAATCGCCTACATCGGACATCTCAACGGCGTCAAAGACGACCTGTCAGGGCTTGAGAATCTGCAGTACGCGGCGCGTACTGCCGGCATCGCCACCAGCTCCGCAAACGCGGACGCTGCGTTGCGCGAGCTCGGTCTCGACGGCTTTCAGCGCCTGCCGTGCAAGACTTTGTCACAGGGGCAGCGTCGCCGCGTTGCACTGGCACGCTTGTGCCTGAGCGCAACGCGTCCATTGTGGGTGCTGGACGAGCCGTTCACCGCGCTCGACGCCGCCGCGCTCGCGCTCACGCAAGGGCTGCTCGAATCGCATCTGCAGCAAGGCGGCATGGTGGTCCTGACCACGCATCAGGACGCCCCGATCACAGCGCCTTCGATGCAATGCATCGAGCTCGGTACATGAGCGGGCCCGGTCTGCTCGATACCGTGCGCTGTGTCGCGGGCCGCGATTTGCTGGCCGCGCTGCGCCGCCGCGCCGACGTGGTGACCACGCTGATCTTCTTCGTCATAGTCGCGAGTCTGTTTCCGCTCGGCGTCGGTCCTGAAACCGCCCTGTTGCGCATGCTGGGTCCCGGTGTGGTATGGGTCGCGGCGCTGCTGGCCTCGATGCTGGCGCTCGGGCGCTTGTTTGCGAGCGACCATGCCGACGGGACGCTCGAGCAACTCACGCTCGCGCCGCAGCCACTCACCATACTGGTGCTGGCCAAAATCGCCGCGCATTGGCTCGCCACCGGGTTGCCGCTGGTGGTGGTCGCCCCGCTGCTCGGATTTCAGTTCGACCTCGGCGCCGATGCGCTCTCGATTCTGCTAGCATCGCTGCTGCTCGGCACGCCGACCCTCTCCCTGATCGGCGCGATTGGCGCAGCGCTCACGCTGGGCCTGCGCGGCGGCGGCGCGCTGCTGTCGCTGCTGGTGCTGCCGCTCTACGTGCCGGTACTGATCTTCGGCGCCGGCGCGGTCGAAGCGAGTGCCGCCGGACTCGGCGCGGCCGCTCATTTGTCGCTGCTCGGCGCGCTGTTGCTGATTGCGCTGGTCTTCGCGCCGTGGGCAACCGCGGTCGCGCTGCGAATTGCCGTTGAATGACCAACTGAGAACAAGGGCACCCGTCAAATTAAAATGACTGCCAGGATCAACTGGTTGAAATACGCGTCCCCGGCGACTTTCTATCCGCTGGCGGGCAAACTCGCGCCGTGGTTTTTTGTGGCAGCGGCGCTGTTTACCGTCGCCGGGATTTACGTCGGGTTTTTCGTCGCACCGACCGATGCCCAGCAGGGCGATGCCTACCGCATCATATTCATCCACGTGGCGTCCGCCTGGATGTCGATGTTCCTCTACATCATCATGGCGTTCTGGGCCGGCGTCGGGCTCGCATTCAACACCCGCCTGTCGTCGATGATGGCATCCGCCGTGGCGCCGACCGGGGCACTGATGACGTTCATCGCGCTGTGGACGGGAGCCTTGTGGGGCAAGCCGATGTGGGGCGCCTGGTGGGTATGGGATGCACGCCTGACTTCGGAGCTGATCCTGCTCTTTCTCTATCTGGGCTTCATGTCGCTGCAGGCGGCTATCGACGATCCGCGCCGCGCCGACAAGGCGGGCGCAGTGATCGCGCTGGTCGGCGTAGTCAACGTGCCCATCATCTACTTCTCGGTGAAATGGTGGAACACGCTGCACCAGGGCGCCTCGGTGAGCCTCACGCGCAGCCCAAGTATGGCGGCCACCATGCTGCTTGGCATGTTGCTGATGGCGCTGGGATTCTGGATGTACAGCATCGGCACTTCATTGCTGCGGGCGCGCTGCATCATCCTCGAGCGCGAGCGCAAGTCAGAGTGGATCGGGCAATTGCGGGAGTTACGGCCATGAACTGGGGCAGCGTATCGGCATTTCTGGCGATGGGCGGCTACGGCGGTTTCGTCTGGGGATCGTACGCGGTTACCGCAATCTGTATCGCGCTCGAACTCGTGCTGCTGGCGGCGCGCCATCGCAGGCTGCGCCGCGAACTGCGCGGCTAAGGCACTACCGAGTCGATCACGACTGCCACGCCGGTGGCGCCGACTTTGACCTTCTGGCTGATTCCCTGCAGATCGCCGCTTTGCGGCGTCGCACTGCCCGACTTCGAGATGCGCGCGCCGACCACGACTTCCCGCAAGCCGGAAAGTTTCAACTCAGCAGACATCGCCTGACTGTCATCGAGCGTGAACTCCGCCGGCAGATCCCTCGCTTGCCGGCGTACTGCCGCAACCGGCTGCCGCGAGCCTTCGGCCGCGCGGGTGAAAATGAAGACGGTATCCGTGGGCTGAACCTTGACGGCGAGCGCCGGGCTCACAGTTACTGTGCCGCTCACGCTGGCGGCAACGGCAGGCGGCGGGCTGGTAGTCGTAGCATTGGACTTGATTCCACCCAGCTGCCGCGCCTCGGCAATGCTCGATTTCATCGACTGGCCGAATTCCGCATCGGGAGGCAGTTGCTGCAGCAGTTTTTCCCAGTAACCGACGGCTGTCTTGTAATCCTTGCGGTTGAACGCGGCAGTGCCCGCCAAGGCCAGCGCCTTCCACTGGTTGGGATCAAGCTTGAGCGCCTGCGTGATCAATTCAAGCGGTCTGCCTTCGAGATCGCGACCGGTGCTGGTTGCCAGCACATCGGCGTAATCGGCGAGCAGAGCGGCGTCATCCCTGGCGAGCGCGGTCGCCTTCGCGTAAGCCGCGAGCGCCTCCGGAAAACGCTGCATTGCCGCATAGGAACGCGCGAGCGTTGCCCAGCCCTTGGCATCGTCCGGATTCTGCTCGAGCCGCGCCGCAAGCTTCGCGACCATCGCTTCGATCTGCTGTGCCGTGATCTGATGCTCGCCACCCGCGACAGCGGCCCGTTGCGGCGACAACCCGTCCGGATTGCCGAGCAGCCAGTAGAGCGACGCAGCGCACAGCGGGATTGCTGCCGCCAGTACTGCCGCCATCCAGCGCCCGTTACGCGAAATCCGGTGGGCTGGCGTGTTCTCCCCGCCAGTCTCGTCGAGTGCGCGGCGCTCGATTTCGAGTTTGGCCTGCTGGTATTGCGCGCCCGACAGGGTACCGCTGTTCAAATCGGCATCGAGCTCGGCGAGCTGGTCACGATAGACCGCAAGGTTGGAAGCGGTGCGCTCGACACCGCCATCGTCGCTGCGACGCCGCAGCAACGGCGGCAACATCCACATCACGGCTGCCGCCGCCATCACGACGGCGATCAGGACGAAAACGGTCACCGGCGCTCCCGCCCGGAATCCGCCGCCAGCAACTGCTCAGCCTGCTGCTGCTGGGCCGCGGTCAGCGGTGGCTCGTCGCGCTGCGCGCGCCGCCGCCGCAGATTGAGGACCAGCACGCCGAACCCGGTCGCAAACAACAGCCCTGGTCCGAGCCACAACAGCAGTGTTGCGGCATTGAACGGCGGCTGGTAAAGCACGAAATCGCCGTAGCGCTGCACCATGAAGTCGAGGATACTGGCGTCGCTCTTGCCTTCTGCAATCATTTCCCTGATCTGGCGCCGCAGATCGACGGCGAGTTCAGCGTTGGATTCCTCGATCGACTGATTCTGGCACACCAGGCAGCGCAATTTCTCGCCCAGCTGCACCGCGCGTTTGTTGGTCATTGGATCGGCCGCGGTCGGCACCGCGTTCTGCGCAGCTGCCGCGCAGGCGAACCATAGCGCGGTTATCAGCGCGAGCAGCCTCATGACTGCAGCTCCTTCACCAGCGGCAAAATCTTGTCTTTCAGCGCGGCCGGCGTGACCGGTCCGATCTGCTTGTAGCGAATCGCGCCCTGCTTGTCGATCACGAAAGTCTCGGGCACGCCGTAGACGCCGTAATCGATGCCCACGCGGCCATTGCGGTCAGTGATGCTCAGCACGTAGGGATCGCCGAACTGTTTGAGCCAGCCGAGCGCATCGTCCGGCTTGTCCTTGTAGTTGAGACCATAGATGGGCACCGTGTTGCTTTTCGCCAGTTCCATCAGCACCGGATGTTCTTCACGGCACGACACGCACCACGACGCCCAGACGTTGAGCAGCCAGACCTTGCCTTGCATGTCCTGCTGAGAAAAAGTCTTGTCGGGTTGATGCAGCTGCGGCAACTGGAATGCCGGCGCCGGCTTGTTGATGAGGGGCGATGGTACTTCGCGCGGATTGAGGCCGAGTCCGATCGCAAGAAACACCACCAGTACGATGAAGACGCCAAGTGGAAGGAGGAAACGGGTCATAGCAGGGCTTAACCGGCGGGAGCGGCGCTCGCACCCGGGCCTTTGGTGCTGCCGCCCGCGACGGTTGTTTCGCTGCGACGCACCGTCAAGCGATAGCGGCGGTCAGTCAGCGCACAGAGACCGCCGAGCGCCATGATGATGCAGCCGCCCCAGATCCAGGTCACGAACGGCTTGTGATAAACGCGCACGCTCCAGGCGCCGCCGGACACCGGTTCGCCGAGCGACACGTAGAGATCGCCGAAGATGCCGGTGTCGATCGCGGCTTCGGTCATCGGCATCCGCTGCACGTTGTATATGCGTTTTTCCGGATGCAGCACCCTAATATGCTTGCCGTCGCGGCTGACATCGATCGCGCCACGCGCGCCGCTGTAATTCGGGCCCATGACCTCCTGCACGCCATCGAAGCGGAAGGCGTAGCCCCCCACCGTGACGCTGTCGCCGACCGCCATGCGCACGTCGCGTTCTGACTCGTAGCCCTTGACCAGCGTGACGCCGATGATGAACACCGCGATTCCGCAGTGTGCGAGCAGCATGCCGTAGTAGGCGCGCGGCTGGGCGCCCAGCCGTGCCCACAGATTGCCATCGTGACGAGACAGGCGATATTTCAGCGCTAACACCGAGGTCGCAATAATCCACGTTGCGAGCAGCAGCCCGAATGCCACGAGCGGAGTCCACCTGCCAAGCGCGAACGGCAGCAGCAACGCGGTGATCAAACTTACGCCGAGCGCCCATTTAACCCGCACCGCAATCTCGGGCAGGCTCGCTTCCTTCCAACGCGCAATCGGACCGATACCCATCAGAAACAACGCGGGCGTCATCAGCGGCACGAACACTGCGTCGAAGTATGGCGGGCCGACGGAAATCTTGCCCAGGTTCAATGCATCGAGGAACAGCGGGTAGAGCGTGCCGAGCAGCACCGAGCCGCAGGCCACAGCGAGCAGCACGTTGTTGGCGAGCAGCATCGATTCACGCGACACCAGCTCGAACTTGCCGCCGAGCCCCACCCGCGGCGCACGCCATGCAAACAGGGTGAGCGAGCCGCCGATCACCACACTGAGGAATCCCAGGATGAAAATGCCGCGCTTGGGATCGGTCGCAAATGCGTGCACAGAAGTGAGCACGCCCGAGCGGACCAGAAATGTTCCGAGCAGGCTCAGGCTGAACGCGCAGATTGCGAGTAATACCGTCCAGCTCTTGAAGCTGCCGCGTTTCTCGGTAACGGCCAGCGAATGGATCAGCGCAGTGCCGAACAACCACGGCATGAACGAGGCGTTTTCGACCGGATCCCAGAACCACCAGCCGCCCCAGCCGAGCTCGTAGTAGGCCCACCAGCTGCCGAGCATGATGCCGAGCGTGAGAAAACACCACGCGAGCGTGGTCCACGGCCGCGACCAGCGCGCCCAGGTCGCATCGAGCCGGCCGCCCAACAGCGCAGCGATGGCGAATGCGAACGCGACCGAAAACCCGACGTAGCCCATGTAGAGCATCGGCGGATGGATCACCATGCCAGGGTCCTGCAGCAGCGGGTTCAGATCGCGGCCATCGGCCGCGGCGGGCAACAGGCGTTCGAACGGATTGGAGGTCAGCAACATGAACAACAGGAAGCCCACACTCACCAGCCCCATCACGCCAACCACTCGCGCCACCATTTCCTCGGGCAGATGGCGGCTGAACACCGTGACCGCAACCGTCCAGACATTGAGCATCAGTACCCACAGCAGCAGCGAGCCCTCGTGCGAGCCCCAGGTCGCGGCGAGGCGGTATTGCAGCGGCAGCTGCGAATTGGAATTGGTGGCTACGTTGAGCACCGAGAAATCGTTATTCGCAAACGACCACGCGAGACAGCCAAACGCGATCGCTACGAACACGAATTGGCCCTGCGCGGCCGGGCGCGCCACGCTCATCCATGCGGAATTCGCGCGCGCCGCGCCGATGATGGGGAGCACGCCCTGCGCGAGTGCCAGCAGCAGCGCGAGGATCAATGCGAATTGACCGATCTCAGGAATCATGCACGCTTTCTATTGAGAATCCCCCTCACCCTGGCTCTCTCCCCGCAAGCGGGGCGAGGGAACACTTTCCCAGCAAGCGGGCGGGGGAACACTCCCTCTCCCCGGTTTCCGGGGGAGAGGGCTGGGGTGAGGGGGCGATTGACTGCAAAACCATCATCCAATTACGTAATACTCAATGATCTATTTGACGATCACGCTTTTTTGCGCTTTTTGCGCCTGCTCGATCGCATGGGCGGCATCAGGCGGCATGTAGTTTTCGTCGTGCTTGGCAAGCACTTCGCTTGCCGCAAATACGCCGTCCGCGTCAAGTCGGCCCTGGGCGACCACGCCCTTGCCTTCCTTGAAGAGATCGGGAAGTATTCCGGTATACACCACCGCGACGGTGTGGGCGGTATCGGTCACGCGGAAGCGCACGGTCAGGCCGTCGTCTGCACGCTTGACGCTGCCCGTCTCGACCATCCCGCCGATACGGAATGCTTTGCCGCGCGGCGCCTCGTTCGCCATCACCTGGCTCGGACTGAAAAAGAACACCAGGTTGCTGCGAAACGCATTCAGCACCAGCACGCTGGCGAGCGCGAGCACGCCCAGGCCGGCGGCGATGATAACCATGCGTTTATGTCGGGGTTTCATGGCAAACAGCGGCGTATTCTAACGGATTCGCGGCTACGGCACCCAAAAAAAAGCCGGCCGCAGCCGGCTTTTTTCACACCGCGACCCGCTATTTTCCAGCCAGCGCCCACTGTACCAGCGTCTTAAGTTCCGCATCCGAAGCCGTAACCTTCATATGGCCCTTGCCGTCCTTGAGTTTGGCGGTCAGCGTTGCCCCGGCATCCTTGTTGCCCTTGTACTTCGCGGCAACGTCCTTCAGCGAGGGGCCGACTTTCTTTTCGGCTGCCGCATGACAGCCCAGACAGCCCTTCGCTTTTGCCAGGTCTGCGCCTGCGTCCGCCGCATTGACGGCGCCCGCCGTTACCAGGCTGCCCGCGGCAGCCAATGCCAGTAACATCGATTTCATACGTTCTCCTGTTTGACGGTTGACTATTCCCGCAAGTTGAACGACCTGGTAGGCAGCGCTGCCGCAAGGCAGTGCGAGCTGTGGCGCGCACCCTTGCGGGAATGGCGCCACACGAAGGTTAATAAAATCTGCCGCCGCGCCTGTTGATATAACTCAAGTCTTGCGATATTAGTGCCGGTTCGCAGTTCGTGATTCGTGGCTCGTAACCACCCGCACGCGGATCGCGCTTCGCTTGATCCGGGCTGAGGTGGCTGGATTGATCCAGATCAACATCGTGGACTCGCCGTCAGCTTACATTGAGCCGGGGCGATACCAGAGAGTTCCTGCTGTGCCGGGAGAATCAGACTATGTTTCAGTTTGCTATCGGAATAAAATGGGATAGATTTGCACGGCACGAAAGTTTTTAACGCAAACAGGCAAGCGTTTGCCGCCCCACTAATCTACGAGGTTTGCAATGAACCGTTTCATGCTGGCTGTAGTAGTGTCGATGGCGCTGGTCGGCTGCACCAACCAGGAGGCGCCACCTGCCAAGACCACCACCGAGAAGTCGCCAAGTGCAGATAGGCAGGCGGGCAAAGCCATCGCAGAGCGGGACTGCAAAGAATGCCATGGCTTGAATGGCGGAGGCGCCGCTCCGGCGATTCCCCACCTGGCGGCGCAACGCGAAAGTTATCTGCTCGCGTCGTTAAAAGCGTACAAGGAAGGCAAACGCACCCATGCCGCCCTGAGGGACATGATGGGACACATGAGCGAAGCGGACCTGCGCAATTTGGCCGCCCATTACGCGAGCCTCCCGCCGGTCGCGAACGCCCCGGTCAAGGACGGTCAGCTCGTGTTTCCCTATGAAAGAGGCCAGAAGCTGGCGACAGCCTGCGCCAAGTGTCACGAGGAAGACGGGAACAGCAAGATCCCCGGCACCCCCAGTCTGGCCGGCCAGCAGCCTCTGTATTTCGTTGCCGCCATCCAGGAGTATCTGCACGCGGAACGCAAGACCGCTCCGATGCATGCAATATTGCGTACTCTGGGCAAGCTGGAGCGGGAAAGCGTGGCGCTTTATTTTGCGTCACAGACTCCCGCGCAGCGCACCGCGCCCGCGGCAGGCGACGTGGCCGCGGGGGGGCCGCTGACCGCAGTATGTGGCGGCTGTCATGGCCCTCAAGGCGTAAGCACCGACGCGACCACGCCCAGTCTTGCGAGCCAGGATGCCAAGTATCTGGTCGATGCAATCAAGGCTTACCGCAAGACCCGCAAGCATGAAGGCATGCGGCATTCAATCGCCGATCTCAGCGATCGGGATATCGAGAACATCGCCGCATTCTATACAGTCCAGAAATCCCGGCCTGCCGAGAAAGGACAGACTTTTATCCAGGACCTGGCCGAGAAATGCAACCGCTGCCATAAGCCCGACGCCGACAATCCAGCGATACCGATGCCGAAGATCAACGGCCAGGACAAGGACTATCTCATCATGGCGCTGAGGGCGTATCGCGATGACCGGCGCGAAAGCACCATGATGCACAGGATGAGCCTGCCGTACAGCGACTCCATCATCGAAAGTATTGCGGCTTTGTACTCCAGTCAGCCGGCGAAATAAACGCCCGTAAAGAAAGCCGGCTGCCGCCTCCAATCAACCTACCGGTGGTAGTTCGCCGCCCTGTCTGCGCGTGACCACGATCGGTGTCGGGGAGAACCACAACTGATACATGGACACCACCCACATGTAGGCGAAGGACATGGCCATCACCCCGCCCGACAGAATCACCACCCAGGCGAATGGATGATAGAGCTTGGTGAAATACCAGGAGCTGACATCCAGTGTAAGGCAGATGAACGGAAGTACCACGGCAGTGCATTTGAACCACACGGGCCGCACGTAAGCATGGCTGAAAATGAGACCCACGGCGAAGAAAACAAAAGTGAGTCCGAACAGGTGTATGTGCGACACGCGCACGAGCGTGAAGATTCCGGTGCCGGTGTCGCGTTCGGTCATTTTCTTCAGGTTATCGTAACCGACCAGGTTCGGCAGATGCGGGTTGCTGCCGTCGTGGCAGACCGCGCAGCGCTTTTCCATTGTTTGCTTGATCGACTGCTCGTACTTGGCGCGATCGGCGCCTTCCTGTACCCAGGTGACGATGGGCGCAATTTCGTCCGCTCCCAGCATGCTCCTCATGGGTCCGCGCAGGGCCGATTCGAGGCGTGAATCCTTGCCGCTGCCGCTATAGGCGATCACGATGTCGTTGTAGGATAACGTTATCGGATTGCCGTCCTTTCCGGAATAGGTGTGATACAGGTAGATCCCGGCGAACAGATAGGCCAGACCCAGTACGAGCAGCGTCGCCGTATACAAGGCGCGCAAGCTGTATGGCAGATCTGAATAATGAAGATAAAGACGGTGCAGCGGTACATCACTCACGTTCGATTCCTTTAGTCTTGCGGACCGGCACACCCGGGCGCAGCTGACACCACGTCAGGAATGCGCCGGTCTCGGTTCTGGCGCTGTTATATTGTATAGCTACTGCGACTGCGTGCGACGAGATGTCACTTTGGCTTCAGCGACGCATAGTAGGCGGACACATTTGCCGCGTCCTGGTCATTGAGCTGGGTAGCGAAAGTCTTCATCATCGCATTGGCGCGTTTGCCCGACTTGTAGTCCTTCAGCGCCTGCAGCAACTGGTCCTCTTTCTTGCCAGCCAGTGCAGGATTCGGTCCGCCCCCTTCACCGTTCGCCCCGTGGCATCCCGCGCAGGCGCCCGCCTTGGCCTTGCCCGCCTGAGCGTCCCCCCCGGCCTGTACTGCGCCGGTAACTCCGAGTAATGCTGCAAATCCGACGATCAGCAACGTGTGTTTCATGCCTTTTCTCCTTGGTGAATTGAAGTTATTGCTTGAATTGCCCCGAGGCGCGAATCCCTGGGCGGTGCACCGGGCACCGCCTACTTGCCCGGCACCATCACGTACACGACCGCACGCGCTTTCTGGCGCGAGTAGTGGGACGCGAGGTTATCGACATCGGCCTCGGTCAGCGCGTCGGACATCGCGGCCATCTCCGGGCTCTTGCGTTCGCCTTTGCGGTAAGCATGCAGCACCTTTTCCAGGTAATCGGCGCGTTGTGCCGCCAGCATCGGGGAGCGCGGATCGGTGCTGTTGCCGTTGATGCCGTGGCAGCGATCGCACCGCTCCGCCCATTCGGCAGTCGTCATCGGCTTGCGCACTTTCGGTGGCTGCGGTTGCCGTGCTGCATAATAGGCCGCCAGGTCGTTTACGGTACGCTCGTCGAGCCCGGCGGCCAGACCCTTCATGGTGTCGTCCTTGCGCGATCCGTCCTTGTAGGCACGCATCGCCGCGGCGAAATACTGCGCGTCCTGACCAGCAAGGCTCGGGGTCGCGGGACTCCCGCTGACGCCTTCGTCGCCGTGGCATCCGGCGCAGCCGGCCGCCGCGGTCTTGCCCGCCGCTTCGTTGCCTGCCGCCGGAGTTTGCGCCCGTGCGGGTTTTTGCAGCGCATAGTAAAGCGCGATGTTGCTCAAGTCGGCGCCGCGCGCGGCCACGGCCATGGATTTCATCAGATCGTGTTTGCGTTGACCGCCCTTGTAGGCGTCCATCGCCGCGACGAAGTATTTCGGGTCCAATCCGACCAGGCTCGGCATGCCCGGAGTCTTGCTGACGCCGGTCTCACCGTGGCAGCCTCCGCAACTCGCCGCTGCGTTCTTGCCTGCTTGCAGCGGATCGGGCTTGGCAGGAGCGGCCTTCGCCCCGCCCGCCGCAATGGGTTGTGCGGGATCGAGGCTGGCATAAAAGGCAGCCACTTTGACCAGCGCATCGTCGCTCAGGAACCTGACGGCGCCGTCCATGGCTTTATCGCCTCGCACACCGGACTGGTAGGCCCGCAGATCACGATAGAGGTACCCCGGGCGCTGGCCGGCGAGATGGGGCACGCCCTTGGCGGTGCTTATACCGTTCGCGCCATGACAGCGCGCGCACGCGCTGTCGGCAAGGCGCTTGCCCTCCGCGATATCCTGGGGAGTGGCGTATATCGCCCGCAGGTCGTCACCTGCGCCCACCGTGATCGTAGCGGATTTAGCCGGCGTCCCTGCCGAATAGCCGACATTCAGCGTTCCCCCAACTATTATGCATGCCACCAGGAGAGCAAACTGCGCGCCCAAATTCATCAAACTTCACCTCGAACGATTACAGTGATTGCGGAGATCTCAAACTCCTATAGCTGCCGCGATGCCGCTGCTGGCAGGCCCGGGGGAACCAATTACAGCTTGCCCGCTTGTAGCGAAGGCGTTGCGTTGTCCGCCCACGGCGGCAGCAACCGCACCAGCACCGCCAGCACCACAAACGGCGCGGCAACTACTGCGATGGAAGCCAGCAGGCCTTCCCGGCCCCAAACCTGCATATGATAATTTACCAGACCCTGGCCCGTTTTCGAAATTTCCTGGCCCCCGATAACCACGTTCCAGCGCATCATCAGCACCGAGAGCAGCACCAGCGCCGCGCTCACCGTAACCCCAACGATCAATGCCTTGCCGGTGGTACCGCGCCAAATCAGGTACGAGATCACGGCGATCGGCGTTGCCGCGCCGATGCCGAGTTGGATGACAAAGAAAGGAATGACCAGCGGGCCCGTCACGTATTCCATGATCGTTTCTATCCCTTCCCGCCCTTTATACACGATGTTGGAGAATTCCAGCCCCTCGAGTATCAGGGTAAACATCATGAAGCCCCACAACACATAGGCCAATCCTTTCAGACACGCCAAATCGATCGTTACCTTGCGCAATCGGCATGACAAAACATAGAGCACGATGAGCAAGGCGACCCCGGAGATGACGGCCGAAAACAGGAACACGACGGGCATCAGGTCCGAGGACCACCACTCGCGGGACTTGAGGGAGCCGAATATAAACCCGACATAGCCATGCAGGCCATGCGCACCCGGAATGCCAGTTACAGCCAGCGCAAACATCCATTTGTGGTCGTAGCGCATGGCTTTTTCGGAAAGATCGTAGGAGCCGAGGCAAAGCACGCGGCAAAGCGCCGCGACCGGGCCGGTCTTGCCCTGTGCGTGCCGCACGAAATGCGGCCGAAACACGAACCAGATTTCCAGGATCAGCAGAATGATATAGAAGCCGGCGAAATAACCGAACGCGGCCATCGCTGACGTCCAATGCGGCGTCAGTACGGCGTTGAACGCACGCTGCGGCTGGCCGAGGTGCAGCAGCAACGGCACGGGCACAAAAAGCATGAAGCATAACGCGGTAAGCAGCGCAAACTGCGCGACGGGCTTGAATCGCTCCATGCCGAACACGTGATACAGGCTGGAAACAGTAAACGCGCCGGCGACCAGTCCCGTGATGTACGGGTAAATTACGATCATCACGGACCAGGCAATGACCGTGTCGTTCGGGTATACCGATCCGGTGTAGGTGGCGAGGTCATACAGGGGTTCCATCAGATCACATCCTTATCGAGGCCCACATAAAAGACGTTCGGCGCGTTGCCGGACTCGGGTTTCAGGACCCGCACGCGGTTGTTGCGAACGAACTGGCTGATCGGGCTCTGTTTGTCTTCAAGGTCGCCGAAGACGCGCGCACCGACCGGGCAAACTTCCACGCAGGCCGGCTGCAGTCCCTTGGTAATGCGGTGATAACACCAGGTGCACTTGTCCGAGACCAGTTTTTCGTGGTTGAAATAGCGCGCGCCGTAAGGACAGGCCTGCACGCAGTACGCACAGCCGATGCAGTATTTGTGGTCGATCAGCACCACGCCATCCTTGGTCTTGTAAGTAGCGCCGGTCGGGCAGCATTGCACGCACGCCGGATGCGTGCAGTGGTTGCACAGCTTGGGCACGAAGAAGGCCTTCTCCACCTTCGCATCCTTGTAGCGATTGGCGAATCGGTATTCCTTTTGCGAACCGGAGGCCTCGATATTCACTGGATCGTGCTGACTGTCGATGCGCGGTTTGGTTTCGCCCTCCAGATAAACATAGCGTTCCACCCAGGTTCGGAAATGATTTGCGGTTCCGGGAACGTCGTTCTCCCGCTTGCACGCCTCGACACAACGCAGGCAGCCGATGCATTTGGTGGCGTCGACGCCATAGCCCCAGCGGTGCTTGGTCCAGTCGTAATCCTTGGTTGGAAACGAGCCTTCGCGCGCGCCGGGTTCGCTCCTGGCCGCGGTGTTCTGCGCGGTGCCCAGGGTGCCGGCGCCGACCACGGCGCCGGCATAAGTTACAGCGCGACCCAGCTTGCTCAAAAACTTGCGCCGTGCGGCCAGCGCGGGGTTAGTATCTTTCATGGCCTTCCTCTCTTGCGGTTTTTACTTACAGCTTTGCGAGGCGTAGTAAGCGGCGAGGTTGGCGATATCAGCGTCGCTCAAACCCCGCGTAACGCCGGCCATCATCGGGTCCTTGCGCAAGCCGGCCCGGAACGCCTTGAGCACGTTTACCAGGTAGGTAGGCTTTTGCCCTGCAAGTTTCGGCCACGCAGGATTGGAGCCGACGCCGGTTTCGCCGTGGCAGGCCGTGCAATTGGCCGCCACAGCTTTGCCGGCGGCAGCGTCTCCCACACCCGTCTGACTCGGCGGCGCCGCGCAACTCAAGCTGCCGTAAAAGGCCGCGAGGTTTTGGATGTCCCCGTTGCTGAGCGGCTGCGCAATCGGCGTCATCATGACGTCTTTTTGGTCTCCCGACTTGTACGCCGCAAGGATGCGGGCAAGATAAGCGGCACTTTGACCAGCCAGATTCGGCCAGCTGTCGTTCGGGCTGAGACCTTTTTCGCCGTGACAGCCGGCGCAGGCAGCGGCGCGCTGTTGCCCTGCCTTGGCATCGCCCGTAACCTTGACTGCGGCGGCTGTAATCTTCGGCGCATGCGGGTTATGGCATACGATGCATTGCTGACCGCCGGAATGCTTGATCACATCGATTTGCGGCTGAGTACGCGGGCGTCCCGCCATCGCTTCATGGCAAAGCGAGCAGAGTTTCGGAGTATCTTTCGGAATCGGCAACTTGCCGTTTTGTGGATGGCCCTGGGCTGCGCCATGGCAGACTTCGCAGATCACCGACTTATGGCTGCCGGCGGACCACTGGGCATGGCGCTCACTGTGACAGGCCTGGCAATATCGCGGCGTCTGGTAGACAGGATCCAGTCCGGCAATTTCGGGGACCGAAGCGGCGCGATAGTGGCCGAATTCATAGAACGAGCCGACCGTGAAATACCACTTGGCAACCGCCGCCAGCGCGCCGAAAACGACGATCAGGGTAATCAACCTAACGATATGCTTGGGCATGCTTTGATGTCCTGTTCTCCGTTGCAGGTTGGGACGGCGGTTGGTAAGTAAGCGTCGTCCCGATGGGCATCGCCGGCCGGTTACCGGCTTAATCCAGGACAAGACTATGCCGCATCGGCAAGCGCGACCTTTGATCTATATCAATCTCCGCGGCTGAGTCGTTTGCCAATCGTACATTGAGCGCGCAGCACGAAGCGCGGGCCCGACGATATTATCTCGCGCGCTCGCTGCAAAATCCCCGCACCACTGCAGTGATCGGAGGCTTCCCGTCGTGGCGTGGGCGTATAGAAAAAATACCTTCCACGAAACATCCTATGTAACTGAAGACAAAGGAACCTGTTTTTTTCTCCCGCCCGAATGCATGAAAACAATGTACTTCACGCGCGCCGCTAAACGTTCGACGCGGATATCCAAGCCCGCGCCTTGATAATGCAACGCATTGAAATGGATAGCTGTTCTTCTCCCTTGCAAGCCGCTGGCATGGACATTGCTGCTACTGGAATACGAAAACCGAATTTGCGTGAGATGTCACATGGATGAAAAAACCAAAATCCTGATCGTAGACGACGACGAAGTAGTACGGCGCAGTCATCTCAGGTCATTGGCAGGCGCCAATTGCGACGTCAAAGCGGTGTGGGACGGAACCGCGGCGTTGCGGGCAATGGCGGAACAAACTTTCGACGTCGTGCTCCTTGATCTGCGTATGCCGGGCGTGGACGGGATGGCCGTTCTGAAAACGATCAAGGAAAAATGGCCGGAAAGCGAGGTCGTCATCATTACGGGTTATCCGGCCATCGAAACCGCAAAAGAAGCGGTGCGGCTGGGCGCCTTCGATTACCTTGCCAAGCCCGTCGGACCCGACGATGTCATCAACGCGGCAAACGGCGCAATGATGCAGAAGAAGTGGGGCCTGCACACCGAACGCGCGAATCGAATCGAGGGAACGGGCTCCAGGTCCGATTCCCGCCGGACAACGAGCAATCACGCTTATTGACACAAGGAGAAACATCATGGATGCGGTAAAAAAAGTACTGGTAGTTGACGATGATCCGGTCGTCGGCAAAAGCTTCGACCGGGTGCTCTCGGGAAAAGGCTACGCGGTAATCACCGCGCGTAACGGTGAGGAGGCGCTGAACAAGTTGCGCAATGAAACTTACGATGTCGTCTTCACCGACATCAAGATGCCGGGTATGAATGGTCTCGAGGTCGCGGAGCGCGTCAGGGCGAGTCAGCCGTGGCTGCCGGTGGTCATCGTGACCGGGTATGGCACGGACGCCTATGAAGCGAGAGCCAAGGCGGCAGGAGTATCGGGTTTTCTGCACAAACCTCTTTCGCCGGAGATGATCGAAGGCAGTGCGCAAAAAGCCCTCCTCGAAAAAGCGCCGGTTGCCGCGCCGCAAACCGCGGCCGAAGCGATCCTCATCGCAGCCCCTGCCGTAGCGGGAAAAGAGAATGTGATGAAGAATATCGCGCTCTTTTTCGCGGCGCCCTTCATCGGGCTTGCGTACTTCATTGCTTTCCCGTTCATCGGGCTTGGCATGCTGGCCTGGATGGGCGGCCGCGAATTGATGAAGTACCGCGCGGCGAGAAAAATCGCGGTGTTCATGAAACACTTCACGCTGCTCGTCGCGGCACCTGTACTCGGATTGGCGTACATCCTTGCCTTGCCGTTCATCGGGCTTGCGATGCTGGCCTGGACGGGCGCGCGCACGCTCGTGAAGCGCTCCGGAGCGGAGTAAATCAATCGGATCCTCTGACGCCGCTACCTATGCGATCGAAGTACTACATGATATCGCGCGGGCATTGCCACAGGAGGCCGATCATGTGCGCGAAGCCGTTGGAGGGACGTTTGATCCAGGTCAACCCCCTCCTGCACTGCGGGGAATACCATGTCCAGCAACGGTTAGGGGAACAGGAATGACGAGTTCCCGAAGCAACGGCACAGCGAAAAAAACGACGTTCCGCGCGGACTTGGTCATCGCTGCCAAACTGGCACTGGCGGCGCTGCTTGCGGCAATTGGCCTGACCGCCAGTGCCGCTGGCAGCGTCCTTTCCGAACCTGACCAGCAGTGCCTCGGTTGCCATTCCGCCAAAGGGCTCGAGAAAAAACTGGCGAACGGAGAAACGCTTTCCCTGCACGTGCAAGGCCCGGCGTTTGCGGCATCGGTCCATAACATGATCGGGTGCGCCGGTTGCCATGCCGACGTCACGCTCAAGAACCATCCTCCGGTCAAGACGAAAATCGCGACTACGCGTGAGCATACACTCGCGCTGACGGAAGTCTGCCGCACGTGCCACGCCGACAAATTCAAGCTGTATGAAGGCAGCATCCATGCCGCCCTGCTGCGTGACGGCAACCCGATTGCGCCGGTCTGCACGGATTGCCACAGTCCTCATGCGGTCCGCGCCAAAGCCGCCCGCGAGTCGATCACGGATGTTCCCTGCCGCAACTGTCACGGCTCGATCTTCGACGCCTATGCTGAAAGCGTGCACGGCAAAGCCCGCAGCCAACCCGGAAACATGAGTGCGCCCATCTGTGCGGATTGCCACCGCGCGCACGACGTAAGCGCTGCGACCACGGGGGACCAGTTGAAAAACGCCTGCCTGGGGTGCCACCAAGGCGCACTGGCCTCGCACCAGACGTGGCTGCCGAACGCCGCACGGCATTTCGATGCGGTGTCCTGCCCCGCCTGCCATGCGCCGGCGGCCAAACGCAAAGTGGACCTCAGGCTATACGATAACGTGGCGCAGCAGCGCGTGGCCGAAAAAGCCGGTGTGCCGCAGTTCGAAAGCCGGGCCCGGTTAGCCGATGTGAAGGGTGCCGGACTGGATGCAATGGCGCTGCAAAGCCTGCTGCGGGAATTCAACCGCGAGGGGATCGACAACAAAACGACGCTGCGGGGCCGCCTGGAGGTCAGCACAGGGGTAGAAGCCCATCAACTCGCAGGCAACGCCCAGGCGATCCGGGATTGCGCCAAATGCCACCGGCAAGGCGCCGATCCGTTCCAGAGCGTCACGATTTCCATCGTCGGCCCCGATGGCAGGCCGCTGCGCTATGGCGCGCAACAGGAAGTTCTGAACTCCATGATATCGGTGGATTCGGTAGGCGGCTTTTATGCGATCGGCGGCACCCGCATCAAGCTGCTGGACATGCTCCTCATTCTCGCCTTGTTGAGCGGCGTCGCAGTGCCGGCCGGCCATTTGATGCTCGGCTGGCTGTTTCGCAGATACGCGAAGAAAATCCGCGAGCAGGAGGCGTCCCGCCGCGCCGGGGCCCAAGGTCAGCCCCAGTCCGCCGCGCGTCCGACTGACGCCGATGCGCCTAAGTAGAAGGGAAAACGCAATGCCCAGCATTTACGTTCATCCGCTCCCGGTCAGGATCTGGCACTGGATCAACGCGCTCGGCTTCGTGGCGATGATCGTCACCGGCGTGCAGATCCGTTACGTCGGACTGATCGACCTGATGTCGTTCAGGTCGGCGGTGGTCCTGCACAACTGGATCGGGTTGGTGCTGATCGGAAACTTTTTCATTTGGTTCCTCTTCTACCTGTTTTCCGACAAGATCAAGGTCTACCATCCGGAGTTGAGCCCGGCCAAACACTTCCGCGCAAGTTTCCGCCAGCTCAAGTATTACGGCTACGGCATCTTCAAAGGCGAGCCCAACCCGCACCACGTCAGCGTCTACCACAAGTTCAACCCGATGCAGAGCATGACCTACCAGGTCATCATGCTGCTGCTGGTGCCGTTGCAGTTCTACACCGGGGTGTTGCTGTGGGACGTCAAGCGTTTCTCCGGAATGATCGACGTGCTCGGCGGCGTGCGGGTGGTGGACACGCTCCATGTGCTGATTTTCATCTTCTTCGTGGGGTTTATCTTCATCCACCCCTACCTGGCAAGTCTTGGCCACACCCGCACGGCTCACTTCAAGGCCATGTTCACCGGTTACGAGGAAGTCGAAGACGAAGCCGGCCACACCCCGCTACGGTGAGTTGCCTTAGCGAGGCCGGTAACGGTGCGGGGTGCCGGGGGGTTACGATGCCCCGGATTGGCCGGGGTCGGATGCCGCGCCGCGAATGCGGATGTCGTATTTCTTCATGAGCGCCTGGAAATTGGCGCGCTGCATGCCTGTTTCTTCAGCGCTCCGGGTGACATTCCATGAATTGCGTTTGAGCGCCTCGAGGACGAACAGTTTCTCGATCTCTTCGACCGATTTCTCGCGTGCGGCTTTCTTCAGCAGCTTGAGCTCGTCGCTGGTTTTCGCCACATCGAGATCGAGCCGGGGCGAGCTCTCGACAATGTTCGACAGGTGCGCCCGGCGGATGACTTTGTCGCTCGCAAGGATCATCGCGCGCTGAATGGTATTTTCGAGTTCCCGCACGTTCCCCGGCCAGTCGTGGTTGACGAGCGCGTTCATCGCCCCGTCGGAAAACTCGGTCACTTTTTTCCCCAGTTCCTCGCTGAAGACGCCAAGAAAATGGAAGGCCAGCACGGGAATGTCCGCCTGCCTTTCCCGCAGCGGCGGTATCCGGATCGGAAAGATGTTGATGCGATAAAAAAGGTCCTCGCGAAAAGTCCCGCCGGCTACCATGGCCTTGAGATCCTTGTTGGTGGCGGTAATCAGCCTGATGTTGGTCTGCTGCGTCCGGGTGTCACCCACCGCCTTGAATTCGCGTTCCTGCAGGACCCGCAGCAGCTTGGCCTGAGTGGACAACGCGATGTTCCCGATTTCGTCCAGAAAGAGGGAACCGTGGTTCGCAATTTCGAACATCCCCTTCTTGCTGGCCACCGCCCCGGTAAAAGATCCCTTGACGTGCCCGAACAACTCGCTCTCCAGCAGGGTTTCACTCAGCGCGTTACAGTCGACCGCGATAAAGGGCTGGTCTTTGCGCAGGCTGTTGTAGTGGATGGCGCGCGCGATCAACTCCTTGCCGGTTCCGCTTTCGCCCGTAATCAGGACGGTGCTGTTGGTGGGAGCACATTGGGCGATCAGGCGATACACACCCTGCATTGCGGGACTGGAACCGATGATGTTCTCGAACCGGTACTTGGAGCTGACCTCGCTCTTGAGGTTGAGATTCTCCTGCAGCAGCCGGCGCCGCTCCAACGCGCGTTCCACCACCAGCTTCAACTCATCGGGATCGAAGGGCTTCGGCAAGTAGTCAAAAGCCCCCAGTTTCATGGCCCGCACGGCGGTTTCGATCTGGGACAGCCCGGTGACCATGATGACGTCGATGTCCGGGTGAGCCTCCTTGACCCTTTGCAGCACCTCCAGGCCGTCCATTTTGGGCATCATGATGTCCAGGATCATCACATCGTAGCGGCTCGCCTCGACCTTGCGCAGGGCGTCCGCGCCGCTTTGCACCGCCTCCACTTCATAGCCGCCCTCGCCCAGGATGCGCACACAACTCCTGATCACGATCTCCTCGTCGTCAACGACCAGTATCCTGGCGTTCATGGCTGACTCCCGCTGCTGTCACTTGCCTGGTCTCCCGGGGGAGGTTCTATCGGCAGATACACCCTGAAAGTGGAGCCCTCCCCGACTTTGCTCTCGACTTCGATGGTACCCCCGTGGGCTTTGACGATCCCGTGGCTGACGGATAACCCGAGTCCGGTGCCTTTGCCTACCCCCTTCGAAGTGAAAAAAGGATCGAAAATGCGCTTGAGGTTCTGCGCCGGTATCCCGCAGCCGGTATCGATCACCGCCATTTCCACCACCGGCACTGACGGCAGGCCGGGTTCGGGGCTTTTCGGCACCGCGCAGCGCCGGGTGCGGACCGTGATGCTGCCCGCGTCTTCGATCGCATGCTGGGCATTGACCAGCATATTCATGATGACCTGTTTGATCAGGTCTGCGTCGAGCCAGACCGGCGGCAATTCACGATCCAGGTCCAGCGTGATCTCGATGTCGCGAAACGACGCCGGCCGTTCGATGATGCGCACCGTGTCCTCGATGATCCGGTTGAGGTCGGCGAATTTTTTCTCCGGGGTCTTTTCGCGCGCGAAATCGAGCAGTCGCCTGATGATCGTCGCACAGCGCTTGGTTTCCCGGACCACGAGATCGAGGTCTTCCGCGTCGGCGCTGCCATCCGGCATTTTTTTCCGCAACAGAGTCGCAAATGTCAGTATGCCGGTCAACGGGTTGTTCAGCTCATGTGCAATGCCTGCGGCGAGCAGCCCGACCGACGCCAGTTTTTCGGAGCGCGCGGTTTCCGCTTCGGCAATCCGCAGTTCCTGGGTTCGCTTTTCCACTTTCTGCTCGAGGGTGCGGCCCCAATCCCGCAATTCCGCCTGCGAATTGCCGAGGGCCGCCGTCATGGCATTGAAGGACGCCGCGAGCTGACCGAACTCGTCACCGCTGCGCACGGGTATCGGCTGTTCCAGATTTCCGGAAGAGAGTCTCTCCGCTCCGCTTTCCAGGTCACGCAACGGGACGTAAACCAGGCGGTGCACAAAGAAGCTTACGCAGAGCGAGGCGAAGATGATGAACCCCAGTGCAAAGCCGGCGCTGGTGATCACGTTGGTTCGCATCGTCCGATCGATATCTTCGAGGGAATAGACGATATCCAGGACACCGAGCACCGACTGGGTCTTGGTATGCTGATGACAGGCCGCGGTGTAACACGAGGGCTCGTTGCGGATCACCTCCATGCTCCCGAGCAGGCGTTTCCCGTCCGGTCCGGAAAAAATCCGCGCCCGCTCGCTCTTGGGAACCTGCTCCAGAGGTTTTGCGCTCTGATGGCAGCGGATGCAGCCTTCGGCTTTCTGGTCCACCTTGAGCCCGATTTCAGGTGCATAGGTGGAGTCTATGATCAATCCCTCCTTGCTGAATATCCGGATCTTCTCGATGCTCTTCTGGCTGCCGACGTCCTGGATTATCCGGTGCACGTAATAGGGCTGATTCTGCAGCATGGCAAAGCGCGTGCTGCGGGTGATCACCTCCGAGAGCTGGGTCACGTGGCTCGCCGCCTCCTGCAGTAGTCCATCCCGCTGATGTTTAACGACCAGCAGGATAAACAGCAACATCGCCGCCGTCAGGGCGATCGCCAGGTAGAGGCCGACTTTGAACTTGAGGGTTTTCGGAGCCACGCTCCCCTTCATCGCCTCAGGTTTCGCATCACCCCCCCAGCGTGCTGCCCGTAAATCCGATCAGCACCAGCACCAGGAGCGTCAGGCCGCAGAGGATCAGGGTAATGCCGAGTATTCGCGAACCCACGGTCATCGGCCGTGACGGCGCGTCGACCAGGTGCTTCGCGAGATCGCCTGATTCGAGCAACCGCTTGTATTCCAGCGTGTGCTCGCGGCTGAACTCCGCCAGCGGTACCGAGCCGGTGAACATCACGATATCGGGAGGCGGGTACTTGTCCGGCCTGAAATGGTTGTTGAAGAAATGCACCGTAAACAGGAACACCGCCGCCAGGATCGCCTCTTCCCCGTGTATGAGGGTGGCTACGTTGAAGACCCACCCGGGCAGTACGGAGGCCGTCACGTTCGGGAACCACAGCATGAAACCGCTGCCGCCGATGATCGCCATGCCCCAGAACACCGCCCAGTAATCGAATTTCTCCCAGTAAGTCCAGCGGTCGAAGACCGGCCGCGGCCCTTGGCCGAAAAACCACCGGAACATGCTGATCATGTCGGTCAGGTCCTGCCAGCGCGGCACCAGCGAGGTTGGCCCGAACCAGTCGAACGTCTTCCACGTCCGGCCGATGCGCCCCGAAAAATAGATCAGCTGGGCGAAGAATATTCCCAGCATGATGACCGCGCTGGTCCGGTGCACGATGGCCGTCACCTTGGGACTGCCGAACAGGTGCATGAACGACTTTGCCCAGTCATTGTCGGCGAACAGTACCGCGGTCCCGGTCATGACCAGCATCATCACGCTGATCGCGAAACACAGGTGGGCGATTCGCCAGATCGGACGGAATCGCTGGAAATGCTTGCCCTGCTGCTCTGGCAGCAATCCTGCCGTGACCACGTGCGGCGTACTTTTGCCTTCGTGGCGATCCCGGTACTCGCGGTAAAACCACAGCGCCGAATGCAACCAGAAAAACGCGAACACTCCGAACAACAACGCGATCATGAATTTCGAAGCAACCCAGAGATAGGGGTAGCGGTCGAAGTCGTGGGTGTTGCCGTGCGGCTTGAAAGAAACGAACCCGGCAGTCGCTTCCTTATGACATTTCTGGCAGGTCTGCAGTCGGTTGTCCAGATGCACCTTCGAGCCGGGGTTCGCTACCCGCTGGATGGTGTGGCTGCCGTGGCAGTCGAAGCATTTCGCGGTGTAGGCATAACCCAGCGTGTTGACCTGGCCGTGATAGGTTCCCGTGTAAGTCCTTAGACTTTCAGCATGGCAGTTACCGCAGTTCTTGGTGATGACCAGCCTGCTCGCATCCATCGCCGGACGGTCGATGTCATGGTCGGTATGGCAATCCGAGCACACCGCCGCGTATGGATTTGCCTTCAAAAGAACCGCATCGCCGTGCACCGAGGTCTTGTACGCCTCGAGTTCCTTGGTGTGGCACTTGCCGCAAATGGCGGGAATTTGCAAACGCCACTTGGTGCGCTCTTCGCTCCCCCGTGGATAGACATAGTGCGCGTCGTGGCAGTTGTAGCAGGTGGCATTGGTTCTCGACTGGTCCTCCCGGTTGGGCCGGGCATGAATAGAGTGCATGTACTTCTCGATTTGCGTGACCACCACGCCCAGTTTCTCGAACGGCGGGGTCTTGTTCTCTTTCTGGGCGGCTTCCCACAGGTTCTGGTGGCACTGCACGCAGCCAATTTTGAGGTGTTCTATTTTCTGGTGCGGTAGCTGGGTAATTTCCTTGTGGCACTCGACGCATAACCGTTTGCCATGCACGCTGTTTTCAAACCGTTCTTTCGCCACGTCGAGCTGGCGCAGTTTTCCATCCGCGCCGGGCATCGCAAATCCCGGATTGCCGTGACAGCCCAGACATACGTCGTTGCCGGGTTTATCGGCCGGCGGCTCAGTGCCGACCGCAGCGCCGGCTTCGGCGGCATTGGTATCCGTTACCCCGATCACCAATGTCCCTGCCAGACTAATAACGCCCGCCAGTATCCACGCGGAAAATTTACGGATATGCATGGTCTTTTATTTCCTAATTAAATACACGAAAACAATACCACACTATATTGAAAACGCTACAGAATACCTCTCCCATTCCTTAGTTTCTGCATTGCACCAATTGACCTTCGCTACTGTAGGCTGGCGGTGTCACATTGATTTTGATATGGATCAACCTTGAACGCGCAGGACAAACCCCCGCTTCGACCCGCTTGAGCCGGCAGGCGTAGCACGATCGAACGCGATGGCGCGTTTCGAGCCTTTATGCGCCCCGTAAGTACCCTGCAATCTGCTCGGCAGCGCGAGCGGCGGACTTGATGCAATCCCCAATCGAGACTCCACCACGATAATTGGCGCAAAAGAACAACCCCGGAAACTCACGCTCGGCCGCCGCGACCTGCCCGATCCGCCCGGCGTGACCCAGCGTGTATTGGGGTATTGCGCGCGGCCAGCGCTTGACGCGCCCCCATTCGGGACTCGCCGATGTACCGAGCAGCGCTGCCAGTTCGGATTGCACGAGATCCTTAATCGCAGCCTCATCGAGCCGCGCAAGTTCGGGCTGACGCGTGCCGCCGACGAAACTCGTAAACAGTGCCAGCCCGCCGGGCGCGCGGTTTTCGAAGAGCGTGCTCGAGAATATCGTACCCAGTATCTGCCTGCGCTCGCATTCGGGAATCAGCATCCCGAACCCGTCAAGCGCATGCGCGATCGCGCTGCGGCGATACACGCTGTGCGTCACCGCGACCGGCGGATACGGGATTGCAGCCAGCGCCGCAGCGGCGGCAGTGGCAAACGGCGCGACCAGCCTGGCCGCGGCATAGGCTGGCGTCGCAAGCAACACCGCGCCCGACCTGTATTCATGCACTCCATTTGCACTGCTTGCCGCGACCACATAGCCATCGCTTCCGGGCACTAGGCATATCACCTCGGTCGCGAGTTCGACGCGCGCAAGCTGCCGCGCAATGGCGTCGGTCAACGTCTGCATTCCTTCCCGAAACGCAAACATCGGCGCTGACTGCTTCGATTTCTCGGGATTGCGCTTGCGTCCGCGCGCCCCCGCCAGCTGGCCCCGGAGCAGGCTGCCATACTGCTGCTCGAGTTCGTGCAATCGTGGAAACGCTGCGCTGACACTTAGCGTCGCCGGATTTCCCGCGTAAACCCCGCCGACAAACGGGTTGATCGCGTAGTCGAGCAGCTCGATGCCGAGGCGCCGGCGCACGAAATCGGCCACCGATTCCTCGGTATCCTGCGCGCCGCGGCCGATGAACGGCTCGCAGAACAGGCGCAATTTGGCGCGGGTCGAAAACAACCGCGTGGTGAAAAACTCGCCTGGCGACAGCGGCAGAGCGATCAGCCTGCCATCGCGCAGAATATAGCGGTTCCGCGCCGCCGCATTGGTATCGATGCGCTCGCCGGCGATTCCGAGTTCGTCGAGCAGCGTGCAGATCAGCGGCGTGGTGTCGAGCGCGCTGTTGGGTCCGGCCTCGAGCAGACAGCCGCTTTCGCGCCAACTGAGTATGGTTCCGCCCGCGCGTGGTGCCGCGTCCAGCAGCACCACGCGCGCTCCGCGCTGCTGCAGTCCCCACGCGCAGGCGAGTCCTGAAATGCCCCCGCCGACAACAATCACATCGGCATCAGCATTTTGCATCAACCGCAATTTCCCCCTGCCTCCATGCCACCCCCGCGCAACGCACCGACACAACCGGCGCCGTAGTCAGCAGTATCCCATGCGCGGAAAACAAAAGCCCGGGTGTCCCCGGGCTCTGGCGCGGCTCAACTTCCGTGCTGAAGACTATTTCTTGGCCGGTGCGGCCGCGGCCGCAGGCGCGGGTGCGGCCGGCGCAGCGATCGGCGTCGGCTTGACGGTTACGCCCTTGGCTTTCTGCGCCTTGATGTAGCCGTCGGCAACGCGGTCCATCGCTTTCGAGAGCTGCTCGGCCCCCTTCTTGGCGGCCTCGGCCGCCTTGGCCTTGGCTTCGCCCGCCTTGGCCTTCTGCTCGTCGGTCATCGGAGGTGGCGCCGGCAACTTTGCGAAAACCGCTCCGGCAGTAGACAGGCAGAGAGCCGCGATCAACAGTGCTTTCTTGGACATCATAATTTCCCCCGTCGTTTGCTGGTCTAAGCCTTGGTCGCCTGCGCTACCTGCGCCTTGATATCGGCCGGCACAGCGTCGGCGAAATGCTGGCGTGCCCTGCCGGCCTTGACCTCTTCATACCATAAGTCGTGGTGCTCCTTGGCCCAGGCCTCGTCGACCAGCCCCAGGCGCATCGATTCGTACGCGCCCTCAGCACCTATCGTGCCGATATAGATGTGACCAAGCGACATCACGATAAACAGAATTGCGGAGATCGCGTGCACGATGTTGGCCGTTTGCATAACGGAGCGCGCCTGATCGAAATTGGGAAAATCAAGCACCAGTCCGGAGGCGCTGGTGATGACCCCTAGCAGGATCACGCCGAACCAGAACCAGATCTTTGATCCGGCATTGTAGCGTTCCGAAGGCACGTGCTCGCCGCTCAACAACCCGCCTGCTTTTTTCAACCAGACGAAATCCGCGGCGCGCCACAGGTTATCTTTGACGTAGGTCACGAACATCACTAGCGTACAGAACACGAACAGCGGCCCCACGAAATTGTGAAGGTTCTTGCTGAGGATGGCGAGCCACGAGAATAGCGTATAGCCAAACATGGGCAAAATTACGTATTTGCCGAACAGCGTGATGACGCCGCTGACCGCCAAAATCACGAAGCTGATCGCCGTGCTCCAATGCACGATTCGTTCCCAATCGCTGAAGCGCTCGATCAACCGGCCGGTGGGCTTGGCGTGCAGCCTGAGCGGGCCTTTCCAGCGGTAAAAACCGAAAATCAGCAACGGTACTGCGATCAGAAGCAGGCCGCCATAAAGCACGATCGGGCCGTTGCGGATCCGGCGCCAGGTCTCGCCGGCGGACTGCACCAGGATATTGGTTTCGATACCGCGCACTTGCGTGGTTTGATAGGGATTTTCTCCCTTGCGCACTTCGCGCCACACGGGCGCATTATTGCCGGGTTGCTTGTCCTGGCGCTGCACCTGCGTGTCCTGGCGCTGCGCCTGCTCGCTGGCGTCGCCTGCGGCGTGCCCAAACGGCGCCAGCAGCAGCGCGAGCAACAATGCGGTCAGCGGCAATATGCGGTTAAATAAAAACGAGTTGGTCATGGGCGGCACCTTTACTTGGCGCTGGCAACCGCGCGCGAATATTCGTTTTGCCCCTGATTGCGCCCCTTGATGGCTTTTTCCCACTCGACCTGGTTGCCCTTGAACTGGTCGTTGTCCCAGGGCTTGCTGTCGGGCTTGCCCTGGTACTGCCCTTGTTTATAGACTTTCGGCTGGTCGCCGCAGCCGGCCAACATCACCATAAGCGCCCCTGCGGCGACTGCCAGCGCAAGTTTCTTTCCTGCGTTCATGACTTGCCCCCCGGTTGCGCCGCCGGCTTGCCCTCGGGCTTGCCGTAGGCAGTGCCCCAACCCCAGATCTCGGAGCCCTTGCCGCGCTTCAATACCCGGTTGCGATAAATGTCGGCAATCACGTCGGCGTCACCGCCGAGCAAGGCCTTGGTCGAGCACATTTCCGCGCACGCCGGCAGCTTGCCTTCCGCCAGCCGGTTGCGGCCGTATTTCTTGAATTCGGCCGCCGAGTTGTCAAGCTCGGGACCGCCGGCGCAGAACGTGCACTTGTCCATCTTGCCGCGCAAGCCAAACGCGCCATCCTGCGGGAACTGCGGCGCGCCGAAAGGACAGGCGTAAAAGCAGTAGCCGCAGCCGATGCACAGATCCTTGTCGTGCAGCACCACGCCTTCCGACGTCTTGTAGAAGCAATCGACCGGGCATACAGCCATGCACGGCGCGTCCGAGCAATGCATGCACGCGACCGAAATCGATTTCTCGCCCGGCACGCCGTCATTGAGCGTGACCACGCGGCGGCGGTTCACGCCCCACGGGACTTCGTGCTCGTTCTTGCAGGCGGTCACGCAACCGTTGCACTCGATGCAGCGCTCGGCATCACACAGGAATTTCATTCTAGCCATGGCTATTCTCCTCAGCTCTCGTTATCTCGTTACGCCGCCCTGCTGACCTGGCACAGTGTGGTCTTGGTTTCCTGCATCATGGTCACGATGTCGTAGCCGTAGGTGGTCGCCGTATTGACCGCCTCGCCGCGCACGATCGGCGCCGCACCCTCGGGATACTTGTCGAGAAGATCACGGCCTTCGAGCCAGCCCGCAAAGTGAAACGGCAGGAACACGGTACCCGATCCCACGCGTTCGGTGACCAGGGTCTTGACCTTGAGGCGCACCTTCGTCGGCGTCTCGACCCATACGTATTGGTCGTTCTTGAGCCCGCGGTCGTTGGCATCCTTCGGATTGATTTCCACGAACATCTCCTGCTGCAGCTCGGCGAGCCACGGGTTGGAGCGCGTCTCGTCGCCGCCGCCCTCGTATTCCACCAGGCGTCCGCTCGTCATGATCAGCGGGTACTGCTTGACGGCATCCTTGTTGGCCTGCTGCACCGTCTTGAACAGCACCGGCATGCGCCAGCGGTTCTTCTGGTCGTCGTGGGTCGGATACTTGTCGATCAGATCTGGCCGCGGGCTGAACAGCGGCTCGCGGTGCAACGGCACCGCGTCCGGGAAATTCCACACCACCGCGCGCGCCTTGGCGTTGCCAAACGGATGGCAGCCGTGGACCTTCAGCACGACGCGCTGAATGCCGCCCGACAAATCGGTCTTCCAGTTCTTGCCTTCGGCGGCTTTTTTCTCGGCATCGGTAAGCTCGTCCCACCAGCCCAGTTTCTTCAGCAGCACATGGTCGAACTCCGGATAGCCGGTCTTAAGATCCGCGCCTTCCGAATGCGAACCGTCTTCCGCCAGCAGATTAACGCCGTCACGCTCGACCCCGAAGTTGGCGCGGAAGTTGCCGCCGCCATCCATCACGTGCCGGGACGTCTGATACAGATTGGGCGAACCCGGGTGCTTCATCTCGGCGGTGCCGTAGCAAGGCCACGGCAGGCCATAATAGTCGCCGTCGAGCACATAACCGGTCTTCGCGTCCTTGCCGCCTTTCGCGCGCAGCGTCTTGACATCGAATACATGCATGTTGCGCATGTGCGCCTGCAGCCGTTCCGGTGACTGGCCGGTATAGCCGATGGTCCAGGCTGCGCGGTTGATTTCGCGCAGCGTGTCTTCCATGTCCGGCTCATCCAGGCCGCCCTTGCCTTTGGCGAGCTTGATCTTGGCCACAAATTCCTTGCCGAAACCGAACTTCTGGGCAAACTGATACATGATCATGTGATCGGTGCGCGACTCGAACATCGGGTCGATCACCTTTTCGCGCCATTGGATGGAACGGTTGGACGCAGTCACCGAACCCGCGCATTCGAGTTGCGTCGCCGCCGGCAGCAGGTAGACTCCGTCCTGCCTGACCATCGCGGCCATCGCCGCAGTCGCAGACGGATACGGGTCGATGACAACCAGCAGATCGAGCTTCTTCATCGCCTCGAGCATTTCCTTGCCGCGGTTCTGACTGTTGGGCGCGTGGCCCCAGTAGACCACGGCACGCAGGTTCGAATCCTGATCGAGGTTCTCGTTTTTCTCCAGCACCGCATCGATCCAGCGCGACACCGTGATGCCGGGTTTTTCCATCATCGCCTGCGAGGCGAACTGTTTCTTGATCCACTCGTAGTCGACGCCCCACACCGCGGCGTAGTGTTTCCACGAACCGGCTGCAATACCGTAGTAGCCGGGCAGCGAGTCGGGATTGGGCCCGACGTCGGTTGCGCCCTGCACATTGTCATGGCCGCGGTAGATGTTGGTGCCGCCGCCTGAGACGCCGACATTACCCAGCACGAGTTGCAGAATGCACGATGCGCGCACAATGGCATTGCCGTTGGTGTGCTGGGTCTGTCCCATCGCCCATACGATGGTACTGGGCTTGTTCTTGGCCATGCTCTCGGCGACGTCGCGCACCTCGGCTTCTTTCATGCCGGTGACTTCTTCGACCTTGTCAGGCGTCCACTTCGCGGCCTCGTCCCTGACCTTGTCCATGCCGTAGACGCGCGCCTTGATGTACTCCTTGTCTTCCCAGCCGTTCTTGAAGATGTGATGCATCATACCCATCAGGAACGCCACGTCGGTGCCGGAACGGATGCGGTAATACTTGTCGGCCTTCGCCGCCGTGCGCGTAAAGCGCGGGTCGACCACGATGACCTTGGCGCCGTTCTCCTTGGCATGCAGCGTATGCAGCATCGACACCGGGTGCGCTTCCGCGGCGTTGCTGCCGAAGAACAGGATGCACTTCGAGTTCTGCTCGTCGTTGTAGGAGTTGGTCATCGCGCCATAGCCCCAGGTATTCGCCACCCCTGCCACCGTCGTCGAGTGGCAGATGCGCGCCTGGTGATCCATGTTGTTGGTGCCGAAGAACGACACGAACTTGCGGAACAGGAACGATTGCTCGTTGTTATGCTTGCTCGAGCCGATCCAGAATGTCGCATCCGGCCCGGATTCCTTCTTGATCGCGAGCATTTTGTCGCTGACTTCCTTCAGTGCATCGTCCCAGCTGATCTTCTTCCATTTGCCGCCGACGAGTTTCATCGGATACTTGAGGCGATGCTCGCCATGGCCGTGTTCGCGGATCGACGCGCCTTTTGCGCAGTGCGCGCCGAGGTTGAGCGGCGAATCGAACACCGGTTCCTGGCGGATCCAGACGCCGTTCTGCACCACGGCATCGATCGCGCAGCCGACCGAGCAATGCGTGCAAATCGTGCGCTTGACCTCGATCTTGCCGCCAGCCGCCTCCCCCGCGGCCTTGGCCTTGCCCATCATCGAAAACGGCAACTGGCTTGCCGCCGCTCCGGCGCCGACCGCAAGGCCGGAACGCTTGAGGAATGTGCGGCGGTCGATGGTGTTGCCGAGGTAGGCCGAGACGTTGCGGCTCAAACGGCCACTGGTTGCGGCTGCGCTGCTGGCTTTTCTGGTCAGTAACATATCGGTGCCTCCTGCGAATTAAACCTTGGCGGTGCGGTAATAGTTGCGCACGTGCTCGGTGAGTTGATAGCCCTTGCCTTGCGGTGCGGCGGTCTTGCCGGAAGGCTGCTCAGACTGGCCGTTTTGTTGCGTGATCACGGCGGCAGCAGCGGCTGCTCCGCCGGCACCGAGCGCGGCCAGGAACTTTCTGCGACTGGAACTGGGTTTGGTGGTCATGGTCGGGCCCTCCCTGTTATCTAGGCAAAAGCGAAAGATTCGCTCTCGATGGCAAAAAATTCGCGCGCAAATTGCGCGACATGTTTGTAGAAATGAGTTTGATTGGCTGCGATAACAGCAGCGCAGAGCGCCGTATTCCAGCTGTGAATATGGCGCTGGAAGAAATCGCGCTGCGCATCGATCGCAGCGGGCGGCGTATCTTGATCGCCTGCGATCAGGAAGCGCATCACGTCGCAAAGAGCGGAAATATGATCCTCCGTTTCGTGGCTGTTCCCGCTACGCTCAAAACCCATCTTCGTGAGTTCGTCACGCAACTGCGCGAGCGGCTTCTCATTCAGAAATCCTGCCAGGTAAAACGATCCGTAGAGCATCACTGGCTGGCGTCCGGTGCCGATGAATGCAGTATCGAACTCGTCCTTTACCGCGTCCACAGCGGCGGTTTTAGCCGCTCCCTGCAGCGCCCGCCATGCCCGGCAGAATCCTGAATCGGCATCATCATTGCACAGGGTTAGGCCGGTTGCAATCATTTCCAGCAACCCGGCTGAAGGCGGCTGATAAAACAGATTGCCGAGCAGCGCATAGACTTCCGCGCGCGCCTGGTCTTCTGGCAAAACCACAGGTGCGTCAGGGTCGTTATTAGGGGGTGCGTCAACCATTATTTCTATGGTGCGGTGCCGCAATGATCATTTGAGATCCAGTACCGAGCCGTGTTTGGCGTTTTGCAGCATATCCACCACCCGGCAATCGGCGCACATCTTCAGCCGCTCGATGGCGCCCGGTTCGGCAAACATCGAATGCGACGCGAGCCGCCCCAGCATGTTGTCTATCATCTGTTTGGTCGCGAACGGTTTACCGCATTTGGCGCAGGCAAACACCTCGGCTTCATTCAACACGGATTCGGCCTTGGCCTGCCCTGTCAGCAGCAGGCGCGGGGTCAGGCTGATTGCATCCTCCGGACACGTCTTCTCGCACAGCCCGCATTGCACGCAATTACGCTCGATGAATTTGAGCTGCGGGCGCTCCTTTGAGTCGAGCAGCGCGCTTTCGGGACAGGCACCCACGCACGCCATGCACAGTGTGCAGGTCTGCTTATTGACGGTGACCTGGCCGTACGGTGCGCCCACGGCGAGCGCGATCTGCTGTTGGGGCCGCGGCGCGTGCTGCAACAGATGATCGAAGATGAAATCGAGGGTGGTGCGTTTTTCATTCGACCAATTGAAAGTCGCCGCCGGCGGCGCACCTGGGGCCGCGGGCAAGGCCCAGACTGCGGATTCAAGCGCTACAGGGTCATACGCTTCGAGCAACTGGAAATGGTGCTCGCCATAGCCGAGCGCCGACAGGATTTGCTGCGCATAGCCGAGCTGGCGTTGGAGCGATGCGAGATACTCAGGCGCTTCGCTGCCGCTGCTCATGATCACCACTTGGGTCGCTCCGTAGGCAACGGCTCCCAGCAGTGTATCGATGCCGAGAGAGGCAATATGATATGCGTCGAGCGGGATCACGCGTGCCGGCAGCCCTTTGCCGCGGCGGCCAAGTTTGGCGATCGATTCACGCCCGTCAGTCGCGTTGTGAAACAACAGACAGGCGTCCTTGCCGCCAGCCTTGCGATAAGTTGCGAGCAATGTCTTGACGCGCAGTCCCATATCGGCCATGCGTGGATAGGCGTAACTCATGGCCCCGGACGGGCAAACGCCGGCGCAAGCGCCACAGCCCATGCACAGGTGCGGCTCGACCTTGACGTGATCGCCGTCGGCGCTGATCGCCGCGGTCGAGCAGAGTTCGATGCACTGCGTGCAGCCGGTGATTTCCGCACGGCTGTGGGCGCAGATTTTTTCCCTGTAAACGAAGAATTTCGGTTTTTCGAACTCGCCGATCATCTGTGCGAGCTGGCGCGCCGCCTGTGCCTGCTCGAGCGGATCCCGGCCGGGGGCCAGATAACCCTGCGGCGGCTGGTGCATCCTGAGCAGCGGCGTCGCCCCAAGGTCGAGCACCAGGTCAAAACGTTCGCTGCGGCGTACGTCCCGGCGGTCGAAATCGATCGCACGGATTTCGCCGCACGCGCTCACGCACTGGCGGTGAGCTTTGCATTTATCGAGATCGATTTGATAGCTGTAATCGATCGCCTGCTCCGGGCACACCCTGATGCAGGCATTGCAGCGGGTGCAGGTATCGAGATCGATCGGATTGACCTGGTCCCAGGCAACCTCGAACGCGCCGAGATATCCGCTGAGCTGGTGTACCTTGCCGCTGAACACCGGGTAACGGCGTTCGGCCGGCAACTCCCCCGGACTGTCGGTCATGAGCACGCATACGCTGAACTGCTCGGCAAGCTGGTCGGCCCACGCGACGGCCGCTGCGCCGGGGCCGACGATCAGCAGTTCGCCGCCCGAGCGGTAGGCAACGACCGCGACCGGTTCCGGCTCGGGCAACTGCGCCGCGGCAAGCAGTGCCGCGATTTTGGGCGCTGTCTGCTGCGACTCCCGCGACCATCCCGCGTTCTCACGAATATTGACGAACGAGATTGCGCCCGCCGCCTTGAACTCCTCGTGCAATTCCCGGAACAACGGCGCTTCCTGGGTGCACGCGACCAGCAGATCGTCGCCGTTTTTCGCGGCCGCTTCGAATGCGGCGACGTGCCGGCGGCAAAGCTCGCTACTGACGTGCGGGATCGCATCGAGCGCGAGCGCGCCGGCAACCGTTTTGCCCTCGAGCGGCATCGTCCGGTTGCAGTTACACAGCAGCAGTTTGCGACGTTCCTGAGTCATTTTTTCTCCGCATCCTGCAATTGCTCAACCGGCGGCGGCTCCACCCCAGCCGCTGGCGGCGGCTCAAGGTCAACTGCGGTCGATGCCGCTTGATCGGGCGGAATTACCGGCAGCAGTTCGGCAGCCTCTGCCGCCCGATTCGCCGCGGCTTCTTCCGGCGCCTCCTTCGCCCACCCGATGATTTTTTGCGCCTGCCGCAGCGTGGCCAGCATCGCGGCGGGTAATGGATCCGGCTTGGAATAGTCGTCGATATAGGTATCCAGACCATCCATCACGTTGAAATGCGGATCGCTGAACAACTTCTTGAGTGCCGCCAGACGCACCTTTTCATCCACTTTCGGGTGGAAGAAATCGCGATAATCCGATTCCAGCGTCAACTGGTCGACTGGTGGAAGCTGCGGCAGCGGCGTGTCGGGATCGGCGACCCGCGACACCAGGGGCTGACTGCCCGGCTGAGACTCCTGGTCGGGAGATTGCTCCTTGACCTCCCGCTTCAACCGCGACCAGCGCGACAGGAACTTCTCGCCGCCCTCCCCGCCGCCGTCTTTGCTGTCCGCGCCCATAGCCCTATTCGCTTCTGCCCATGCGGCCGCTGTCTTTGTTGCTGGCGTAGCGCTTTTTCTTTTCCGGCTCGGGCCGGTAGTGCCGCTCGACAAATTCACCGATCCACGGCAGCAACTCGACCGGCATGGGCACCCCATCCACATTTTCCGAACTGTCCAGCCAACGCGCGCCTTCGTGGTAGCTCACAGTCGCGAACTGCGGCCGTGCGATTTCGTCGCTGAGCCGCCACAACACGAATACCTTGGGCTGCGGCGAAGTCAGGTTGAGGTAATAGCCTTCCGCCTCATCGAGCATCAGCTTGAGTTCCAGGCCCGGATACAGAATTTGCCATCGCTCCTCGTCCTGCCGCATCACGCGCTCGCTGGTCCCGGTCGGGAAAATATCGCGAACCACGCCCCTCGCCTCCCAGCGGTACGGCTGCCAGGGGCTGGCGAGTTTGGCGCGCTCCATGACCACTGCAATTGGATAGGTCGCAGCCGTAATCTCGTTGGGCTCAGTCATCGTGTCCCGATTCTGCGCCTGCGAAGCCGATAATTCAACTCACCATACTGGCCAAATGGTTGATTTATCAGTAGTGTTTTCCTTGCCGTGAGGCGGGTTATTTTGCCATAATCGCTCTCCCGACCGTCCGCGCAGGCGTGCCGGGACCCATTGTACGGAGACGCAGCTTGAACGATCCGGTATTTGCAGCGAAGGCAGCCACCCCGGCCCAGGTCGCCGACCGGCTCGGGCGGCCGCTGCGCGACCTGCGCATTTCGGTCACCGACCGCTGCAACTTTCGCTGCGTCTATTGCATGCCGAAGCAGGTGTTCGGCAAGGATTACCAGTTCCTCGAGCACAAGGAGTTGCTGACATTCGAGGAAATCGCGCGGCTGGCGCGCATCTTCACCCGCCACGGCATCGAAAAAATCCGCCTCACCGGCGGCGAGCCGCTGGTGCGCCGCAACCTCGAGCGCCTGATCGAAATGCTGGCCGCGATTCCCGGGCTCGACCTGACGCTCACCACCAACGGCTCCTTGCTCGCGAAAAAAGCGCAGGCGCTCAAGGCCGCGGGCCTCAAGCGCATCACGGTCAGCCTTGATTCGCTCGATGATGCCGTGTTCATGAAGATGAATGACGTGGATTTCCCGGTGGCCAGAGTGCTCGACGGCATAGCCGCGGCCGCGGCCGCCGGCCTCGCCCCGATCAAGATCAACATGGTGGTCAAGCGCGGCGTCAATGACGCGAGCATCCTGCAGATGGCGCGCCATTTTCGCGGCAGTGGCCACATCCTGCGCTTCATCGAATACATGGACGTCGGCCATACCAACGGCTGGCGCATGGACGACGTGGTCACCGCCGGGCAGATCGTGGCAATGATCAACGCCGAAACGCCGCTCGAGCCGGCCGATCCGAATTACCGCGGTGAAGTCGCCGAGCGCTGGCGCTACCGCGACGGCAGCGGCGAAATCGGCGTGATCGCCTCGGTCACGCAGGCGTTCTGCCGCGACTGCACGCGCGCCCGGCTTTCCACCGAAGGCCGGCTTTTTACCTGTCTGTTCGCAACCGCCGGCCACGAACTCAAACCGCTGCTGCGCAGCGGCGCGAGCGACGATGATATTACCGATGCGATCGATGCGATCTGGCGCCAGCGCAGCGATCGCTATTCCGAAATCCGCACCGCGGCAACCGTTCCCCTGAAAAAAATCGAAATGTCCTATATCGGCGGGTAAGAATGGACACCCCCTACCGTCCGCAACTCACCCACGCCCGCCGGCCGCTGACTTTCACGGTCGATGCACGCAACGAGCGCGGCGAAGTGCTCGCGACTGAAATCGCCGGCGAGCATCCGCTCACGCTCTATGTCGACAAGCGCGAGATCGTGACGCTGATGACGCTCGGCGCCGCGCCGGAGGCGCTCGCAATCGGCTACCTGCGCAACCAGCGCCTCGTCGGCAGCATCGAGGAAATCGTCGCGGTGCAGGTCGATTGGGAAGTGGACTCCGTGGTCGTGACCACGCGCAACGGGCTCGTCGATCTCGACGGCCGCATGGAAAAACGCACGGTGACCACCGGCTGCGGCCAAGGCACCGTCTTTGGCGAACTGATGGATGAAATCGAGTCGATCAGGCTACCCGACGACATCGTCATGACCGAAGCGGCTTATTACAATCTGATCGACAGCGTGCGGCGTCACGATACGGTCTACAAGCAGGCGGGCGCGGTGCATGGCTGCGCGCTTGCGACCTATTCGGATGCGGGCTCCGAGATTCTGATGTTCGTCGAGGATGTCGGCCGCCACAACGCCGTCGATGCCATTGCGGGCCAGATGTGGCTGGACCGCATCGACGGCGCCGACAAGGTGTTCTACACCACCGGGCGGTTGACTTCCGAAATGGTGATCAAATGCGCGCAGATGGGAATTCCCGTCCTGGTGTCGCGCTCGGGGCTGACGCAGATGGGTTATGAGGTCGCGCAAAAAGTCGGCATCACCATGCTCGGCCGCGCGACCGGCAAGCATTACCTGCTTTTCACCGGTCATCACCGGTTCAAGAAAAACTGATGAGTAGCGCGATTACGGGAGTGATCCTCGCCGGCGGCCAGGGCCGGCGCATGGGCGGCGTCGACAAGGGCCTGCGCGAGTTGCGCGGCAAACCGATGATCGAGTGGGTGCTGGAGCGTTTTGCGCCGCAGGTCGACTCGGTGTTCATCAACGCCAACCAGAATCTCGAGCTCTACGCGCGCTTCGGCCACTCCGTAATTACCGATGAGATCGGCGGCTACGCGGGACCGCTCGCCGGACTGCAAAGCGCGTTGAGCAAGGCGCGCGATCCGCTGGTGGCGACGGTACCATGCGACTCCCCGTTTCTGCCGGCCGATCTGGTGGCGCGACTCGCGGCCGCTTTGCAAGCACGACAGGCGCAGCTCGCGGTCGCCAGAACGGGCGACCAGCCGCATCCGGTGTTCTGCCTGTGCCGGCGCGATGTGCTGCCGCATCTGACGCAATTCCTGGCTGGCGGCGGACGCAAAATCGACGCCTGGTACGCGACGTTGCGAGTGGTCGAGGTCACATTCGACGACGCAGCGGACGCTTTCAGCAACATCAACACGCCGCAAGAGCTGTCGGCTTTCGAAAACGCGCAATCGTAAGCACCGCGAAATCGGATGACCGTCCGGTTTCGCTCGACGCTCCCCTCGCCCGTTGGGAGAGGGGTTGGGGGTAAGGGATCGAGCGATGTGGCGCCGTTACGTATAGCTCGATAGGCGCGCCCGTCACGCCGATTCGAGCACCGGGTGCACGATATCGGGGGACTTGGTGAGCGCCTCCGGCTTGGCGATGAAATAACCTTGAGCGTAATCAATCCCAAGCGTGCGCAGGTGTTCGAGCGTCGTTTCCTCCTCGACAAATTCGGCGACGGTCTTCAGGCCGAGGATGTGCGCGATGCGGTTGATGGCCTCGACGATCGCATGGTCCATCGGGTCGACCGCCATGTCGCGGATGAACACGCCGTCGATCTTGATGTAATCGACCGGCAGGTACTTGAGATAGGCGAAGGAGGACATGCCAATGCCGAAATCATCGAGCGCGAAGCGGCAGCCCATCGCCTTCAATTCATGCATCAACTGTGCCGCCTTGGTGAGATTCGAGATCGCCGTGGTCTCGGTCACTTCGAAGCACAGCAGGCCGCGCGGCAGGTTGAAGCGCGTCAGCAGCTTTCGCACGAACTCGGGAAAGCTGTTGTCATTGATGCTGACGCCCGACAGATTGACGGCGTAGAAAGCATTGGTGTACGCCGTGGCCTCGTGCGGGATCGCCCCGCCCGCATGCTCCTGATGCAGAAATTCGACCAGCGAACTGATCACCCAGCGCTCGATTGATGACAGCAGGTTGTAGCGTTCGGCGGCGGGCATGAAACCGCTCGGCGGAATCAGGTTGCCGGCCTGGTCGAGCATGCGCACCAGCACTTCGTAATGCGGCGCATCGTCGCTGCCTGCCCCGATTGCGATGATTTTCTGGCGGTAGAGCCGGAAATTTCCGATCTCGAACGCGTGATTGATCTGCGACACCATCTGCAATTCAGCGCTCTGGTCGCCGATCGAGCGGTCCTTGGGACGGTAGACCTGCACCCGGTCGCGCCCTTTGCTTTTCGCCTCGTAACAAGTCGCATCGGCCGTGGCCAGTGCGCTGCTGACGCTCATGTTCACGCCGTCGATCGTGACCAGGCCGATGCTGATGCCGACGCCAAAGGTCTTGTCCCGCCAGACGAAGCGAAAATCACGCACCGCTTCGCGCAGGCCATTGGCAATCCGTACCGCCTGGTCGAGCGGGCACGATTCGAGCAACCCGCCGAACTCGTCGCCGCCAATGCGCGCCAGCGTGTCGCTGCCGCGCATGCGGGCCTGCATCACGGTGGTGAGCTGGCGCAGCAGCTCGTCGCCCGCCGCGTGGCCGCAGGTATCGTTGACGGTCTTGAAGTTGTCGAGATCCATGTACATCAGCGCGTGCTGCTTGTTCTCCCGGTGCACCGAATCGATCAGATCGGCCAGCCGGCGCTCGAACTCGCCGCGGTTGAGGAGCCCGGTCAGCGCATCGTGACTCGCCTGCCAGCTCAGTTGCTGCGCCATATCCTCAATCTGGCTCACGTCGTGAAACACCACCACCCAGCCGACCAGGTTGCCGTTGCGGTCGTGGATCGGCGCGTACGAATCGCGGATCGCACAGGTGTTGCCGCTGCGCCCCAGCAGCCGGGCCGTGACGCCTTGCGGCGTGCCGTGCGCCCCGGTCTCGTCGCTGCCGGGAAGCGCGATCGGTTTGCCGGTTTGCTCGTGGACTACGCGATAGACGGCATCCAGCCGCTGGCCTTTGGCATCTATCCCGCTCCAGCCGGTGTACTGTTCCGCGATCGGATTCAGATAATCGATGCGCCCCTCGGCATCGATGGTAATCACGCCCTCGCCGATCGAATGCAGCGTCACTTCGGCGAGTTCTTTTTCGCAATACAGCGCGTCTTCGGCGCGCATGATCCGACGGCTCACCAGCAACGCAACTCCCGCGCCCAGCGCCAGCATCAATGCGCCAACCACCGCGAGCGGCACCAGTGCCTCCATGCTCGGCTCAGCGGCATGGAGCGCGAACATGCCGGTCAGCGTGACGACAACGATCAATACGAGCAGCGCGCCAAACCCTGCGCGTAACACATCTTTCGACCTGGCAAAAGTGAACTGTTTCAGCACGTTACCCTAAGCATAACCGATTATGCAGCCGAATCACATCGGCACGCGCGCCGCGGGGTCCTGCCGGTAGAACAGCCTGAGCTGCTCATAAACCCGCGGATAGAGATCCATGACCGCGCGCGGAGTTTCGAAGAATGCCTCGCTCAACACGGCGAAGAACTCGCCCGGGCTCTCGGCGGAGTAAGGATCGATCGCATCTTCGTAGCCCGCCTCGACCCGTTTGCAGAAATCAGCATACGCCGTAGCAAACGCCTGCGACCAGGCCTCGCGGCTCATGTCACGGTGCAGCGGCGGAAAACCGTTGGCATCGCCGTTCAGCATGTCGAGCTTGTGCGCAAATTCGTGCACCACGACATTGATGCCGTCAGCCGATGGCGCCACGTCGGCCCACGACAGGATCACCGGGCCCTGCAGCCACGCCTCGCCCGCGTGCGGTTCGCGCTGCGTGTGGACCACGCCAGCGTCGTCGGTATACTCGTAGCGCGGCACGAACTCGTCGGGATAGACGATGACTTCGACCCAGCCGCGATAGTAATCGATGTCGAGATTGAGGATGGGCAGGCAGGCCTGCGCTGCGATCAGCAATTGCATTTCCGCGTTGAGCTCGAGCCCGCCTGCACCGTGGATGGACTTGTGGTGCAAAAACAAGATCACCGACTCGCGCAGCCGTTCGCGCTCATCTTCCGACAATCCGTGCAGAATCGGCAGACGCTCAAGGGTGCGCCGCCACTGCGCGGCATCGAGCGATGTGCGGGCGATGATACGTGCGCGCCACCAGCGCGTAAGAAATCCGAACATCGCGTCATTTCACGTCGCCGAGCTTCGCCGCGCGCGCCGGTGATTCGGCCACATCGAGCTCGACACGCTCGATCTTCGCAAAGCGCTCGCTGATCTTGCGGCTGCTGACATGCACTTCATCAACGTCATTCTTGGCCTGCTCGATATGGCGCGCGAGATTGTCCATGCGCGACTGGAAGCGGCCGAAGTCGGCGCCCAGCTTGCCCAACTCGTCCTGGATGATGTGAATCTGCCGGCGTGTCTCAACGCTCCTGATCACCGACTGCGCCGTGGTAAGGATGGCCATCAGCGTGGTCGGCGATGCGATCCAGACGCGCCGCGCCTGCGCATACTCGACCAGATCACGGTGACGGCCGTGAATCTCCGCGAATACCGATTCCGCCGGCACGAACATCACCGCGCCGTCACCGGTTTCGGCTGGAATGATGTACTTCGTGGCAATATCGTCGATGTGCTTGCGGACGTCCGCTTTGAATGCAGCCGGGGTCGCACGCTCAGCGCCATCGAGGAACATGCGTTCATAATTTTCGAGCGGAAACTTGGAATCGACCGCGATCAGCCCCATGGGCTCGGGCAGCTTGAGCACGCAGTCGGCGCGGACACCGCGCGCGAAGGTATACTGAAACTCATACGCCGTTTCGGGCAGGAGGTTGCGGACTATCTGCTCGAGCTGCATCTCGCCGAACGCGCCGCGCGAGCGTTTGTCGCCGAGCAGGTCCTGCAGGCTGACGACGCTGCCGGTCAGGGTCTCGATCTTCTTCTGCGCCTCGTCGATGGTCGCCAACCGCGTCATGACGTTGGTGAAGGTTTCGTTGGTCTTCTTGAAGCCTTCGTCCAGCCGCTCGCCGACCTTGACGCTGATCTGCTCCAGGCGCTCGTCGATTTTTCCGCTCAGGGCCCGGGTAATTTCGGCCAGTTTTTCCAGCATCGCTACACGGCTTAGTCCGAGGGACTCGGACAGGGCAAGCTGCAGCGCGTGCAGCGTGTCACGCGTCTGCTTGAGTTCATCGGCAGTCGAGCTGCGCAAGCGTTCGGAATTGTCGGTGAGCGCGGCGGCAAGACGGTCGCCCTGCTTGGTTAGCCCGTCGTGCAAATTGACCAGCATCGCCCGATGCTGCTGCTCAATTCCCTGGGCGAGCGACGCCGGCAGCTCGTCGACACGGCGCTGCAGCGTGCCGACGCGCGACGCGAGCCATACGATGAGCGCGACGGCAATCAGGACCAGAATGAGGATGGCTTCGGGCATGCGGCGAGAAAGTCTGGCAGCGCTATTCTACCCCGGGGGCGGTCCTACACTTCGCGCAAAGCGATCAGCGGCGGCTGGTTGAGCGCCGCGCGTGCGCCGGCGACCATGTTGACCGCCACGCAGGCGACGCCGAGCAGCGGTCCCGCCAGCCATACCCAGTGGTTGACCTGGGGCGCGAGTTCGAACAACTGCCGGGCGATGAGAAACCCGATCGCAGTGGCGCCGGCTGCCGCCAGCAACCCCGCGAGCAGCCCCAGCGCGACGAACTCAGCCCGTTGCGCTGCGAGCACCTGCGAGCGCGAAGCTCCGAGCGCGCGCATCACCGCCGCCTCCTGCAGGCGCTCATCCTGGGTTGCAAGCAGCGCAGAGTACAACACCAGAATGCCGGCGCCGACCGCGAACAGAAACACCATCTGCACCGCGCGGATCACCTGTTCCAGCACGCTTTGCGCTTGACGCAGGATCGCGCTCATATCGACCACCGTCACGTTGGAGAAGCGCTGCGACAGGCGGTTGGTGAACTGCGCCTGCGCCTCGCGCAGATGGAAGCTCGTGATATAGCTGGTGGCAGCACCCGCCAGCAATCCCGGGGTCGCGATCACGAAAAAATTCACCCGCATCGAATCCCAGTCGAGCTTGCGCACGCTCGTAATCGGCGCGCTGAAGGTCTGGCCCGCCACCTGCCACGACAAGCGATCGCCCAGCTTCCAGCCGAGCGAACGGGCAATTCCCTCCTCGACCGACAATGCGCCCCGAACCAGGTCATCCGGCGAAAATTCTCGACCCGCAACGATTCGGTTATGGGCGGGCATTGCCGCCATGTACGAAAGATTGAATTCGCGCTCCACCAGCCGCTGTTCGCGTCCCTCGTAGCGCTGCACGTCGACCGGCGCGCCGTTGAGCGCCACATAGCGGCCGCGCACCATGGGATAGGTCTGTGGCAGGGTAACGCGGTGATCGCGGAAGAACTCCAGCAGCAGCGGGTGCTGCTCCGGCTGGATATTGACGATAAAGCGATTCGGCGCGTCGGCGGGTATCTTGGCTTGCCACGTGGCAAGCAGATCGCTGCGGGTAAAACTCAGCAGCAGGATCGCCGTGAGGCCCAACGCCAGCGCGAGGACCTGCACGGTGTTACCTCCCGCGCGGCGCCGCAGATTGGCAAGGCCATAGCGCCACGTCAGTCCCACCCCGCGTGTGGCCCGCCCCAGCGCGTGCAGCGCGCCGTAAGCGATGCCGCCAAACACGACAAACGCAACCCCAAAACCGCCGAGCACGATGAGCCCGAGCCTCACCTCGCCCGCCTGCCATACGAGCAGCGCCGCAATGACTGCCAGACCCACGCTATAAGCGGCCAGAGCGCGCTCGCGCGGCGGACCGAGGTCGCGCCGGATCACCCGCAGCGCCGGCACATGCTTGAGTTGCAGCAGCGGCGGAAGCGCAAATCCGAGCAACAGCGCAAGACCGATCAGGAAACCTTGCAGTGCCGGCAGCAACGTCGGCTGTGGCAGCGGCATTGCGACCAGTGCTGCCACCAGCCATGCAATCGCGAACTGCGCGACGTAGCCCACCACGCAGCCTGCGGCGCCGGCAAGCGCGCCGAGCGCTGCGAACTCGCCGGCGAACAATCTGAACAACTGGCGCTGCGACGCGCCCGCGCAACGCATCACCGCGCAGCCATCGAGATGCCGCTGCGTGTAGCGGCGCGTGCCCAGCGAGATCGCCACCGCCGCCAACACCACTGCGAGCAGTGAGGTCAGCCCGATGAACTTTTGCGCCCGCTCGAGGGTGGCGCGGATTTCCGGGCGCGCGTTGGCAAGACTCTGCAGCGACTCCCCGCGTCCCAGCCTGGGCGTCACCCACGCCTCGAACGCGTCGACCTTTTCGCGCGGTCCGGCGGCGAGCAATTGATACCACACCCGGCTGCCGGTCTGCACCAGGCCCGTCGCTGGAATATCGTCGACGTGCATCATCAAACGCGGCGCAAGGTTGAAAAACGATACGCCGCGGTCAGGTTCGAGCGTCAGGATCGCGCTGACCCGGAGTTTGCTCGCGCCCAGCTCGAGCGTGTCGCCGACCCCCAGCGACAGCGCCAGCGCGAGCCGCTCGTCGATCCATATCGAACCCGGCTGCGGCACCGCGCCGGTCTCCGCATCGGGCAGATTGAGCCCGGCCGCGACGCGCAGCTTGCCGCGCAACGGATAGCCATTCGACACCGCTTTGACCGCGACCAGCTGGGCCTGATCGCGCGAGCGCGCCATGCTCGTAAAGCCGGTGCTTTCCGCCCGCTGCAAACCCTGCCGCGTAATTTCGTCGCGCAGCGGCTGCGGCCACTCGTGATCGGCGAGCATCGCAAGGTCCGCGCCGAGCAACTGATGCGCCTCGCGCGTCAGCGACTGGCGCACGCGGTCGGCAAAGAAACCCACGCTGGTCACGCTCGCGACGGCGATCACCAGCGCGAGCGCGAGGATACGCAACTCCCCCGCGCGCCAGTCGCGCAGCAGCATTTTCAGTGCAAGCATGTTCATGAAACGTAGGATGGGTTGACCCCGGACTTGATCCGGGGGATACCCATCATGCAATCGCCGCGATGGGTATCGGCCTTGACGGCCTCAACCCATCCTACGCACTTCTTCGTCCTGGCGTCTTGGCAGTTCAATGTTTTTCTATTCTGCCGCCGGCGAGGCGAATCTGCCGCATGCAGCGGCGCGCGAGCATTTCGTCGTGAGTCACCAGCATCAAGGTCGTGCCGCGCTCGGCATTGAGCCCGAACATGAGGTCGATGATGGCGGCGCCCGTCGCGGGGTCGAGGTTCCCCGTCGGCTCGTCGGCGAGCAGGAGCTTGGGTCCCGTCACGAACGCGCGCGCGAGTGCTACGCGCTGCTGCTCTCCCCCCGACAGCGTCCGCGGATAGTGCCGCAGCCGCGCGCCCAAGCCGACGCGCTCGAGCAGCGCCACGGCGTGATCGGCGGCATCCGCATCGCCCGCGAGTTCCAGCGGCAGCATCACGTTTTCCGTCGCGTTGAGCGCCGGCAGCAGATGGAATGACTGAAACACGAAACCCAGCAGCTTCGAACGCAGCGCCGCTCGCCCGTCCTCGTCGAGACTGAACAGGTCGTTCCCATCGAGCGCCACGCTGCCCGCGCTGGGTATGTCCAGCCCGCCGAGCAAACCCAGCAGCGTCGATTTCCCCGAGCCGGAAGCGCCGACCACGGCAACTGCTTCACCAGGCATGACCTCGAGGTCGATATCCTGCAGAATAGCGAGCGTGTCCGTACCGTTGGGTACGATTTTCGACAGTTTGCTTGCCCTGATTATCGGAACTCTGGTCGCCATGGAAAAAATATTGATCGCGCTCGCGTTGCTCGGTTGCGGACTGGCGCATGCCAGCCCGACGCTGCTTGTGTTCGGCGACAGCCTTTCGGCGGCCTATGGCATCGGCCAGCGAGCCGGCTGGGTCGCTTTATTGCAGGATCGCCTGCGGGAGAAGCGGCTGGATTATACCGTGGTCAACGCCAGCATCAGCGGCGAGACCACCAGCGGCGGCGCGGCGCGCATTGCCGCGACGCTCGCCGCCCACCAGCCGGCCGTCGCGGTCGTGGCGCTCGGCGCCAACGACGGCCTGCGCGGCCTGCCGGTTGGGCAAATGCGCGACAACCTGGCGGTCGTTTTGCGCGCCGCGCAAAAGTCCGGCAGCCGGGTGCTCCTGGTCGGCATGAAGCTGCCGCCCAACTACGGGCCTCGGTATACGCAGGACTTCGAGCAAACTTACATCGCGCTCGCGCGAGAATTCAAATGCGCGCTCGCGCCGTTTCTGCTCGAAGGGGTGGCCGGCAAACGCGAGTTATTCCTGGAGGACAATCTGCATCCATCGGCTGCAGCTCAACCGCTTATTCTGGAAAATGTCTGGAAGGCGCTCGCGCCGATGCTCGCCCCGCGCAGCAAGCAGTAATTCCGGCAACCGTAATCCGCGCAGTGCCCAAGGCCGCGTCAGGCAACGCTGATGGCGAAAGGCCCCGCCGTCAGCGAGCCGATTTCACGCGCGTGCTTGAAGTCCTGCTGTGCGAATATCTCCAGCACCTGCGGCACGCTGTTGCGATCGCACGCCACCAGCAGCCCGCCGCTGGTCTGCGGATCGCATAACAGTTTCTTTTGCCACTCCGGCATCCCGTCCGGCAATTTGACATGGTCGGCTATACCGGCCCAGTTGCGATCGGAAGCACCGGTTGCATAACCGTCTTTGGCCAGGTGCAGCGCCGCGGATAATATCGGCACCGCGTCGAACGCGATCTCGGCGCGCAATTTCGAGCCGCGGCAGATTTCGAGCAGATGCCCGAGCAACCCGAAGCCGGTCACATCGGTCAATGCGTGCACGCCCGCCATTGCGGCAAGCGCGACGCCGGGAGTATTCAGTTGGGTCGTGGTCGCGATCATTTGCTGATAAGCCTTGTCGCTCAGCTCGCCTTTCTTGAGCGCGGCTCCCATGATGCCGATGCCGAGCGCCTTGCCGAGGATCAGCACGTCGCCGGCGCGCGCGCTATCGTTGCGCTTGACGCGATCCGGATGCACCATGCCGAGCACAACCAAACCGTAAATCGGCTCCGGATTGTCGATCGAATGACCGCCTGCGATCGGAATGCCGGCAGCCGCGCACACTGCATGCCCACCGGCGAGCACGCGCTGCATCGCTTCGACCGGCAGTTTGCCGAGCGGCATGCCGACCAGCGCCAGCGCCAGGAACGGCTGCGCGCCCATCGCATAGACGTCGGATATGGCGTTGGTCGCGGCGATCCGGCCGAAATCGTAAGGATCGTCGACGATCGGCAGGAAAAAATCCGTGGTGGCAACGATCGCCTGCTCGGCGTTGATGCGATACACCGCTGCGTCGTCGCTCGATTCGGTCCCCACCAGCAGATTGGGGTCCATCTTGCCAAGCGGCGACTTTGCCAGCAATTCCCCCAGCAACGCTGCGGGTAGCTTGCAGCCTCATCCGCCGCCGTGGGAAAACTGCGTCAGGCGGATAGGGCTGGCTTCAACCGGTTTGTTCATTATTGGTCTCGATCAGATAACGCCGTCATCGAAAAATTTCAGTGTAGACTAACCTTGGCAGGCTTTTGAAAATCGCCGCAGCGGCCATGATTCCGGTATGAACAAAACACTGCACCCATACTCCACCGCAAAGCAGGACAGCACGCTGGTTACCGTAGCACAACTCGCCGAGTTTGACGAGGTGATCGACGTGCGTTCGGAAGCGGAGTTCGCGGAAGACCACGTTCCAGGCGCGGTCAACTGCCCGGTGCTCGACAACACCGAGCGCGCACGCATCGGCACTATCTACAAGCAAGTATCGGCATTCGACGCGAAGAAAATCGGCGCCGCGCTCGTCAGCCGCAATATCGCGCGCCACCTCGAAGCGAATTTTGCCGACCGCCCGCGCGGCTGGCGGCCACTCATCTATTGCTGGCGCGGCGGCAGCCGCAGCGGCGCGCTCGCGCACGTGCTGCAGCAGGTTGGCTGGCGCGTCGGGCGGCTCGACGGCGGCTATAAGGCCTACCGGCGCGCCGTGATCGCCGATCTGGACGAGCGTCCGCTGCAATTCAAATGGCGGGTGATCTGCGGGCTCACGGGTTCCGGCAAGAGCCGTCTGCTGCGGGCGCTCGCGCAGCGCGGATCCCAGGTCCTCGACCTGGAGGCGCTCGCGGCCCACCGCGGCTCGGTGCTCGGCAACCTGCCCGGCGCGCCGCAACCCTCGCAGAAAATGTTCGAAAGCCTGGTATGGGCAGAGCTGCGCAAATTCGATGCCGCGCAGCCCGTGTGGGTCGAAGCCGAAAGCAAAAAAATCGGCAGCGCGCGCGTTCCCGAAGCTCTGATCGCATCGATGTGGAGCGGTGAGTGTATACGGCTCGAAGCGTCAGTCGCCTTGCGCGTCGCCATGTTGACCGGGGAATACCAACACTTCGTCGCTGACCCGGCATTGCTGGGAACGCAACTCGACTGCCTGGTTGCACACTATGGGCGGGAGCGAATTGGCGCATGGAAAACGCTTGCCGCCACCGGCGAATGGGACACGCTGGTGCGCGAATTGCTGGAAAATCACTACGATCCGGCCTATACACGCTCGACACTCAAGCACTACCCGCGCCATGCGGAAGGCATGCGGCTGGAGGTCACCGCGGACAGCGACGCTGCGTTCGCGCAGCTCGCAGCGCGGTGTCTCGCGCGTGCCGGCTGATGCTATAATTCCGTCCCATTTGAGCAGTTCTCCCGCATCGTCGATGTCAACTGCCGCCGGGTCCGCACCACGCGGATTGTGGCTGATGCTGCTGGTCGCCATCGTCATCTGGTGCGGCAATCTCGAATACCGCAAGCTCGCGTTGAGCGACGAAGGCCGCTACGCCGAGATCCCGCGCTACATGGCGCAAAGCGGCGACTGGCTCACGCCACGGCTCAACGGCATCAAGTACTTCGAGAAACCGCCGTTGCAATATTGGGCGACTGCCGCAGCCTATAACGTATTTGGCGAGCATCACTGGACCGCACGCCTGTGGCCCGCCTTGACCGGCCTGCTCGGCGTGCTGCTGATTTTCCAGGTCGGTGTGCGGCTCTTTGGCGCCGACGCCGGCCTCTACGCCGCGCTCGTGCTTGCGAGCAGCCTGTTGTATACGGGCATGGCCCATATCCTCACTCTCGACATGGGACTCACGTTTTTCCTCGGAGTTGCCATGGCGGGGCTGCTGCTTGGGCTCGACCCGCGCGCCGACGCCCGCACCAACCGGGTGTGGATGCATGTTGCCGCCGCCGGCTGTGCGCTGGCCGTGCTGAGCAAAGGCCTCATCGGTATCGTCCTGCCGGGTGTGGTGATTGCGATTTACATGCTGGTGAAACGCGATTTCGCGCTGCTGCGCCGGTTGCACCTGGTCAGCGGCGGCCTGCTGTTTCTCGCCATCAGCGCGCCGTGGTTCATCGCGGTATCGGTCGCCAATCCCGAGTTCCCGCAGTTTTTCTTCATCCACGAGCATCTCGCGCGTTATACCTCGAAGATTCATCAGCGCTACCAGCCGTGGTATTACTTCATCCCGATCCTGCTGGCCGGCATCCTGCCGTGGCTCGTGACCCTGGGCGACGCGCTCATCAGCGCCGTCAGGCGACCCCGCGCCGCCGGCTTCGACGCCACGCTGTTCCTGCTGCTGTGGGCGGGTTTCACTTTCGTGTTCTTCTCGATTTCCGGCTCCAAACTGCCCTCTTACATCCTGCCGATGTTTCCGGCGCTCGCACTGCTCATCGCGGTGCGCCTGACCACCATCGATGCCCGCGTGCTGGCATGGCAACTCGCGCCGCTGCCGGTCATCGCGCTGGCGGGGCTGCTCGCCGTGCCGTACACGGTCAGGCTCGCCTCCGCCGCGATTCCCGCCGAGTTGTATCAGAATCAGATGCCATGGCTGTATGCGGCGGCAACCACCTTGCTCGCCGGCAGCACCGCAGCTGTGGTTTGCGGCTGGTGCGGACACGTCAAATCCACGGTCGTGGTGTGCGCCTTTGCCGGGCTTGCCACGACCCAACTGCTGGTCACCAGCGAAGATGCCTTGTCTCCCTCGCACTCGACCTATCATCTGGTGCAGAAACTCAAGCCCGAGCTCAAGCCTGGCGTGCCGTTTTACAGCGTCGGCGGCTACGAGCAGACTCTGCCGTTTTACATCAACCGCACCGTGACGCTCGTCGCCTACCAGGACGAAATGGCGTTCGGTCTCAAGCACGAACCGCAGCTGGCGGTGCCTGACCTCGCGGCTTTCGAGCGCGCCTGGCGCGGCCATGATTACGCACTCGCGGTGATGGGCCCGGAAATGTACGCACAATTGCAGCAGGCGCAGTTGCCGATGCAGCTCGTCGCGCGCGATACCGAGCGCGTCTTCGTGCGCACGCCGCCACGGCAAAATGAGGGAGGTTACTAACCATGAACGCAATCAGTTTTTCGTTGCTGATGACCGGCGTGTTGCTGAATGCGGGCGCACAACTGCTGCTCAAGGCCGGCACCAACACGGTCGGCGTGTTCGCCTTCAGCAGCGCTAACCTGGTGCCGGTGGGCTGGAAACTCGCCACCGAGCCGCACATCATGGGCGGTCTCGCCTGCTACGTGCTCAGCGTGATCGTGTGGATCATGGCGTTGTCGCGCGTGGAAGTCAGCATCGCCTATCCGATGCTGTCGATCGGCTACGTCGTCAACGCGCTGGCCGCGTGGTACCTGTTCGGCGAGGCGGTCTCGCTGACGCGGCTCGCCGGCATCGGCATCATCATCGTTGGTGTCTATATCGTGGCGCGTTCATGAGCACGCCTGCCTACCTGCCCTTCGCGCGGCCCACGCTGGATGAAGCGACCATCCAGGGCGTCGTCGCGGTGCTGCGTTCGGGATGGATCGCCAGCGGCCCCCAGGTCATCGCCTTCGAGCGCGCCTTGTCGGAATATTTCGGCGGCCGCCCAACGCGCACCTTCACCTCCGCCACCGCGGCGATCGAAGTCGCGCTGCAGGTGTGCGGCATCGGCCCCGGCGACGAAGTAATAACCTCCGCGCAAAGCTTCTTCACCGCGCCCAACATGATCATCAAGGTCGGCGCCAAGCCGGTGTTCGTCGATTGCGACCTCATGACGCGCAATATCGATCTCGCGCAGACCGCGGCCGCGATCACGCCAGCCACCCGTGCCATACTGCCGACGCATTTCGCCGGCCTGCCGGTCGACATGGATGAACTGTACCGCGTCGCACGCGAGCACCATTTGCGGGTCATCGAAGATGCCGCGCTCGCGATCGGCTCGAGCTGGCACGGCCGCAAAATCGGCGCGGGCGGCGATCTGGTGGCGTTCAGCTTCCACCCCAACAAGAACCTGACCGCAATCGAAGGCGGTGCGCTGGTGCTCAACAACGCCGACGAGGCAAAGCTCGCTGAAAAGCTGCGCTTTCACGGCATCTCGAAGCTCGCCGACGGCACGCGCGACGTGGATGTCGCGGGAGGCAAGTTCAACTTGCCCGATGTCAACGCCTGCGTCGGTCTCGCGCAGCTCGCGCGGCTCGAAGAGTTCAACGCGGCGCGCCGCGCGCTGGCCGAACATTATTTCCGAAACTTCAAAACCGATCCGCCGTGCCTGCTGCCAGTGCGTGGCCACCGGGGCGACGAGGCAGGCCACAGCTGGAACATGTTCGCCCCGCTGCTGCCGCTCGGACAACTGCAGATCACACGCAAGCAGTTCATCGACGCCATGCACGCACACGGCATCGGCATCGGCATTTCCTATGAAGCGCTGCACCTGTCGACGCTCGCCCGCCGCTTCGGTTACCATGAGGGGGATTTTCCGAACGCCGAACGCATTGCGCGCGAGACAATTACCCTGCCGCTCTTTCCAACCATGACTCCCGCCGACATCGAACGCGTGTGTGCAGCCGCCGCCGCAATCATCGCGCAGGCTGCGATATGAGCGCCGCGCCGCAGGTTTCGGTCGTCATCCCGGTCTACAACGAGGAACCAAGCCTGCCAGCGCTGTTCGCGCGCCTTTACCCCGCGCTCGACGCGCTGCAAGTGTCCTACGAAATCGTGTTCGTCAACGACGGCAGCGTGGACCGCTCGGCGGCACTGCTGCGCGAGCAGTTTGAGCGTCGGCCCGAGGTCACGCGGGTGATTCTGTTCAGCGGCAATTTCGGCCAGCACATGGCGATCATGGCCGGTTTCGAATATTGCCGCGGCAGCCGCGTCGTCACGCTCGATGCCGACCTGCAAAATCCGCCCGAGGAAATCGGCAACCTGCTCGCCGCAATGGACCGCGGCCACGATTATGTCGGTTCGGTGCGCCGGCAACGCCAGGACACGGCATTCCGCCGCCATGCCTCGGAAGCGATGAACTGGGTACGCGAGCGCATCACCAAGATTCGCATGACTGATCAAGGTTGCATGCTGCGCGCCTACGACCGGCGCATCGTCGATGCGATAACCCGCAGCAGCGAAATCAATACTTTCATTCCGGCGCTCGCCTATACCTATGCGGGCAGCCCGACCGAGATCGAGGTTGCGCATGAAGAACGCGCGGCGGGGGTATCGAAATATTCGCTCTACAACCTGCTGCGGCTCAACTTCGACCTCGTGACGGGGTTCTCGATCGTGCCGCTGCAGGTGTTCTCGTTGCTCGGCATGTTCGTGGCAGTGGTGTCAGTGCTGGTTTATGTCGGAGTCATCATCCAGCGCTGGATAACAGCTGACAGCCTGGCTGATGGGGTGATGGCGCTATGGGACCGCGACATCCTGCAATTTTTCCTGACCGGCCTGGTGCTGTTCGGGCTCGGGCTGCTCGGCGAGTACGTCGGACGCATCTATCAGCAGGTGCGCGGCCGCCCGCGTTTTCTGGTGCAAGCGGTGCTTGAAAAAAAACAATGACGCGCGCGGTTGTTTTTGCCTATCACAATGTCGGCGTCAGGTGTCTTTCAGTTCTGCTCGCCCACCGCGTCGAGGTGCCGCTGGTGGTCACGCATACCGACAACCCTGCCGAGGCAATCTGGTTCGACAGTGTCGCGACACTGGCCGGCGAGAACCGCCTGCCGGCGATCACGCCCGACGATCCGAACGCGCCGGCGATCGTGGAGCGCATTCGCGCGCTGCGGCCTGATTTCCTGTTTTCGTTTTATTACCGCCATATGCTGAAGCCGCCGCTGCTCGCCAGCGCGGCAAGCGGCGCGCTCAACATGCACGGCTCGCTGCTGCCGAAGTATCGCGGGCGCGTGCCGGTGAATTGGGCGGTGATCAATGGCGAGACCGAGACCGGCGCCACCCTGCATTACATGACCGAAAAGCCGGACGCCGGCGATATCGTCGATCAACTGGCGGTCCCGATACTGCCCGATGACACCGCGCTCGACGTCTTCCGAAAAGTGACGGTGGCCGCCGAAATCACGCTGCATCGCAGCCTGCCGGCGCTGCTCGACGGCACCGCGCCGCGGCGCCCCCAGGACCTCGCTGGCGGGAATTATTGCGGCGGGCGCAAGCCGGAAGACGGCAGGATCGACTGGCGCCTGCCCGCCGCCCGCATTCACAACCTGATACGCGGCGTAGCACCCCCCTATCCCGGCGCTTACACCCGGCTTCAGGGCGGCACGCTGCGGATTTTGCGCACCCGGCTCGAAGCAAGTTTGCGCGCGCAGCCTGCGCCGGCCCTGTATACGGACGGCGAGAGCTGTTTCGCCTCCTGCAGCGATGGCGGCACGCTGCGCCTGCTGGCAATGGAACTCGACGGCACAGCGTTCACTGCGGCGGATTTCCGCGCACGCTTCGGCGCCCAACCGCTACCTCTGGAGACAATATCTTGAAAAAAATCCTGATCCTCGGCGTCAACGGCTTCATCGGCCACCATCTGTCACAGCGCATCATCAAGACCACCGACTGGGAGGTCTATGGCATGGACATGCAGTCCGAGCGCGTGTCCGGGCTGCTCAAGCACCCGCGCTTTCATTTCTTCGAAGGCGACATCACGATCAACAAGGAATGGATCGAATACCACATCCGCAAATGCGATGCGGTGCTGCCGCTGGTGGCGATCGCCACACCCGCCACCTACGTCAAGGAGCCGCTGCGCGTGTTCGAGCTCGACTTCGAGGCCAATCTGCCGATCGTGCGCTCGTGCGTGAAGTACGGCAAACGCATCCTGTTTCCTTCGACCTCGGAAGTCTACGGCATGTGCCGCGACGGTGAATTCGATTCCGACAACTCCGAGCTGATTCTCGGCCCGATCCACAAGCAGCGCTGGATCTACTCGTGCAGCAAGCAATTGATGGATCGCGTCATCTGGGCCTACGGTTCCGAAGGCAAACTCGACTTCACGCTGTTCCGCCCATTCAACTGGATCGGCGCGGGGCTCGACAGCATCCACACCGCGAAGGAAGGCAGCTCGCGCGTAATCACGCAATTCCTCGGGCATATCGTGCGCGGCGAAAACATCAAGCTGGTCGACGGCGGCACCCAGAAGCGCGCATTTACCTACATCAGCGACGGTATCGATGCCCTGATGAAAATCATCGACAACCCGCAGGGCATCGCGAACGGCAAGATTTACAACATCGGCAACCCGAAGAACAACTTTTCGGTGAAGGATCTCGCGCAGATGATGCTCGATCTTGCGCTCACGTACCCCGAATACCGTCCCAGCGCCAAGAAAGTCCGCCTGCTCAAGACCACATCGGCAGCCTATTACGGCAAGGGTTATCAGGACGTGCAAAACCGCGTGCCGAAAATCGACAATACCTGCCAGGACCTCGACTGGAAGCCGCGCGTCAACATGCAGGCCGCGCTAAAGCATATCTTCGATGCCTACCGCACCCACGTTGGCGACGCGCGGCGGTTGATGGATTAGATGAAACTTGCTCTCAAAATTGACGTCGACACCTATCGCGGCACGCGCGACGGCGTGCCACGTCTCATTGAGATGCTGAAAAAACACAACGCCGGAGCCACTTTCCTGTTCAGTCTTGGCCCCGACCATACCGGACGCGCGATCAAGCGCGCGTTCCGTCCCGGCTTCCTGAAAAAGGTCTCCCGCACCTCGGTACTCGAACATTACGGCCTCGTGACGCTGCTCTATGGCACCGTGCTGCCCGGTCCCGACATCGGGCGGCGTTGCGCCGATGTCATGCGCGGCGCGCGTGATGCCGGCTTCGAAGTCGGAATCCATACCTGGGACCACGTCAAATGGCAGGACAACGTCGCCGCTGCGGACGCGGTGTGGACCACGCGCGAAATGCAACTCGCGTGCGATCGCTTCGAGGAGATCTTCGGCGAACGCGCACGCGTGCACGGTGCGGCCGGCTGGCAGATGAACCTGCACGCCTACCGCCTGACCCAGCGGTTCGGCTTCGACTATTGCTCCGACACGCGCGGCAGCTGCCCGTTCATCCCCATACATAACGCCGAGATCATCGCCTGCCCGCAATTGCCGACCACGCTGCCGACGCTCGACGAATTGATCGGCGTGGACGGACTGACCCGCGACAATGTTGCCGATCACGTATTGCAACTGAGCGGCACCGCACCCCCGTCAGGGCACGTCTATACGCTGCATGCCGAGCTCGAAGGCATGAAGCTCGCGCCGGTGTTCGAGCGCCTGCTCGCCGGCTGGCATGCTGCCGGCTACGAACTGGTTTCGCTGCGCGATTACTTCAGCGCGCTCGAGACCCCGACCCTGCCGCGCCACGTCGTCACTGCGGCCGAAATTCCCGGCCGCTCCGGCACGCTGGCGTTGCAGGGCAAGGAGTTCCTGGCGGAGGTGGCGGCATGAGGCGCCCCATGGGCGACAGCATCGGATACCCGCGCCTTGCCAGCCCGAAGCATTTGCCCGACAATTCCATCTGAATTACCGACCCTGAGCGTCCATGCCCAAGCAATCATTTCCCGACTTCGAACTTCCAGCCACCAGCGGCATCACTTTCAAGCTTTCCGAACAGCGCGGCCATCCGGTCGTCATCTACTTCTACCCCAAGGACAATACCCCGGGCTGCACCACCGAAGGCCAGCAGTTCCGCGACCTTCACCCGCAATTCCAGAAACTCGCCTGCCCGGTGTTCGGCGTCTCACGCGACAGTCTGAAGTCGCACGAGAATTTCAAATCCAAAATGAGTTTTCCGTTCGAGCTGCTCTCAGATGCCGACGAAGTGGCCTGCAGGCTGTTCAGTGTGATCAAAATGAAAAACATGTATGGCCGCAAAGTGCGCGGCATCGAGCGCAGCACTTTCGTGTTCGACGCCGGCGGCGAGATCAAGCGCGAATGGCGCGGCGTCAAGGTTCCCGGCCACGCCCAGGAAGTGCTCGACTGCGTGAAGAGTTTGGAGTGACATGACCCCCCGCAAACCCGCTTCCGTAATCACGCGCCTGCCCGCCAACCTCAAGCTGTTCGTGCTCGATACCAACGTGCTGATGCACGACCCCACCAGCCTGTTCCGCTTCGAGGAACACGACATCTACCTCCCGATGGCCACGCTCGAGGAGCTCGACAACAACAAGAAAGGCATGTCGGAAGTCGCGCGCAACGCGCGCCAGGCGA
>Ga0082335_1000967_pt1 | contig 66605 bp, 82 predicted proteins | sample Subgrocontami58m_FD_72375 | JGI IMG/M metagenome (GOLD analysis project Ga0082335, IMG submission 72375) | Subsurface groundwater microbial communities from S. Glens Falls, New York, USA - GMW37 contaminated, 5.8 m (SPADES assembly) (version 2) ... | reverse complement strand
AATTCACAAATCCCCTCTTGGCAGAGTGTTCCGGTGTCACACTTAAGATTTTCATCATTTGCTTCTTTACCTTTACAAGACCACTCCTGAACAGAGTCTTCACTGGCACATCCTTCTTCGTGATTATATTCTCCCCCAAACTGATCAAGACCATAAACTGTTCCATGAATGTTTTTATCAACAACAATTTTCCCGTTTTTGATTTCTGTGTCGATGCAGGACATCTTTGTTAGATCGGGGATTTTGCAAGTCCCACTATTACTATCACATATTTTTCCTTCGTCTTTACAGGAATGTTGAACAATAATCGGCTCTTTGCCGTTGCAATAGGATTCAATTAAGGTGTCATCGTTGAGGCACAGGTCTCCTTGTCCGTCTTGTTTGCCATAACCAGTTACAAATTGAATGTTGCCCGCAATGGTGGTGTCTAAACCAATATCTCCATTTTCTTTACAACTCATTAATGTTGGGTCAAAAAATACACATTTACCATAGACACAGGATGCGCCTTTGCCATTTCCATCAAGTAAAGTATCACAATTAGTATATTTTGAATCAAGATATTTTCCATTGCAATAATATTCAATGAGATCATCATCGTTGTTACAACTATCAATTTGAATATTCTTTTCTCCAAGCAATTTTGTTTCTGTGACTGTATCTACGATGGAATGATCAGTTTTATCGTTAGTTGGTCCTTCGCACTTTTCGAAGTCAATATTCGTGGGAACACATTTACCGTCGTTACAGACATGGCCTTTTCCATCAGCTGTTTTTAAGCGGTAGCAGTTGATTGACTCTTTATTGGCTAATGGATAGATGTCATAGTTTTCACAAAAATAATCTTTCAATACTTCCGTGCTTTCACATTCGTCAGGGATATTCTTTTTTTGGTTGTCAATATTAGTGTAGTCAATATTTCCTTTAACGAAGGGATCGATATCTTGTTCTGCTTTATACGCGTCTCCCAAATTCTTATATTTATCGGGGTCAGGGTTAGAACTACCTTCATAATCTGTGCATTGTAAACAAGGAACTTCTTTGCCGTAAGCATCTTCACAAATTACAGTTAGGGGAACACATTGTCCGGCGGAGCATTTTTTTACTTGATCAAGACAATTATACGGTCCTTGGGTATAAGGGTTGGAGAATTTTTTGTTTGATTTAAGAATAATTGGAAGTTTACAATATTGTTCCTGAAGTACTACACCATTTAGGTCTCCTGGATGGCACAAATCCTCTTTCTGATCTGTATCTCCACTGTATTTGTATGTCAACTTCCCAGCATTGTTGTAATCTTGTCCAACATCTGTTTCAAAACAAAATGTATCGCAGGTTGTATCGGTATCGTAATAATAAGCTGAACCTGTAAAAACGGTTTCTTTTGCTCCATTATTAGTTTCATCTTTCTCATCAATTTTTGTTGTCGTGTCTAAAGTTACGGTTACATCGGCATTAGTGTTAAGGGCATAGCCAAAACTGCCGACATTAAACAAGCCCGGAACTTTGATGTCAATACATGATCCTACGGTTAATTTTTCAACATTACTTTGTTTGACTTCGTATTCTCGTACGATTTTATTGGAGGTTACGGTTAGCGTGAATGTGTTTTTCAAATCACCATCGCCTTCGTTACAAATCGTAAATGTGAAACTATTAAGACATTGTTCGCTCAATGCTGTCTTGGCGATATTTTTGACGATGAGATCAGGCACTTTTATTGGCTGGCAGGGAGTGCAGACCCCATTAGCACAGCCGCAAGGACAGACGGAGAAACTAGTTTTTACAGATGGAACACCACCTTGTCCGAAACCACATGTTTGCTCAATAACAGCGGTGTCTTTACAGTAATCATCGGTAGGGATACATTGATACATTTTCCCCTCAATAGTTTTGACGGCATATCCTTCTGGAGTTTTAGTGGGAATGGGATCTTTAGCAGTTAATGTTTTTTGGTATGCTTTTTTGATGTACACTTTTCCTTTAGTAGTTGGATCATTTCCATCTGTATCATAACAACCGCTTTTAAAACAGCCATCAATGGCAATACTCTGTAATAGTTGTTCAACTTGCGATCTTTTTGCTTTTATTTCAAGTTCTTTTTTGGTGAGGGTTAATTTAGTATCTACTTTCGTAGTATCTCGAGAGAACTGTTTCATGGCATTGCCGACAAAAGTTGTGAATGATTCGCCTTCTGGCAGATTATCTTTTAATGAAACATAGGAAATGTAAAACCCAGCGAGAACAAGGACTAATAATCCAGCAAATACTAAAACTCCTTTCACCTCTCGATTCATATCATTTAGAAAGAAATAGTTGTATATAAACGTGTTGCTAAAGAGTAGATTTGATTATCTCGCCCATAAGATAACCGGTAAGGTCAGACTATTTTTGGAGATGATTTCTTGGTCCTCTAAGATGACGTTACTCCTTTTAAGAAGTGAATCTTACGCAAGATTTATATATAAAAGCAAGAATAATGTTCGAATATATCTTGCTTTTAGTATAAATGCTAATTGAGCAAGGCGGAAAATGGTAACATTGAAACTGGATGAATTATTAAAGTATGGACCAGAAGCTGGTTTTAAAGATAAATCTAGATCGAAAAGAATCCTGCAAACTCCGATCGCTCCTGAAAGATTTTACTCTGATTTAACAGATCCAAGAAGTCATGATCCGGGTAATTTTTGTTATATTGTCCATGCTGTAAATCCCTATAGTGCACAACTTGGAAATTATATGGGAGGGGAGGAGTTTGATCCAATGCAGGACATTGATCTTTTGCGTACTCCTCACTTTATTTCAAGAAAGAAGAAGATATCAGTAAGTATAGTTAGTGATGAACACATGAAGACTTTTGGAAACGTTTTTTTCATACTTGATGTTCCATGGAGTAATATTCTTGATATGGCTCCTGAGGATGAACAAATTGCTACAAGAACTCTGGAAGAATATTTAGCAAGTCAACAATTACCCTATATGAGCCCTAGAGAACTTGTAAGAGCAACACGAGATCGTGCTACTAAATCTGCTTGGAATGAAATATTAATTACTGGTAAAATGGGCGAAAATGTAGTGAGAAATATTGGGGGGGGAATTATTTACGATCGAGTAGCCGATAGGACAGTCTATGCTCCAGTAGGTACAGATGAGATTAAACAGATATGTTTTTTATTAGGACTTCCACTTATTGAATTCTATAAAGATTTACCACCACTCAAAGAAGGACCTGTAGAATTCTTAAGAAATGTTGGTGGTAAAGATGAAGTTGCTGGGATATGGGTTAACCACGGTAACAGGAGATATTCTTTTCACGGGAGTTGGGATACAATAAAATTTGGAGAGGCATTAAAATCTGATTTTGGAATTGCGTCTCGTGGTCATAATCCTGTATCTAGGGATGAATATCTTCAAGTGAGATCAAAGATTGTTAATGGAATAAAAACCGAAGCAGATAGAGAGTTTGTTGCTCAGATTGATTCTCATTATGGTGTTTCTTGAAGAATCGTGGAGAACTCTTTGACAGAAGAATCATTTCTGTAAATCTTTTTTAAAAAGGGAACCGTTTTTCTTTTGGGCATGAATTTCCTGGATAAACTATTAACGAAAAATCCGCAGTCACAACCTTATGAGTTATCAGGTTATGATCTATATGTCTTACCTGATGGTCAACCGGCGCAGTTTGAACGGCTAAAGACATTACAACAACCAGGACAACGACAAAATAAACAGTTAGTGATGGATTGTGTTGGTGGCAAGCGGGCAGGTTTAGAGGTGTATGCGTCTGAAGCAGGATTACCTTTTATTCTTCCTACGCCCGATCCTGTTACGGGAAATCCATCTTCATTGAAGACAATTGACATTAAACCATTTGCTGATTTGGAAGCTGTTTTGTACGACTATATTGAAGGCTGGAAAACACGTGGTGATCCTGCAGTGTTAAAGAATATTTTTGGGTTTGATCGTATTCCTATTTGTGATCGTCCTCATTTGTTGGGTGACGATTTTGAATTCAATCCGTCAAGCTGGACGTTGCAGCGGGTAAAGCAGGGTAAGGAGCATTGGTATCGAAGCATTGTAGAAAAGATAGCGTTTAGTGAAGAGTTTGATACCTATGCAACGTTTCACGTGATGCATGATGTAAGTGTGCTTCATGAAATTATGGGATTCACGTTACGCTATTGGCTTCATGATGGAAAACATCATCTGACGTTTGAAAATCAAAATAAAAGACCCGTGCATGGAGAATTTTCATTATATCACCGAGCTCGCGGCGGGGATTTGTTTTATAGTGGTAGTGCAGGTTATGTGGATATTCGTTCTGGTTGTCGGTTTACACCGTGGGCAAATTTTGATCAAGATGGAAATTTGCTTGACGCTGCTAAGAGCATTCATTTGAAAGCAAATGATGGTCATACCTATCGCTGTGACTTCAATAATACGTTGAAAGAATTGGTCGATATTATGGTTGGTTTTGATAGTTGGCAGATGACGAAGTTGGCGAAGCTGAATTATGTGAAGTGGAAGTAATGTTTTAATAAAAATAAAAAGTAAAAATCAATTTATCAATCTAATCGCAGGGACGTTTTCCATAATCTCGGTAGGCAATTGCTCTTGCTTCTTCCAGTGTCTGCTCTCGATGGTCACCTCTTACTCGACCTACATCAAAGTATCCAATCAATCGCGGGGTGTTGAAGTACACCACCCTTTCTTTGCCTTCTAGTCTATCTCCTGCGATGGTGCAGTATCTTCCCTCAAACACAGTTTTAAAGAGGGCTTGCAATACTCTTCCTGGGTCGGCTTCAGTCCCTACGATTATTCTCACTTCTCTTTCTAATATCTCTGCTAAGGTTGGTTCTAAGTTATCATATGCTGTCATTTTTTTTGTTTCCGCATTTAGAGCCTGCACGGCTTTTCTTCTTGAAAAAGCTTATCTCCTCTTTAATATTATGACAAAAATTAGTAACTTTTATATAATCTGAACAATTTTTGTATAAAATGACCAATATTAATAAAGTGGTATGGGACTATATTGATCGAAGAGGGGAAGTTAAGAAGTTATTTTTAGAGGGGTTGCTTAATATTAGTGCACTTGCGAGAAAAATAGCAACAGAAAATAATCTGGAGAATAATGTCGATGCAGTCATCAGCGCAATTAGAAGGTATGAGATTAAGAAAGAGAAGAAAGAGAAGCATGAGAAAGTATATGATCTACTTAAAAAAGCAAAAATTTCAACAAAGACAAAACTAGCCTCCATATTGGTGAGAAGAACTGATGAGTCGGAGAGAAAAGTAAGCTTAATTTACTCTAAAATTAGCTTTAAACGAGAGAGTACTTTGAGACTCTTCGAAATTTCTAACTATATCAAGATCATCGCCGATCAAGAATTTTTAAATGAAATAATGGTTATTTTTGACAAAGAAATTGAGAGTGTGGAAAAGAACTTAGGAGAGCTGACGGTTAATTATGGTAATGATATCACTAAGACTCCCGGTGTTTTTGTAACTTTGGCTAACGAGATGGCGATGAATGAGATTAGCATTATTGATTCGATGATTTGTCATTGGGAGCATATTATCATTGTTAAAGAAGCAAATTTGGAAAAAGCATTTGGAATAGTTATGAACTTAACAAAGACAATTTAATTTTTTTAGAGATTAATTTCATTTTTTTTTCAGAGATTTGATCATATACTATTGGTTTGTGCTTATTCTCTTCCGCCTCTGTCAGACAAACCTGAAATATTTCGGCGTCGAGATTTTCTCTCACTTTCTTTGCGGAATACTTTCGTAGTTGCAGTCTCTTCTTTAGTTTCTGAAGATCGGAGCAGGTCAAAACCACGCAGAGATCAATGATTTTTGGCGATAGATGATGAGCAATGTGAGAGTCGATGACGAGTGGGGAAGAATCTTCGTCTCTGGTTTTAATGACTAGTTTTTCGACTTTTTTAATATCAAGATCATAACATTGTTTTTTTCGATTGTAGCTAGTTGAGAGTTGTTTGTAATAATGGTGGAGATCGAGTCTGCGCCAGAGAAGGTGTCGTTGAAGGTATTGGGCGAGAGTCGATTTTCCTACGCCGGGAGTACCTGTGATGACAATGATCTTTGCTTTATGTTTTTGCATCTTTACTTATTTTAGAGATCTCTACTTTAAATGTTTTTTAGTCGTTTTTCTCGTTGGCGGTGGAAAACATGATGTCGATGCATAAATCTGCCAACCAGATGTTTGTGGAGTAATGATTCTAAGATCAGGATCACGACGAATAGGATGACCGCGTAACCCACTAAGATACTGAGTTGAACAATATTCTGGGATAGTGGCACGCCAAAGAGGAAGACTTCTCTAACAAGTTTTTCGGTTAGGACAAATGGATTAAAACCGGCAATCGTTCTAATGAGCGGTGGTACAGCTTCTAAAGGAAGGATGACTCCCGAGAAGAGTAATAATACGCTTCCTAATGAGATAGATGCGAGTACACCGGTTTCTTCTGACATGAACATATAACCAATGACCATTCCAATAAACGTGAATACGGATGCACCGATGAAGAGAACTAAGGCAACTAATCCTAGGGAGCCGAGGGCGTCTTTCATGAAGAAGAGAGAGATTCCCAAGATGACGAGGATTTGGATGATAATCATGACTAAATTAGTAAAATATATCGACATGATGAATGTAAATTTACTGACGGGAACAAAGAAATTTCTGACAAATGCTGGGCTATGTTTTTCAATCATGACGAGTGTTGTTCCTAAGAGGAGTGTACTGAACATAATGACCAAGACTAATAATGCCGGAAAGAGATAATTAAGATACGTCTTCTCACCACTTACTTTTTCAATTTTTGTAACGAATGGTGAAGTGATGGTATTAGCGTCTGTGACTTTTAAAGCGTCAAGCTGGCTTTGCATCTCAGTAAGGGAGTTCTTTAGAGTCTCGAGAGCGGTAGTTAATTCACTTAATGTGGCGGCAGAAGAGCTTAATGTTTGAGTAGATGTACTCACTGCGCTCGATGCAGCAACTAATTTTGCTTTTGCAGTGTCGAGATCTTTTTGCAAATTTAAAATTGCTTGGCCTGTTCCGCCTTCTCCAAATGAAGAAATGGTTTTGTCAAGGCTGCCGGAAGCAGAATGGAGTGCGGCTAAAATTTCTTTTGATTTGTTTTCATCTAGGTTGGCATCCTTTACGGCGGTAATAGCTAATCCTAATTTTTCTTTGCTTGCAGTTAATATGGTCGTTAAATTGTTAAGATCACCGAGATCGTAAGTAGTGGTTGATGCTTGGAGATCTAATGAAGAAAGACTGTTCTTTACTGTTCCAGTAGTTTCGCTGACGGATGAGGTTTTGGTTTTAATTGTTCCTACTTCCTCCTGTTTTAGACTTAGGCCTTCTTTAGTTTTACTTACTCGGGAGAGAATGTCTTGAGTTAAAGATTGAGAAATTTCTTGTGATTTTAAGTTAAATTTGCCTTTAACGGTTTCTTGAACCATCCAGACTAAATTGATTCTACTGGGATCAACATAGAATGTTATTTCTTTTTGGGTATTGTCTTCAACGTGAAGATTTTCGGGAAGAGAAATACACGTGTGTACTGCTCCTTCTTTAATGTCGTCGACGCAACTGTTGATGTTATCGTGGTATTCTTTTACTATAAATTGTTCTTCTTTCAGGAGATTGGCGAAGGCGTTGACGTCTTCGGTAAATTGGGGAGCATAGACGCCTACGATGATGCCAAAACTGTTAGACGTGTTGTATGATAAACCTAAGAGAAGGATCAATAGGAGAGGGGCAAAGATAATAATTAGGGCTGACCAGCGGGCGCGAATCAGAAGCTTGATATTTTTTTTTGTTAGGAGCCAGATTGCAGCCATACTATAAACACCTCTTTTTTGAACTAATTGTTATTTTGATAACTGATTGTTGATTAATTTTGAATGATCTACTTTGTTGCTTCTGTAGTGATTTTCTCGAAGATCTCATTTAGTGACGGTCGGCGCATGTCTAAGTTGTGGAGATACAAGTTATCTTCTTTGACAATTTGGAGAAGACTACGCATTGTTTCTTGGATATTAGTTGGGTAGATTACTAATGTGCGCCCTTTATCAACGATTTTTTGAATGGGGAGAGTTTGAAGTTTGTTGATGAGCTGTTGTTTTTGTTCAACGGATCCAACGCGGATTGTAAAATGGTCTTTGAGATAAGGTTTACGTAAATCATCAAGAAGTCCGTGGCTATGCACTTTTCCTTGATGGATGATGGCAACTTTGTTACAAATTGTTTCTACCCCCTCCAAATGATGTGAAGCAATGATGATAGTCACTCCCTGTTTATTTACTTCTTGGAGGAGATGGATGATCTCTTTCTGGAGGACGGGGTCTAAGTCTGAAGTAGGCTCGTCAAGAATTAATAATCTTGGTTTATGGATTAAGCTGCAGGAAAGATCTAATCTTTTTTGCATCCCTCCTGATAGATGTTCAGCAAGGTAATCTTGGAAATCTGTAAGATGAGTAAAGTTAAGAAGATTGCGGATATTTGCTTGAAGTGTTTGTTTATCCATTTTGTATAACCTACCGAAGTGCCAGAGATTTTCTTTTACGGTTAGTTTTGGATAAAGAGAATTATGCTGTGGGGTGTAGCCAATTTTATTTTTTATTTGGGAGAAATTTCGATGGAGATTTTTTTCTTTACTATTCCCTTCGGAATAATAGACTACTTCACCATCCGTTGGTTCAATGAAACCAGCGATGAGGTTAAGAAGAGTTGTCTTACCGCTTCCTGATTGGCCGATGACACCAAAGATGTCGCCTTCTTCGATAGTTAGATTAACGTTAGATAGAACAGCACGTTTTCGGTACTCTTTCGTCACCTCTCTTAAGCGGATTAAGTCCACAATCAAATTAACATTCAAAGATTTATAAATGTTTTGAAAAGATAGTGGGTTACTTTTTGATAATAACCATAACTTTATCACAATCTTTATATATCGACTGGGTTGCACTCCTCATAATTATGGTTTCCACGTTGAAAGAAAAGATTCGTCGTATCTATGAGGAGAAATATAAATTTCTGTTATTACTTCCAATTATCATGCTTTTTTTGGCGCTGGTCCAAGTAGCAGTGCAAGTATCTACCACGGGTGATTTTGTAAATCGTGGTATTTCTCTGAGGGGGGGATCAGCAATCACACTTACTTCTAGTCCGCAATTTTCTGTGGGTGGGGTTGATATCTCTTCGTTAGAATCTCAATTGCGTTCTCAATTTCCTAGTGCTGATATCAATGCCAAGACGCTTAGCTCTTTTGGTGAAACAACGGGTATTATTGTAGAATCAGAATTTCAGGAGAAAGCAGATATTGACAAGCTTGTTTCTGCGGTTTTGTCGATAGTGCCGGTTGGTAAAGATCAGTATAGTGTCGAGATTATTGGTTTAGCTCTCGGTGAAAGTTTTTTCAAAGAAACTATGGTGGCGTTGTTGATCGCGTTTATTTTGATGGCAGCGGTTGTTTTTGTGTACTTCCGGATGGTTGTTCCTTCTTTGTCGGTTATCCTTGTTGCTTTTTCTGACATTGTGACTACTCTGGCTATTTTTAATCTTACGGGGAGCAAGTTAGGCACTGGCGGTGTAGCGGCATTTTTGATGCTCGTGGGTTATTCAGTAGACACGGAGATGTTGTTAAATTCTAAAGCATTAAAACAGCCTTATAACACATTCATGAAACAGATTTATAGTGCAATTGGAACAGGAATGACAATGACTTTGACGGTTCTGGCAGCAGTTTTTGTTGCTTTAATTTTTGGGAATAATGAAGTTGTTCAACAAATTATGCTCATTTTATTCATTGGCTTGTTGGTTGATATGATTAACAGCTGGATTCTAAATGTTGGTGTACTGCGTTGGCATATGGAAAAGAGGGGGAAGAAACACCATGAGTAAGCTGCGAAAGATTTTCACAACATGGAGAGTGTTGCTGTTGTTAGTTTTCCTTGTTTTTAGTTTTGTTTCTTTGAATGGTGGTTTTGTTCCTCATTTTGCCGATGAAGGGGCAACGATTAGAAGTGTCGCGCAAGATTCTTCTGCGGCGCTTGCGGGTGTTTCTCCTCCATCTTCAAAGCAGACACCATTACAAAAAGAAAGAATTATTTCGGTTAACGGGAAGTCCGTTAGTTCTGCTGTGGAATATTATGCTCTTGAAAAAGAACTGGCTGGTAATAGTACGGTTCGACTTAAGACCGATAAGAACACTTATACTTTACTTGCGCAAGCGGTTTCAGGCGATAGCGTTGATTTAGGTATGAAAGTATATGATTCTCCAACAAGTAATCTTCGTAAAGGATTAGATCTGGAAGGGGGAACTCGGGTGTTGTTAAAACCAACGGAAGCAGTTTCTAAAGATACAATTGAATTAACGGCGGCAAGTTTGCGGGAAAGACTTAATGTCTATGGTCTTAGTGATGTTGTTGTTCGACCGGCAGCAGATCTTAGTGGGAATTCGTTTATTTTAGTTGAAATTGCCGGAGTGACGGAAAGTGAAGTTAAAGAATTATTATCTAAGCAAGGTAAGTTTGAAGCAAAGATTGGCAACAAGACGGTATTCTATGGTGGGGAGAAAGATATCACCTATGTCTGTCGTAGTGCAGATTGTTCAGGAATTGATCCTTATCAGGGTTGTAGTAAAGTAGCAGAAGGTTATCTCTGTCGTTTCTTTTTTAGTATCAATCTTAGTCCTGAAGCGGCAGAAAGGCAGGCTTCAATTACTAAAGATTTGGCGTTAACAACGTCTGGTTCGGAAGCATATCTCAGCGAAGACTTAGGTCTTTATCTTGATGATGTTCAAGTTGACAGTCTCAAAATCGGCGCAGAATTGCGTGGGAAAGCGACGACAAATGTACAGATCTCGGGTTCTGGCGCGGGAAGAATGGAACAAGAAGCTGTTTCAAATGCATTGGAAAATATGAAGCGGCTGCAGACGGTAATTATTACAGGTAGTCTTCCGGTCAAGCTTGAAGTTGTGAAATTAGATACGATTTCTCCTACGTTAGGGAAAGAATTTTTGTATAATATTCTCTTTGTTGGAGTGATTGCTCTTCTAGCGGTTTCAGCTGTCGTTATTTTCCGTTATCGAAGAGTTAAAATTATTATTCCAATGGTACTTACGCTTCTTTCTGAGATTGTTTTGATCCTTGGCTTCTCGGCTCTCTCTGGTACTAATTTAGATTTAGCAGCGATTGCTGGAATTATTATTGTGATTGGAAGTGGTGTCAATCATTTGATTATTATTACGGATGGAACATTAGGGGGAGAAGTGGTCAATTTGGATTGGAAGACAAAAATTAAGAACGCGATGGCAATTGTCTTCGGTGCTTACTTAGTTAATTTTGCTGGATTGATTCCGTTATGGTTTGCGGGTGCGGGAATCTTGAAAGGTTTTGCTTTGACGACGATAGTTGGGGCATCGTTTGGAGTATTGGTGGCTCGACCGGCGTTTGCGGCGGTTATTGAGATTCTGGTCAAAGATGAGGAGTAGGGTTTATGGTTGATACTCCATCTTTAGTTGTTTCTGCTGCGGATTTGGAGAAATGTATTTTAGGATTAGAATCAAATCTTGGTGAACCAGTAGAATTAAGTGTTTCTCTTTGTGTGAAGACTCCGACAGGTGAGGATAAATCTCTTATTGGAACGTACGGTAACCTACGAGAAAGACCGCTTGAAGTGAAACGAGTGGAAGGTTTGGGACGTGATTATAAAAATGATATTCGTCTTCTCGAAGGGAAATATACTAATCTTAGAGCTTTAGAAGAGAAAGTTAATGGGCTAGATTTAATCTACGGGGTTCTGCATTACACTTCCGATGCTATTCATCAACAGCGTTCGGCAGATGGACGAGTGATGAGGGAATTTCGATTACAAAATGAAAGGGTCCCGTTGGCGTTTAATCTGCATTATCATGATGATCCGAGCAGAGATTTACATGGTAATGTCCAGAAAGGTTTAATCTCACGAGATAAAGTATTTGATTTGTTACGAAGAGAAAAATTTTCTTTTTTAGAGTACAATTATCGTGTTGGTGTTGATGGGATTTATGTTGTTAGTAGGACAAGTGAGAAAATTGGTGGTCAGACAATTAGTGCACAAAATAAGATAAAAGTGGCTGATGTGAAGATTAGTTTGCTTCCTCAAAAATAAATTTTACAGCTACTGTTTTTTCCTATTCTGCCCTTTACTTTTTTCTCAATAAACCAAACAAATAGGGCAAGATCAAAACTCCGGAAAAGATTGCGGCGATTAACCAGGGGCTTTGCACTGTTGTTTGAGTATGTGTTTCTGTGATAAACTGATTGGCGACGAGAACCATGATGATCATATTGACGGCAGCAATGAGTGGCACTAGGATTCCTGCCCAAATATGGTGCTTTCGCTGCAAGTGACCAATATCTGTGATTAGTAGATTGTAGAGAAAGCCAATCGATCCGGCGAGAAGAATGATGATGCTATAAAGAATCCAAGCATGGAAGATAATAAAAAATGGGATTAATACGACTGATACGACAAGGTTGGCGAAAATAATGACAATGAGTGCGCTCCAAAAGACGATCCTAGAAAAGTGGGCGTCGTGTGATTGGGGAATATTAACTATTCTCTCTGCTTTTGCTATCTCGCGTTCATTCCAACCTTTGCGTCGCAGAGCTGTAGTTTGGACGACTTTCATGGTTCGGGGTGCTCCTGAGAAATATGCCGTGCTAAGGCTGTAAATTGGCGTGCTGATCGCGAGCGAGGGTAGAGAAAGTTGAGGGGCATCTGTTTATGGAGTGATTTACGTATTTTACGATCGTGGCGGACTTCAGCGATGACGGGGAAACCAAGTATCTCTTCCACTTCACTTTTTTTAAGTTCATGGCGGCCACCATGAGACATGTTGAGGACTGCACCAGTAATTGTGTTATTGTAGGATTTTGCTAGTTGAATGGTCTTTAATCCATCCATGACGGAGCTGAGGGTGGGGCTGACAATAATCAGCGCTTCGTCACTATTTTTGAGAATTTGACTTACTTCATAACCCAAACCACTTGGCGCGTCAACAAGAATAATGTCAGCTACTTTATTGAGATGTTCGAATACTTTGTCTAATTTTTGGGGATTAGTTTTTTGAAATTCAGCGTAGGAAGGTGAAGCGGGAATCATCGAAAGACCGCATTCGTGAAGATAGAGAACTTCTTTGAGGCTCTTTTCTTTGCGCATGAATTTATTTAATGTGCCTTCTGGAGAAATAAGGCCAAGATGGAGGGCGAGATTAGGGGTGACGAGATTTCCATCAACGAGAACAACTTTTTTTCCAAGATTAGTTAGCGCTTGACCAAGATTGATTGTGGTGGTTGTCTTTCCCACACCACCTTTTCCGGAAACAACTGCAATAAACTTTGTCATCAAACACCCCTTTGAGCTGCGTACAGAATACGAAGTTCTGCTAATTTCAGCCTGAATTCTGCACGTAATAGGATGATTAAAGAGGAAGGGGTATTTAATGTTTTTGGCACAGAAAGATTATTAATGAGCGAAAATATTATTTTGAAGCATGGTTATAACTATTAGGAAGTATGATGAGAAAGATAGAGAAAAGCTAGTTTTCTTTATGAATCAATTACAGGACTATTTAATTGCAATTGATCCTCTTCATCGTATGCGGCGTGGGAAGAACTATGGTGAAATCTATACTACTGGTTTGCTTGAGAAAACTACCAAAGAACAGGGAGTGATTCTGTTCGCAGAAGAAAATAATCAACCAATTGGTGTCATTGTCGGAGTAATTGAAATCCAAGAGAAAGGTAATTTATTGGAGTGTATCCCTACAAAGACGGGAAGAATTCAAGATCTATATGTTGATGAGAAGTATCGTTCTAAGGGCGTTGGAAAACTTTTAATGACGAAATTAGAAGATTATTTTCAAAAAAAGAAATGTACGATCATCAAAGTTGAAGTTTTTGCACCTAATAAAGCCTCTTCATTTTATTCTCAATTAGGATTTGAAAACCGCGTTGTCGATATGATTAAAGTATTAGAGAATTAATTCTTCCTTTACGCAAATTCATCTACTTCTTTGCCAACCATTGTTTCCCAGGCATAGGTAAAGAAGTGATTGATAAAGCGTTGACAATTAACTAAATTATCGATGTTTACTTCTGCAGTGCAGTGATCCATTTCAACGACGAGACCGACGTGACGGCGATATTCTTGTTTGCGTAGATGGGGAGCTTTAAGAAGCGAACGGAGGAAAGCATAAAATTCGAGATAACGCGCAATTTCTTTGTCCTCGGGATACAATTCTCTGACTTTAGTGGCGCGTAATCCTGGACTTTTTGGAAGTGCGTCTAATCGTCCCTCTTCGCGCGCTTTTTCGAGAAAAGCTTCAATGATCATATCAAATGTTCCGACAAGACGATTTAAAGCATTAACGATAACATCGACAGTTCGGGTGTATTTTAGGCTAACGTAGATAATATGTTCGAGGCGTTTTAATTCCTCTTTGGCTTCGAGTAGGTATTCATTCATGGTTAGGGTGTGGGGTAGTGTTACTCCTATTCGTTAGTATAAAGTGCTAAGGAAGGGTCTCTGGTATTTATTCCTTTCTGTTAATGATCTTCCCAGCGATGTCGAGAAGTGATTTACTAGCGTCTAAATGACTGCGAATATCGGGGACGGTTACTTGGCGAATGTGGAAGTCGTTATCACAAATAATTAGTCGGTCGTCTTTACGAAATTCAATTTGACTTTGTTTGTGAAGTTGAAGTAAATTTTGCACGGTTTCGATGGACTGGATGAGCGTAGGGTCGATTTTATTGCGTTTTACAGACTTGAAGCGGAAAACATTAAACTTACTTTGAAAGTTATCAAGATAATGAGGAACAAGCTGAAGTTGTCGTTCGTAGGAGAGAATGGCATCCAACGAATTTTCGACGGAGGTGAGGATGTTTGAAAGAATACCAATGAGTAGTTTGGGGTCTTTTACAAGAGGATAGGTTACGGTGAGAAGGTGAAATGCAGCATCATATTGAAATTGAGCTTTTTGTAACGCTTCGAGATATTTTGGCATGGGAGTTGGAATGGAGGAGAAGTATAAAAATCTATTCGTTTGATGTCAAATCCAAAATTGCTTCTGCTAAATCTCCATGATGTTTCTCAATGGCTTTTCTGGCTGTAGTTTCATTCACTCCCGCTTGATCCATGACGGCTTGAACGTCTTCTTCCGAAATATCTGGGGTGGTAGAAAGACTACGCTCTTCAATTTCTCCGGAGATTTGAAACGTCTGTTGTCCCATCATATTTACTTTAGCGACGGAAGGAGAAGTAATGATGATCTCTTTATTGGCAGTGCGAATGATGACTTCTGTTGCTGGAATGTCTACTTGTTGAATACCCATCTGTTTCATCATCTGCTGCATTTTCCGAGGATTAAGTCCGGGCATCATGGTTTAACTGCTAAGAAGCGAGCCTCCATAGGAATGGAGGAGAATAATCAAGATCATGACGATAAGCACGACAATGATTACGGCTTTTGGAGTGAGTTCTATTTTAGATTTTACTTCTTCGTTAAATCTCGTCAAGCCACCTTGTCCAGAAGGTAAACGTAATTGGTTGTCTGTCATTATTATTGATGATTTGGGGGGAGTTTTATATAGTTTTCGGGATTTTTCAATATCTTACTGCTTTTAGAACAAGATAGGGTGATGTTTGCTGCTTTTTTCTTGGCGGCGGTATTACTGCTTCTTTGAGTTGAAATCCTGTTGCTTCTAGAATTTTGGTGTAATCTTCTAATGTCCAATAATGGTCTCTGAATTCAAACGGTTTTTCTCCTTTAATTGTAGCAAGTATAATATCCCCACTGTTCCACTCGAAGTTAAGAGCGGGGTGAATGCTAATTTGCTCACTATCGTAAGGTACTGCAGAAGCGTTATTTGTAATAGCAATATATTCTCCTCCGGCGGGAAGAGTGTTAGCAATTGTTCTATGAATTTGTTGTAGTTTTTCTTTACTGTCTATCTCCATAAGAACGAACGCGGAGAAGGCCTTGTCGACTCCGAGGAGGGAAGTTTGTTCTTGAAGAAGGCGATATTCAATTCCTACGTGGGGAAGAGTTTGAGCGACAGCGATCATATTTTGGTTTTGATCGAGAGCAATAACTTGTTGTGCGCCCCAGCGATGGAGAAGTCGTGAAGATCTTCCTGTACCGCAGCCAAAATCCAAGACGGTTTGTGACTTTAGTTTACCGAGCATTTCTTTGGCAGTTTCGAACGCGGCATTTGTTTCATAAATATTTTCGCCAGTTGTTCCTTGATATGCTTGAGCACTGTGTGGGGTGTATTTTGTGACCATTGTTTAAAAAAAGGTGGTAGAGTGGCATAAGCCGCCTTTTGTTGGATCCAAAATGTTTCAGATGAAACATCGATAATCCAGGGAAGCATTCTACTAAGCGTTCAGATGAACTTGCACCAGTCAAGTCCGTAAAAAAGCTTGCGCTTTTTTGGGACCTTCCATACGATCGCTGTCGTATAACAGGATTCGCCGTTTCATCGTTCCCTACAAAGACGTCATTGGGTTAACTTGTGTGCTTCGCAGCACACTTCGCCATAATCATTCCATTTTGCAGGACGTGTCGTTTCTGAGCCAGAGCCACGGGATTTCTCCGTCTCCCTAGAGGGAGTGACCGTTTAAGGTGGGCGGACTTTCCTCAATCACAGATGTGACCGTAGGCTTCCTGCCACTGCTACCAATAACCTGTTTTGGAGGCTTTTTTTTAAATGTTTGGGCTGTTTTTGTCAATAAGTTTTAAATGTACTTTTTACGAAGAACAGTCTATGAGTGCTGATCTTTCTAAAACGAGAAGAGAATTTTTTGGAGATGGACTTACTGTTCTTGGTACTCTGGCTCTCGCTTCCTGCTCGAGTTCATGGTACGGTTCACGTCTGGTAAGAGGGGTTGGTGGTGATGTGAACGATATCCTTGGAAGAATAGTGTCCCCATTTTTGTTGTATGATGGTAATCCTTCATCTGCGACGTTTGGTGATTATATTGGTCCACAACAATATGCTGATAGGGTTGTACTTTTGATGTTCGGAGCAAGTTGGTCGGCTCCTAGTTTGGAACAGCTTTGTGAACTGAAAAAAGTGGAGGAAGAAAATGATTCTTCAATTAAGATTATGGCGGTTAACGGCAGTTTTAATGGTGATTGGAGAATGACTGATGTTTCTCGTTATTCTTTTCCAGTGTTGGATAGGAGAGGAAAAACAACAAGTTCTGTATATGTTCGAGATGAATGGGGATATACGTGGTATGCAAAAGGGGAGATTGCTGATGATTTAGGTCCAGCGTTTGCGCAATCTGTTTTTGGAGTGAAGACATTTCCGACGACATTCGTAATTGATGAGCATCAGAGAGTGCGAGAGGTTTATGAGTCACTACTTTCGGCAGAATCATTGAATTCGATTGTTGCAAAGTATAATTTATAATCTCAAACAAGATCTACTTTTAACAGCATTTTTTCCATACCTTTTTTATGTCCTGCTCCGACAATGGCGAGAATTTTTTTGTCTTTATGCTGGTGCATTAACTGAACTAATTTCCGAACCATATATTTATTACGATCTTCGATTAATGTTTTGTAGAGAGAGGGATAGCGATCTTTGACGTTTTCGATCATTTCGATGATGACTTCTTCTGGTGGAACACTACGTAAATCAAATTTGGAAATTTTCCATTTGGCCATTTGTTTTTGTGGTTGAACAATGCCGAGAACAATATCTTCAACAAAGTGCCAGCGTTCTTTCCAGGTAAAACTCTTTGAGAATCTTTGAAGGGTGATGTTAATGGGCTGGTCGATGAGCGCTACTTCCAGATTATTTTTACGGGCTAATTGCAAAGCCGTTTTCATTTCTGCTCCCGGTGTTGAGCCGGCAGATTTTCCTAATTTCTGTTGGACATATTGTCCTAGGCGGGCGAAGAGGTAGCCTTTGACACCGAAAGCGCGAACTTGCTGAAATGAAGATCCTTTTTTTTGTTTTTTTTCTTCAAGTAAAACGGCGGCACGTTGAATATCAAGTTCTAAAGCAATGATATCTGGTTGATATTCTTCTATTCTTTTTTTTATTTCATCGATGCTTTGCTGGGCGATGTGTGATGTACCAATTATTTGTAGATTCATATTCATTCGATAACGGAAAAGTATTTAAAGCTACGCTCATTTAAGTGGGGATACGAGGTGGTCTTATTATGTTGAAAATGAAGAGGGTGTCGGAAGCGTACGATTTAAAGGTTTTCACTGATAGTGGCGATTATTTTGGTGATATTGAGGATTGTATCGTAACTGGTAATAAAGTTGCCGGTTGGAAAATAAAAGCGACAAAGAATTCCTTTCTAAGTCGGGTTATTGGCAGTGCAAAAGGTGTAATTGTTCCTCATCAGCTGGTAAAAGCAGTTGGCGATGTGATTATTATCTCAAAGAATGCCGTGCCTAATAGTAGTCAGTCTGAAGAAGCAGAGGCATAAAAAAGTACATGAAATATCAAAAGTATGTGCAAGATTTAGTTCATTACCAGTTTTATCAGGGTGACCTCGAAGAAGAGGAATATGATCTTTTTGTAGCTGCTTAGATATTTTCTGTTCTTTTTGAGTTTTCTTTTTTGTATTTTTTTAATTGATATCTTTTTTTGTGGTTTGGTGTGATTAATGGATCAAGAAAGAGTAATAACAAAGACTGTTGGTTTTGTGAAAGAAACTCTAGCTGGCGCTGAAGGCGGCCACGATTGGTGGCACATCTATCGAGTGTGGAGGACAGCAAAATATATTGCTAGGACTGAATCAGTTGATTCTTTCGTTGTTGAGCTTGGTGCGCTGCTTCACGATATTGCCGATTCTAAATTTTATGGCGGTGATGAAAAGATTGGTCCTCGTAAAGCGAGAGATTTTTTGAGTTCTCAGGGTGTTGAAGAAGAAGTTATTGTTCATGTTGAGAATATTATTACCCATATCTCATTCAAAGGTGGGAAACAGAGTCAGATATTTAAGTCTCCTGAATTAGATGTTGTTCAAGATGCGGATCGATTGGACGCGATAGGAGCGATTGGTGTTGCTAGAACGTTTAATTATGGCGGCTATAAAAATCGAGAAATTTATAATCCGGGTATTAAACCAAATCTTAATATGACTAAAGAGGAATATAAGAATAGTAATGCTCCGACAATTAATCATTTTTATGAAAAACTTCTTTTGCTTAAAGATAAAATGAATACTTCTACGGGGATGAAGATGGCAGGTGACAGGCATCAATTTATGGAACTGTTTCTTGATCGATTTTATCAAGAATGGGAAGGAGAGAAGTGATCTTAACCAAAAATATCTCTCAATACAACTTTTAATAAATTATAGCGGCTGACGTATGGTCCCTCTTCTGCGTTACCAAAACGAATGAAATCTCCTGATAGAATTGCTTCTTTGATTCCAGCCATGCCTTTTGTTTCAATTCTATTTTGATCAATGTAGATTCCGGCGAGTTTAACTTGATCGAGATAATGATGACAATCGGAGCTGGCTGTCCCTTTAAAATGGGGGAAGTCTGTTTGACGTAGTGTTTCAGCGTTTTCGTTCATTTTTCGATAATCAAATGCGTATGGTAAAATATTAACACAGAACGAGTTGTGTGTTTCGACTTCATCAACGAGTGAATAAGCTTTGCGGATGAGACTTTCTTCTTCAGATGATTTGGGAAGACGCAACATTTTTCTTCCGGTAATGGCGTAAGGGTGGTTTAAGATGGCGATACCATCACGAAAATGAATATCTTTTACTGCTTTCTCTATGCTTTGATAATCTGGAAAATAGTCCCCGTTCCATCCCACGGCGAGAAGGTGGTGTCTTCCAGCGAGAATTTCTTGTGTTCGGGCGATATAGCCTTGACCACAGTGAGCGACTTTTCCTTTGTCAATTTCTTTGATTTCGGAGGATGGTAGAAGATCCAGTGCTTGTTCGTAGGTTAAGATGTCTTGTTTATCTTCTGTCCAATGTTTGAGTGCGAGGCCGGTTAATCCTGGTGAACCTAGTGTTTCCATAAGATCATCGATGGAGTAGTCGTTTGAGGGGTGAGAATGAAGGTCGCAGAATACTTTCCCAGGAAGAACTGGTGCTTGTTCCATTTTTTCGTTGTCGAGATAAAGATAGGAACTTGTGGTAAGGACAGCTGTAGTGATTCCTGCTCGTTTTAAGAATTTTCTGCGTGATACGTTCTTTTCTGACATTTTTATTGATGTTCTTTGATGGTGGTGCTTTTTATAATTTCTGTGCAATTTTCCGTAAAGTTTAAAATATAGCAAATGAAAATAGCTCTTGAAAACAATGATTAAAGAACAAGTATTACAGTGGCTTAGTACATTTTCATTTGGAGATTACTTCCAAAATGAATATCTTTTTGCTTTAGCAGTCATTCTCTTTTTTGCGCTGGCGGCAAAATTTCTGTTGTTTGTGTTTAATTTGTATTTGCAGAAATTTGCCACAAAAACAAAGACAAAAGTTGATGATCTTATTTTTGGACATACAAAAAAGCCATTATTCTACCTCGTTTTCATGTATGGGCTTAAAATTGCCGTTTTTCATCTTGGTTTTATGGGTGTGACGACGAAGATTATCCATTCGGTGATGGCAGTGTTGTTTTTACTGATTGTGATGCGAGTGATTGATGTTTTGATTGAGACCTGGGGTTTGACAATTGCCAAGAAAACGAAGACTAAAGTTGATGAAGTGTTGTTGCCATTGCTTCATAAGATCGGAAAAGCAATCTATTTTATTATTGCATTCTTATGGGTGTTAAAGATTTGGGGTATTGATATCACTCCTTATTTAGCTGGTGTTGGTATTAGTGGTTTAGTCTTAGGTTTTGCGCTGCAGGATACGTTGAAAAATGTCTTTGGTGGAATGAGTTTGTTGATGGATAAGACCTATCAGATTGGCGATAAAGTAAAGTTAGAAAGTGGAGAAGTGGGGATTATTCATGATATTGGTTTACGAAGTACAAAGTTAGTGACGTATGACAATGAGGCGTTGTATATTCCCAATGGTTATTTGGCTAATTCGCGGGTATTAAATTATACTCGTCCAACCCCGGCGGTGAAAGTGACGGTTCTGTTTGGAGTAGAATATGGAAGTACTGTGGAGAATGTGAGAAAAGTTGTTCTGGGAGTTATGGCGAAGATGGATGATGTGGAGAAAGATCCCGCACCTGTAGTACAGTTTTTGGAGATGGGTGATTTTGCGTTGAAGTTTAGAGCTCAATTCTGGGTTAGTCATTGGGATAAAGCGTTTGGGAAGAAGATAGAAGCTACGGAGAAGATTTATGATGCTCTGAATAAGGCGAAAATAGGCATTCCTTTCCCAACGCAGACGATTTATCTGAAGAAGTGAAAATTTGCATTTCAAGCTCTCTAGTAAAGAAATGATTAAAAATAGCAAACTCTTCTTAGTTCTATGATCGATCCTTTTGTGGTATTGGAAGTGATGGCGGCGGTTATTCTTACTATCTTTTTGGGAACTATTCTAAAGTTTGCGTTTCGCTTTTTATTCTATGCGCTGATTTTTGTGTTAGTGATGGTGTTTGTGTTTGGTATTTCGTACGAGCAGATGGTTAGTTGGGTGATGAATGCTTTGTTGTGGGCGTTTTGAGAAAGATAGCAACTACATTTTCTACAGAGCCTTTCCTACAACAAACCTTATAAATAACTCCTTCTCCTGTTTCTTTATGGAATCAACAATCTGGACAGAAAAGTATCGACCAAATACATTTGATGAAGTTAAAGGTCAGAACGAGATTGTAGAGAAGATCAGGGCTTTTGTCAAGTCGGGAAACATGCCTCATTTATTGTTTTCCGGTCCAGCAGGGGTTGGTAAGACCACATTATCATTAGTTATTGCTAAACAATTATTCGGTGATAATTGGCGTCAGAATACGTTAGAATTAAATGCTTCTGATGAACGAGGAATCGATGTCGTCCGAGTGAAAGTAAAAGATTTTGCGCGAACGAAAGCGATTGGTGATGTACCATTTAAATTGATTTATCTTGATGAGAGTGATGCGTTGACGAAAGAAGCACAGCAGGCGCTGCGTCGGACGATGGAGAATTATACAAAGACGTGTCGGTTTATTTTGTCGTGTAATTATAGTTCTAAAATTATTGATCCGATACAAAGTCGGTGTGCGGTATTTCGATTTAAACCGTTGAGTGAAGAAGAAATTTATACTGTTATCGACAAAATTGCCGTGCAGGAGAAATTAGCTGTTTCTTCTGAAGCAAAGAAAGCGTTGTTTGAGGTCTGTCATGGTGATTGCCGGCGTTTAGAGAATATTATGCAGAGCTGCGCGGTGATTAAATCTTCTGTTGATGCGGAACTGGTTTATTCAATGGCTTCTGTGGCCAAACCGAAAGAGGTTAATGATGTTTTGAGTATCGCGGTGAAAGGAAATTTCGTTGAATCACGCAAGAAATTGCTGGATTTAATGCTGCAATATGGTTTGTCGGGAATTGATGTGATTAAACAGATTCAACAAGAGATTTGGAATTTGACGTTAGACGATCGGAAGAAAGTGCAGTTGATTGATAAGTGCGGTGAAGTGGAGTTTAGAATGGTGGAAGGTAGTGATGAGTATTTGCAGTTGGAGAGTTTTCTGGCGTTTGTGACGATGACGGGATTGGGGAAGTAGTTAGAAAATTATAGAAGAAGAAAATAGAAAAATAAAAGAAAAAAGAAAGAGTCTACTTCGTACTTTCTTTAACCCTTAATTTCTGTTGGATTAAATCTTGATACTTATAATCAAGAGTAAGTTGAACTTGCTTCTGCTCCAATGTTTTTGCTGGAAGAGCTTGTTTAAGTTTACAGATGATATCTGCTTTGCCGTCGACAAGTCTGGCCTCGTTAAGTTTACCTGCTGTTTTACATTCCCAGGCAGGATCATCAAGAGAGAAACTAACTTTATTTGTTTGAGCAAATTCTTGGCCAACAGTTGTAACTTTTCCTGTGCCTTTATTTTCAATGGTAAACTTAAGCGCGACGATGCCTTTTCCAGCAGGTTCTTCAGAGACACTGGTAACGGTAATTGGTGCGGCAGAGACAAAAGAATTCTTCTGTTCTGAGACGGTACAAACACGATTGTCGGTTAAATCTTCTTTTAAACATACTTCTGGAACAACGATTTGTGTTTTGTAGTGATATTGGATATTGGCATACCAGGTTCGATCAAGAAGACCGACAACTTTGCCTTTGTATTTTGCATCGCTGTTAAATGAAATGGTTTCTTCGCCGCCCGTTGGAAGAAGATCTGATATTTTTTCGATGACTCCTGTATTTTTAAGAGTCCAAGAAGGAATCCCTTCAAATTCATCTTTGGATACGCCGGTTAATGTTACAGTTACATCATCTTTTTGTAATTCGTATTCTCCTCTGTTGTTGATGGTTACTTGTACTGGGAATGTTTCGGTATCAAAGATACTAGAAATACCATTTTCGTCAACGCCAAATGCTTCAAAATCGGCAACAACACCTTGCAATCCGCCGATAAAGACGCCTTTGGTTTGTTGCTGCTGCTGCTGACCGCCACAGGCAGTGAGTAGAAATAAGCTCAATACTAATATTGGTAGGGTGAATAATCGTTTGTTCATGCTATCGCCTCTTTGATGGGTTGTAGACAGTAGAAGGAGTTGGATGTTAATAAAGGTTACTGCGGCGAAATGTTAATATAGTTTTAGGTTAATACTTTTATCATGAATTTGAGGAAGTATTTTCCAAAAAAAGAGCGGTTTGTGATCGAAGGAAGGGAAGTTATTCTCATTAATAAGACCAAATTAGATTTTCCTTCAAAATTGCGAAATGTTATTCTTTTGTTTTGTAGAACTGAGAAAATTGCGTGGTCTCTTCCAAGAGTCTTTTTTTCGCTGGAGTCCTGGGATGGAGCTCTCGCAAAAATTGATGAATCTCAAATGGAAAAAGAGAAATTAATTATTAATATTAATGCGGAGAGGATATATGGTTCAGAATCGGAGCAACATTGGAGGAGGATTATTGCTCACGAATTGACTCATCTTTTTCATGATTATTTGAGTGGAACAATCCGAAGGTATTATCGAACAAGCAAACGATTGGATCGAGCTCTTTCAGAGGTGCAAAAAAGGATGGAGGTAGATTTGGCTCACGATGACTTGAGGGTGTTATATTTTAGATTATTTCGGAAGATTTTTACTGAAGGAATTGCGAAGTATTATGAAAATTTGAAGATGGGGATAACGGTTATTTCCGAAGATCATTTTCAAGACATTTATGAAACTGAAAAAGAAGATTTGAATTATGTTAAAGAGAAGCTTGCCCTAGCATTGAATGAGATACTTAAATTAAGTTCTAATCGAAAGAGCAGTGGTGGGTTGTCCAATTCGTTTGTGGAATTATTAAAAAGACATTGGTATTCTACAGGTTATCACATGGTTTACACCATTCTCTTTGTTGATCATAAAACTAATTTTGAACAAGTTCTTCATTTTCAACCATTTGAATTTATTAGAAAATATGAAGAATGTATGGTAATTAAAGGTTTGCAACCGGTGATCTCAGTAACCAGCGGTAAGGGGATTTTGGATTATAAAACACTACTAGCTGAATTGACTGCTGCAGTAAAAGAATTACAGAGAAGGTCTGGGAAATAGTAGTACTTTAGTTCTTAACAACTCACTGTGGGGTCTTGACAATTTTAATCGTTTTCTTAAACGACTGCATGTAATTATAATCTAAATCTATCAACAACGGACTTTCAAATGCCGATGTTCCGGGAACATTAAATGTACAAATAATTTTACCGTTGCCATTATTTAATCTGATCAGGCCACCATTTGGCTTGCAGTCAACAAGAGAGCCACCAGTGAATTGCACACTGTAGGCTACTCGATCAATGTCATCGAAGCTTAATGGCTGGCTGCAGGATTGTAAATCGGAATAAGGACTGAGAACTTTACCTCCACCCATATTTTGGACGGTGATGTCAAAGATAGCTCGTGAACCGACCATGTTTACGTTTACAGAGGAAATTCCTACGGGGGCGCCTTGTCCTCCACCAACACCAACTGATTTAGGGCTACATACTTTTTGGTCGGCAGCGATTTGATAGAGAGCAGGATCAACACAAACAGCTGGACTTGCGCGAGTGTGATAATTGTAACAGGTGCGGAAATCGAGGGTGGGGTTGAATTCAAATGTTCCTTCGGGAAGATAAATGCTTGATGCTCTTAATTCTACTTGATTCAAACCACCTTGGAGGTTGTAGATATTTTTTCCTTCTAGACTGCCAATTCTTTCTGCGCAAGAGCGCGGAATATTTAATCCTCCTCTAATAATGTTGGGGTCAAAACCAGTGACTTGAACAAAACATGATCCCGCATCGAGATTGTAATTGCCTTTGTTGTTGATGTTCAGAATTATATTTAACTCGTCTTGATCATATAATGTTGGTGGAGGAAAGTTAGGGAGAAGACTAACTTCGACGCCTTGCGTGCCGGTTTGCACTTGTTTTAACGCAGCGGCCACGTCGGTGGGATTTTGTGCAGCACCTTTTGGTCCACAAGATGTAATGAGAAGAACGGTACATAATAAAATTACACCTAATGTCATCCTCTTTTGCATAGGGTAACAAACGTTTTTAGTTATATAAGTCTTTTGGTGATTCTGCTCCCAAAATCTTATAAATATATTAGGTGTTTAGTGTTCTATGGAGAAACATAAGGTAGTTCATTTCAAAAAGGATTGTATTAGCTGCGGCGCTTGTGCAGCAATCGCCCCAGAGTATTGGGAGATGGATGCAGAAGGGCTTTCAACATTGAAAGGTTCAAAGAAAGTAGATGATCATTTTGAATTAGAGATTGATTCGGAAGAAGGGCGGGTTGCCAATCAAGAAGCAGCAGATGTTTGTCCGGTGAATATTATACACGTAAAGAAGAAGGAATGATTTTCAGAACTTATTTCTATTTCACTTTATGTTCATTTTGCAGCTGATGGGCAAAGGCAATTTGGTGATTACGTAATTTAGCTAGAATTTGGTTATGCTCTTCCAATAGTTTCTTAATTTTTTGGATTTTTGTAGTGTGCTTTTGTTGATGTTTCTGACGTTTTTCGGGGGTTGTAGCTTGACTGTGCTTGTCGAGGTGTTTTTGCGCTTTTTTACTGACTCTTTTCATTTCTTTGTTCAGTGTAGCGAGTTCTTTAGAGAGAACATAGAGATAACCAGCTTCGTTGGCGAGAGACATGAGATTATTAGAATATCTTTTATCTTTAAAAATGTTGTTTTTTCTCTACTTCTTAACAATAATCATACAATGGTCTTTTTCAAACGGTTCGAGAATACGAAAATCAATGACGGTGAACTTAGCTTCAACTTTTTTGCGAATTTCTTCAAAGATTTGTTTTGATTTTTTCTTAGCATCAATACTCCTTGCTTTAACAGCAAGCAGGCCATATCCTCCGTTCTTTAAGAATAGCTCGCAGTTTTCAATAAAGATCTCAGCCTGATTCTTTTGAGCAATATCTTGATAGACTATATCTACCCCACAAATACGGGTATTATATTCTTCGGTATGACGTGCGTCAGCAAGGATAGGGACAATATTCTTTCGTTCTTCTGAAAGGAAGACGAGATCACGCACTACTCGCGGAGCCGGATCGATGCCAAAAACTAATCCCTCCATACCAATCATATCACTGACGTAACTGATAGTATATCCATGGCTTGCACCAAGATAGAGGACAACGTCGCCCTTACGGATACCAATATTTGTTGCGCCTTTGGCGATCGCGGCGGCTAATTTACTGTGAGTGGGATCGAATTCTCGGTATTCTTCTCTCTTGTCACGGAATACTCTTTCACTGAAAGGCGTTCTTCCTGGTAAAATGCTTTTAGTGTACAATCTCCTTCCTTGTTCGTCCTGATAAATTTCAAATACTCGATGTTGTTTGATTTTGTAACTCATTTAAATTTCTCCTCTAATTCTCGACGGTATTCTTTAGCTTTAAATTCGCCTTTGAAATAATCTAAACGTGCACAAAGAGATAGTTTGTCGGCAAGTAAACGGGCGGCCTTTCCTTTCTTGTCTTTTGGGGCATTTTGGATGATAGGATGGGCGAAGATGACGCCATATTTTGGAGATCTCGCACCAGTCTTGATATGACGGAAAAGAGCTTTTTCTGCTCCCAAAAGTTGAATCGTTGAAGCGGGAAGAACGGCAAGATGTTTTAATCCTCTGCCAATTTCTAGGAGGCGTGCACCAATTGTTGCGCCGGCTAGTTCTAATAAATTTGGACAATACTCCAACATAATTTTCTGGAGATAATGGTCTTGTTCTTGGCGTAGTTTGTATAATTTTTGGATCTGCATTGCAAGATGGATTATTTCTTCTTGATGATGTGGCTCTAGTTCTGCTCCCATCGTTTCAGTAATAGATAACTCTTTTTGTAATTCTGTTCTAGATTTGGTGGCAATTAGTTCGGCAAAGTGTTCATGGCTCGTTACTTTTTCAGAAAGCTCAGGTAAAGTTAAGCCGTACCATTCTCTCAATCTTTTGGAAAAGAGATTGCAAACTTGGTCTAATTCTCCTATCGAAGATATGACTTGCATAATGATTGAATCGTGATTTACAGCGTTTTTGATTGATTCTTTAGTAAGTGGTAGATTTCGTCGATGAAATTCTGTGAAATATTGTTTGTTTTTGAAGAGATGAAGGACTATTGGTATTTTCTCGGGAGGTAGGGGAATTAGCTTCTGCGCTTCCGTTTTGTCTTTGATAAGGCTCATTTGTTGGAGCTTTTCATCAATGGCAAACTGTCCGAGGAGATGGGTGAACACATATTTCATATTTGTGGTCAGATTACATAATCTATATAAACCTTATCTTGATTCTGAAGAGATTGGTGACAGAACATTTGGTATTACTTTCTGAAACAAAATGTGGTTATTGTGGTGTTATGTTGAACTCGGTTAGAGCATCTCAATGGGATGGGGGAGATGACTCTTTCCATTACAAGCATGTTGATTGTGAGGGATGTAATCGAAAGAATTGGGAGCGTGTTGATTTTCATGGATCAGGTCATGATCGGTCTGATGATTGTCGAACGATTGAATCAATATTAAATAAAGTTCAGGAGAAATAATATGGTCTTAGTATCTGTTGGAAAAAAAGCAGTGAATTTTTCTCTTCCTAATCAAGATGGCAAGTTGGTTTCATTAGGTGGCTTTCTGGGAAAATGGTTAGTGTTATATTTTTATCCCAAGGATGATACTCCAGGTTGTACTGTTGAGGGAATTGATTTTACTCTCTTATTGCCTCAGTTTCGAAAAGCGGGTGCTGAGGTGGTGGGAGTTAGTCCTGATTCGGAAAAGAGTCATTGTAAGTTTCAAGCAAAACACAAACTAACGATCATGTTGTTAAGTGATGTTGAGAAAAAGATGTTAAAAGAGTATGGTGTTTGGGCTAAGAAGAAGTTTATGGGTCGAGAATATGAAGGGGTTCTACGGACGACGGTTTTAATTGATCCAAAGGGAAAGGTTGCGTTTATTTGGGAGAATGTTAGTGTGAAAGGACATGCTGCCGCTATTCTAGAAAAGTTGAATGAGTTAACGACGTGAAGATACTTTTAGTTTGGTGTATTCTGCTAGACGTTCAATAACATCATCAATAAACATGTACTCTTGTAAATCATACTGTGGGGCGTATTCTTGGCCTTGTGTGATTTTAGCTGACTGGAAATTTGTCGTCTGTAATTCCAACGATGGGCCGCGTGGTGCGGCGTGGATTTGAAAGTATCCCGTTGGTTCTGATCCGGGACGTGCGTTAGCTTCTAAGGGGTATAATACTCCCCAATATATTCCGGATGGCCGTTCTGATCTTCTGGTGGGGAGCCAGGTTAATGCGGATTCTATTTTGAGATTTTTTTCTTTTTCACCTATTTTTTCTTCGAGAGAAAATTCTCCTCGTTTGAAGATTAGTGAGGGGGTTTGTGGAAGATGAATGATGAGCTGTTGCTCGACGTAGAGAGAAAAATCCTGTGGTAAGATTAATTTCATGTCTATTTCAGAAAAGAAAGGTTATATTAATGTAATGGAATATTATATCTATTCTCTTCTTGTTTCAGTGAGTTATCTTGATCCCTACCGATATCTTTATAAAGAAGTGCTATTCCCAAGAGGTACCAACGATAAACGGTTGCGTTCACACTGACCTGAAAACGGGTTAAATGAATGTGATCTGACGCCTGATAAAGCAACCATCACAGGAATTCATTCTTTTGATGGGCGCTCGCCATAGGCAATTATAGCGGGGAAGATGACACTGATGTTACTTGTAATATAGTGTTATACATATATAATCATGGGAGATTCACACCATCCACGACGGGGAAGCTTACAGTTTTGGCCTAGAAAGCGCTCTCGACATACTCTTGTTCGTGTTCGTTCTTGGGTTAATAATGTGAAGCCTAAACCGTTAGCGTTTATCGGGTTCAAAGCCGGTATGACTCATATTTTAGTGGTTGATAATCGACCAAAATCTCCTACCAAAGGGGAAAAAATTTCTATTCCTTCTACCATTGTTGAATGTCCGCCAATGACTGTGGCAGGTATTGCGTTTTATCAAAAAACCAGCGCAGGATTAATTAAAATCACTTCTGTTATGGCAGAAAAACTTTCTAAGGAGTTGGCTCGTCGGGTTCAGCTTCCAAAGAAAGCAACGACTAAAATTGCAGATGTTACGACATATGATGATCTTCGTCTTCTTGTTCAAACCAATCCTAAAGATACATCTAACGGCAGTAAGAGACCAAAATTATTGGAAATTGCGTTAGGTGGTTCGAAAGAAGAGAAAATGATGTATGCTAAGGGTATCTTAGGTCGTGAAGTTTCTATTCAAGATGTTTTTGATGCGGGTGCAAGTGTTGATGTGCACGGTGTATCAAAGGGTAAAGGTTTTCAAGGTACAGTAAAACGTTTTGGTGTTCCTGTTCGTCAGCACAAAGCAGAAAAGACTAAACGTGGTATTGGTAACCTTGGTTCTTGGACACCAAAACGAGTTGAATATTCTGTTGCTCAATCTGGTAAAATGGGTTTTCATTTACGAACTGAATATAACAAACAAATCATGAAGATCGGTGCGGATGGTGCGGAAGTTAATCCTACTGGCGGAATTATCCGTTATGGTTTGGTTAATGGCAATTATGTCTTATTAAGAGGTTCAGTAGTTGGTCCGAAGAAACGGGAAGTAGTATTAACGCCGTCTCTAAGACCTGATCCAAAAATGACGAAGGAGGCTCCCGAGATTAAATATATCTCTCGTCGGAATTAGATGATGAAACTTCCAACTTATAATACTCAAAAACAAAAATTACATGAAGTAGAGTTGCCTACACAATTTCAAGAAGCATATCGTCCTGATTTAATTCGTCGGGCAGTTCATGCTTTACAGAGTGCAGCGCGACAACCTTATGGTGCTTCTACTGAAGCGGGTTTCAGACACTCTTCACGAGTTAGTAAGCGTCGTCGCAATTATCGTGGCTGTTATGGTTTTGGGATCAGTCGTGTTAACAGAAAAATCCTTTCCCGACGTGGAACAAGAATGTTCTGGGTAGGAGCTTTTTCTCCGCAAACAGTTGGTGGACGACGATCACATCCCCCTAAACAAATCAAACTTTTAGAAAAACAAATCAATCAAAAAGAAAATCAAAAAGCAATTCGTTCGGCAATGTCTGCAACTTTAAACAAAGAGGTTGTTACACTGCGTGGTCATTCTCTTCCTGTAGAATATCCTTTTGTTGTTGATGCTTCCGTAGAAAATGTTGCAAAAACAAAAGAGTTTGAAGATTTGTTGCAAAAACTTGGCTTTGCTCCTGAACTAGAAAAATCATTAGTTAAAAAGATTCGTGCGGGTCTAGCTACGATGCGTGGTCGCAAATATAAGCGAAGAAAAAGTATCCTTGTTGTAGTTAGTGCTGATTGTCCTTTAATTAAAGCAGCTCAAAATGTTCCGGGCATAGATATTGTTGTTGCTCGTGACTTAAATGCTGAAGTATTGGCTCCTGGTGCTTTAGCCGGCAGGGTTACTTTGTGGACGGAAAAGGCATTAGAGACGATTAAAAAAGATAAATTATTTGCATAGGTTTACCATGGCTGCTCATAAAGAAACACCAAAAATGAAATCGACGGAAGCTACTTTATCTGCTAAGTCTACGGCTCCTAAACGAGCTTTTGTGGAGTTAGCTCCATTTGATCCTTATGCAGTCTTAAAAGCTCCATTATCAACTGAAAAAAGTATTCGCCAAATTGAATTTGAAAACAAACTGGGGTTTATTGTTGATCATCGGGCAACAAAACAAGATGTTAAAGAAGCCGTTGAACAATTATTCAAAGTAAAAGTTCGTGCTGTTAATATTCAGAATTCAGCTCAGGGAGAGAAACGTGCTTATGTTCGGTTAGCTAGTGGTAGTGTAGCATCTGATGTGAGCGCAGATTTGGGATTAATTTAGGTAATTACTATGGGTAAACGCATCATCCAACAACGTCGTGGACGGGGAACATTAACCTATACTTCACCTAGCTTCCGCTTTGAAGGGGAAGTAAAGCATCCTGCTTTGGATACGAGTGGGGTAGTTATTGATCTTGTTCATTGTGGTGGTCACAGTGCACCATTAATGGAGGTCTCTCAGTTAACCGGTGAAAATCAGTTGATGTTTGCTCCGGAGGGGATAAGGGTTGGTGATGAAGTAACGGTTGGTCTAGGTGCTGATCTTCGGGCCGGAAATGTCCTGCGTCTTCATGAAATTCCTGAGGGTACGTTAATTCATAACATAGAGCTTCGTCCTGGTGATGGCGGAAAGTTGGTTCGAACATCGGGTTCATTTGCAAAAGTTATTGCAAAAACTGAGAAGGACGTACGGATCTTATTGCCTTCCAGAAAAGAAAAATTATTTGCTCTTGATTGTCGAGCAGCAATTGGTACGATTGCTGGTGCAGGTAGAACTGAAAAACCATTCCTTAAAGCAGGAACGCGCTATAAGAAAATGCGGGTTAGAAACAAATTATATCCACATGTTTGTGGTATCTCAATGAACGCGGTGGACCATCCATTCGGTGGAAAATGTTCACACATCAAAGGTCGACCAACACAATCACCTCGTAGTGCACCTCCAGGTCGTAAAGTTGGTAAGATTGCTCCACGTAGAACCGGACGAAGAAGATAAACCAGATTTAAAATAAAAGATTAAAAATAACAATAACCAAAAACAACAATAACAAAAAGGTATAATAACAATGGCAAAAGAATTTACTTGGCGTGGGAAATCCGAAGAGGAAATTAAAAAGCTGAACTTAAAAGAATTTTCACTATTAGTTCCTGCACGCCAGCGCCGCACTTTGGAAAGAGGTTTCACTGTCTTCCAAAAACGATTGCTTAAGAGATTAGAAGCCGGCGAAAATAATGTGAAAACTCACTGTCGTGATTTAATCATCTTACCTTTAATGGTTGGGAAGACATTACGAATTTATAATGGAAAAGAATACTTTTCCGTAATTATTGCTCCGGACATGATCGGGCACTATCTTGGAGAGTTTTCCCATACTCGTAAAAATGTCACTCACAGTGCAGCAGGTATCGGTGCTACTCGCTCTAGTAAATCTGTATCAGCGAGATAAATAGAGAAGGTTATAATTAAAATGGTTCAACAAAAAAACAATACAATGAACGGAACGGCACATAGTGCTCTGGCAAAGTCTTTGAACTTACCAGTTTCAACCAAACATTGTGTTGAGATTGCTAACGCTATTCGTTACAAAAGTACGGAATATGCTAAGCGCTACTTAGAGGATGTTGTAGCTTTGCGAAGAGCTGTTCCTTTTAATAGATACAAACGGAATGTGGGACACAAGGCAGGTATGGCCTCCGGTCGATTCCCTGAGAAAGCAGCACGCCAGTTTATTAAATTGGTTAATTCCGTTGAGGCTAATGCTCAGTTTAAAGGTTTGAATACTTCGGATCTTAAGATTGTAAAAATGACGGCAAATATTGCTCCCATCCCTAGTGGTGGCGGTAGATTACGTCATAAGACAAAGAGAACACATTTAGAAATCGTTGTTCGTGAGAAAAGTCCAGCGGCGAAGAAAAAAGATGTAAAGAGAAAAGGTGCCGAACAAGTGTCGAGTGAAGCAAAAGTTGAGGCGAGAGTAAAAGTCGCTGAATCGCCGGCCCAGGCAGCTCATCATCCGTCAGCTCATCCAGCAACTAATCAATCAGTTCATTCATCTATGCATTCATCTCCTAAGACTGAAGAAAAAGTACATGAGAAAGTACAATCAAAGACGCAAGTGAAGGGGGCAGATGTTAAAACTGAATTATCACCTGAGGATCTCTTAAAGAAAGCACAAGCACGCGCTGCGGCTTTGAATAAATCGGAAACGGACCGAAAATCTGTTGAAAATGTATCCAAATTGTATGATGAGTTAACCAGTAAGGGGACACTCCGTGACGAAAAAACAACATCGGTGAAACGATAATGATTGAACGACAATTTATTGCACAGAAGACGAAAGAGTACTACATCAAGAAGTATATTGAAAATCGTCTAAAAGGTGTAGGAATTTCACAAATTCGTTTAAAGAAGATTCCTTTAGGTGAAAAAATAGTTATCTCTGCTAGTAAACCAAGTTTAATTGTTGGTTCAAAGGGAGCTAATATTCGCGAATTGACAAAAGTATTAAAGACGGAGTTTAAGTTAGAAAATCCCCAGATTGAAATTAATGAAGTGAAAGATATTTTCCTTGATGCAAATATTGTTGCTCAACGTATTGCCGCTTCCCTGGAACGTTTTGGTTCAGCACGGTTCAAGAGTATTGGTCATAAAATGATGGAAAATATCATCAACTCTGGTGCTCTTGGTGTTGAAATAATTATCTCCGGTAAAATTCCTAGCGCGCGTGCAAAAAGCTGGCGATTTTATCAAGGTTACTTAAAGAAATGTGGAGATATTGCGATTAGCGGTGTGCGTAATGCTAAGATGTCTGCTTTGTTGAAGAGTGGAATAGTTGGTGTTAAAGTAGCAATCATGCCGCCGGATTTAATCCTTCCAGATCGTGTTGAGATCTTAACTGAGCTTTCAACTAAAGTTGAAGAGATATCCTCCTCATCCAAGAATCGGGATGTACTCGTGGAGGAAGAACCAAAGAAAGCGGCAAAAAAAAGATCTTCAAGTCCTCGTAAAAAGAAAGAAGTAAAGATGAACTCTGCTGTTTCGGAATCATCTTCGACGGTGTCTAGTGTTGAGTCAGAAAGTGCAGAGGAAAAACAATGAGATCGATCCAAGAATTTCAATCATTAAATGTAGGAGACTTGCGCAAACGATTAGAAGAGTTTAAAAAGGAACTCTTAAAATTAAATGTGCAGGTGGCGAGTGGAGCGAATACAGCTAACCCTGGTAAGCTCCGTCAGACTAAAAAGAATATTGCTCGAATTAATGGCTTACTACAACAAAAGGAGGTAAGTAGCGAGTAATGGTAGATGTGTGTAATCAATGTGGTCTACCGTCAGACTTATGTGTCTGTGAGACTATCGCCCGTGAACAACAGAAGATCACGGTCGGAATAGAAAAAAGGAAATTTGGTAAAAAATATACTGTCGTCAAAGGCTTCAAAAGTGAAGTAAGCATAGACGAAATCTTTCGTAAGCTAAAGTCAAAGTTTGCTTGTGGAGGAACCGCAAAAAGTGGTCAAATTGAACTGCAGGGGGATCACAAAGTCCGTATGAAAGCGGCGCTGATTGATCTTGGTTTCCCTGAAGAAACGATTGAAGTATGATGTTTATACTATAATCCATCAAAACAAGAGATGTTTTGGTGGGGATGCAAAATCAAATGACTCGTGAAACAGTGTTTTCCCAAGAGCTTATTGGGAAGAAAGTGATCATTGCTGAATCAACAAATCCCAGTCAAGTTGGGTTATCAGGGAAGATCATTGATGAGACCAAAGCGTTGCTGGTAATCAGCGACGAACGGGGGAATGTGTTTCGAGTCTTAAAGAACACAGTTACAATCAAATTGGAAGGGGATTCACATCTCCTTCGTGGAACGTCGTTGTCAAAACGACCAGAAGAGCGAATCAAAGGATAAAATAAGGTAAAATCAAAACATGAAATCAGAAATCATGGGTGTACCAACACCTAACAAAAATTGTACGGATAATAAGTGCCCTTTCCATGGGGAGATTACGGTAAAGAAAGAACTCTTTCGTGGTAAATTAATCAAGAAAGATGTTAGCCGTTCGGCGACGATTGAATGGTTTAAACCTGTCTTTGTTCCCAAGTTTGAGCGTTATGAAGTCCGACGTTATCGGATGAGGACACATAATCCTGCTTGTGTTAATGCAGAGATTGGTGAAGAGGTTTTAGTTGCTAAGACTCGTCCTTTAAGTAAAACAAAGAATCATGTTATCTTGCAAGTATTGCACGCAGCGGAAAAAGTACTTTCATCTGCTTCCGAGGATGGCTTAACTGTGAAACCAGTTGTAAAAGAGTCCCCTAAAAAAGGAACTAACGCGGAAAGTCACAAAGATTCGAAGAAAAATAATAATCTTAAGAAAAGCAAAGAAGCGGAAGAATAAATTTAAACATAATACGTGAAAAAACATGAAAACACTCAAAAGTAGAATTCCACGAGCATTGCCTTCACAGGCATATGTTGCAACTTGTGATAACTCGGGAGCAAAAGTAGTTAAGATTACTTCAGTCATTGGCCACAAGACAGTGCGTGGTCGTTATCCTGCAGCTGGTATTGGCGATCTTGTGATGGTTTCCGTTAAAAAAGGAAAACTAGAAATGAGAAAAACAGTTGTGCCGGCAATTATTGTTCGTCAGAAAAAAGAATTCCGCCGCCCGGATGGGACAAGAGTTGCATTCGAAGATAATGCGGCAGTGGTCTTGAAAGATATGAAAGGAAATCCTAAAGGGACGATCTTCAAAGGTCCAATTGCTAAAGAAGTGGCTGAACGTTGGCCGGCTGTTGCTAAAGTAGCAAGTATGATATTATAATACTAAAAATATTGAGAAAGACGATGCAAAAACGACAAAAAATAACCACCAGTTGGAAAAGTAGTACGCAGGTTCGCAAGCAGCGAAAGTACATTTATCGTGCTCCTCTTCATCTTAAACAGAAGTTGATGCATAGCCATCTTGCCAAAGAGCTTCGTGCGAAGTATCAAGGTGTTCGACGTATTCAGCTGAGAAAAAATGATAAAATTAAAGTCGCTCGTGGAGAGTTTCGAGGTAAAGAAGGGAAGGTTGAACGTATTACGTTAAAGAGCAGTCGTGTTTACATTACGGGGATGGATCGAATTAAAGCTGATGGTTCAAAAGTTCAAGTTCCTTTTCATCCATCTAATCTGGTAATTGTTGAATTGGATCTCAGCGATAAGAGACGGAAAGAAAAATTAACGGCTGGAAAGAAAGAAGCTTCCACGGCTGATGTAAAATCAGCATCTGCCCACTCTCAAAAAAGTACGGTTAAGAAATTAACGCCATCAAATGCATAATCATTAATGAGGTAATAACGAATGAAAAATCACTTAAAACGGGTAACGTCACCAAAGACTTGGTCTCTCTCCCGTCGAGAACGCGTATTCGTTACGCGACCTAAACCGAGTGGACATCCTCTTTCACAGGGTATGCCGTTAGGTGTAGTTATGAGAGATTTACTTACTCTTGCTTCGACGATGTCTGAAGTGAAAAAGATACTTAATAATAAAGATGTATTAGTTGATAGTAAGCGAAGAAAAGATCATCGTTTCCTTGTTGGCTTGTTTGATACGATCTCATTTCCGACTCTTGGTAAACATTACCGTGTGACTCTTGATGAGAACGGTCACTTAACTTTGCTTTCAATCAAAGCTGATGAGGCTTCCATAAAATTGTGTAAAATCATGGGAAAGAGTGTTGTTCCCGGTGGTAAAGTTCAGTTTCATCTTCATGATGGAAGAAACGTCTTAAGTAAAGAGAAGTCTAATGTGGGTGACACGGTAGTATTGAGTTTACCTGATCAGAAGATTCAGAAAGTACTTCCTCTTAAAGCAGGAATGATGATTTTCCTTGATGCTGGTAAACATGCTGGGCAAAAAGGGCATCTCCATTCAGTAACAGGACACGAAGCGATTTATACAGTGGATGACCAGGAGATTGGTACTGTTAAAAAATATCTCTTTGTTGTCGGTGAAAAAGAATCTGCTGTGACAATTTCAGAAAAGCGATCATCAAAATAAGGCATTTAAAAATAAACCATAACACTTAATCAAAATGACAAAAAAAACAACTAATCCAATGCGGGAACTGCGTGTTATTAAAGTGACATTAAATATTGGTGCAGGTAAAAATGAGGACCTCTTGAAGAAGGGCTTAAAGCTTTTTCAAAAGATTGTTCCACTTAAACCGGTAAAGACGGCAACAAAGAAACGTATTCCTGGCTGGTCTCTTCGTCCAGGGTTAGAGATTGGTGCAAAAGTGACCGTTCGAGAGGGTGCTGAAGCACTGCTTAAACGCCTCTTAGTTGCTAAAGAAAATACACTTAAAGCAAGTAACTTTGATCAACGTGGTAACTTTGCGTTTGGTATTCCGGAATACATCGAAATTGAGGGATTAGAATATGATCCTGAATTAAAAATCATTGGTCTTGAAGCGGCTGTTACTTTAGAACGTCCGGGCTATCGAATTAAACATCGAAGAATAAAACAAACTAAAGTTGGAAAAAAACATTTGATCTCTCGGGAAGAAGCGATTAGTTTTATCCGTGAGAAATTTGGGGTAACCATTCCAACTGAATGATAATACTGAATAATAACTAACAATAATAATTAACGTGAGGAAAATAATTTAAAATGACAACAAGCGATTGGCGGAAAATGTTCACGCAACTAGATGCAAAGCCGGTTAAAAAAGCAAAGTACATTAAGCATAATAAACCAGCAACTCGCTCCTGTGGTGTCGCTCTTCGTAAATGTAAGAATTGCGGTCGAGTTGGTGGACACATTAACAAGTATGGCTTACATCTTTGTCGTCATTGTTTCCGAGATATAGCCATAAAGTTAGGTTTCAAAAAATATAATTAATAATAATTTCACAAAATGAACAAGTCAAGGAAAATATGAGGATATACCAAAATGTTGAATGACCCATTGGCTGCGGCCTTAGCAAAAATCATGAATGCAGAAAAAGTAGGAAAGCGTGAAGTAGTTATTAGGCCAGCATCAAAAATGATCAAGACAATCTTAAACATGATGAATGAACGAAACTATCTCGGGACGTTCGAAGAAGTAGATGATGGTAAGGGGGGATATTTAAAGGTTAACCTTACTGGAAATATAAACCAATGTGGTGTCATTAAACCTCGTTTTTCAACGAAGTTTAGGGATGTTGAAAAGTGGGAAAAACGTTATCTTCCTGCCAAAGACTTTGGTGTTATCTTTATTACAACTCCAACGGGAGTGACTACACATTATAGTGCAAAAGAAAAGCAAACGGGAGGACGTCTATTGGCGTACGTTTACTAAACCATGAAACTTGATCTTACTCGGGAAATAACTTTAGGAAAAGGAGCGACGGCGCAGCTTCACGGCAGCGTGCTTACTATTAAAGGTCCAAAAGGGGAAGTCACTCGGGAATTAAGAAGTCCAAAGATTACAATCACTCTTGTTGATAACAAAATAGTGTTGACTGTTCAGAAAGCGACGAAACGAGAAAAGACGATGATTGGGACGTTCGAAGCTCATATTGCTAATATGGTTAAAGGGGTGGAAGAACCACACCTTTACAAATTAAAAGTTTGTTCTGGTCACTTCCCAATGAATGTTGCTATCTCTGGAAAAGAATTTGTGATTAAAAATTTCCTTGGTGAAGCGGTTCCACGAAAAGTATTGATTATCCCTAATGTCGATGTTAAAGTTAACGGAAACGATGTGACGGTAAGTTGTCCGGACATAGAGTTAGCAGGGAGAATGGCTTCCCTTATTGAAAATCTTTGCCGTATCACTAATCGTGATCGACGGATTTTCCAAGATGGATGTTATATGACTGAAAAAACAGGAAAAATAATTTAAAAACAATTTAATGATTACCATGACAACAAAAACATTATTACAACTTCGACGCAGTGCGAAGAAGAGAAAACCAGACTTTGTGGTTAAAGAGTCTCGCTTTATGGGTCGAGTGAAAGAACGTTGGAGACTACCGCGTGGTCGTCACTCCGCGGCGCGTCAGCGTTACCGTGGTAGACCAGCACAGCCACATCCAGGTTATGGTTCTCCTGCTGCAGTTCGAGGATTTTCTCGAGAAGGGCTGTTACCCGTGTTGGTCCATAACGAGCGTGAGCTTAAAGCATTAAATCCTTCCACTGAAGGTGCATTAATTGCCTCGACGGTAGGGAGTAAGAAAAAATTATCATTACTTTCGACTGCGCAGCAAAATAAAATTCGTGTGCTGCAAGTTAAAGATACAGCGGCACTTGCCGAAAAGATTAAGAAAGAAGTTACTGATCGTCAGAAGAAACGTCATGAACATAAACAAATAAAGTCTAAAAAATTAGCAGATAAACAGAAGAAGTCTGAAGAGAAAGAAAAGCAAAAGAGTAAAGAAACAAAAGCATCTGAAACTAAACACGATACTCATCATGGGGCGAAAACTGAATCTGGAAGTTCGGCAATGGAAGAGGAAAAGCTCACTGAAAAAGAAGAAGAACGTAAAGTCGCAGAAAAAACAATTACTAAGAGGCAATAATTATGAATATCAAGAAAAATATCGCAGCAAAAGTCTTGAAGACATCCCCTGAGAAAGTGCGTTTCGCAGAAGATGCCCTCGGTGATATTAATAAAGCGATTACTCGTTCAGATATTCGTGGATTGATTGCTGTTGGTAAAATTAGTAGAAAAAGACCGAGTGAACACTCTCGGGTACGAGCGCGTGAAAATGCTGCCCAGAAAAGTAAAGGTCGTCGAAAAGGTAAAGGGACTAAGAAAGGTCGTAAGTTTGCAGTTATCACTCGAAAAGAACAGTGGATGACACGTGTTCGCTTGCAGCGTTCTTTCCTTAAAGAACTACGCGATAAAGAATTATTATCCTCTACTAATTATCGAATGCTTTATAATCGAAGTAAGGGGGGATATTTCCGTAATAAGCGTCACGTTAAGTTGTTCATTACAGAGCAAAACTTAATTGAAGCAAAAAAATAGATTAAAATAAGCAAAGATAGATAAATACATCTAAAAAATAGAAAAATAAACTTATCAAATTAAAACCATGAAACCACAAAGACCAAAAACAGTACAGTACCGAAGAAAGAGAGAGCTTAGAACGAATTATACCAAACGGTTGCAAACTCTTCTTTCAGGAAAACCTCGTCTTGTAGTTCGAATGACGAATACACAAGTGTTAGCACAAGTAGTAGAATTCACCACTGGTGGCGATCGTGTTCTTGCTGCGGTGACGGGAAAAGGCTTACGTGATCTTGGTTGGACTTATTCTTGCAAGAATACTCCTGCTTCATACTTAACAGGTTTGTTGATCGGGAAAGTGGCGGTTAAGAAAAAGATTCATAATGTTATTTTAGATACGGGAGTAGCAACTCCTCTTCACAAAGGTCGTCTTTATGCGTTTCTCCGTGGAGCTCTTGATGGAGGTTTGGTAATTCCTCATGATAGTGAAAAAGAAATTTTTCCAGTGCAAGAGCGTATTGAAGGGAAACATATTTCAACTCATGCCGCTATGGTTAAAGGTAAAGATGCTTTACAATACGCACAATATTTAAAAAGCGATGCTTCTGCACCACAAAAGATTAGTGTAGAGTTTGCGGCAGTTAAGAAAAAAATAATGGCATAATCGTGATACACAATGACACAACCTAAAAAAACAAAACGAGTAGAAGAAGTAGCTACTGTTGTTGAACCGTTAGAAATTAAGAGTGAGGAAATTGTCAAGGAGATTGTTAAAGAGATTGAAGAAGTTCCTCGTCTCCAAGTAGATTGGAAGCCTGTGACGGCTCTGGGAAGACAAGTTAAAGAAGGTTTAATTACTGATATTGATCAAATTTTTGATTCTGGGTTGCCTATTTTAGATGCGCAGATTGCAGATCAGCTTTTGCCTGGTTTGGAAGAAGATCTTCTGTTGATTGGTCAAGCAAAAGGGAAATTTGGCGGCGGTCAGCGTCGTATTTTCAGACAAACACAGAAGAAGACAAAGGAAGGAAATAAAATTAAATTCACTACGGTTGCAGTTGTTGGCAATCGTGATGGTTATGTTGGGATAGGACTTGGGAAAAGTAATGAAACCGTTCCATCTCGTGATAAAGCGAAGCGTGCTGCACGTTTAAATTTAATTCGGGTTCGACGTGGTAGCGGTACGTGGCAATCTGATTCTCGTGATCCAACATCAATTCCTTTTGCGGTTACTGGTCGTTGTGGTTCGGTTAGAATTACACTAATGCCGGCTCCAAAAGGTAAGGGTCTTTGTGTTGAAAAAGAATGTGCAAAGATTCTTTCTCTTGCTGGGGTTAAAGATATCTGGAGTAAAACTGAAGGTCAGACTAAGACCAAGTTAAATCTTATTTATGCTTTAATGGATGCGCTTCGCAAGTTGTCTGAAGTAAAAGTTCAGACTGATGATATCAAGAAGTTAGGTATCGTTGAAGGTTCATTACACAAACATCATGCCCAGGCTATGGAGCAATAAGATGGCAGGAATAAAAACAATGGAAAAAGGACAAACTGGAAAAATAGCAAAGGCAGCTCCATCTGTTGCTGCTTCTCAAACTCATAAACAAGCGTCTACATCTTCTGGAAAGAATATTGCAGTGGTACTCATTCGCGGAAGTATTGATATGACTCAGCAGTTAAAAGATGCGTTAAGAGTCTTAGGTTTACATCGCAAAAATCATTGTGTTGTGGTTAATGATAATCCCGTTACACAAGGTATGATTCTTAAAGTTAAAGATTACATCACGTGGGGAGAGATAACCGAACAAACGTTTAAGGAAATGGTTGAGAAGCGCGGCAAAGAATTTAAGGCGCGTCAAACAGATTCCAAGAAGAAGTATTCTTATCGCGTATTACAATACAATTCCAAGAAATATAAACCCTATTTTGCTCTTAATCCGCCGCGTAAAGGGTTTGGTCGAAAAGGAATAAAAGTTGCATTCAGGGCAGGCGGGGCGTTAGGTAATCGTGGTGAAAAAATAAATGATCTCCTACAACGGATGATCTAGAAGGATGATGCTTTATGGTTGTTTACAAACGAAAAAAAGTTAATCGATATCGAGGTCACAGTAATCACGGGGGCGGAGCGCGTAAGAAACGGCGCGGCGCAGGAAGTCGTGGTGGACGCGGTATGGCTGGAACAGGAAAACGTGCAGGTCAGAAGAAGGCAGGTATGGCTCCAGTTCTTGGTCGACATGGTTTTCTTCCATTACGAACAGTAACTAAAGTTAGAACTATTTCAGTTGCTTATTTCACAAAAGAAAGAGTGGAGAAAATGATTAAAGCGGGTACGGCCGTTAAAGAAGGATCATTGATCTCTGTTGATTTAGGAAAATTGGGATATACTAAACTGTTAGGGACGGGAAAGACAACCCAAAAGCTTAAATTAACTGTTGCTTCTTGTAGTAAAAGTGCAGTGGAGAGAATTAAAGCAGCAGGCGGGGAAGTAATCACCGCTGCGGGTCACTCTGCTGGGTCTAAAGAAGAATAGTCAGGAGAATTAAAATTATTCTTCTGATGAATATTTATCTGTTGTACACACCATGGCACTATTGGAAAAATTGGGATCCTATCTCCCGGTTGTAAGCGGACCGCAACAGAAGAAACTTCCATTTAAGGAAAAATTAAAGTGGACGTTGTTGACTCTTGTTCTGTTTTATATTCTCGGTTTAGTTCCATTGTTCGGATTGGGTGAGAATGCGTTACAACAGTTTGAATTTCTATCGATTATTTTAGGTGCTTCATTTGGAAGTATCATTTCATTGGGAATTGGTCCTCTTGTAACTGCTTCGATTGTTTTGCAGTTGTTGAATGGGACGGGAATCTTAAAGTTAGATTTAACCACTCCTGAAGGGAAGAAAAAGTTTCAGGTGTTACAAAAGCTGGGTGGAGTTTTCTTCATTATTTTAGAAGGGGCAATTTATGTTTTGATGGGCGGTTTAGCGCCTTCGGCAGCATTAGTAGGTACCCCGTTGTATGCCCAATTAGAAATGTTATTGATCTTTCAATTATTGTTGGGCGGGTTCTTGATTATGCTGATGGACGAAGTTATTTCCAAGTGGGGTTTTGGTTCCGGTATTTCATTGTTTATTGTGGCCGGGGTAGCGCAGCAAATATTTGTCCAAGCATTTAATTTCTTGCCTTCACCAACTAATCCTGATATTGCTTCAGGGGCAATTCCAGCGATTTTCCAGTCGATTTCACAAGGTGATCTTACGACGATGGCATTAAAGCTGGGAGCGATTCTATCAACGGTTCTCGTTTTTGCGATTTGTGTTTATGGTCAGGCGATGAAAGTAGAAATTCCATTGTCATTTGGTCGCGTTCGTGGTTATGGAATGCGTTGGCCATTAAATTTCTTTTATACATCTAACATTCCAGTTATTCTTGTAGCTGCATTGTTAGCAAATGTTCAGTTATTTGCCCAATTGCTGCAACGGTGGGGCTCTTCGTTCTTAGGAACATTTAATGGTAGTAGTCCTGCCAGTGGCTTAGTGTATTGGCTTAATCCTCCGAATTTAGTTCAAAGTGTTATTACGGGAAGTCTTACCTGGACACAAGTTGGCCAGTCTGCGGTGTACATTTTAGTGATGATGCTTGGTTCGATTATGTTTAGTGTATTTTGGATGCAGACAGCAGGGATGGATGCAAAAAGTCAGGCTAAACAAATTCTTGCTTCAGGATTGCAAATCCCGGGGTTTAGACGTGATGAACGAGTGTTAGAAAAAGTGTTGAATCGCTATATCTGGCCGTTAACGATTTTGGGTGGAGCATCGATTGGATTGTTGGCAGCGTTGGCTGATTTAACTGGTGCTCTTTCTCGTGGAACGGGTATTTTATTGGCCGTGATGATTGTCTATAAGTTATATGAAGAAATCGCTAAACAACATATGATGGACATGAATCCTGGACTGAAGAAGTTTATGGAGTAGATGTTTTGAATAAAACGCTTAAAGAAAATGAAATCTGTTATTTTAACTCCACAAAATATTTTGTTGGATGGCCATAATATCTGTCTAGTTAAGTCTCCGCTTGTTTCTTCAGGTGTTGATGAACAATGGATTGATGCGCACTTTGGATTCAAAAAAAGATGGGCTTTTGCTGAAGAAAGAGCACGTGCAGAGGGTTATGATAAGGTTGCTGATGATGGGGTAAATTATTTTTTCTTTCATGAAGAGAGAGGTGTTTGTGATGAGAGCACACGTCAAATTCCTCATTCTGAACTTTTAGCGCAGATGCCAGCGCTCCCACGATATACAAAGTTTCTTGGAATTGATTTTGATGAGGAAGATTTGAATCTTAAACTGAAAAGTGATATTGATGGTTTAGGGCTTGCTCAACTTGAAACGATTGTTAGAGAAACTGGTTTTGTTGGTATCAGCAGACGAGAAGCAAGCTTTGGACCGAGTGGCGTGATTATTGCGATGAGTGATGATTATATAGTTAATATAATCTATTAGTCTTTTGGATGCTTTTTATCATCTTTAATATTTCTTCAATATTCTTCTATTTCTAATAGTAAATCGTCTAAGAATTCGAGATGATATTTTATTTTTGTAATGACTTTTCTTTGCCATTTCTGGCTTTGTGTCATTTTCCATCTTCTGGTTGGAAACGTATTCAAAAGGTTGTCACAAGAATCTTCTAGTTTCTCTAATAGTATCTCCGCCCTATCTTTTTCTCTTTGGTTTTTTGATACCAAAACAGAATCAACGCGATGATAGTTATCACGAAGTTTATCAAATAATTGTGTTCCCCAGGCTTCGAGTCTAATTCTTTGAGCGGGGTCTTTAATCTTTTTGCGAAGTCTCTGTTTTAAGAGCTGCCATTCGGCTTGCGCTCGAGCCTCGTCTTTGACCAGTTTTTGAAGCGGCTTCTTCTTAAACGAGGAGAAAAGCCAATGTAATGGATTCATTTTTAATGATAATATAATACCAACAAATTTATAAAGAATCCGTTCTCTGATTTAAATATGTCATTCATTGATACAATATTCAGCCCTGCACTACAACCATTAGTAGATCTTAGCCCTTTCTGGGCGATTGTGATCTTGGCGGTAGGTATTTCTTTCTTAAGCACGCTGGCGTATAAGTATCTTACAAACCAGCAGAAGATGAAAGAACTGAAAGAGAAGCAGAAAGAATTTCAGGGCAGAATGAAAGAACTTCGCTCACAGCCCGATAAGATGATGGAAGTGCAGAAAGAAGCGATGAAAGTGAATATGGAATATATGAAAATGTCTTTCAAGCCTACATTGATTACGATGATTCCATTATTATTGTTGGTTGGATGGATGGCCGGTCATCTTACATATGAGCCAATTTATCCTCAAGAAACATATAGTGTTACGGCAGCGTTTAAAGAAGGCGTAACGGGAAATGCAGAGTTGGCTGTTGATTCGGGGACGGAATTATTAAATGAAGCATCGCAGGCGATTACGCTGGGTATGGCGACTTGGAATTTACGTAGTACGGAAGGAGAACATATTCTCAATGTGAAGTTAGGATCACAGACGGAAAGCAAAGATGTTCTTGTTACTACGAAAGTGAGATATGCTGAACCGATTAAAGTGTTACAACATTCTGATATTGAAAGCATTCAAATTAATTATAAACCGCTCAAGCCTCTTGGTACAACAAGTCTCATTGGCTGGCATCCAGGTTGGTTGGGATTGTATTTTATCTTTTCGTTGATTGGCAGTTTGGCGTTTAGAAAAGTGTTGAAGATTTATTGAAAACATTTATAAATAACCCATAGTTTGATATTATACTTTAGTCCTTTCGGGGATTGGATCTTGGAGGCAACTCGGATCACGGAAATAGTATTTGTTTCGTGTTTTCTAGTTTGCTTGACAATTTAAAAATATACAGTGAGGTACAAACTATGCCACGAGGAATGTTCAAATCTGGACGATTGAGAAAAATATTTGTAAGAACACCAGGCAGTGAAGTTCATATTCACTACCGACAGCGAAAACCGAGTAAAGCAATATGCGGTACTTGCGCTAAACCATTAGCAGGAGTTCCACGGGAATTACCGGCTGTAATGAGAAATATGCCTAAGACAGCAAAGAGACCAGAACGTCCTTATGGTGGAGTTTTGTGTTCTAAATGTATGCGCGTTATGTTTAAAGCAAAAACACGAGGTGAGTCTGCATGAATATTTTTGATGTAGGCAGGGTTTGCGTAAAGATTGCTGGTCGCGATGCTGGTAGAAAATGTGTTATTGTTGAACGAGTTGACTCTCACTTTGTTGTTGTTGATGGAGATGTACGACGTAAGAAAGTGAATGTCAAACATCTTGAACCATTAGAAACGACAGTTGACTTAAAAAGCAAAGCAGGACACGTTGATGTTAAAACGGCATTTACTAAATTGGGCTTGGCGGTTTGGGAAACGAAAGCGAAGAAAGTTGCTCCACGCCCGCTTCATTTGAAGAAGAAACGAGAAGCGGTTGCTGTAACTGAGAAGAAGCCAGTGAAGAAGAAAGCGGTTAAAGCGGCTGAAGAGACGGTTTCTGAATAAGTTTAGAATAATTATTTTTTTTCTTATTTTTTGTTTATTTTTCTTTTCTTTTTACAATTTCAAATAATTTCTCTATATCCAATTCTATTGCCACAACAGGCATCAATAATCCCCAGGTGGCAAGAACTGCCGGTGCAATTTCACCAATGAATCCTAGTTCTGTTCCACTACTATTAATCTCACCTACACGTCCACGGATAAAACTAGGATGTTCTGTTTCTTTGACAGAATACTCAACGGCAAGTGCAGAGAATATTGTATCCAAGATTTGTCTTATCTCTGTAAAATCTACTTTTTCGTGACAGAGAGTGATAGCGAGATGTTCTTTTTCTTCAATTCCCGTTTCTGTTTTTTTGTTACGAGTAAAAGTTCGTCCTATTTCAAATAGGTTTTGTGGATATTCGTGATGCTGATTGTCTGTTAAGACATGAAGGAGATTTGGAATGATCCAGTTGCGAAGATGGTTATGTTCGCCGAGAGCGTTTTTGAGTGGAATGGCAGTATTTTCTACCAAGTGCATTTTTTCAACGAGATCTTCTTTGGTGGTAAGATGATAATTCTTAGTTTCTAACATTTGTAATCCTACTAAGATTTCGCGGAGTTTTCTGGCAAAGACTTCTAGTGGGTCTTCTTCGCCAATGGTGGCAACATTAGGAATTGTTTCTTTGAAGTTTTCATAGCCGTAGGCAATGGCGATATCTTCGGCGAGATCAACTTGGTGGAGAATATCGGCGCGATAGGCAGGAATGAGAACGGAGTTATTTTCCCAGCCGTATCCCATGCGTTCAAAGAGGATGGCAATTTCTTTTTCCTTTAATGATAGTCCCAATAATTTGTTAATATACGGAACATCAACCGACATTTTCTTGGGCTGGAGATTAGGGGTGATATTCATTTTATCTGCATAGACAACTTCGATGCTGTAGATTTCCCCACCCATATCGGCGAGGGCAGTGGTGATAATGTTGAGAGCAACTTCGACGTTACGTAAGTCTGTTCCGGTACACTCAATGAAGACATTTTTTGTTTTTTCGTCTACTTTTCCGGTGTCGTTGGAATTAGTAAAAGGGAGCATGCACATGACTTTATTTTTGGCATCGATAAAGAACGGATATTTTTTCCAATCTTCTGTAAGATGTTTGTAGGCTTTGCCTTTCGGATGAAGTTCAAGGACGTCAGCGGCACAAATTTCTGTTTCAAAGCCGAGTGGTTTGAATTTTATTTTCTTTGGATCGTGAGCAATATAGGTAATGGGAAAAGAAATTGTTTCAAAAGGATAGATTCCATAGGCTGACTTTTTGCGGTTGCGACCGTGGGTAGTGGCAAGTTTTTCTTGAATTTGCATGATCTGACGGATACGTTCGTCATCAAATTTGAGATTTTTGACGATGGCGCAGGCAGTATAAGGACGCATCGTGACAGAAGGATCAACGATTACTTTACAACCGCTTTCTTTGACAACATATTTTCTGAGACCTGTTTTGACATTGATAAATGAAGAGAAGGCGCGGGCGAAACCTTGTTCTGAAAGCATGTCTGGGCGATTTGGAAAGATTTCAACATTGATCTGATCGTTTTCGATACTTTCTAAATCTGTTCCGAGCATACTAATGCGGTCTTTCAGTTCGGGAAGAGGCAGAGTCTTTCCGACAAGTTGTTCAAAGACGGTTTTGTTAATGGTTATGGTGGGCATTTTTTTTGTTTATTTTTTCAATTCATGTACATCAATTCATAACTGATGATGATTATCACTGGAAGTAAAAAGATGAGGAAAGGAATGACAACAACGGCAATACTTTTACCCAGACTTAATTTCTGTCTCTTTTGAATTCCAATGACTTGGAGGATTATTGAATAGATTATCGCGGCAAGACCAACAAAGGGGATGAGTGATAACAAAGTTGGCGCGGCGGAATAGGCCGTGACATTAACTGTTTCTTTGTATCCTTCTTCTCCTCCGAAGAGGATAACAAATAGATGGAGTAAAGCGGCGTTGATGAAAAGGAATCCCCACGAGAGGAGCAAGGCGAGAGGATAAAAAATGATGAATCCAATGAAGATCATTACTCCGGCAATTCCTCCAATAATGGTTACGATGGCTGATTGAGTAGATGAGATGTCACTAATTAGAATTTGTCCTAGAATGAGGAGGCAGATGAATAATAATAGGGCTTGTGTTTTGAGGTAAAATAAAGATGGTTCACGATAGCTTGTTTTTGGAGGTAGTTTTTCAAAGAATTGGACGGGTTCGAGGATGACTGTTTTCCAGGTTGACCAGAATCCTGGCGTTCTAGTTTTTACTTTGTTTACTCTTTTTACTTCAGCCATAGTTTCATCTCACGTAGTTGCTTGATATCGTTTTTGTATAAGTCACGGATATCGGCGATTTTCCAATATTCTCCAATGATTCTTCCCATGCCTTGTCCCCAGGCGAGAACGGGACAATCAAAGCCGAGAAGCGGTTTGACTACTTCTGGTCGGAAGATGCCAGCTCCACCTAATTCAATCCATTGTTTCTTAATGGGATGAAAGACATCGACTTCTAAAGATGGTTCGGTGTAAGGGAAATGGGCTGGTCTCATGCGTACGGCAGTGTAGCCCATTTTTTTATAAAATTGCGTTAAATAGCCTTTGAGATGTTTGAGGTTAGCATTGGGATCGACAACGATACCTTCTACTTGATAGAATTCAAATAAATGTTTCCAATCAAGCGCTTCGTTGCGGAAGACTCTACCTACGGAGAAAAATTTTGCAGGCAAGTCTTCTTTTTTTAAGTTAGAGAGAGTTTGGGCGGAGAGAACAGTGGTATGTGTTCGAAGTAAGAGTTGTTGTGTTTCTGCTTCGGAGAAAGAATATTTCCAACCAGTACTACCGGTGTCGGCGCCGGTTTCATGAACTTCTTTCACTTTCTTCCAGAACGGAGGAAGTTTTGCTTTTCCCTCGAGATAGAATGTGTCTTGCATTTCACGGGCCGGGTGGTCTTGCGGTACGAAAAGAGCGTCGAGGTCCCAGAATGCTGATTGAACATAATTGCCGGTCATTTCTTTGAAGCCGAGGTCAAGCCAAATTCTTTTGATGTATTCTAGCGCTTCGTTGTCAAAGTGTTTTTTTCCGTGAAATGTTTTTGGAACATTAATTTCGACGTCGTAGGCGCGGAAGGTTTTTTCTTTCCAGGTGCCAGTTCTGAGCATGGCGGGGGTGAGGCGGTTGATGACTTCGCCGCCGAGATCTTGCTCTGCGATTTTGATTCCAAGTGGAGTAAGAGTAGCGGTGATAATTTTTTCTTCTTGAATGGAAATTATTTCTCTGCGTTTTTTTAATTCTTCAACGCTATTCTGGTCCGTGTCTTGGTTGAAGTCTTTGGGAAAAGCGTGCAGTAAGAACTGTTCTTCAGGCCATTCTTGGTGGGCCATTTTTTTTCCATCTTCGGTTATTTTTACGGTTAATCCATTATCTTGACTAATTTCAATGAGATTTTTCTTTTTGAGGAGACCGATACAGGCATTTGCTTCTTCTTTACTGAGGCGGGCTTTTTTAATAATGACATTAAGTCCTTTGAATGTTTCATCTAAGGCTTTGAGAAAACGTTTTTCAGGAAGACCTTCTTTTTTGTAGAGTAGTCCGTTCTTCTCGAGAATGATGACTTTCTTTTTTTGAGTCTGAGTGCTGAGAATTGCTTTATTTTCGAGCCATTGTAAAGCGCGCATGACTTCAACATCGGCAAGTTTAGTTTTCTTACAAATGGTGTAGACATTACTTGTTTCTTTAAGAGCGGGAAGAACTTGGCGTTCTAAAGGGTGCAGTTTGGCAATGATATTGTTAAGATCATCCATTTTTGGGAATAATTAAAGGTGGTTTATAAAAGTATAGCTGAACTTGAGATTTCCGCGGGAATAGTTTGAAATTCTACCTGCGGTTTAATATATTTTGAGAGAAGAGAAGAAAATAATACAAATTTTAATAAAATAAAAAAATTAAACAAAACCCTACTTCAAAGCCCAGAAGTGATCAAAGATTTGATCCATCGAAGCAGTAAAGTATGGTGCTTTAACCCAGATGCCCAAGTCATAGGATGGGTGAACTTCTTTGTCGTCAATAGTCATGAAGACAAAGTCTTTTCCATCAACGGTGACGAAGCGGGAATTGACTTTAGTATTATGCTTTACTTCGGCAAAATTCTTGACAGCTTCATGGGCTTCTTTATTCTCTTTTGTTAACGGAGCAGCGATGCGAATCTTAACACCACGGCGTTTTGCTTTTTCAAAGCAGTTTTTTAAGCCTTCTACTTTGCGCATGAATCCTGTATCGGAAGTCATAATATTAACATTATCTTTAGCATTCTTAATTAAGAGATCAAGATGGTTGTAGAGGTTATTTCTTCCTCGTAAACAGCCGCTCATCTCTGTTGGATCAACAAGATTGATTCCCTGAGTGTGTAATGTTTCTAGTTCGGCTAATAGCGGAGAGTTTTTTACAGTTTCCAATCTTTTTACTTTCTCCTGCGCTTCGACGTTCATATTTTTCTTGACACGGTCGACAACTTCACTTGGTGGAATGGCAATGTACTTGATTGGTTTGCCTAACTTCATGACAACAAAACCTTTCTTTTCTAATGATTCCAGAACGTCATAACTACGTGAGCGTGGAACATCAGCGATATCTGATAACTCTCCTGCTGTAGAAACCCCGCGAGATAATAATGAAGCCCATAATTTTACTTCGTACAAATTTAAGTCGAAGTAGCGGCGCAGCTTACTTAACAATTCGTCTTTAACAATCATGCAAAACCCCTCCTTTTTTCGCAAAGGTGAATGTGAATCTCACTTTTGTTACTTGATTATTACTAATCTTAACTACTATTAAAAGGTTGTGGTTTTAGAAAATAAGGGTCGGGACATGATGTGTTATTGTGTTCTTATTATCGTAGGTATTGCGCTTACTCTCTGAGTTTATATCTTAGTAAAGCTACAACACCGCCTAACCCATCTACTCGTTTGCCGCTGTCATGGACGGAGGTGATGATATGAATTTTTCCTTGCACGGCATCTACTTTTTTCATCAGTTCATCGAGCTCTTGATATTTTTTTTGTTCACGATATTGTTTAATTAATTTATCGGTGACGATGAGAGCGCTAACGGCGCCAGCAAGAATGGCTTTTTTAATTTCCTCAAAGCCATATATAGCAAGATTATTTTTACTGATTTCGAGAAGCGCTTCTTCGACGAGTAATTGTTCTTCTCTGGCGCGGCTTTGTTTAAGGACTTCTTTCAACTCTGGCCGTTTAATGACTTCATCGAGAGAAGTTTCACTGACGTCTGAAGAGATAGCTAACACTATTTTTGCTTTTAATTCTTTTTGGTTCACTTTTTTGAATAAATCTTCTTTATAAAATGCGGGTGAGGCGAGAATAATTCGTTCGGGGTTGTAGCGATCGTTATAGATTTCAATGGTTTTGATTATTTCTTCGTAAAAATCTTTCTTGACTTCTTGCATTTTTGCTTTCTTTTGCACTTCTCCTTGGGTTTTAGCAAGAACTTCATAGCCAAATTTTTTGGTTAATGCAAAAAGCGCTTCTTCGCGATCAAAGATACAGAGGAGGTAAGAGTATTTTGTTTTACTGGCTTCTTCGATCTTCTGTTTTTGGTAGGTTAACCATTGTTCTTTTTTGATGGTGCATTCGCTGTCTATCTCCAGTGAGATGGACTGATAGCTATCACGTGGAATGTCTTCAGGACCTTCTTTGATTGTGCCGTTGATACGCAACGCATGGCCGGCGGCGCTGATTTCAATAGTTTCCGCTTCAATGGTGACGATGAATGTTTTTTTGGCAACTTTAGCATTTTCAGTGTCGCCAATTTTGACTTTGCGGGTGGTAATACTGGTGATCCAATCTCCTTCATCGATGATGTGGCTGAGATACCATAAATCATCGGGATCGTTGATACGTAGACGTACAGTTCCCTTTTTGAAATCGCTGTTGATGAGTAGCATGACGTGGAGAAATAGTGTGCTCTATAAATAACTTTATATATTCCTGCTGTATTCTATTGATCTTATGATAGGTGGAAAAAAAGCTCAAGCGGCCGGTAGTGCGGCTGTTTTTGTGGCGATTATTGCGGCATTATTAGTTGCGTTCATTATTCTTGTTAATCCTCAGGAAAGAGCTGAATTGTTGGGTGAGCCTTCGGTTTCAAGTTCAGGAAGTTCGGTGCTTCCCTCTGGTTCTTTGGTGAAATCATTGCTGAGGACGATTCCGGGTAGAATTGATTATCTTCCGCAGACGGAAATTGAACATAGTCTGCCGGTTTCGACGATTCAAACTAAATCTGAGACAAAAGTTCTCGCTCAGAAGAATGTGGCGTATGCTAAGAATGCATTGTTTTCTGAGAAAGGAGATCAATTTACGTTCTCTGTTGCCGATGTGGCTAATACGGAAAATGTTGTTCTAGGGTTTATGCTCAAGAGTTTAGAGGGAGATCTACTCGTCTCGTTGAATGGTGAAGAAGTTTTGCGCGTGGCTGCGGGCGAGAAAGTAAAACCAGTATTATTACCTCATAATCTATTGCAATCTACTAATGTTTTGGTCATTAGTGTTTCTTCTCCTGGTGCGGCGTTCTGGCGAACACATGAAGTTAATTTAGAGAATCTTCAGGTTGTTGCTGATGTGACAACGTTGGATGCGCAGACGTCCAAAAATGTTTTTTTGATTTCAGATGTAGAAAAGAAAAATTTGGAAAAAGTTGTGCTGCGATTTTCTCCGCAGTGTGTTTTTGATACAGTTGGTAAGCTTTCGATAGTTCTAAATGCTAAAGAAATTTACAATGCCGTTCCTGATTGTGATGTGGGATTGGTTAAATTAGAGTTATCTCCAGATGCGCTTCGCACAGGGGAGAATGAGGTCCTTTTTTCTACGGGGAAGGGGATGTATGTTTTAAGTAGTATCAACATTCTTTCTAAGTTAAAGCAGATTGATTTTCCAACATATTATTTTGATTTGGCTGAAGAAGATTACCAGAAAGTTACGGGAGGCAGTTTAAAGCTGCGTCTGGCGATGAGCTTTGTTGATGTTGTTGCCACTAAGTCCGGTGATGTTTATTTTAATGGGCATAAAGTTTCTTTTGACACTAAAGATGTGGTTTTTTCTGTGGATCTTAATGATTTTGTGGTTCAGGGGAGCAATGCGATTAAAATTAGTCCGCGAAAATCTGTTGAGATTAGAGAGTTAAGAGCAGATTTGATTAAGTAGGTTAGTTATTTAAGTTGGTTATTCTCTGTTTCATCGTCGCAAGGTTTTTATAGATTCGTTGTTTAGTACATCTTTGAAAGAGGTATAGATGGCAGAACCAGACAAAAGAGTAGTGAAAGCTGAAGAACGAGAAGCAGATGCAGAAGAGAAGTCTGCCAAAGCAAGTGGAGAAAGTGCTTCTGCGATGAAAGGATTTACGCGGTCTATGGGAGACTGGTTTAAGACAACGGGTGCACAAAATGTTAAGCAGGGTGCGGGAAAAGCTGCTGAAGGGGTAAAGAAGGCAACTGTTGCGGTTGGTGGAGCTGTTGGTTCTAGCGCAGCTGCGGTGGGCAAACCAATGCTTGCGGCAGCGAAGAGCAGCAGCACATTATTACTCATTCTTGGTGTTGCACATTATTTTTTGCGCTATTTTTATTCTGATTCTTCATCTCTTTTTGTTCTCTCTTTTGTTTTATTTCTCGTGGCTGGTTTTGCTCTGGCGGCAAGATTAGAAAAAGAGAGAGTTGCGATTCTGTTGCCGATGTTGATGTTTGTGATTTGGTATTGGGTTTTTGATGCTTCGATCAGCATGGATATTATTCTTAGCTTTCTGATTATTGGCGGGTCGATTATGCTGTTGGTTGCTGCTCTGACAAAGGGTGGAAGTGTCATCGCTGAATTGGCAGGCTTTGTTCCTGTTCTGTTTTTGTTTCTGGATGTGGGTTTGATACCATTTTTAATTGAAAAGTTGGATTTAACGATCACTCCGCTGATTGAGGCATTGGTACTATATATGCCGTGGTGGGCGTACTTAGGATTATTTACGCTGCCAGAACACCCAACTGATAACAAGTTTCTTAATGGCTTTTTAGGGCTATTAAAATTTGGAGGAATTATCTGGATTGTGATCCTCGTTCTTTCTGTCTCTATCCCTGGCGTTGGTTATGAGGATGTCTCCACTACAAAAGTTCTTCCTTCGATTGAACAATTTGAAGACGCCCAAGCGAGAGTGAAGGCAAAGATTGGACCGGGAGAATTATTTCTCACTAATTTAAAATGCCTAGGCGATCTCACCGATTTTGCTAATTGTGTTGCACAGGGCAAAGATAAAGCGCAGCTTGAAGCAACGTGTAAAGAGACTGAAGATGTCAAATCGGGCGCAACTTCATTGGATGATTGTGTGATTGAAGAACAGAAGAAAGCTCAGATTGCAAAAAGTCAAGCTGGCAGTAGTGTTGATACTAAAGTCGAAGCAACAACATTGAAAGTTGAAATCCCTCAGGTCAATTTGCAGTCGGTAGCGAAACCAGCGATTGCGGTGAATTTATTAGTTGAAAATCCCCGTCAATTAAGTTTAGATCTGATTGTTAATTGTACGTTTAAGAAAGATTCAACGGTGATCAAAGGCGAAGTTTCTGAGGGGGGTGCTGCGGCGGAGCAGCTTCCATTGAAAGTGACATCTGATACAGCTCAGCTATTATTATATTGTTCTCCGGCAAAAGATCTTGAAGCAAAAGAAATAACCTCTTACACGGTGGTTGTCGAAGCAATGGTTAAAGGAATGATTACTACGTCATCGTTAAGAAGGGCATTTATTGGAACTGTGCTCAGAGAACAAAAAGAAAGTATTGTAAAGACAGTTAAGGCGGATCACTTTAAGTCTACGCAGGATGTTGAATCTAAAGCACCGGCAGAGTTTGCTCGAATTAATTTTGCGTTTGGTAGTCCTGAAAAAAATCCGGTGATTGCTTCTGATGATAAGCTTCGCTTTTCTTCGAATGTAGAAAATGTCGGCGGCGGGAGAATTATTGCGATCAATTCTTATTCTTATGATCTTAGCGAGAGGGGGTTCTCTAGTAGTTCAGCAAATTGTCTTCCTTTCCAGAAGAAGACTATTCCCGAGAATGTGCGAACGAAGATCGATCTGGGAGTTTGTCCTCTTACTGCTCCTTCTGATCTCAGCAATTTTAAAAGTGATCCACAAGTTCAAACGTTTTTTGCGACATTAAATTATGATTATGCTGTTAAAGCTCAGGGGACCGTTCAAGTGCAGGTGGTACCAGTAGGATGAAGACGCGCATAATGGTAGTAATTGTACTGATTGTAATTCTCTTTGTAAGCGGCTGCGGTGGTGATACGCCAAATACTCTTCAAAAGAATTACAAGTTGGGTTATGGTAGTTTGGCGTTAGTCGTTGACGAACAGCGTTCGCCGTCAGTTGTCTATCAGCATCGGCCTTTCTCTTTGGCGCTGACATTGTATAACCGCGCCGGCTATGAAGCGAAGAATGTGCAAGTGAGTATGGGAAGTTATGATCAAACGTTTATTTCTGTGCCAAATCCACAACAGCAATTTTCATCTCTAGAAGCGCGAAGCGCGTTTACGGATGATAACGGAGGGAGAGCAGATCTATCATTCAATGGAGAAACGTTGGATCTGCATGGTTCGGAAGAACGTCGTGAGAATTATCGTCTTTATGTTTCGTACGATTCTAAGATGGAATTTGCACCAACAATCTGTGTGAATACGGCGTCGTACAGTGTTTTTGATGCCGGTTGTCAGATGCCGGCGAAACCACTTTCGTTTTCTGGGCAAGGCGCACCGTTGGCAATAACGAAGATGGAAGAGATTGTCGTTGGTGCGGAAAATCCGGAATTAGAATTACGTCTTCATGTTGAAGATAAAGGTCAAGGCAAGATTAAATCGATGAGATTGGGCCAGGCGCGGTTGGGAAATGTTCCTTTGGCTTGCAGTTTTAGGGATATGGTTGTGAATGAGGATAAAAGTTTTTCTTTCAAAAAAGATAAGCGAGATGGTGAAGTGATTTGTACAGCGACTTTATCGGAAAAATATTCTTATGACACTTCTTTGTTTGTAGAATTATTGTATAATTACGAGTTTAGTGTAGCGAGACAGGTGACGATAAAAAAGTAAAGTTTTTATAGTTCTTCTTCTTCTGATAAAATAGGAAATGATTTGACATTTTCTAAATTAAAATTGAGGTGTGGATGATGAAAACGAAGACGATGGTTCTATTTAGTGTTTTAGTTGTGATGTTATTTATTGTTGCGGGATGTAAGACAGAAACTCCTGTCGATCCAGATCCTGATCTTCCTCAGGAATTGAAAGAAGATTCTGAGGCCGTATTTGCGGGCCAAGCAACAACGGTAGGAAAAGTGACGTATAATAGTTGTACTGATTCTGATGGAGCTGATCCTAACACTCCTGGTTTTATCTCTTATTCTTATACCTATTTGGGAAAAACAAAAGCGTATTCCTCTCCTGATACCAAGTTCTCTAATGGGAAATTCTTTGAGCGGGTTTGTAATGGTGATCTTCCTGCTTATGATAAGACTATTTATCAGAATCCTCCCTGTACAGAATTTGTGAGTGCAACAGTGTCTACTCCTGTTGGTGTGAAGACAGCGTATGCTTGTAAAGTAGACGGCGGTGCGCCAGCTTCTACCATTTTTGCAGATATTAATGGAGATGGCAAAGTTAATACTCAAGATTTACAGTGTTATGCTCTTGTTGCTCAGAATTCTTCTGCTTCTTGCGCGAAAGTATCTGTCGCTGCTGCTGACTTAGATTGTGATACTCTTGTTACTGCTGCGGATCAGAAGTTAGCTGCAAGCATCATCATGGGTCAAGGTCCTGCTGCTGTGGACGCTAACGGGAATGGTGTGTTGGATTGTAAGGAAGTTTCAACTGCTCCTACTTGCACTCCTGGTCCGACGGGAAATTTGAAGTGTGTGCAGCAGAGTTCGTATCCTAATCAGTGGTATGCTGTACAAGAAACAAAAGCGGCTGATTGTAGTGTTAGTGTTAACAAAAACCCTAGTTATGGTCAGAAAGATGTTACGTGGTGTGGGGCTTCCATTTCCCCCGATTCTTGTGTAGAAGGAAAAGGTTGTTGTAAGACCTCTTTAGTTTCTTCGGTATGTCAGGGAAGTCTTGTTGTAAATACCACAACAAGTAGTTGTACTGGTGTTGAGAAACAAGAAACTTTAGATTGTTCTGGATGGGGGGCTGGTTATACCTGTCTTGATCAGTCTTATGGAAAGAAGTGTGGAACATGTCCTGCCTCGGACACGATGTGTGCCGAGAAGTTTGAAGCAGGTGCATCGAAGGGCTGGTATGCATTTACTACTAAATATATCACTTTTAACAGTAAATGTGTACCTGAAGGTTGGATGCCTTTCACTGCTGGAAATACTTCTTGTGGATCAACTTCAGATAGTTGTGTTAGTGGTAAAGGATGTGTGGCAACCGGTAGTGGTAGCGGTGGAAGTGGCAGCGGTGGCTCAGGCAGTAGTTCCTCGCAATTTAATTGCGGGAATGATAAAAACACTGTAACAAATAGTACTGTTTCTGACTTCTCCTGTCAAAGTCAAGATTGGCCTTCTTGTAGAACAGATAACACTACATTCGCTGGTTGTATGAGTGTTTCCGGATATCAAGGAAAGTGTCTAGCGGTAGGCACGTGCAATAATTAGGAATCTTTTTTTTTCTTTTTCTTTCAATTTTCTGAGAAAGTTTTAAATTTTATTGATGGTTATTTTCTTCAAAAAAATACGTGATGAGTAATTCAGATAATAGATGTATAATAAAGAATACATATGTATAATAGAATAAACAGACTTATTTTTTCTTCTTCCCTTCTTTCTCTTTAGCTACTAATTCATTCAACTTGTCTTCATGAAATCCGATGATCATTTTGCCGTCAATTTCGAATGTGGGTGTGCAAATCTGGCTAGTCTTCTGTAATATTTCGTCTCGGGCATTGTCGCTGTCGTCAAGATCTTTTTCTTGAAATGAGACGTGGTTCTTCTTGAGCCAGTCTATAGCCTTAGCAGACCAGCTGCAATTTGGGAATGTGTAGATGATGACTTCCATAGTAATTATGACTAAAGTGGATAGGTTTATATATACTTTTTCATTGTTTTTGCTAATGGCAACGTTTCGGGCATGGGTAGTGATCAATGTTTCGTTATGTTTTATTTCAATTATTTTACTGTTTTATCTCTTTGGTGTTCATCTTCCTTCTCTTGGACAAGCAGTTGCTGTTTTTGATAAAACGGAGCCGATTTGTTTAGTTGAATGGAAGAATGAGTTTACGTTGTGGTCTGATCTAGATCAATGTTGCTTGGAAGCGCGAAAGCAGTTATCGTGTAATCCTGAAGATGTGATTATTAACGAGCAGGAAATGAGTCGAGTTTGTGAGACGGGTAAAAATAGTGTGCGTTTTCATCTCAATGAGAAAGCATATACTTATTGCCGCAGGCAGCCAATTTGGTGATGGATATAATGATAAAATCGGGGAAAAAAAAAAGTTTGGTGATAAAAGCATCATTTCATCGTAAGCTGTTTTATGTACTTCTGATGATGGTCTTTCTTCTTGGAACTTTGTCTTTGGCGAAGGCAACAGGTTTATTGATTCCTTCTCAACCAGAAGTGTTAGTTCAAGATAAGATCATTTCATTAGATTCGTTAACTCTCGAGCAGAAGATCGCGCAGATGGTTGTTGTTTCTGGTTCATTATCTAATTTGAAGGCGTGGAAGAAAATGCAGCTTGGTGGGATTCATCTTTTTGCGATGGCCAAAGAAGATTTATTTCGTGATAAAATCATTCGATTTCAAGAGGGGATGAGTTTACCTTTTTTTGTGACGATAGATTTAGAGGGATGTCAAAATCCTTTTGCGGCGTTTCATAATTTTACGGCAGCTTCGGATGTAGCAACGGAAGGTATTGCTTTTGAGAAAGGTTCTTATGAGGGAAAATATCTTTCTTCGTTAGGGGTTACGATTAATTTCGCTCCGGTTGTGGATTTACAAGATACAATCTGGAAGTGTCGTAGTTATCCAGGTGGTTCGCGGCAGATTGCCGATTTATCTGAGGCCTATGTTTTAGGATTACAGAAAGAGGATGTCGTAGCTACGGCAAAGCATTATCCGGGTAAAACTCTTGTTGTGCAAGATCCTCATAAGTTTCTGGTTGCGGCGGATATTTCTTCTGATGATGTCTATCCTTATTCTCAACTTAAATCTTCTGTAAAAGCGGTGATGGTGAGTCATATTATTGCTTCTGGGGCTGTCGATTCGCGGGGTATCCCATCTGTTGTTTCACCGGTAGTGATTAATACTATTCGTTCACAGTATGATGGTTTAATTATTACTGATGAGATTAATATGCTGGGGTTGAAGAATTTTTATAAGAGTGATGAGGAGATGTATTTAGCTGTGTTTAATGCAGGTAGCGATATTATTCTTAATTTCAATGAAGATCCCAATCAAATCTATCGGATGATTCAAGTTGTTAGTCAGGCGGTTGATAATGGAGAGATTTCTGAGACAAGAATTGATGATTCGGTTAGGCGGATTTTGATGGCGAAAGGATTTATTGTGGAATAGAGATCTCTAACACTTTATGATCCATAACCAGCACTTTTCCTTTTGGTAGTTCTTCCCAAGAGTATTCTTTTAGTGTAACTATTTTCTCTGAACTGATGATGATGGTATTTTTCTTTTTGCCAACCCACATCTGGAGATAACGGGGAAATTGGGTTGATGTTGAAAAGAGGTATGATTTACTTTTGGTGGATAAAATTATATTGGAATTTACTGGCTGCTGAAGTTGAGCAAAAGCGTTGGTGATGGCTGTGCTGAAATTATTTGTTTTTTGGTATTGGGTGAGGATGGAATAGAATATCTGTTCGGAGTCGGTTGTACCTTGTTGTTTATATTTTTGGTCAAATTTAATATTTTCTTTAATTGTTCCATTATGGCAGAAAACAACTTCTTCTCCTGATTCTGTTTTTGAGTAGAATGGATGGGTGTTTTCAAGGCAGATGCTACCGATACTGGCAGCACGGACGTGGAGAAGAGCGAAGTTTGTTTTAGTGTTGGCAGTGGCTTCGGTTAGTGCATCGTTAAATATTGGCTGGATGGATTTTGTGATTTGAAAATGATTATCTCTGATGGTGGCAAGACCCCAACCATCTTTGTGCTGCCACGTTCCTAATCCGTTTTTTTCATTTCGTTCGTGGATGGTTGTTTGGTCGAGGGCCATTTCTGTCATTGCTCTAATTAAAGGAGGCAGTTGTACATTTCCAATGGCAAAGAGGATGCGACACATCTTTCGGGTGGGGAAAGAACTAATTGAAATAGTTTACGCTGGAAAAAAGCGACATCTTTTTAAATAGAACCCTTCTTTAACTTGAACGGGTATCTTAAAATAATCTAAATCCGGGCTTATTCATCAAAAATGGCAAAAGAAACCGACAAAAAACAAACAAGTAGAGTTAAAATTAAGAAGAAAGCATGGGTACGTATTGTAGCTCCTGCTTCATTTGGTCAACAAGAAATTGGTGAGACATATGTTGAGTCTAGCGAATCGATGATTGGCCGTAATGTTGATGTTAATTTACGAGAATTGACGGGTAATGTCAAGGATCAAAGCGCGTACGCTCGTTTTCGCATGATTAAAGCGGAAGGAAATACGCTTCATACCGAACCGGTGGGATATTCTCTAACACCTTCCTATGTGAAGAGACTTGTTCGCAAAAATACGTCTCGTTTAGATGATTATTTCGAATTCACGACAAAAGCAAGTGAGAAAGTGGTGGCTAAGACGATTATGGTCACGCGCTCAAAGGTGCAGCGATCAGTTCAGAAAGCGTTACGAGTGAAGTTAAAAGAAGTTCTTCAGCAAGAATTACGGAGACCGGATTTCTCTGGTTTCATTTCAATGTTGGTGAGCGGGAAGATTCGCAAACAGTTGACCCCATTGAACAAGATTACTCCTTTGCGAGAATGTGCGATTCGTGTTCTTCAGGTTAAAGGGATGAGCAGTGAACCGTTACCGGAAGAAATTGTTTCGGAAGTAGTCGAAGAGGCGGAATCTGGAGCGGAAGCTTTAGATGAAGATGCTGGTGTCGATGTTGAAGAAGAAACAGCGTAAGGTTTCTCTTTTTTTTCTGTTCTTGTTACGATGAAATTCCTCACGTTTACGGACTTGCACGAGAATAAAGATGGTTTGAAAGCGCTAGTTAAAAGAGCGGCGGAATCAGATATTGATTTTGTAGTTTGTGCCGGAGATATTTCTTCTTTTGGTCGAGGGCTACGTACAGTGCTGAAAGCATTTAGTGATTTAAAGAAACCGTTTTATGTTGTGCCTGGCAACCATGAAGAAGGAGAAGGGTTCGAGAGTGTGGTTGAGGAGTTTAAACATTGTTTTAGTCTTGATCGAAAAGCGTTAATGGTGGGAGAATATGTTTTTCTGGGATATGGCGGTGGCGGGTTTGCGATGAAAGATCAGGAATTCCGAAAGATTGCTCGCTTCTGGTATGGAAAATTTAATGGTCAAAAAATAGTATTGTTGACACATCAACCGCCATTTGAGACAAAACTGGATGCTCTTCATAATCGGCATGTTGGTAATGAGGACTTCCGTGATTTTATTTTACGGATAAAGCCAAAGCTGGCGATTTCTGGTCATCTTCATGAGACGGTGGGTGAAGTTGATACTATTGGTGAAACAAAATTAGTTAATCCCGGTTGGGATGGAATGGTTATTGAGTTGAAGTGAGGAAGTAAGTCTGATCTCTGATTCTACCAGATAAAGAAGCTCTTTACGCTGCAATTCTTTTGTTAAATTCTGCAGCTTCGGTTTGATCTAATTGTTTTCCAAATTCATCTGCTTTTTGTTTATATTCCTCGCGTAATTCTATTTTCTTACGGAAGAGGGGAATTATTGTATCCATAATTACTTTTTTTGTTTTTGTATTTAGAGCTTCCATTGTTAAAGATAGCGTAATATTTCTCTTTTTATTCTCTTCTAATTGTTGGATGACGGCGAGTAATATATTTTTTGCTTGCTCTAATATTGCGAGTAAAGCGTCGTCGAGCTTTTCTTCATATTCAAGAAGAATACTTTCTTCTTTTAATCCGCCCGCTACTGCTTCTAACTCTCCTGAGACTTCATCATGGAATGCTCTTGCTAACACGATTTGAGCTTCTCCCGTTAACCTAACAATTGTTTTCTCAACGTCTTCAATTTTCTTGATATCTTGAATTGTTTTTTTCACTTCGTCAATAAAAGGAACTACTGCGATGTATGAATCTTTAGTGGCTGATCTTCGATCAAAACCCCAGACGGTTTTCAGATTCTGAAGATATTCTGTCAATTTTTCCAGAACAGAGATTACCAATGGAGAAACATTGCTGCCGTATTCTAATTTATCAATTGCTCCGTCTAGTTTGGTCTTGCTTTTAATTAATTCTTTAACTTTATCTCTGGCTTGGTCAACATTTTTCTTTACTTTTTTTTCAGTTCTATTAAGAGATCCAGAGAGTTTACGTGCTGCTTTTTCTGCGGTTTGAAGTTCTTTTAATTGTTGAAGAAGGTATGCTTCGGCTTGTTCTGTGGAACGTTGAAGCTGTTTTAAGAGAGGCATATTTTCGTCAAAATGATCTATTTTTTGTTGGATTTCGGCTATTTTTTGTTGATTTCGTTCTGCTTCTGGTGCTTTTAACTCTTTCTGGAGTTCCTCATTATATTTTTCTCGTTCTCGGCGGGCGTCTTCAATTGCTTTTTTAAGATTTTGTAGTGCTTTTTTAGAATTACTTTTTGTTTTTCTCGTTTCTGGAAGAAGCGAGCGGATAATTGTTCTCAGGTCAGTGACTGTTTGCTTTACGTCAGCGTATTGTTTTTCTCCAGCAGTAACATCCTCTTCTTCTGTTTTGACTTGTTGTTCTAATTGTGGTTTTAATTCTTGAAGAACTCCAAATAGATATTTTAACGTTGTGGAGTTGAGTTCACTGAATGATTCTAATTTAGCAACTTCGGTGGCGAGTTGTTGTTGTTCAGCTTCTTCTTGAGCAATAGTAGTTTTTGCTTGTTTGGTAATTGTTTCTCCAGCACCAGCGACATCTTCTACTCCGGCGACAATTGCCGCCGCTGCTTGCTGTTCTTGTGTTATTAATTCTTCTCCCGTTAGTTCTTTTCCTTCTGCTTGCCCTAGTTTTGTAGTGCTTGCGGTCTCTTTTGTTTCGGCTCCTTTTTCTATTTGTAATTCCTCTTTTTCTTTTTCGTTTTCTCCAACTCTACTTATTCCAATTTGAGTGATTGCTTCCCTTTTTTTTTCTCCTTTCTTAACAATGTTCTCGCCGGCTTTTAGACGTGCTGTTAAAGTGTTTAATCTATCTCTTACTTTTCGGAGTGCCGCCCAAGCTCCTGCTGCCGTTCTTCCTCCGCCGGGGGTCTTTATTGCTTTTTCAACGACGCTTGTTTCGGCATGTTGTTCTTTGATTAGATTGATCCATCTCAACAGAAAATATAATACTACAACAACCACAATAATCGTAAAAACATCTGTCGTTGTTTCGGCCCAATCCGGCCAAGAAATACCGAGACGATTACTAATATCAATTAAGTCACCAACAACCATGTTGAGGAGTAAGAATTGTATCTATTTAAGCTTTGTTCTGGGGTGGAGGTAGATCTTTGTCTTCTTTATGTATCTCATCCATGAACACTTTCCGGACTTTAACGGCAATGCCTCTCTGTTGGGTGTTAATCTCGACGCCAGACATCGCTGCTTCACCGATGGCGACAAGTTCTCCTTTAAGTGTCATGATGGCAACGGTTTCGCCTTTACGAAAGTTTTCGAGTTTGCTGATGCCGGGGATGGCCAAAGCACGGCCGTGGGTGACGCTTTGGATAGTGGTGTCGAAAATCCAACATTTGTTGAGGTATTTCAAGGCATTTTCAACGGGCTGGATGCAGTGGCGAAGAAATTTATCGTTGTGTTCATCAATGTAAAAGTGCATGGCGTCGTCAAGATCGTTTAATGTGATAAGAGTGTCTTTTTCAGTGAAAGGGCCGGCTTGGGTTCTTCTGAGTTCAGCCATATGGGCGCCGGTACCGAGGGCTTGACCAAGGTCGTGGCAATTGGAAGAGATGAAGCCACTTTCAATTAGGAAATTATGGGTCTCAGGCACAGTCATGTCATAGACATAGTCAGTACCTTTCACAACTTTTATTGACTTTATTTCTTCAATGATAACTGGTTCAAGAGGTGGTAAATTGATTATTTTTCTTGCTTTTTCGTAGAACCCTTTTGTAATCGGAATGTTGCTTTTAAGAACACGATTAAGATTTCCTCCTAATTTATGGAGTTGAGATTTATTTTTTCTTATTTGTTCTTTTAAATGAAGTCCAAGATAGAGGTGGTCGTTAGGATCGGCGTCGTAGTTCAAATTCATTATCTCTTTGAGTTTTTCTATCTTTTTGGGGTGTTTTGACCCTACTTCTCGTGAAAACTTTTTTTCTGCAGTGATATTTCCAATAGTTACGTCATAGAGCACGCTTTCTTTTTTCACTAACTCTGATGGTCGTTTCTTTCTCTCGAATATTTTACTTTGAATCCCAATTTTGAGGAGCATTTTGTGTAGAGTTGCCGCGTCTTTAAAATTGATGGTGTGAAGACAGATTTTAGTTTTGTCATTTTTTGGAGTTTTCTTGTGGTAAACTGAGCCATCTCCATCTAAATACCCCCGTAAGAAAGATTTGATGAGCTGAGGATTAACGTTTAAGATCGGAAGAAAGGAAGATTCTTTTTGAGGACTCTTAATCCCTAATGATGCAGCGATGGTTGCAAGAAAACTATTACTAGAGTCTAATTGCCACAGTTTAGGGCCCACTTTCTTTTTCGAGATGGGAACTGTGGGAAATAATTCCTGATAGATGGCTTGGAAAATATCAATTAGTTTTTCTTCATTATTATGGAATTTTATTCTGGTGTGGCGGGCAGTTTTCTTTTCTTTTGAATTGTTGCCATCGGAGGCGATTAAACCGAAAAGATAGAATAAGTCTTCGGTCATATTTTTTAAATGGATGATGTTACCTTTTTGTGTTTTAAATGTATGGAGATGATGTTTTACTTTTTCATAAATTCCGGCAAGTTTTAAATGTCGAATTGTAAGAGCCATATTTGCTTTTGAGAGGAATACTTTTCGGTCAAGTTTAAGGTGGCGATACATTTCCCGAATGCTTCCGTATCTTGAAATGAATGCCTGTTTACATTTGTCTTTAATTTCTGGTTGTTGCACTAAATAGTTGTCATCTAAGAGATCTGAAAGAACATATTCTTGAGAGGTATCGGGGAAAACAAGACTTTTAACGAGGTAATTTCCGGGCTTGATGTTTTCTGCCGCTGTCATTTTATATCCATTTGGAAAGGAGGTTAATAATTCATGATCTGGCGTAACGGTAAAACTAATTCCGCTGGACATCGTGATTTTCATTAACTGTGTTGGAGAAGGTATTTTTTGAACTGCTGATGGTATTTTTTGGATAATTTTATTGTTGCTATAAGAATATATTTTTGTCTGATCCAGTGAGAAATCTCCCGCGTGGATTGCTCCTTTTGAAGTTATAATTTCTGTTTGAGGATGAAGACAAAGCTTTCTGATGTACGTACCCGCTTGACATTTGACGCGGAAGAGAACTTCTCGCTCTTTGATTTCGA
>Ga0082335_1000964_pt1 | contig 66745 bp, 57 predicted proteins | sample Subgrocontami58m_FD_72375 | JGI IMG/M metagenome (GOLD analysis project Ga0082335, IMG submission 72375) | Subsurface groundwater microbial communities from S. Glens Falls, New York, USA - GMW37 contaminated, 5.8 m (SPADES assembly) (version 2) ... | reverse complement strand
CCTTCTCAGGCAAGGCGGAAAAACGCACCATCGCCGTTGGCCCGCAAAAACTCAAAATCGTCGATTTTCGGTGGAGCTCCGAGTAACGGCGCGCAACACGGTACAACCGGCAGCGCCCTCGCCTGCCATCCTCAACCCGGCGCAGGCTGCCGCGGCGGGTCGGTCACGTCCCATCCGCCGCCGAGCGCCTTGAACAGGCCTATCGAGGCTTGCAGCCGCGAGAGGCGGATCTGCGCGAGTTGATCCTCGGCCTGGAACAGCGTCCGCTGCGCGTCCAGTACGGTCAACAAGTCGTCGACTCCTTCGCGATAACGGATCTCCGCGAGCCTAAGCGCTTGCCGCGCCTGTTCCACGACCTGTTCCTGCAGCAACTCCTGCTCCGCCGTACGGCTGCTCGAGGCAAGCGCACTTTCGACGTCCGCCAGGGCAGCGAGAATGGACTTCCGGTAGCTCTCGATGAGTTCGCGCTCGCGCGATGCCGCCACATCAACCTGGCCGCGCAGGCGGCCGCCGTCGAAAATCGTCTGCACCAGTGACGCGCCGAGCGCCACGGTTGCAGTGGGCGCATTCAGAAAATTGAGCAGCACGTTGCTCGCGAGTCCCGCCGATCCCGTGAGCTGGATTCCGGGCAGCAGTGCAGCACGCGCGGCGGCGACGTTGGCATTGGCGGCGGCAAGTTGCGCTTCGGCGCTGGCAAGGTCGGGCCGGCGGGTAAGCAGATCCGCGGGAAGTCCGGGCGCGACGCGCGGCACCGTCACGTCGGTCAAACTCACGGCCACGGTCGGGCCCGCAGTGTATCCCTCGGGCGGCCTGCCGAGGAGCAGCGCGAGCGCGAACAATGTCTGACGCTCCTGCAATTCCAGCGGCGGAATGGAGGCTCGTTGCGCGAGCACCGCCGCCTGCTGGCGCGCGAGGTCGAGCGCGGAAGCGGCGCCATTGCGCACACGCGAGTCCACCACCGCAAAGACACGATCGGCGATGACAAGATTTTCACGCGCGATCGCCAGACGACCGCGCAGCGACAGCACCTGGAAATAGGCGCTGGCGACACCCGTCACGAGCGTGAGCCGCACGGTCTCGAGATCGAAGCGGCTGGCACGCAACGAAGATTCCGCCGCGCGCACTCCCGCGGCATTGCGTCCCCACACGTCGATCTCATAGCTGGCGCTGAAGGCGGCGCTCGACCCATCGCTCGCACTCCAGGCGCCTCCATCCGGGCGGGTTTCGCGACGCGTGGTGCCCGCCCCGAAGTCCAGTTGCGGAAACAGCGATGCGCCCGCGATCCGGGCTTGCGATTCCGCTTGGCGCACGCGCTCCGCTGCGATCACCAGGTCCGGGTTGGCGCTCAGCGCGGCCGCGATCAGCACCGAGAGTTCCTCCGAACTGAAACCTCGCCACCAATCCGGGGCGGTCACGACCGCGTCGGAGAGTGCCCGCTCGGCCCAGGCCGCCGGCATGTCGGACGCGATTTTCGGTAACGGGGGCGCCTTGCTGGTGATGGCACAAGCGCCCAGTGCCAGCACAGCTACTATCAGCGTCACTGACCTCCACCCCCACCCCGGCCCTCCCCCCTCAAGGGGGAGGGTGAGGATGGCGCGAGGGCGGGATGAGGATCGCATCACGTTGCCAATGCGACGATAGGATCCACGCGCGCCGCCTTTTGCGCCGGCATATAGCCGAACACGAGCCCGGTCGCGAAAGCGCAGCCGAACGCAAGCAGCACCGGTGCGAGCGAATATTTGACCGGCGTTCCGAACGACCCGATGACCGCCGCTGCGCCAAGCCCGACGGCCACGCCGATCGCGCCACCGAGCAATGACACCACCAGAGCTTCGGTGAGGAATTGCTGCAGGATATTCCGCATGCGCGCGCCGGTGGCCATGCGGATGCCGATCTCGCGCGTGCGCTCGGTGACGCTCACCAGCATGATGTTCATCACGCCGATGCCGCCCACCAGCAGCGAGATTGCCGCGATCGACCCGAGCAGTATGGTCAGCGTATCCTGGGTCTCCGTGGCCGTTTCCAGGATCGATGCCATGTTGCGGATCTGGAAGTCGGTGGATTGGTGGCGCGACTGCAAGAGCGCCGTCACGGCGTCCTGCGTTTCGTCGATGAGTGCAACGTCGTCCACCGCCACGGTGATGGTGCGCAGAAAACGCTGGCCGAACAGGCGGAGCCCCCCCGTCGTCAGCGGCACCAGCACCACGTCGTCCTGATCCTGCCCCTGCGGCGACGCGCCGCGCACCGCCATTAGCCCGATGACCTGAAACAGCACGTTGTTGAGCACGACGTACTGGCCGACGGGATCCACGCCCTTTGCAAACAGGTTGTCCGCGACGGTCTGGCCGAGCACCACCACCGAGGCATAGCTTTTTGCGTCCGCCGTGGAAAAAAATACCCCTTTGCTGACGGGCCAGTTGCGGGCCACCGGAAACGTCGCAGTCGTCCCGGTCGCCTGAGTCTGGTAGTCGGAACTGCCGACGCGCACGGTGACGCTTCCCCCGAGCTCGGGAACGGCGGCCAGGACGTTGGGCAAAGCGGCAATCATCTCGGCGTCATCCGGCACCAGTGAGGCGACGGTTCCGCCGACGCCTCTGCGCACCGGCGGGCCTGGGCGGATGAGCAGCAGGTTCGTGCCCATTGCGCTGATGCGGTCGAGCACGATCTGCTTGGCCCCGTCGCCGATGGCGAGCATCGCGATGACCGAGCCGACGCCGATTACGATGCCGAGCAGCGTGAGCATCGTGCGAAACAGATTGGCGTGCAGCGCCCGCACCGCGGTCTTCGCCGCCTCGAGCGCGCCGCCGAGCAGTGATGCGCCGCCTTCATCCCGCGGCTGCCCGTTCTCGGGCGCCGCCTGCTGGCCGGACGAGTGCGCGAAAAACTTCGGGCCAGGGTCGCTGACGATCCGCCCGTCGCTGATCTCGATGATGCGCTGCGCCTGCCCGGCAATGTCGAGAGCGTGCGTAATAAGAATGACCGTATGTCCGCGGCGCGACAGGTCCCGCAGCAGCGCCATCACTTCGGTGCCGCTCGTGCTGTCGAGCGCGCCGGTCGGCTCATCGGCGAGCACGATGCTCCCGCCGTTCATCAGGGCGCGGGCGATGGAAACGCGCTGCTGCTGTCCCCCGGAAAGCTGGCTGGGCCGGTGTTGAAGACGGTCGCCGAGCCCGAGCGAGCCCAGCAGTTCTCTTGCCCGCGCGTTCCGGTCTCGCGCCAGCATCCCCGAGTAGACTGCGGGCACCTCGACATTCTCCAGCGCGGATGCGGTCCCGATCAGGTTGTAGCTCTGAAACACGAAACCGAACGCCTCGCGCCGCAGCCGCGCCAGTTCGTCACGCCCGAATTCCGAAACGTCTTCTCCCATGAAGCGATAGGTACCTGTGGTGGGCCGGTCGAGGCACCCGAGGATATTCATCAGCGTCGTCTTTCCCGACCCCGAGGCCCCCATGATCGCAAGGAACTCTCCCCGGTAGATCTTCAAGCTGACCCCGTGGAGCACTTCGACGTCGAGTTCCCCGCTGCGATAAGTCTTGGTCACATCCACCAACTCGATCAGCGGTTCCATAGAAGCAGGGGTTCGGGCCCCTTGCGGCGCGGAGCCTTCCCGAATCCCCGCGCCCCCGGTGGCCCGGACCCTCGGGTCGGATTTCATCGGCGGCCGCCCGTCTTCGGCGCACTCGGCGTGAGCGAGCTGCCGGTCTGCGCCTTCGCAGCCACCGCAGGTGCTTTGGTTCCAATCACGACCTTTTCTCCGGGTTCGAGCCCGGCCAGAATTTGCGCCGAGACCCGGTTCATCACACCGACTTTCACCTCGCGGTCGGCGACCTCGCCATCAGTGCCAACCACGGCTACGAGCGCGCGTCCTTTAGCGTACAGGCTGCGCGCATCAGCGCCCGAGGCCCTTTGGGCGCCAACGTTGGGCCCAATGCCTGACGCGCGCTCGCCTCCCCCCTTACGCGCTGCGCCGTCGCCCTTACCCGCACCGGAGGCGCGGGGCGCGCGCGGCCGGCCCTCCGCTGGCACCGGACGCAGCGCGGTGAGCGGCACCAGCACGGCGTCCTTCGCGCTCGCAATGACGAAAAATACCTGCGCCGTCATCTGCGTCATGAGTGCCTGGTTCGGATTTTCCACGTCGAACAGGGCATCATAGAGCACGACGTTGTTCACCACGGTCGGCGTGGGCGGAATCTGGCGCAGCTTCCCGTAGTAGCGGCGGTTGTTCCCGCCCAGCGTAGTGAAGTAAACGTCCATGCCGATGCGCAGCTTGGGCACATCGGCCTCCGAGACCTGGGCCTGCACCGTCATCGTCGCAAGATTCGCGATGCGCATGACGATGGGCGCCTGCTGGTTGGCGTTCAACGTCTGGCCCTGCTTCGCCGCCTGCGAAACGACCGTTCCCGCAATCGGCGCATAGATCTTGGTGTAGCCCAGGTTTGCCTCGTCGCCGCGCAAGGTCGATTCGGTCTGCTTGATCTGTGCCCGGATGGCGTCGGCCTGGGCCAGCGCGGACTGCTGCGTCGCCTCCGCGCTCTGCAGCGCTTCGGTGGTGGTGGCATTTTCGCGGTCGAGATTCTGCTGGCGGGTGAACTGCAGCCTGGCGAGTACAACCTGCGCCTCCCGGTCCGCGAGCTGCGCCCGCTGGTTGAGCAGCTGCGCGCGATCGCCGTCCACTTTGGACTGGTATACCGAGGGGTCGATCTCGGCGAGGAGTTGCCCGGCCTTGACCACGGCACCGACCTGCACGAGCAACTTCTTCAGTTGCCCTGAGACCTGAGTGCCGACGTCGACGAAGTCCTTGGGCTGCAGCGTCCCGGTCGCGGTGACCGTATCCTCGAGGTCCCCGCGCTGGGCCACCGCGCTGAGCAGGCCGTCGGCCGGGCTGTCCTGGCCAAACCCGGTAAGCCATGCATAATAGCCGCCGCCGGCCAGCAACGCGCACGCGGCAAGTATTAGAACCCAGCGGGCAGCCCGCGGCATGCGCGTACGATCCAGCCGGCCGGCCGCGCCTTCGTCCTTTACACCGGCAGAAGTTTTGACGTCCAGAGTCATAGTGCGCCGTCTATCGCCGCCGCTACCGGCGCAAACGCAATCATCCTCCCTTGCCCCGGCATGCTCTGTGCGCTAGCGCACGTAGACAACAATGGCAGTCTCATGGCCGCGTTGCCGTCTGTCGATTCACGACGCAATCACCACTACGCTCGTCTGAGTAACACGACGAAAGCTCCTGTATGCCCATTTCCTCGCCGGGGTTCCGTACGCTGGCAAACATACGGCGCAGATTGTTCACGTCTGGTACGAGTGGGCGATGCAGGTGGCGGGGATACCGCCGCATCAATAATAGGAAGTGCCGACAGGAGTGACGGGAACCCGTCAGGTCCGCAAGCCGAATGACCGGCCTATTTACTCGCTGGGGAAGTGTCGCCTGCGCAATTGAAACGCAGTCTCAAACAGGCTCTGGTTCACGGCCTCGCCGATATCCGCGGCGATGACCTGGTACAGCCACGCCGAAGTGTCGTGCTCCGGCCACTTCCAGGCGAGGTCGTGGCGCATGGCTGCGATGAAAGTGGAAAGGCGCACCCATTGATCCGGCACGGCACGCTTGAGGTAGAGCACCGAGGCGATGTCCGCCAGGACTTCGCTCCATCTCACCAGCGCGCCGCTTTTCACTGCCGACAGGTAGCTTTGAATGGTGACGTTGTCGCGTTCGAAATCCGGCGGCAACACCTTGTCGAAGCGCCTGCGAACATAGGCTTCGCGTTGTTCGACGCAGTGCGATGCCTCATGCACTGCCATCGCAATCAGCATTACCGGCAAGTCTTTCTGCGCAATGGAGTCGAAGAACTGGTTCAGCCCGTCCTCCGGCCTGGTATTGTAGTAGATGAGGCAGACACCACTGGGCAGGCTCAGCCCCGCGGCCATCAGAGGCCGTGCCAGGCCTTCCTTCCGGGCGTCGAGGATTTCCAATTCGATGCCTTCGGATTTCAGCATCCCCGCAACTTCCCCGATCGCTGCGCGAAGCTGGTCTTCCGTCGGGTATGGCACTGCGGACGCAGGGCTGCACAAAAGCAGAGCAAGCGCTGCGACCAAGTAACGGCATACCGATCTCATGAACCTCCCGGCGAATGGCCCACTGCATCATTACCTATCGACGTAGTGCGTCCAAACTTGAGCAGAATTCACCAAACCAATGGTCTGAGCCAGATTCTCATCGATCGCTCCTGGAACAGCAACAAGAGATTTCGTCTGTACGTTGCCGTACGTAAGACGCATAATTTTTTGTGTTGGTCCGCCGCAACACATAAAAGAGGAGATTTTCGTACAAAAACAGAGACTAACGGTATGCTCAGGTCGCGGCTGGCATGCCTTACGCCCGGAGGTCTGGCGCCCTCCCGAACTCCTCCTCGCCCGAGGCTGCTTACTTTGGCCGCGGACGCGGCAGAACTGGCTGCACCGCCTGGAGCCGGCCGGCACGCAACTCGGCCACGGCCTTCGCTACCGCGCGCGACGAAATAAGCGTCCAGCTCATGCCACCCCGCTCCTGACCCAGGCCATGCCGGTGGTTATCTGGTTCAATTTGGCAGGCCCGGAATTTTATAGGGCAGCAAGCGGTCGTATTCTTTTTTGACTACGGCGTAGCACTCGCAGACGCGCTTTTCCAGCCTGGCACGATCCATTACCTTGATGTGGCCGCGGCTGTACTGGATCAGTCCCGCCTTTTGCAGGTTTCCTGCCGCCTCCGTGACGCCTTCGCGGCGCACGCCCAGCATATCTGCGATCAGCTCCTGCGTCATCACCAATTCGTTGCTTTCCAGGCGGTCCAGGCTCAACAGCAACCAGCGGCAGAGTTGCTGGTCCAGCGCATGGTGCCGGTTGCACACCGCGGTCTGCGCCATCTGCGTAATCAGCGCCTGCGTATAACGCAGCGCCAACTGCTGCAGATTACCGCCCAGCGCGAATTCCCGTTTCAGAACACTCGCTCTGAGCCGGTAGGCGTTGCCTGCGCTTTGCACCACCGCCCGGCTCGGCGTGCTCTCCCCGCCCATGAAGAGCGAGATGCCGACCAAACCACAGTTGCCGGTGATCGCGATTTCCGCCGAGTCACCGCTTTGCATAACGTAGAGCAGCGAGACGAGGCAGGTGGTCGGGAAATACACATAGCCCATATGGCCGCCGGACTCGTAGACCGCCCATCCCAGCGGCATCGGTATTAGTTCAAGATCGGACGCGAGGCGCGCGTAATCCTCCGCGGGCAGGGCCGCGAGAACATGATTTTGCTTAGGGCTATGCAGTGAAGCCAAAGTGGCCATCTCCTTACGTCATAACCGCATTGCTGATACGGTCATACCCGAAAACGGGTTGGCACAACGACCGCTGCTGCTGCCTGGAAGTTTACTGCTTATGTACGCTATCGAACAAACAGTCGCGTGCGAGCGTGCGGCTCTGCTGCGTCCCCGTTGGGGATGCGCCGAAACAACGCGATCAGTTGACTTTGATGTTCCGTGCGCCAGCGAACATAAGGCGCAGGCTGTTCCCGCCATGTAACTCGCGTCGCTATTTACCCTGACCAACCCCGGTTGCGGCATATTCCAGCGCCACATCCAGTGCTTCCATGAACTCGTTGACCTTGATCGGCTTGGTGAGATAGCGGAAAAAGCCCGCCTCCAGGCCGCGCTCGATATCGTGGGGAATTGCATTGGCGCTGACGGCAATGACCGGGATATGAGCCGTGGCCGGGTCTTTGCGCAGGATCTTCATGGCCTGGGTGCCGCTCATGCCGGGCAAATTGATGTCCATCAGTATCACCTCCGGCTGTGCGGAGTGCGCGAGCTCGATGCCCAGATTTCCGTTCACTGCGGTCAGCAGGCGCATGTCGGCACGGCGAGCGACGAGCTGCTGGACCAGCTTCAGATTGGCCGGGTTGTCCTCGACATAGAGCAGGGTGCGACGCGGTGTGCCGCTCTCGACCTGCGTTTGGGCGGATGCTGCGGGTTCGGACACCGCTTTCGTGAATGATGGTGCGCAGGCTGAATTGAACTCGACCCAGAAAACGCTTCCCACCCCGACGGCGCTTTCCACGCCGATTGCACCGCCCATCAATTCGACCAGCCGCTTGGTCACCACCAGACCGATTCCCGTACCTTCCTCGGCGCTGGCCTCCTGCCCGAGACGATTGAAGGGCTGGAACAGCTGCGCGAGCTTTTCCGGCGGCAATCCGGCACCGGTGTCCCTGATGCTGACGCGAATGGTGTCCGGGGGGGTCGCGGCGCACTCCACGGCCACGGATCCGCCTGCCTGATTGTATTTGATCGCGTTGGAAAAGAGATTGATGAGAATCTGCTTCACCCGGGTCCGGTCGGCGCTGACAAAGCAGGGCTGGTCGAAGCGGGGAAAACTCATGCGGATGCCGCGCTTGTTCGCCTGCGGCTCGATCATGGTCTGGCATTCGAGCATGATGTCGTCCAGCGACACCGGTTCCAGCGAAATCGAAAACTTCCCGGATTCGATCAGCGCGAGATCGAGGATCTCGTTGATCAGCTCCAGCAGATACCACCCGGCCTGGAGAATCTGGGCTATGCTCGCCTTCTGCGAGGGCGTCGGCAGCGGCGAATCGGACTCCATTAACTGGGCAAAACCGAGGATCGCATTCAGCGGCGTGCGAAGCTCGTGGCTCATGCTGGACAGGAAATTCGATTTCGCGAGGTTGGCCTTGTCCGCCGCCGCGATGGCGCTTTCCAATGCGACGTTATTTTCCTGCAGCGTCAGCTCGAAACGTTTGCGTTCCGTGACGTCGCGCGCCGCGGCAAACACCCCCCGCAGCTTGCGGTCGCGGTCGTGCAGGGTGGTTGCGTTGTATGACACCACCGTTTCCTTGCCATCCCGGGCTCGCGCGGTAAGCTCGTAATTGGTGACCTCGCTTTCGCGCAGGACCCGCCTGACGCCCGTCTCGGCACGTTCCGGATCGGTAAAGTAGTTCTTGAACGGCGCGCCGATCAGCTCATCGCGCGTGCGGCCGGTGAGCGCCTCCATCTGCTGGTTGACGTCGGTGATGATGCCACGCAGATCGGTGATCGTCAGGGCGTCGATATTGGATTCGATCAGGGAGCGCGTGTAGAACTGCTGGTCGCGCAGGCGCTGGTCGAGCAGCATCTGCTCTGCTTCCACCTGTTTGCGCGCCGTGTTATCGGTGCCGATCAGCAGGTAACCTATGATTCCGCCCTGGGCATCGCGCAGCGCCGTGACCGACACGACTGCCGGAAAGCGGCTGCCGTCCTTGCGGATGTAGGTCAGCTCGTAGATGTCCTCGATTCCGCGCGAGGCCTTGAAAACCAGTGCCTCGAAGCCCGGCGTGATCTGGGTTGCCAGCTCGAGGCTCAGCGCCTTCGCGCGCACGATCAGTTCCTGCGGATCGGAAATATCGGCCGGCGTGATCCGGTTCACCACATCGGCGGCCGCGTAGCCCAGCATGCGCTCGGCGCCGACGTTGAAGATCTGAATGACGCCCTTCTCGTCGGTGGCGATGCTCGAGAAGTTGGCGCTGTTCAGAATTGCGTTCTGCAGCGCTCCCGTCTTGAGCAGCGCCGCTTCGCGCCGGACCTCGGAGATGACTTCCCCCGTAACCGCATCGTCGTCGAGAACATCGGAATCAGAAGTATGAGCGAACATGGCGCGCCTCCGTGCTGTTGCTGCAATGGTCGTGGAGGCAACTCACGCGGTCGGGGTCACGCGAACAGCACCAGAAAACCAGTCAAACATCTCGATTGACAGACACCGGACAGACTTCGAGTTTGGCAGCCCTGCCCGGCAAAAAGGTTAGGGAGCCTAACACAACGGAGCACGTGTGCGTTGCATTATGTCAGGCGCTCTCAGGTGCGGCTCGACGTTGACCGCATTCAGTTGGGTGGTTCGTTCAGCCACGCTCGATTCCAGATTGGCTTTTTCGTGCGCGAGTTCGGCGGTGCGCTCCGAAATGGCCGCTTCGAGCTCGCGCCCATAGGACACCAGCTTGTCCTGGTTATCCTTCAGCTCGGCGGCCATGCTGCCAAAATCCGCTGCCAGATTGCCGATTTCGTCTTGGCGTTTCATCCCGGCCTTACCCGTTCTGACTGACTTCGTTTTCCGCAAACGCCAATGCCACGTCCAGCGTGTCCACGAACTCATTGACCTTGAGCGGCTTGGTGAGATAGCGGAAAAATCCCGCCTCGAGGCCGCGCTCCATGTCGCGGGGCATCGCGTTGGCGCTCAGGGCAACGACGGGGATGTGCGCCGTTGCCGTGTCGGCGCGCAGGATTTGCATGGCTTTGATCCCGCTCATGCCCGGCAGATTGATGTCCATCAGTATCACGTCCGGCCGCGAGGCGCGCGCAACCTCGATGCCGAGAGGTCCGTTCCGGGCGCTCAGCAGGCGTATATCGGGGCGACGCGCGATGATCTGCTCGACCAGTTCCAGATTGGCCGGATTGTCCTCGACATAAAGCAGGGTGCGGGGTGCTGCGCCGCTCCGGGCCAGCGGCAGAGCCGGGACTGCGTGTTCAGCGTCGTCAATGGCAGGTTGCGGCGCATCGGCCGCGACCCATTCGATCGAGAACACGCTGCCCTCGCCGACGGTGCTTGCGACGCCGATTGAGCCGCCCATCAGTTCAACGAGCCGCTTGGTCACCACCAGGCCGATTCCCGTGCCCGCCTCGGCGCTGGTCTCCTGTCCGACACGACTGAACGGCCGGAACAGCTGTGCGAGCTTCTCCGGCGGCAATCCGGCGCCGGTGTCCGTGACGCTGACGCGTATGCGTTGCGGGGCGCTTGCGCTGCATTCCACGGCGACGGATCCCCCCACCTGGTTGTACTTGATCGCGTTGGACAGAAGACTGATGAGCACCTGTTTCACCCGGGTGCGATCGGCCTTGATAAACCAATGATCGTCGACCCGGGGAAAGATAACGCGGACGCCGCTTTTTTGCGCCTGCGGCTCGATTGCGATCTTGCAGTCGAGCATGACCTCGGCCATCGACATCGGTGCGAGCGACCACGACAGCCGCCCGGACTCGATCATCGCCAGATCGAGGATTTCGTTGCTCAACTCCATCAGATACCATCCCCCCTGCAGGATCTTGGCTATGCTTTCCTTCTGCGAGGGCGTCGGCAGGGGTGAACCGGACTCCATGAGCTGAGCAAAACCGAGGATTGCGTTGAGAGAATTGCGCATCTCATGGCTCATGCCGGTCAGGAAATCGCAATCCGCAAGGTTGGTTTTTTCCGCCACCGATTTGGCGTTTGCCATTTCTGCCTCGACCTGCCTGCGCTCGGTCCACCGCAGCCGCTCTTCCACCTGCTTGCGCGCGGTATTATCGGTGCCGATCAACAGATACCCGATGATCTTGCTGTCAGCGTCGCGCAGCGCCGTGACCGACACGATCGCCGGAAAGCGGCTGCCATCCCTGCGGATGTAGGTCAGCTCGTAAATGTCTTCGATCCCGCGCGAAGCTTTGAATACCAATGCCTCGAACCCCGGCGTAATCGGGGTGGCAAGCTCGCGGCTCAATTCAACGGCGCGCGCGATCACTTCCAGTGGATCGGAAATGTGGGCCGGCGTTATCTGATTCACCATTTCGGCGGCCGCGTAGCCCAGCATGCGCTCGGCGCCGATATTGAATAACTGAATAATGCCCTTCTCGTCGGTAGCTATGATCGAGAAGTTTGCGCTATTGAGAATCGCATCCTGCAACGCCCCGGCTTTCAGCAAAACCAGCTGACGGCGGACCTCAGCGACGACGGCCACCGTGGCAGCGGCCTTGTCGAGAGCGGCGGAATCAGGTTTTTTCGCGGGCATGGCACAAGCTCCGTTCAAATCGCGCAATAGGCGGATGACTTCACGCTCAACCGCGCCGCCGCGCCGCTTCGTAGAGCGGCATCACGGTCGGCAACAGGGACTGGATCTGCTGCACGCGGCTGGCTTCCGCCGGGTGCGAACTGAGAAATTCCGGCGGCCGTCCGCCCTGACTGGCAGCGATCATTTTCTGCCACAACGTAATTCCGGCGCGCGGGTCGTAGCCGGCGCGTGCCGTGAGCTCCAGGCCGATACGGTCGGCTTCGGCTTCGTCGGTACGGCTGAAGCGGGTCGCGATCAGGGCCTCGTAGGCGGTGTTCGCGACGCTGGCTGAGCCCTCGCCGAGGCCCAGCAGCGCCGAGCCGATACCGATTGCGGTCTGCGCGGCGATCGCCTGCGACACCTGCTCGCGCGAATGCTCGCGCAGCGCATGCGAGATCTCGTGCCCCAGTACGACCGCGAGCTCGGCGTCGGTAAGCCGCAGCTGATTGATCAGCCCGGAATAAACCATGATCTTGCCGCCGGGCATGCAGAACGCGTTGAGTTCGTTGCCGCTGATGACATTGACTTCCCATTTCCAGCCCGGCGCGTCGCGGCGGAACACCGCGGTTTGCGGCTCCAGGCGGCTCGCGATCGCGCGCACCCGCGCGAGCATGGCGCGATCCTGGTTGAGCGTGCCCTTGCGCGATGCGTCGGCCTGCAGCTTGGCATAAGCTTGCGCGGACATCTGGTCGAGCTGTGCCGATGAAACCAGCATCAGTTGCGAGCGATTCGCGCCGACGGCGCCGCCGGTGGTGGTCGTTTCGCATCCGCCGAGCACCACCAGCGCCAAACCGAGCGATATCGCAGCAATAATTCTGTCGATGAAGTTCATGTCGTCTCCTCGAAAACAAGTTCACTGTCGTCTTCGGCACGCCGTTTGCAGTCAATTATCGTCTCGCCAGCCAGGCCTATCTGTGCGTTGGAGTACATACGGCGCGATATGTAACGCCCTGCGGACTTTCCGACGCCGGCAACTTTCACTGATGAGCGCATTCGGCGCGCCAAATCCGCGCCCTGCCCCGCGGCCGGACACCAGCCGCCGTGCGCGCCCGCTTCGTCACGCGGCGCGATTGATCTCACTCAGGCGCTGCTGCCAGTCCGTGAGTTCGCACTCTGCCTCGTCATCCGAGATTCCATACGTTTCCTGGATCCGGCTGGCGAGTTGGTCCTCGGTAAGATCGTTCCATTGCTCAACGACGTTGCCCTTGATGTGTTTCCAGTTGTCTTCGATGCGATCCCAGTTCATGTTGCTCTCCTTGCGGTTGATTGAATGGCGCGACGACTGCAACGAACGTGTGTTATCTGCCGCCCAGCATGACGATCTGGACCATGGTTGAAAGATAGAAATTCTCCGTCTGGTGCGACGGGAAGCGGGCATCGCCCTGCCGGTTCTTGTCCGAGAGCGACTTGATGAGGCCGTCCACTCCGCCTTGGCGGACTTTGCCGGCAAAAGTTTCACGATAGGTCGTGATCAGGCTGACACCGTCGATCTTGATATCGTAGACCTTCCATCCCGCCGCGGTCCTTTCCATGTCGTAGTCCATGGTCAGCGGCTCCGCCCCGGGCTGCCTCATCACGGAATTGACCGTGACCTCGGTGTCACCGGACGCCGCACGCAGCCGCTTGAACTCGATTACCTGACCCCGGTAACTCGACAGCGCGGTGGAATAAGTGCGCACCAGCAATGTTTTGAACTCCGTGGTGAGCGCCTTCTGCTGCTCGGGTGTAGCGAGACGCCAATTGCGGGCCATGGCGGTCTGCGTCATGCGAGTGAAGTCGAAGAGCGGCAGGATCCTGGTTTCGACCAGATCGGCGACCTTCGCGGGGTTACCCGCCTGGAAATCCGGGTCCTGCCTGATGCTGGCGATCGCCTCCAACGTGACCGCCTTGAGCAGCACGTCCGGCGCGGCGTCCTGGGCGAGAGTCAGCGGCGCTGCAAGCATCGATATCAGCGCCAGCACGGACTTGAACATGATTGTTTGCACGTTGTTTCCTTTGATGTTGAATGCACTCACCTGCGTCTTCATTCCTGCTAGCGGTCGACGAGCGCCAGCTCGGTGCCGTTGAGGGCGAGCTTCTTGCCCTCCGGCAGCTTCAGGTAAGTACCGACTTCTTCATGGGCAATCCCGTAGGCAAAACTCATCGTGCCCCGGCTGAAGCTGCCAACACCGTGGCCACGGAACACGCTCAAACGCTGAAAACGAAATGTCGCGGTGGCGCCATCACTGCAATTCATCTGCCCCGAACCACCCAGCAGGGCGCTGGAAGTGAACTGTCCGAGGCATATGAGATCACGGTTCTTTTGCGAATGAATGACGAGGGTTCCCGCCCCGCTGAGATGGCCTTCGGCCTCACCCACGAACAGCTCATCGGCCAGGATCGCAATCACCGTACGCTTCGCTGAAAACAGTTCTGCACTGGCCACCGGGCCGGCGAGCCCGATCCACGCGGCAAGTACCTTGACAAATATTTTGCGCATTGCAGCCGACCCCGCTCAAATATCGCTCGATGGCGGAAACGTGCAACCTTAAAAACCATCGATCGTGAGGGCCATTATGGCGCCGCGCCCGGAATGCGCTGTGCGCTGGCACACGTAAGGAAAAACTAATTATGCGAGCGGGCGTCCACCACCAAAAAACAGCCCCCGGAAATGAGCATAACCAGGGGCTGCAACCCGCCAATCAGAAAGGGAGGGAGAACTTATTGGCGGGGAGGAGATTCAATTATTCGCCTTCGCATCCGATCGCTCTGTACGGTATCGCACATAGGCTGGAAAATAATTCCGAACGTCGTGGGCTATTCAGCGGCACGCGTTGGCGCGCGCCGCAGCCTGAAGGGGAACGATTGCGTTGCGTGTCTCATGCAAAAACACATAAGCTTCCAGCGATGGCGGAAGCGCCGAAGTGAATCGCGAATCCCGCGTATCAGATCGCGGCTCCCCGGTACCGCTCAGGGCGACCGAAATCCGGCCAAAAGCAACTAACGACAGCAAGAACAGCAGCCCGCAAATCCATAGGGCCTTCACAGTGCTCCCCCTCCTATCACCCGTGGGTGCCATCGCCACTGCACCGGGGTTATCTCCCGGTCTGCCGTTACTTGAGCCGCATGTCGTTTCTGACGTTCGTCACGCCCTTGACGTTGCGCGCCACCTCGGCCGCTTTGTAGATATCGGCCTGGCTGTTCACAAAGCCGCTCAACTGAACTACGCCTTTGAAGGTTTCAACGTTGATTTCGGCCGATTTCAGCCCGGGCTCGTTGAATATTGCCGTCTTCACTTTGGCCGTAATGACCGTATCGTCAACGTATTCGCCCGTACCTTCCTTTTGGGACGTGCCCGCGCAGCCCACTATAGACATCAACAGCGCGGCGAAGCAGAAAGTGGAAATGCGTTTAAGCTGTTTCATGGCGGAATCCTCTGTATGAAATGAAACCGAAAAACCGGCGACAAGCCTCTGCACCTATTTCGTCCTGGGCAGGATCCGACATTAGTCCCTTGCCGCAAGCTGCGCTGTACGGTAGCGCACTTAGCGAATAATTATTCCCGCCTCAAAACGAGCCTGCGGCCAGCCAATTCAGCACGTCGGTTGATCTGGATCAAACGCTTACGTTCGATAGCGCACTGAGTGTTTCCGGGGCGGTAACTAATATTTACAAGTATCGAGAGAGGCCGGCTGCGGCGGATTTCTGTCGCCGGCCAAGGATCGCCTCGAGCGGAGTAGGAGAGCAGTATGACTGGAATTTGAGAGAAAGGGATTACCATGAAAACGAAACAAGGATTTGCAGTGAGCACGGTGGCCGCAGCGGTGTTGCTCGCGCTGGGGGCCTGTGCGGAAATGTCGACGCGTGACAGCGACACTGCAATTGGCGCCGCTCCTGCTTATGCGCGGGGCGCGCTTCCCGCGTGTGAGAGCGCGAATTACGATCAGGCGCGGGACATTTTCACGGTCATGAATCCGGGTCCGGATACCGTGAATCAGCAGTGTCTTCTTACGATACATCCGATGGGGACGGTCGCGTCCAGCGCGCAATACCCGGCGCCCTTCCTGGTTGAAGGCTACTTCGACGTTGTGATGAGCGGCGGCGGGGGCGGGGGCGGCGGCGGCGCGGCAAGAGATGAGGGCGGAGGGGGTGGTGGCGCCGGTGCGGCGCCATTCCGGACCACAAAATATTTGCCGTCCGGCGTGTACAAGCTCACCCTCGGAACCGGTGGCGAAGGCGGAATGCCGGGTGCACGTACCCAAGCCGGAAATCCGAGCAGCCTGACCAATTTTAATACCGGGGAGCACATTGCCGGGTTCGAAGGTGCCGACGTTTGGACACAACGTAGCCAGGCCCCAGGCAGTGGACGTGGCGGCGCAGCATTGGCCGGCGGAAGCCCCGGTGGACGTGGCGGGGACAGCGGCCCCAGGTCCGAGGAAGCGGCTCAGTCCGGCGGGATATCGCAGACTGCCGGCTTTGCCGGCATGCCTGGACAAGCTGGCGCCGAAAGCGGTCGCGGCGCTCAGGCTGAAGCGGGCGGCGGCGGCGGGGCGGGCGTTGGAAGCGGCGGCGCCGGCGATTCGGAAGCGGGAACCAGGGCAGCGGGAATTGGCGACCTTGGCGGTGGCGGCGGTGGCGGAGCCGGTCACTTGGGCGCCGCCGATCCCGGAGCCCAGGGCGGTCATGGATTTATCCGGCTGTCCCCGCGGTAATCGGGCCCGTGCCTGCGATTCAGCGACACCCGCTGTCAACTGACACGCTGTTGGCGGCGATTGCTGGAAATGCCCCGCTTCGGCGGGGCATTTCTTCGACGCGGGCGCGCTCCAGACCCTATTGCATTCAGGAAACGGCTTCGGCCTGCCGATATTCGGGGAGCAAACGATCGTACTGCCGTTTGATGACCGCATAGCACTCGCATGCCCGTGCTTCCAGTCGGCCGCGATCGATTACGGCAATGCGGCCGCGACCGTAATGGATCAGTCCCGCCTCTTGCAGGTTTCCAGCGGCCGTCGTGACGCCTTCGCGGCGCACGCCCAGCATTTCGGCCATCAGTTCCTGCGTCATCGCCATCTCGTCCGAAGGCAACCGGTCGAGGCTAGACAAGATCAAGCGGCACAGTTGCTGTTCCAGCGAATGATGCCGGTTGCACACCGCGATCTGCCCGGTGTGCACGATCAGCGCCTGGACGTAGCGCAGCAGTAAACGCGCCAGCGCGCCGGGGTGCTCGAACTCGTTTTCCAGCAGGCCCGCCGCCAGCCGATAGGCCTTGCCGGCGCTCAGCACCAGCGCATGGCTCGGCGTGCTTCCGCCGCCCAGAAACGACGCGACGCCGATCACGCCTTCACGGCCTGTAATCGCAAATTCTGCCGACTCCCCGTTCTCCGTCACGCAGAACCGGGAAACAATGCCCGAGGTAAGGAAATACAGGTGTTTTTCCCGGTCGCCGGCGCTGTGAACGGTCCAACCCAGCGGCAAACGAACAGGCTCCAGGTCGGGCAGCAGACGCTCATAATGATCGAGGGGCAGTGCTGCAAGAAGATGGTTTTGCCTGGGCGTATGCGGTGCGGATTCGGCACGCTTTCCGGCCCTGGACGCGAAGCGCGTCTCCGGAGAAAGCCGAAACCAATGCCCTCGTAACATGGCCCTACCCAAAACAACGAAAACCCTGTTGTCTTGACCTCCAGCTTTATTGTAACCGGCACATTCATTACGTCGCTTGATTAGGATCAAGCGTTTATGTTCGCTGGCGCACGGCGCATCCCGTGGATTTGAGCAATCGCAAGTTAATGCTTTATCAGGAGTATAGCCATGAGGCTCGCCAATCTTTCGCCGCAGGCATGTTCATTCTGGAGGAGCTGCGCAAGTGGCTTGCCCGGCAATGGAAACTACCGGATCCACTGCGCGAGGTGTCGCGGGGGGCATGCTCTGTACGCTAGCGCACAGAGCGTCCGGGAGCGCCATTACTACAATAGCCAGTCATTCAGTATTACAGCGCACAGGGCGGACCCGGGAAGGGGTTTGGAAAGGTCCATGAGCACCGTTTGCCGTGTAATTTTTTCCCCGTCCAGTCCGCCTCACGGCGAATGCAGAGGTTGCGCCTTCAATGCCTGGTGTCTGCCCGCCAATCTTACCTTGCCCGAGTCCAGGCAATTCAATGACCGGATACACCACCGCCGTCCGATAAAGCATAACGAATACCTGCACCGTGCCGGATCCGAGCTTAAGTCGTTGTTTGTCGTTAACAGCGGGTTCCTGAAAACCAGCATAACGAACGGTGGCGGACACCACCAGGTTACCGGTTTCTCCATGGCGGGCGAACTCGTCGGACTGGACGCGATCGGCACGGGCAAACACCAATGCGATACGAGCGCACTCGGAGATAGCCATCTCTGTGGAATGCGCTATTCCGATTTCGAGGAACTTGGCCATGCCATCCCTGCGCTGCAGCACCACTTCCATCGAGTGATGGGAGCAGAAATCGCACGCGATTACGGAATCCTGATTCTGCTTGGAACCATGCGCGTGGAAGAGCGTGTCGCGGTATTCCTGCTCAACCTCTCAACGCGATTTTCCGCTCGCGGTTACTCGGGAACACATTTCCGGCTGCCCATGACGCGGCAGGATATCGCGAGCTATCTCGGCCTCAAAATGGAAACCGTCAGCCGTGCATTTAGCCACTTGAGTGACATCCAACTCATCGCAACAGAGGGCAAAGATATTGAAATCAAGAGCCTTCTGCGGTTGCAGCAGGCAATTGGAGTCCAGGCAACACGCCAACCGGTGCCCCGGCGCACAAGATCGGGAACTCATTGAGAACCATGGATGAAATATAAAGATTACTACGGCATACTCGGTGTGGAACGAACCGCCGGCGCCGAGGACATAAAAAAGGCCTATCGTAAACTCGCCCGCAAGTATCACCCGGACGTGTCATCGGACCCCGAGGGCGAGGAAAAATTCAAGGAAGTCGCGGAAGCGTACGAAGCTCTCAAGAATCCGGAAAAACGCGCTGCCTACGACCAGCTTGGCAGCTACCAGCCGGGGCAGGACTTCCAGCCGCCGCCGGACTGGGGCAAGCAGTTTGGCGACTCGCAATTCTCGTCCGACGACGTCGATCTGGCGGATCTTTTCGCGGGATTGGCGGCGGGTCGGCATCGCGCAGGACAAGGGACCGGTCCAATCCGGATGCCCGGCCAGGATTACGAAGTCACCGCCCATATCTCGTTGGAGGAAGCGTATCGCGGCACCGAAGTCGAGCTGAACTTGAAGGTCCCCGAATATGGCGCGCAGGGACGCCTGCATCGCGTGCCCCGCACTTTCAAGGTGCGCGTTCCCAAGGGCGCAACCGATGGACAGAGATTGCGCCTGGCCGGCAGGGGCGGCAAAGGGCTTAATGGCGCCCGAGATGGCGACCTGTACCTGAATATCGCGTTACACCCCCATCCGCTGTTTCGTGTGAGCGGGCATGACCTGTATTTCGATCTACCCCTGGCGCCGTGGGAAGCGGTGTTGGGCGCGGGCGTAGAAGTCCCGACGTTGGGCGGGCCGGTGCGTCTGAAAGTGCCGCCGAATACTCATGCCGGACAGCGGTTACGGCTATCCGGGCGCGGGCTGCCCAAGCCAAATGGCAGAGAGGGCGATCTCTTCGCCATCGCGCAGATTGTGGTGCCCACTGAAATCGGCGAGCGTGAACGCGAGTTGTTCAGGCAACTCGCTGAAGCCTCGACGTTTGATCCGCGCGCGCACTTTCAACATGAGGTGAGAAATGCAAGCTGAACATGCCGAAGCGGTATGGCTGACCGAGGACCATGAGTTCTCATTGGCAGAGCTTGCGGAGCTGTCAGGCTTATCGGAAGCGGAGCTGCGCGAACTCGTCGAGTATGGTGCCGTCACCCCCATTGACCCGGATTCATCACCGTGGGTTTTCAACGGGAAGTGTCTGCTGACCGTCCGTACGGCCTGCCGTCTGCGAATCAGCTTCGACCTCGAGCCGCACGGGGTGGCCCTGATCGTTTCGCTGCTGGACCGGATTCACGGCCTCGAAGCGCAGTTAAGCAGTCTGCGCGCGCAACTGCCGCATCATACCCGTTAGACGAAATCAACCACACCCCTCACCGCTGCCCCTTACCCGCCTTATGTACGGCAACGCACAGAACATCGCCGGGGAACGGAGGATAAGTGTAGCCAGGAATCGGGCTAACACAACGAGGCGATTTGTCCTCAGTTTCCACGACCGGAGATCAAAATGACCAGAAAACTCATGGCATCACTGTTGGCGGCGCTGTTCTTTGCCGGCCTGTTTGGCACGCTTGCAGGTTGCAACACCATGGAAGGTGCGGGCCAGGACATCCGGCAGGGCGGTAAAGCGATCACGGACGAAGCGAGGGAGCAAAGAGACCGGAGGTAATCCCCGGCTGCGGCAACGCCATTTAAAGTGCCAAACGGCCCCTTATGTGGGCTAGCGCACATACGCTTGCCGGAAAATTCGGTATTAGCGTAGTAGGTCTTACTGCGGACATCTTGCAACCCCGGCTGCGAGATTCGCTTCGATCTCATTGTACGCTTTACTCGGAGGCCGGCCATGCTGGTAGAAGGACACGATTTCGTCACTCCCGGTGACGCTGGCCAAAAGGAACGCCTCACCGAAGCGCTGCGCCAGCAGGCGTTGCTTAAGACGGGGGCCCTGCAGAACGCGATTCTTACCAGCGCCAATTTCTCGATTATCGCCACCGACGAAAAAGGCATCATTCAGTTATTCAATATCGGCGCCGAGCGCATGCTGGGCTACACGGCAGCCGAAGTCGTCAACAGGATCAGCCCGAGCGACATTCACGATCCGCGGGAAGTCACGGCGCGCGCGCAGGCACTGAGCGTCGAGCTCGCAACCCCCATTACGCCGGGCTTCGAGGCCTTGGCTTTCAAGGCTTCGCGCGGGATCGAAGACAGCTACGAGCTGACTTATATCTGCAAGGATGGCAGCCGCTTTCCGGCCATCGTGTCGATCACGGCGCTGCGCGATGATTACGGCGCAATCATCGGCTACCTGCTGATCGGCACCGACAATTCCGTGCGGCATCAGGTCGAACTGGACCTGCACAGCGCCATGGCCGCGGCGAAAAAAGCCAACCTCGCGAAATCGGATTTCCTCTCCAGCATGAGTCATGAGCTGCGCACGCCGCTCAGCGCGATCCTCGGTTTTGCCCAGCTGATGGATTCCGGTTCGCCGCTGCCAACGGTCTCCCAGAAGCGCAGCATCGACCAGATACTCAAGGCGGGGTGGTACCTGCTGGAACTGATCAACGAAATTCTCGATCTCGCGCTGATCGAGTCCGGAAAGCTGTTGCTGTCGATGGAACCGATCTCGCTCTTCGAAGTCATGCGCGAATGCGAGACCATGATCGAACCGCAGGCGCAAAAGCGCGGCATCCGCGTGATTTTTCCAGAGCTCGCCATCCGCTACTTTGTCAAAGCCGACCGCACCCGGGTGAAGCAGGTTCTCATCAACCTTCTTTCGAACGCGATCAAATACAACAAGGCGGACGGAACGGTCGTCGTGGACTGCATCGTGAGCACCCCGGGTTGCATACGCATTGGTGTCAAGGACGCCGGCGAAGGCTTGACCCCGGAGAAGATCGGGCAGTTGTTCCAGCCGTTCAACCGGCTCGGACAGGAGGCGAACCTCGAGGAAGGCACCGGCATCGGCCTGACGGTGTGCAAGCGGCTGATCGAATTGATGGGGGGCGCCATCGGCGTGGAAAGCACGGTCGGCAAAGGCAGTGTGTTCTGGATCGAACTGAACCTGACGGCTGAACCACATCTGGCCGCCGGCGCAGTCCAACCCGCGGCGCTCGCCCGGGCGCAAGCTCAAGCCGGCGCGCAGTTGCGCACCCTACTCTATGTCGAGGACAACCCGGCCAATCTGATGCTGGTCGAGGACTTGATCGCGCGTCGATCCGATATCCGTCTGCTGACTGCGATGGACGGCAACCACGGCGTCGAGCTGGCGCGCGCGGCCCTGCCGGACGTAATCCTGATGGACATCAATTTGCCCGGCATCAGCGGTATCAGGGCGCTGAAGATCCTCGCTGAAGACCCGGCAACGGCACACATCCCGGTGATTGCGCTCAGCGCCAATGCCATGCCCCGCGATATCGAGAAAGGCCTGGAGGCCGGATTCTTCCGTTATCTCACCAAACCGATCAAGGTCAACGAGTTCATGGATACGCTGGACGTCGCACTGAAATTTGCGAAAACGCACGCGGCCCGCGCAAACACGAAGGCAAAACCATAATGATACCTGCACCCGACATTCTTAACGCCAGCATCCTGATTGTTGACGATCAGGAGTCCAATATCCTTCTGCTCGGGCAATTGCTGAGCGAGGCCGGCTACACCTCGGTCGCCTCGACGATGAATCCGCAGGAGGTCTGCGCGCTGCATCGCAAAAACCGCTACGACCTGATCCTGCTCGATCTGCAGATGCCCGGCATGGATGGCTTCGCGGTGATGGAGAGCCTCAAGACCAATGTTACCGACCCCTACCTTCCGGTCATCGTGCTCACCGCTCAGCCGGGCCACAAGCAGCGCGCGCTGCAGGCCGGCGCCAAGGATTTCATCAGCAAGCCGTTTGATCTCACCGAAGTCAAGACGCGCATCCACAACATGCTGGAAGTGCGGCTGTTGTACAAAAAGCTCGATGATTACAACAAAGTGCTGGAACAGACGGTGCAGGAACGGACCGCCGAGCTGCGCGAAAGCGAAGCGCGCTTTCGCAGCCTGGCTGAGCTGGCCTCCGATTGGTACTGGGAGCAGGACGAAAAGGGGAATTTCAGCAGGGTTTCCGGCCCGGTCCTGGAGATGCTCGGCATCCAGGTCCCCGTCTTCGCAGGTGAGGCAAGCAATGACAGGACGACTGGCTGGAATGAGGCCGAGCGGGAAGTGCTGAATGCCAAGATTGCCGCCCGCCAGCCCTTCCTGGATTTCGTCTTCAGCCGCGTCAATGCCGATGGCTCGCAACAAAAGTTTCGGGTCAGCGGGGAACCCATGTTTAACCAGTCCTGCAGCTTCACCGGTTACCGCGGAATCGGCGTGGAGATTCCCGTCAAGTGATGGAACACGGAATTTCGATCGCCCGCCATGTCATTGCCCCATAGCCCCAATCAAAATCATTTGCTCGCCGCGCTGCCCACGGCGGAATTCGAGCGCCTGGCTCCCCGTCTGGAACTGGTCCCGATGCTGCTGGGTGAAACCCTCTACGAACCCGGCGGCAAGTTGCAGCACGTCTATTTCCCCACCACCGCCATCGTGTCGCTGCTTTATGTTCTGGAGTCCGGCTTGTCGGCCGAAATCGCGGGCGTGGGCAACGAAGGCGTGCTCGGCATTTCGCTCTTCATGGGAGGCGGCACCACGCCCAGTTCGGCGGCGGTACAGACCGCGGGCCACGGTTACCGGCTGCCGGCGAGGTTGCTGATGGATGAATTCAATCGCGCCGGGCTGATGCAGCGTTTGTTGCTGCGCTATACCCAGGCGCTGATCACGCAGATGTTCCAGACCGGGGCCTGCAACCGGCACCATTCAATCGAGCAGCAACTGTGCCGGTGGCTGTTGTTGACCCTCGATCGAATGCCGACGAACGAGTTGGTCATGACGCAGGAATTGGTCGCCAGCACGCTCGGCGTGCGCCGCGAAGGCATTACGGAGGCCGCCGGGAATCTGCAGCGCGCGGGTTTGATCAGTTACCGCCGCGGCCACATTTCAGTGCTCAAGCGGTCCGGATTGGAAACGCGCGCCTGCGAGTGCTACGCCGTCGTCAAGAAAGAATTGGGCCGCCTGCTGTCCGATGTGCAGTATCGTCAGAGCCCTGCCGCTATCGCCATATAACGGGCTCTGCGTCGCAGCCCCTAGATGACCGTCGATGCAACGGCTTTTCGTAGGGTGGAGGGAGCGCAGCGGAATCCACCAAACGCTGCTATAGACACGTCGCCAGGATTCGGCAAGGCGTATCTCAACCTGCTGATGGATGGGACGATTGAAGATTAGCAGCAAAACCGTGCGTCGAAGCCTGTTCCATTTGCCGGCGTTGTTTCGGCGCAACCGCCGGATGCCGGAGTACGCAAGCGAGGCGCCGCCGTTGCGGGCGGAACTGTTCAGCGCCGACCAGATGGAACGGCATGGGAAGACCCTGGCGGGCTCGCACCGATTGAGCTCGCGACGCGCGCGGGACCAACTCCTCGCGCGGTTGGCCGATAACGAAGGCGTGCTGCTGGAAGCGTGCAACCTGTTGACGGCGGCAGTCAAGGGCAACCGCCGGATTTCGCCGGCGGGTGAATGGCTGCTCGATAACTTTTATCTGATCGAAGAACAGATTCGCACGGCCAAGCGGCATTTGCCGAAGGGTTACAGCAGGGAACTGCCGCGCCTGGCTCACGGCCCATCGGCCGGACTGCCGCGCGTGTATGACATCGCGCTGGAGGCGATCTCGCACGGCGACGGACGGGTGGACCCCGGAAGTCTCAGCCGCTTCGTCGCAGCCTACCAGAAGATCACCGCGCTCAAGTTAGGCGAGTTGTGGGCAATTCCCATCATGCTGCGCCTGGCGCTGATCGAGAATCTGCGCCGTGTCGGAGCACGGGTGGCGGCCAGCACCCTGGACCGGGACCGCGCCGACGCCTGGGCGGACCAGATGATGGAGGTCGCCGAACAGGATCCGAAGAGCCTCATTCTGGTGGTAGCGGACATGGCGCGTTCGAATCCACCGATGGCCAGCTCCTTTGTCGCTGAGCTTGCACGGCGCCTGCAGGGTCAGAGCGCCGCTCTGGCATTGCCGCTGACGTGGATCGAGCAGCGGCTCTCCGAGTCCGGGCTGACGATCGAGCAGTTGGTGCAGTCGGAAACCCAAATGCAGGCCTCCGGCCAGGTCTCGATCGCGAACAGCATCGGCAGTCTGCGCTTTCTGGGAGCGATGGACTGGCGCGAGTTCGTCGAGACGATGAGTGTCGTCGAGCAAAAACTGCGGGAGGATCCGGGCGAAGTCTACGGCAAGATGGATTTCGCCACCCGGGACCGCTACCGGCACGCAGTCGAGAAAACCGCGAAAGCGAGCCTGCTGTCCGAGGGCGAGGTCGCGCGCAAAGCGATTCAGCTGGCGCACGAAGGCGCGGCCAGCGCGATGGTTAAAGGCGCCCCCCGTGGCAGCGCCGGTGGCAATCGCACGTCGCATGTGGGCTATTACCTGATCGATAAGGGTCTGCCACAGCTCAAACGAGCGGCCGAGGTCCGCTTATCGATCGCTGAAGCCGTGCAGCAAACCGGCTGCCGGTTTCCTCTGCCGCTCTATCTGGGCGCAAGCGCGCTGCTGACACTGCTGTTTACCGGAAGCCTGCTGGCAAAGGCCCATGCCGGCGGGCTGGATGGCTGGATCCTCGTATTGCTGGCGATCCTCGTGGTCTTGGGCACCAGTCAGTTGGCAATCGCGCTGGTCAACTGGGTGGCAACCTTGCTGGCGACGCCCCGGCCGCTGCCGCGTCTGGACTTTTCCAGGGGAATTCCGCCGCACTGCCGCACGCTGGTGGTGGTCCCGGCCATGCTCATCAGCGCTCAAAACATCGAGAATCTGATCGAGGCGCTTGAAGTCCGGTTCCTGGCGAATCGGGACGCAAACCTGCACTTCGGACTGCTGACTGATTTTCGAGACGCGGTTGATGAAACGCTGCCGGAAGACGAACCCCTGTTGCTGCTGGCCAGGAACCGGATTGAAGAACTGAATGAAAAGTACCCGGGCGCCAAAGGCGATGCCTTCTTCATCTTTCATCGCCCGCGCCGCTGGAATCCGCGGGAGCGACTGTGGATGGGCTACGAGCGCAAGCGCGGGAAGCTGGCGGAATTGAATTCGCTGCTGCGCGGCGGCGGGCAGGAGTGTTTCTCGCTGATCGTCGGCGCGACTGACGTTTTATCCAACGTAAAGTACGTGGTCACACTGGACACGGATACGCAATTACCGCGCGATTCGGCGTGGCAGTTTGTGGGTACCATGGCGCACCCGCTGAATCGGCCGCATTTCGACGAAACGCGCCAGCGGGTGACCGAGGGCTACGGCATCCTGCAGCCGCGCGTGGCGGTGAGCCTGCCGGGCACGAACCGGTCGCGGTATGCGCGACTGTTCGGAGCCGAGCCCGGCATCGATCCGTATACGCGCGCCGTCTCCGATGTTTACCAGGACCTGGTCGGTGAAGGCTCGTTCACCGGCAAGGGAATCTACGACGTTGATGCGTTCGAGCGCGCGCTCAAGGGACGCTTTCCCGAGAACCGGATCCTCAGTCACGATTTGCTGGAAGGATGTTACGCGCGGGCGGGATTATTGAGCGATGTGCAGTTGTACGAGGAATATCCATCCGGCTACGGCGCCGACGTGAGCCGCCGTCACCGCTGGATACGCGGGGACTGGCAGATTGCGTCGTGGTTGCTGCCGCGCGTACCGGGCAACGGCGCGGATTCCGGTACCGGCCGCCAGCGCAACCCGCTCTCGGCTCTGTCCCAATGGAAGATCTTCGACAATCTGCGGCGCAGTCTGGTCCCCGCGGCATTGACACTGCTGTTGCTGCTGGGCTGGACGCTGCTGTCGCCCGCCTGGTTCTGGACTTTGGCGGTGCTCGGCATCATCCTGATTCCGCCGCTGATTGCCTCGACGCTGGACCTGTTCCGCAAGCCGGATGACGTGCTGCTCGTGCAGCATCTGGCCGGAGCAGCGCGCTCGGCAGGCGTGCACTTCGCGCAGGCGGCACTTGCGCTTGCCTGTCTGCCCTACGAGGCATGCTTCAGCCTGGACGCGATCATTCGCACGAACTGGCGAATACTGGTCACGCACAAACGGCTGCTCGAATGGAGTCCGTCGGGCGAACCGGATGGTGAATCTGACCGCGAGGTTGACCCAACCAGACGCACGAACCTGCTCGCCTCCTGGCGGGCGATGTGGATCGCACCCGTTATCGCCATAGCCGCGGCCATCTATCTGGCGACAGCAACGCCGGCAACGCTGGCCATGGCAGGACCGATTCTGTTCTTATGGATCGCCTCGCCCGCCATCACCTGGTGGATCAGCCGGCCACTGGCACGCCGTGAGGCACGGCTGACTGCCGGCCAGCTCATTTTCTTACAGAAAGTTTCGCGCCAGACCTGGGCGTTCTTCGAAAACTTCGTCGGTCCGGAAGATCACTGGCTGCCGCCGGATAACTATCAGGAGCACCCGGTTGCCGTGGTTGCGCATCGCACCTCCCCGACCAACATGGGGCTCTCCCTGCTCGCGAATCTGACTGCATACGACTTCGGCTATATTCCGGCAGGCCTGCTCATCGAGCGCACGGCGAACGCACTGCAAACGATGGCAGCCCTGGAACGCCACCAGGGTCACTTCTACAACTGGTACGACACGCGGTCCCTGGAGCCACTGCCGCCTCTCTACATTTCGTCGGTGGACAGCGGCAACCTCGCGGGCCATCTGCTGACATTGCAGCCGGGGCTGCTCGCGCTGCCCGATCGCAGGATTCTCGCGCCGCGATTGTTTGACGGACTCGGTGACACCCTCAGGATCCTGATGGACGCTGCGGGAGAAGCCGATGCACCACGGCTCGCCGGACTTCAGAAGGATCTGGAATCTGCCTACGATTCCCGGCCAGCCACACTCGCGGCGGCGCAGCAGTGGCTCGCGCGGTTGGCAACGTCTTCTGCGGAGATCGCCGGCAGTTTCGATGCCGGCAACGCAACTGAGCCCGAAAGCGATGCGAAGTGGTGGGCGCAGGCGCTGGCCCGGCAATGCCGGAACGCCCTCGACGAACTGATGCTGCTCGCCCCGTGGCTCGCGCTGCCGGCTGCGCCAAACGGGCTCAGCGGCTTCCGGCAGAGCGATGAGATCCCGACGCTGCGCGAACTCGCGGGATTTGAGCTGGAGTGGCTGCCCGCAATCGAGCAGCGGCGCGGCGCGGGAGCCACGCCCGGGGAGCGCGAGTGGCTGGATGAGTTGCTAGGGTGCGTCGCCTCGGCAAGCCGCCGCGCCCAGGCACGGATTGCGGAAATCGAACGCCTGGCGCTGCAGCTGAGCAAACTGGCGCGAATGGAGTATGACTTCCTGTACGACCAGACGCGCCATCTGCTTGCGATCGGCTACAACGTCAGCGAGCGCCGGCGGGACTCGAGTTACTACGATTTGCTGGCCTCCGAAGCAAGATTGTCCTGTTTCGTCGCAATTGCGCAGGGACAACTGCCGCAGGAAAGCTGGTTCGCCCTGGGTCGACTGCTCATGACCACCGGCGGCGAACCGACGCTCCTGTCGTGGAGCGGTTCGATGTTCGAGTACCTGATGCCGCTGCTGGTAATGCCGAGCTACGAAAACACGCTGCTCGACCGCACCTACCGGGCGGCGGTGGAGCGGCAGATCGCGTACGGGATCCAGCGCAGCGTCGCGTGGGGCATCTCGGAATGCGGCTACAACGCGGTCGATTCCGCTCTCAACTACCAGTATCGCGCGTTCGGCGTGCCCGGCCTGGGGCTCAAGCGCGGACTGGCCGAGGATCTGGTGATTGCGCCGTATGCGTCGGCGCTCGCGCTGATGGTTGCGCCCGAGCACGCGTGCCTGAATCTGCAACGGCTCGCCGCTGAAGGGCTGGCAGGAAAATTCGGCTTTTATGAAGCCGTCGACTACACCGCCTCCCGTCTGCCGCGCGGGCAATCGAGCGCCGTGATCCGGTCGTTCATGGCGCATCACCAGGGCATGATCCTGTTATCGCTGGCTTATCTGCTCCTCGACCGCCCGATGCAAAAACGCTTCGAGTCGGATCCGATGTTCCAGGCGACCACCCTGTTGCTGCAGGAGCAAGTGCCCAAAGGCGGGGCGTTTCAGCTGCATACTGCCGAATTCTCCTCCCTGCGTGCGGCTGCCAACGATCCGGAAATGCCGGTGCGCGTCATTGCGAGCCCCGGCACGCCGGTACCGGAGGTGCAGTTATTGTCGAACGGCAGATACCACGTCATGGTCACGAACGCGGGCGGCGGCTACAGCCGCTGGAAAGACCTCGCCGTGACCCGCTGGCGCGAAGACACGACCTGCGACAACTGGGGTACGTTCTGTTACATCCGCGATGCGGCGAGCGGGGTGTTCTGGTCGAATACCCATCAGCCGGCGCTCAAACGGGCGCAAGCTTACGAAGCGATTTTCTCGGAGGGACGGGCGGAATTTCGCCGCCGCGACCTCGATTACGATACGCATACCGAGATCGTGGTTTCGCCGGAAGACGACATCGAACTGCGCCGGGTGCGCATCACCAACCGCGCGCGGACCCGTCGCACGATTGAGCTCACGAGTTACGCTGAAGTGGTTCTCGCCGCATCTGCCGCGGATGCGCTGCATCCGGCGTTCACCAATCTTTTTGTCCAGACCGAGATCATCCGCGAGCGGCAAGCTATCCTCTGCACGCGCCGGCCGCGCTCGCTCGCCGAGCTGGCGCCGTGGATGTTGCACCTGATGGCCGTGCGCGGGGCGGAGGCCGGAGAGATTTCGTACGAAACCGACCGCATGCGCTTCATCGGCCGCGGGCGCACCGCCGCTGCACCCCAGGCGATGAACGATTCCGCGGCGCTCTCGGGAGCCGCCGGCTCGGTGCTCGACCCGATCACCGCGATCCGGGTTCGAATCACCCTCGATCCGGAACAATCGGCAACGATAGACATGGTCTCCGGCATCGGCGCCAGCCGCGACGCAGCCTTGAGCCTGGCCGGAAAATACCAGGATCGAAATCTTGCGGATCGGGTTTTCGAGCTGGCGTGGACCCATAGCCAGGTGGTGCTGCGGCAGATCAATGCCACCGAGGCTGACGCGCAGCTTTATGGCCGTCTGGCGGGCTCCGTGATCTACGCCAATTCGGGTTTGCGCGCCGACGCCGGCGTTATCAGCAGAAACCGGCGCGGACAATCCGGCTTATGGGGCTATGCCATTTCCGGCGATTTGCCGATCGTGCTGCTGCAGATCGGCGAGCTGGCGAATATCGATCTGGTGCGCCAGCTCGTGCAGGCCCACGCCTACTGGCGCCTGAAGGGACTCACCGTGGACCTCGTGATCTGGAACGAAGACCGCGCCGGTTACCGGCAACTGCTGCAGGAACAAATCATGGGGCTGATCGCCGCGGGCGTCGAAGCCCACGTCATGGACAGACCCGGCGGAATCTTCGTGCGGCGGGCGGAGCAGATCTCGGATGAAGATCGCATACTGGTCCAATCGGTCGCGCGCGCCGTCATCAGCGACCGGCGGGGAGCGCTGGGAGACCAGATCTATCGGCGCGGCCTGCTGGAAGTGCGCGCACCGCATCTGAATTTGCCGCGCTTCAGGCCGAGCCGGACCCACCGCGCCGAGCGCCCGGCGACGGCCACGACTCCGCGCCGCGATCTGCTCTTCCACAACGGGCTCGGCGGCTTCACCCCCGATGGGCGCGAGTATGTGATCACGACCGCTCACGGGCAAGCGACGCCGGCACCGTGGGTGAATGTGATGGCGAACCCACACTTTGGAACGGTCATCTCCGAAAACGGCATGGCCTACACCTGGAGCGAGAATGCCCATGAGTTCCGCCTGACCCCCTTTGGCAACGATCCGGTGAGCGACGCGGGCGGCGAGGCCTTTTACCTGCGTGACGAAGAAAGCGGGCACTTCTGGTCGCCTACCCCGTTGCCCAGCCGCGGGGCGACACCTTACGTCACCCGGCACGGCTTCGGCTACAGCGTCTTCGAGCACACCGAGGACGGCATCGGCTCCGAGCTCACGGTTTACGTGGCGCTGGACGCCGCGGTCAAGTTCTCGGTATTGAAAGTGCGCAACGAGTCCGGCCGCGCACGCCGGCTTTCCGCCACGGGATACGTCGAATGGGTGCTCGGAGGTCTGCGATCGAAGTCCGCCCTGCACGTGGTGACTGAAACCGATCCGGTCAGCGGCGCGTTTTATGCACGCAACGCCTACAACACCGAGTTCGCCGAGCGGATTGCGTTCTTCGACGTTGACGATATGGTTCGGACCATCAGCGGTGACCGCGCCGAGTTCGTCGGGCGCAACGGCACGCTCGGCAATCCGGCGGCCATGAGCCGCTCGAAACTTTCCAACAAGACCGGGGCCGCTTTGGATCCCTGCGCGGCAATCCAGGTTCCTTTCGAGCTCGCCGACGGGGAGGAGCGGGAGTTTATCTTCAGGCTCGGCGCCGGGCGCAATCTCGAAGATGCACGCTCGCTGCTCGCGCGCTGCCGCGGCCCGGCGGCGGCGCACGACGCGCTGGAAAAAGTGTGGCAATACTGGAAGCACACGCTGGGCGCAGTACAGGTGGAGACACCCGATCAGTCGCTCAACGTGCTGACCAACGGCTGGCTGTTGTATCAAACTCTCGCCTGCCGGCTGTGGGCGCGCAGCGGGTACTATCAATCAGGCGGCGCGTTCGGTTTCCGCGACCAGTTGCAGGACGTGATGGCGTTGATCCATGCCGAGCCCGCGCTCGTGCGCGAGCACCTGCTGCGCTGTGCGGCCCATCAGTTCCGCGAAGGCGATGTCCAGCATTGGTGGCATCCCACCTCCAATCGCGGCGTGCGCACGCACTGTTCGGATGACTACCTGTGGTTGCCGCTGGCGATGTGCCGCTACGTTTCGAGCACCGGTGACACCGGGGTGCTGGACGAACCCATATCCTTCCTCGACGGCCGGGCGGTGAACCCCGAAGAGGACTCGTATTACGACTTGCCCGGCCGCTCGGACGAGTCGGCCGGTTTATACCAGCACGGCGTGCGGGCCATCCTGAGAGGTCTCAGATTTGGCGAGCGCGGCCTGCCGCTGATCGGCTCCGGTGACTGGAACGACGGCATGAACATCGTGGGCGCAGACGGCAAGGGCGAAAGCGTGTGGCTGGGTTTCTTCCTGTATGAGGTGCTGATGCGATTCACCGAGGTGGCGCGCATGCAGAGCGACACGTCCTTCGCTGAGCGCTGTCAGAGAGAGGCCGCGCAATTGCGTCAGAATATCGAGAAGAACGGCTGGGATGGCGAGTGGTACCGCCGCGCCTACTTCGACGACGGCACACCGCTGGGATCGGCAGCCAACGCCGAATGCCAGATCGATTCGATTGTGCAGAGCTGGGCCGTGCTGTCGGGCGCGGGGGATCCCAGGCGCGCGCGCACGGCGATGGCAGCGGTGGATCGGCGCCTGGTGCGCCGTGACCATGCGTTGATTCAGCTCCTGGATCCGCCGTTCGACAAGTCGGCCCTGAACCCCGGCTATATCAAGGGTTACGTGCCGGGCGTGCGCGAAAACGGCGGGCAGTACACGCACGCCGCAATCTGGACGGTGATGGCGTTTGCGGCTTTAGGCGACAGCCGGCGCGCCTGGGAACTCTTCGGCCTGATCAACCCGGTAAACCATGCGAATTCCGAGGCGGCGATCGCCACCTACAAAGTGGAGCCTTACGTGGTCGCGGCCGACGTCTATGCGGTTGCGCCGCACACCGGCCGCGGCGGCTGGACCTGGTACACGGGATCCGCCGGCTGGCTGTACCGGCTGATCGTGGAATCCCTGCTGGGGTTGAAGCTGGAGGTCGACAAACTGCGCTTTGCTCCCTGTCTTCCGGCAGACTGGCAAACGTTCAAGCTGCATTACCGCTACCGGGAAACGGTCTACCACATCACGGTTCTCCAAACACCCGCCGCGGACAACCAGATCCGTGTCACGGTTGATGGCATCGAGCAGCGCGACGGGGCCGTACCTCTGGTTGACGATCGCCTGGAACATGCGGTCGAGGTGCGGATAGACGCCGCGCACGGTTAACAGAACAATGAATAACGCACTCTGGTTTCTGCTCGTGGGCGGCCTGCTGCTTGCCAGGGGCCTTACGTCTTCGATGCTCAAGCGCCTGCCGGTCACGCCAGCCATTATCTATCTCGCGGTGGGGCTCCTGGTCGGACCTACGGTGCTCAATGTATTTCACTTCAATCCGCTCAAGCAGTCAGCGCTGTTGGAAGTGCTGACCGAAGTGGCGGTGCTGATTTCGCTGTTTTCCGCCGGCGTCAAGATGCCGGTACCAGTAAGCTTTGCCCGCTGGCGCACCCCGATTCTGCTGGCAACGGTATCCATGGCGGTCAGCGTCGGAATGGTCGCCGCCTTCGCTTATTATCTGCTCGGTCTGCCACTGGGCGCCGGCGTTTTGCTGGGCGCGATCCTGGCCCCTACCGACCCGGTGTTGGCGACCGATGTCCAGATCCGTCATCCCGGTGACCGCGACCAGCTCCGCTTCACCTTGACCTGCGAAGCGGGCATGAATGACGGCAGCGCATTTCCATTTGTGGTGCTGGGGATGGGATTGCTCGGACTGCATGAACTCGGTGAATTCGGCCTGCGCTGGGCGCTGGTCGATGTGCTGTGGGCCACGCTGGCGGGAATCGTCATCGGGGTAACCTCCGGCGCCGCGCTGGCCCGTTTGGGATGGAAGCTGCGCGGCGAGCCGCCCGGGCACCAGCTCATGGACGACTTCCTCGGGCTCGGCCTGATCGGCGTGGTATACGGCCTGAGCGTGCTGGTCCATGCGTGGGGATTTCTCGCGGTATTTTTCGCGGCCGTCGCACTGCGCCAGACCGAAGTCAAGCTCGCCGGCGCCGGCCGGGATTACCCCGATCAGCCGCAAACCGCCAGAATCGAGCAGGAGATTTCAAACGCAAGCCCCGATAACGAGCCAACGCCAACCGTCAGCGGACAATCGCTGATATTCAAGGAACATCTGGAAAGGCTCTCGGAATTGATACTCATCCTGCTTTTGGGTGGCACGCTGTTTCTCGATTCCTGGAGCTGGCGGGCGGCGGGACTCGCGCTGTTTCTGTTCATGGTGGCACGCCCGGTCAGCGCCCTCGCCGGGCTGTTGGGTACCCGCACTTCGTGGCCGATACGCGGTATGGTGGGCTGGTTCGGGGTGCGCGGCATCGGTTCACTGTACTACCTGATGTATGCCATACAGCATGGACTGCCCGAAAAGCTGGCCCTGGAGCTTATTCAATTGACGCTGATTGCGGTAGCGCTTTCGATTCTGGTCCACGGCACCAGCGTCAAGCCGTTGATGAGCCGCTTCTGGCGTCACCGCAAACATCTGCCAACGCCTTAAGCAATTCAAGCAGGATGCGCTGGCGCAGACGATGAAATGTCGTTTTGTTGCATTTCGCCCGGACGCCACTTCCAGTTGCGTATTTCCGGCATGTCTTCGCCGTATTTGTCGATGTACTGCTTGTGCTCGAACAGCTTGTCCCTGAGCTGCTGCTTCAGGGCGAGGCCCGGGTCGCCGGTCTGCGGCAGGCGGTCAATGGTGTCCATCACGAGATGGAAGCGGTCCAGATCGTTCAGCACCGTCATGTCGAAGGGCGTGGTGATGGTGCCTTCTTCCTTGTAGCCGCGGACGTGGATGTTGTCGTGGTTGGTGCGGCGGTAGGTCAGCCGGTGGATCAGCCAGGGGTACGCATGAAAGGCGAAGATCACTGGTTTGTCCTTGGTGAAAAGCGCGTCGAAATCCCTGTCGCTCAATCCGTGCGGGTGCTCGGTCTGCGGCTGCAGCTTCATGAGATTGACGACGTTGACCACCCGGATTTTCAAGGAAGGCAGATGCTCGCGCAGGATGGAGACAGCGGCGAGCGTCTCCAGCGTAGGCACGTCGCCGCAGCAGGCCATGACCACGTCGGGTGCCGCACCCTGATCGTTGCCGGCCCACTGCCAGATGCCGATGCCCTCGGTGCAGTGCTTGACGGCGGCGTCCATCGTCAGCCACTGCGGCGCCGGGTGTTTGCCCGCGATCACGACGTTGACGTAATGGCGGCTGCGCAGGCAGTGGTCCATCACCGACAGCAGGCAGTTTGCATCCGGTGGAAAGTAAACCCGCACGACCTCGGCTTTCTTGTTCACGACGTGGTCGATGAAACCGGGATCCTGGTGCGTGAAGCCGTTGTGATCCTGGCGCCAGACGTGCGAGGCCAGCAGATAATTCAACGAGGCGATCCTGCGCCGCCACGGCAGGTGCGCGGTGACCTTCAGCCACTTGGCGTGCTGGTTGAACATCGAATCGATGATGTGGATGAACGCCTCGTAGCAATTGAACAGTCCATGCCGCCCCGTGAGCAGGTAGCCCTCGAGCCAGCCCTCGCATTGGTGCTCGCTGAGCATCGAGTCCAGCACGCGCCCGGAGGGCGCGAGAAATTCGTCGTTCGGCAGGGTCACCGCGTCCCATTGACGGTTGGTCGCTGCAAAGAGCGCACCCAGCCCGTTGGAGAGCGTCTCGTCGGGGCCGAACACCCGGAAGTTGCGTTGCTCCTCATTCAGCTTCGCCACATCACGCAGGAAAGACCCAAGGACACGCGTATCGCCGATGCCGCTTACGCCTGGCGCGGATACATCGGCTGCGTAGTCGCGGAAATCCGGCATCCGCAAGTCGCGCAGCAAAATGCCGCCGTTGGCGTGAGGATTTGCGCCCATGCGTCGTTCGCCCCTGGGCGCAAGTTCAGCCAGTTCCATTTTCAGGCGGCCTTGGCTCTCGAAGAGTTCCTCCGGCCGGTAGCTCTTGAGCCAGTCCTCCAACAGCTTGAGGTGTTCGGGGTGGGCAGCCGGGTGCAGCGGCACCTGGTGCGAACGGAACGTGCCTTCAACCTTAAGGCCATCGACGATCTTCGGCCCCGTCCAGCCCTTGGGTGACACAAGAACGATCATCGGCCAGCGCGGGCGCGTGGTATCGCCGTTGGTGCGGGCACGTTGCTGGATTGCTCTGATTTGCTCCACCACCGTGTCGAGCGCCGCGGCCATGGCCTCATGCATCAGCCCGGGCTCGTGACCCTCGACGAAGAAAGGAGTCCAGCCGTAACCGCGAAGCAGCTGTTCCAGTTCCTCGCGGCTGATGCGGGCGAGCAGGGTCGGATTGGCAATCTTGTAGCCGTTGAGATGCAGGATCGGTAACACCGCGCCGTCCGCGGCCGGATCGAGGAACTTGTTCGAATGCCATGCGGTAGCGAGCGGACCCGTCTCCGCTTCGCCGTCGCCGACAACGCAGGCGACGACGAGATCAGGATTGTCGAACACCGCGCCGAACGAATGGCTGAGCGAATAACCCAGCTCGCCGCCCTCGTGGATCGAGCCCGGGCACTCCGGCGATGCGTGGCTGGGAATTCCTCCGGGAAATGAAAACCGCATAAAGAGTTTACGAAGCCCGGCCTCATCCTGGCTGATATCGGGATAGACCTCGCTATAGGTGCCTTCGAGGTAGGTGTTGGCAACCACCGCCGGGCCGCCGTGTCCGGGACCAGAGACGTAAATCATGTCGAGGTCGTATTTTTTGATGACCCGGTTCAAGTGCGCGTAGATGAAGTTCTGCCCGGGTGTCGTGCCCCAGTGTCCCAGCAGCATGTGCTTGACATCCGCGAGCTCCAGCGGCCGCTTCAGCAGCGGATTGTCGTAAAGATAAATCTGCCCGACCGACAGATAGTTGGCGGCGCGCCAGTAGGCATCTATCCTGCGCAGCAGTTCCGGCGTGAGGGAGCTGGCTTGCATGGTCTAAGTTTTTCGATTTGAGCCGAGATTGAGGACGCGGGTGACCGACCTCGCGATTCCGAGCTCCTCGTCGGTGCGGATGACCCGCACCCTGACGCGACCGGCGTCCGGAGAAATCAGCGGTGCATTCTGCGCATTGCGCTGCTGATTCAGCTCGATGCCGAGAAAGCGGAGTCCGTCGCAGATCCGCTCGCGGATGAGCGGCGCGTTTTCGCCAATGCCGCCTGCAAAGACCAGCGTCTCCAGCCCACCGAGCGCAGCCGCGAAGGCGCCGATCCACTTTTTCGCCTGATAACAAAACAGCGCCACGGCTTCAGCCGCCCGCACGTCATCCGCTTCCTGCGCGAGCAAGTCGCGCAGGTCGGAGCTGGTCTCCGATACTCCGAGCAGCCCCGCTTCATGGTTGACCATCTGGTCAAATTGCGATGCAGTCGTCTGCTCGCTACGCGCCATAAACGACGCCAGTCCCGGGTCCAGATCACCGGAGCGGGTGCTCATCACCAGACCGGATGCGGGCGTGAAGCCCATGCTGGTGTCGATGCTCCCGCCATCGCGCACGGCGGCCATGCTTGCGCCATTTCCGAGATGCGCGAGGATCACGCGACCCGTCGTTGCCGCCGGGTCGCCGAGGCGGGCGAGTTCTTCCATCAGATAGGCATAGGACAAACCGTGAAACCCGTAGCGTTGTACCCCCTTTGCATCGTAGCGCCGCGGAATGGGAAGCAGCCTGGCGACACGCGGCATGGCGCGGTGGAATGCGGTGTCAAAACACGCCACCTGGGGCAGATTCGGATGACGTATCCGGAACGCCTCTATCAATTCGATCTCAAGCGGCAGATGTTCAGGGTCATACGGCATGATGCGACGCAATTCGTCGAGCAACTCTGGCGTAACGCGCTCCGGTTCGCTATGCGTCATTCCGTGCACCACCCGGTGTCCGGCGGCTTTGAGTGCGGTGAAATCCTGCTGCCCTTCGAGCCAATCCAGCAGAAAAGCGGCCGCCGAACGGCGATCATCGGTGTCGATAGTGCGGCTATCCTGCGATTTTCCGGTAGCGTCCGTGAAGGTCAGATTCGTGCGACCCAGACCGACGCGATCAACTTTCCCGGCCAGAATCCGCCGCAGTGGGTCATCGATCTCAAACAGCGCGAACTTGATGCTCGAGGAACCGCCATTGATCGTCAGGATGCGTGGGCCAGCGGGTTTAATGGATGGCTCCTGCGTCATTCCGCAATACGAACGAGGCCAGTTTCGCGCACACTCAGGTGCACGCAGTAATTGCTGTCGTTATTCGTTCACTTCTTCTTTTGATTGACGACCCACGCCACGACGCCGGCAGCCAGGATGACAACCAGGATCGGCAGCCATATCCCGCCGTATCCACCCATCCAGCCGAAGCCAACCGCGATGCATTTCGCGTGTGCCCCGCCCGGTCAGCGACTTTCGTTGCGATCCCGGTATTCGTTGCGATCCGTGTCTTGCGTGCCCGTCGATTTGGACACGGGGACGGGAACGATAATGCCCGCCACGCAAGCGCTCAATGCGAGCACTACCAATGCTGCCGCAATCAGTTTCAAATGTCTCATGATCATTTCCCGCCTCTGATTAACGCCGACCGAAAGTGATACGGCGTTGAATTCAACGTACGAAACATGCCGAGCCTATGCGCAATGCACGGCTGAATCCGTGCGCTGGCGCACATACCGAAACTTTTCCGCGTCCGGCTAGTTCTTTTTCGGCGCAACCGGCGCCGGAGCAACCGGCTGTTGTGCGCCCCCTTTGAAGATCCGGCCGAGTGCGCCGCCGACGCGGGCGCCGATCGTGGTGCCGATTCCGGGCAGCACCGCGGTGCCGATAACCGCGCCCGCGAAAAGTCCCGGCGGCAGCGTAGCCTTGGGCTTATTGACCGGCCCGCTCACCGTGAAGGGCACGCCGGCCGCGCCCGCGACGAGATACAGGGTGCCGCTGGCCTCGATCTGGCTGCGGTAGATCGTGGCCTCGCCCGCGGCGCTGTACTGGCCGGCGCGGGCCTTGAGCCCGGTATAGGTCACGCGCATGCCATGGCTGGTGTTCTGCGTATCCATCTGGCCGGTCAGCACCTGCAACGCGGTCTGCCCGTCACGTTCTTTGCCGCGAGTGCTGATGACCTTGTCCAGGTCAAAGCGCAATATCGTTGCGGGGTCGACGGAGAATACAGTGCGCGTATGCAGCGAGCGCGCCAAATCGTCCACCGATTTGCCGTCCGCCGACAACACCGTCCGGCCCGAATTCCTGCCACCCACGGGTGAGCGCCGGTTGAAGGTGCGCAATGCGCTGGCCACCTCGATATCATGTGGGGCCAGTTGGCCGCTCAGGTGCATGGCGCCGCTTGTGGCGGACTGCAACGCAACGTTGCCGTGCGCCGTCCCGCCGCCGACATGAATGCGCATCTGCCAGCGGTCGGCATCGCCCTCGCGCGTCGAGGTCAGCGTGAAAGGGGGGCTCGCGCCCGGGCGGCGCAACTCGGCGTGACGGGGACGCCAGCGCGCGTCGAAATCGATTTCGCCGTCATAGGCCACGGCGATTCCGCTGTAGGAAATCCAGGTGAGATTGCGAAACCCGACGTGTTCGAGCGGCACGCGATCGCCCGCGTCGGGCTCGCTCGCGCCCGGTTTGCCGTGAAAGGCGAGTACCGAGTTGCGGGGAAAAACCGCGTCATCGATGTCGATGTGCGCGAACACAAGCTTGCGGTACAGCAGCGCGCGCACGCTGGGATACGCGCTCAATTGCCGGATGACCACCGGTTGCGCCTGCTGCGTGCGAAAGTCGCTGACCACGACCACAAGCGTGGGCAGCAACGCCCAGTGGGCAGAGCCAATGGTTACCTTAACGCCCAGCCGTGCTTCGGCCTCGGCCGTAAGCCGGGCGGCAAGTTCAGCATCGGTGGGTAGCCACCAGGCGACGGCAAGCCACGCCGTGCTCAGCACGACCGCTGCAATCCCGAGGCCAAGTGCCCACTTTTTCCCGTGCTTCATGGATGGTCAAGCGTTGGTTCAGCGTAGGCGCTGCGCCTCCTCAGGGGCAGCGACAACGGCGGGACTCTCCGTGGGACTGGTTGACGAATCCACTGCAGCGCGCCGGGCGTTCGGAAACCACCGGTATGCAAGCCACGCCAGACCAGCAAAGACGAGCCCTGAGATGACCCCCTGTAACGGGCTTCGGGTGGCGACCCCAACGGCGTAGCCGGAAGCACCGCCAACGGCGATCGCGACCACGTTCCAGATGGCAGAGCGCCATTTCATAGATCACGAGCGCTTCTCGAGATCCTCAACGGACTGCTCGACGTCGCCGACGGCTTTCTGCACCTTGCCGGAAATCTGTTTTGAAAGTCCCTTGATCTGCTGTTGCCTGCTTCCCACCAGCTTGCCCGCCTGTTCCTGGACTTTGCCGGCAACGTCCTTCGCCACGCCCTTCACCTGGTCCTTGTTCATGTTCGAATGCTCCTGTGGTAAGCGCCGCTGAGCGCGACGGAAAACTCCCTGCTTCGTCATCAGACTTACGAACAGCGCGGATGGCGGCCATCAACCGCCCCTCACTTCGGCCATAATCGTCCCGGCAATCGTGCCTGTCTGTACGCCAGCGAACAGAACACTCCGCCGCGAAGAGGCTATCTTGCGAAAAGCTTCACTTTCCGCCCCCCAAGGAATGGGGCGCCATCGAGTTCCAGATCGATGCGCTGCTGCCGGAAAAGTTCGGAATCGGCGATCCGGCCGTTGCGGGCCGGTGCGACGAGAGTGTCGCGCGCAAAGCGGCCTGAAGCAGGAGGCGGGCAAGGGGAGCATCGCGGCGGCGCCTTCCCGTGAAACGAGGATGAGGCATGAAAACCGTGCAAGTTGACGTTGCAGTAATCGGTGCCGGTACGGCGGGACTTGTTGCGTACCGCGCAGCCAAAGCTGCAGGGGCGAACGCCGTGATCATTGAAGGTAGCGACTACGGCACCACCTGCGCGCGCGTGGGCTGCATGCCGAGCAAGCTCCTGATTGCCGCCGCCGAAGCCGCCCATGCCGTCGCGAAAGCACCGGGCTTTGGCGTCCATGTCGATGGCGTTATGCGCATCGATGGCTGCGAGGTGATGGATCGCGTACGGCGCGAGCGCGACCGCTTTGTCGGTTTCGCGCTGCGCGAAATCCAGGACATTCCCGACGCGGACCGCATGCGCGGCCATGCACGTTTCGTGAACAACCATACGATAGCGGTCGCCGACCATACGCGCGTCGCGGCCAAGAGCGTAGTCATCGCAACCGGCTCGCGCGCCGCCTACCCGGATTCGTTCAGGACCCTGGGCGACCGCCTGATCATCAGCGATGACGTTTTCAACTGGCACGATCTGCCCAAAGCCGTGGCCGTGATCGGCCCAGGGATTATTGGCCTGGAGCTGGGTCAGGCACTGCATCGTCTGGGCGTTCATGTCGCAGTGCTCGGTCGTGACAGCCGCGTCGGCCCCATCAGCGATCCGGAGATCCGGGCTTACGCCATTGCGACGTTCAACGAGGAATTCACGCTGGAGCCCGACGCGCAGATCGGCGCCATGGAGCGTGATGGCGACCGCGTCACCATTCGACGCTCGGGGTCAAATGGCTCTCAAGAGACCGGGTATTTCGATTATGTCCTGGCGGCCACCGGCCGCACGCCCAATGTGGCGGACATGGGCCTCGACAAGACCACGCTCAAGCTCGACGCCAACGGCGTGCCATCGTTCGATCCAGCGACCACTCGGACTGCGAGCGCAGACGGCGCGAGCCCGATTTTCATCGCGGGCGACGCCAGCAACTTCATTCCGCTCCTCCACGAAGCGGCCGACGAGGGGCGCATTGCAGGCGGGAATGCCGCGCGTTTCGCGTTGGGCAAGCAGGTGAATCCTGGCCTGCGCCGCGCGCGTATCGGCGTTGTGTTCACTGATCCGCCGATCGGCATCGTGGGGGACGGATTCCGTTCGATGAAACCCGGTACCTTCGCCACCGGGCAGGTGAGCTTCGAGGACCAGGGCCGCTCGCGCATCCTGCTCAAGAACAAGGGTCTGCTGAATGTCTACGGAGATCTCGCCACCGGCCGCTTCCTGGGAGCGGAAATGCTGGCGCCCGCCGCCGAGCATTTGGCGCATCTGCTTGCCTGGGCGCTGCAGAACAAAATGACTGCCGCGCAGATGCTCGAGATGCCGTTCTATCACCCGGTCATCGAGGAAGGATTGCGCACGGCCTTGCGTGGCCTCGACGGAAAGCTGCGCGCTGCGCGGACAAGCGTCAGCAAGGCCTCCTGAGCACCGCTTCACAAAGTGTCGTCCCGGCGCACAAGTCGTTCTGTACGTTACCGTACGGACTGGACTATGGGCGAAGCAGATCATGCGAAAGCGATGGACAACGACAGGAAACCGCGATGAACTGGGATCGTTTCGAAGGCAACTGCAGACGGGTGGGCGGAATCGTGAAGGAACAATTGGGCAGGCTCACCCACGATCCGCAACGGGAGTTCGCAGGCAAGTGCGATCAGTTCGCCGGCAAGAATCAGAAGCGGCACGGCATGGCGAAAGAAGAGGCCGCGCGTCAACTCCGGGAGTTTTACGCCCGCAACCGCAACTGGGACCTGTCGAAACGGTAATCCGCTTGCGAGGAACGGCTAGTTCGTCTTGCTTGTCAGGCCGTGGATTTTATAGGGCAGCAGGCGGTCGAACTCTTTCTTCACGACCGCGTAGCACTCGCAGACGCGCTTTTCCAGTTTGGCGCGATCCAGCACCTTGATGTGGCCGCGGCTGTAATGGATCAATCCGTCCGCCTGCAATTTGCCGGCGGCCTCGGTCACGCCCTCCCGGCGCACGCCCAGCATGTTCGCGATCAACTCCTGCGTCATCACCAGTTCATTGCTTTCCAGGCGGTCCAGGCTCAACAGCAACCAGCGGCAGAGTTGCTGGTCGACCGCATGGTGCCGGTTGCACACCGCGGTCTGCGCCATCTGCGTAATCAGCGCCTGCGTGTAACGCAGCGCCAGATGCTGCAGATTGCCGCCCAGCGCAAATTCCTTTTTCAGAACACTCGCCCTGAGCCGGTAGCCGTTGCCCGCGCTTTGCACCACCGCCCGGCTCGGCGTGCTCTCCCCGCCCATGAAGAGCGAGATGCCGACCAATCCCTCGTTGCCGGTGATCGCGATTTCCGCCGAGGCGCCGCTTTCCATGACGTAGAGCAGCGAGACGATGCTGGTGGTCGGGAAATACAGGTAGCTCAATTGGCCGCCGGACTCGTAGACCGCCCATCCCAGCGGCATCGGTACAGGTTCCAGATCGGGCGCGAGGCGCGCGTAATCGTGCGCGGGCAGGGCCGCGAGCAGATGGTTTTGCTTTGGAGTATGCGGTGACAACATGGCGGCCGTCTCCTTGCGTCGTGGGCGTGTCGGAGGGATGGCCCAAACCGCAAACACGCCACAAGAACGCGAATTGCGTGTACCCAGTTTACTCCTTATGTTCGTTACCGCACAGAACTATTTCAGGCACGTATTATCATGGCTCCAATGCACAGCAAGCCGGTTGATTTTGTTTGGAAAGTCATCGCATGAACATGGCCGTAGCAGAAATAGCCCCGGACAGCAGCATCGTCATTCCGGAAGAACTGGAATTGGCCCGGTTGATCGTGACCACGCTTAACCTGGAAATAGCGGCTGCTGAAATCGACCCGGCTGCCCCTCTTTACCGCGAAGGCCTGGGACTGGATTCGATCGATGTGCTGGAGCTCGCCCTGGCCATTTCCAAGGCCTACGGCCTCCAGTTGCGCTCGGACGACGAGAACAATCTCAAAATTTTCAGCTCATTAAACAGTTTGAACCGGCATATCCAGCAGCATCGCACCAAGTAAGCAGCGCAAATGGCGCGCCGGTTCGGTTGGCTGTGGGCGGCACTGATACTGCTGATGGGCGCCGGGTATCAGTACCTGGTGCACTCGGCCGTCGCGGGAGGGCAAATCGAGTCGATTCGCATCGCATTGGCGTTTCTGCCCCTGCTGGCGCTGGCCGTTTGGGTGATAACGCGTGCCCGCAATAAGCGGCTGTGGTCCTTTATTCTGGTCGCGGCGGGCCTCGCAATCTATGCGCTGACGCAGCATGCGCGCGAGGGACTTGCCGCAGCGTACGGCGTTCCCCACACGGTGATTTATCTGTCTTTGTTGTGGCTGTTTGGCGACACGCTGTGGCACGGCAAAGAGCCGCTCGTCACCCGGCTTGCCCGCCACGTGCACGGCAAGCTGCCGACGGAACTGGCGGCGTACACGCGCCGCGTGACCTATGCCTGGTGTGTTTTTTTCGCCGCTCAGCTGATTATTTCCGCGCTGCTGTTCAGATTTGCGTCACTCGACGACTGGTCGCTGTTCATCAACGTCCTGAACTTTCCCCTGCTGGCCCTCATGTTCATCGGCGAGTACGGAAACCGCTTGATTCGCCACCGCGACTTTCCGCAGGCGTCGTTCTTCGACGGCATACGGGCATTCTCCAACGACGCGGCGCGCTCCGCCAGCGCCAAAATGCGCTAGCACGCGACCATGATCAACATTCCCCTGATACGCGCTTACGGCGATGACGCGGTGTTCGCCTACCGCGACCGGCGCCCCATCGGCGTGGGCCGGTTCCTGCGGGACGTCGAGCAATTGGCCGCACGCCTTCCCGCTCGGCGGTATATCCTCAATCTGTGCGCCGACCGCTACCATTTCGTCGTCGGATTTTTCGCGGCACTGCTGCAACGGCAAATCAGCCTGTTGCCTCCCAGCCATACACCCGATCTGATCGGGCAACTGAGACTGGGCTATTCCGATGTCTATTGTCTGACCGACGCCGCCAGCGGCGTCCCGTCGCTGGAAACGGTGTTCTATCCCGCATTGTCCGGCCCGGATCCTTTGGTGCCGTCAGTTCCGCACATACCCGCGGAGCAGATTGCCGCCATCATATTTACCTCGGGCTCAACCGGGCAGCCTGTGCCGAACGAAAAATCCTGGGGCGGGCTCGTCCGGGGCGCCGCGGCCGGGCGCCGCCGGTTGGGCCTGCAGGCATATCCCGGCATGGCAGTCCTCGGCACAGTACCGCCGCAACACATGTACGGTCTGGAGTCCACGGTGCTCATGGTTATGCAGGGCGGCCTCGCGCTGCATTCCGGGCGGCCGTTCTATCCCGCCGAAATTCTCGCCGAGCTCACCGCGCTGCCGCGGCCGCGTTGCCTGGTGACCACGCCGATACACTTGCGGGCGCTGCTGGCCGAAACAGCCGGTTTGCCGCAACTCGATTTCCTGCTGTGCGCGACTGCGCCGCTGCCACCGCAACTGGCGGCCGCTGCGGAAACGCGCTTTGCCGCGCCGTTGTATGAAATCTACGGCTGCACCGAGGCGGGACAGGTGGCCACCCGGCGCACGGTCGAAACAGTCGAGTGGCACGCTCTTCCGGGTGTCGTGCTGCGTCAGGACGAACGCGGAACCTGGGTCAGCGGCGGACACGTGGAAACCGAGGTTTTCTTGCACGACGTGATCGAGTTGCGGGGGCGCACGAGGTTTCTGCTGCACGGCAGAACCGCGGATCTCGTGAACATCGCGGGCAAACGGACTTCGCTCGCGAGTCTGAACTATCACCTGAATTCCATCACCGGCGTGAGCGATGGCGTGTTCGTCATGCCTGAGCAGGAGGATGAGACGGTCACCCGGCTGACGGCTCTCGTGGTGGCGCCCGGGCTCACGAGCGAGGCGGTGATGAACGCGCTGCGCCAGCGCATCGACGCGGCCTTCCTTCCCCGCCCGCTGTGTCTGGTCGAATCCCTGCCGCGCAACGACACCGGCAAGTTGCCGCGCGAGGCGCTGTGCCAGCTCTTGACAGAGCGCACGGCAAGAGCAGGGTAAATATGGCTGCCGTCGAGCGCCTGTTTCCGCTTGATCATCCGGCGGCGCAAGGGCATTTCCCGGGCAATCCCATCATCCCGGGTGCGGTGCTGTTAAGCGAGACGCTGCGGGCCATCGAAGCTGCGCTGGATCTCAGCCTGTCGCCGGGACAGCTCGCGTCCGCCAAGTTCCTGCATCCGGCCCGGCCCGGGGATCGGGTCAGGATCGAGTTTGCGGATTCCGCATCAGGTGCGATCAGGTTCGCATGCTCAGTCGGAACGGTAACGGTGCTGACGGGAGTGGTGACATGCGAGGCCTTATCAACACCGGGCTAGAAGGCAGCCCGCGCGACATCGGCCTGGAAAGCAGGCCGCGCAATCCGGATCTGGAAGCTCAGCCGCGTCCGGAATGGGTTAACCGCCCCGAGCGCAGCAATACTCCGGCGCTGCGGCTTATCGTATGGGTGGCGCTCACGCTCGGCCGCCCCGCCGCACGGCTGGCTCTCTACCCGGTCTGTCTGTATTTTCTGATGTTTTCACCCGCGTCACTCGCGGCATCGAAAAAATATTTGCGCCAGGTCCTGACTCGTAAGCCCGGGCTCGCGGACGCGTTCCGTCACTGCCATACTTTCGCCGCCACCCTGCTCGACCGGGTTTTTCTGTTCAACGATCAATACGCGCAGTTCGACGTGCGCGTGCACGGCGAAGACCTGCTCTTCGACATGACGGCGCGCGGCGAGGGTTGCTTTCTGCTGGGCGCGCACATGGGCAGTTTCGAGATTATCCGCGCGCTGGGCAGGCGCAACACGCAAGCACGGATCAGCCTGGTGATGTATGAAGAGAATGCCAGGAAGTTTAACGCGGTACTCGACGCGATTAATCCGGACCTCGGCCTGCAGGTTATTTTGCTGGGCAGGATCGACTCCATGCTGAAGGTGGAAACGGCACTGCATCGGGGCGAGATCGTCGGCATGCTCGGCGACCGCACGTTTCAGGGCGAAGGCACGGTTGCGTGTCAGTTTTTGGGCGCACCGGCGCATTTTCCAAGCGGCCCGTTGCGCCTCGCCGCCATGCTGCAACGGCCGATCGTGCTGATGTTCGGTCTGTATCGCGGCGGCAATCGTTACGACATTTATTTCGAACGCCTCGTCGATGCGTGGCCGGCGCCGCGCGCGGCGCGCGAGGCTGTGCTCGAACGTTCCCTGCACCGTTACGTCGAACGTCTGGAACACTACTGCCGCGACGCCCCTTACAACTGGTATAACTTCTATGATTTCTGGCAATAGCCACTCGTTCCGCCATCGGCTGGCTGCGCTCCTCGTGGCTGCAACCGGCATATACCCTGCCGCCGCGGCGGAGACAACAGCGGCATGGGGAATCGAGCAACTCATGCAAAACCTCGCGCAGGTCAAGTCCGCCCGTGGCAGGTTCGTCGAGCGCAAAACTCTGGCGATCCTGAATGCGCCGCTGGATTCCTCCGGCACGCTCGTCTACACCGCGCCCGGGCGCCTTGAGAAATACACCCTGCTGCCCAAACCTGAAATCCTGGTGCTGGACCACGACAGGCTCTCCATCGAATACCAGGACCGCAACCAGCGCCGCACGCTGGTGCTGCAGGACTATCCCGTCATCTGGGCCTTCGTCGAGAGCATCCGCTCGACTTTGGCCGGCGATCTGCAAACCCTGAATCGTTTTTACCGAACCAGTCTGGAGGGCAGCGAAGGCGCGTGGCGTTTGTCGCTCAAACCGGCTGAGCCAAAAATGCAAACCGTGGTGAAAGAAATCCACCTCAGCGGCAGAGGCAGCCGGGTCCGCACGATCGAGATCATCGAGGCCGAGGGCGACCGTTCGCTCATGACAATCACCGGGGATGTGCCGTGACGGCGCAGCCCTCGTCACGCTGGGTGATCGCAGCCTGGCTTGCCGCCGTTCTCGTTTGCATTGCCGTGATCGGCAGAACGCAGTTCAGCGCCGATTTATCCGCGTTCCTGCCGCACTCGCCGACGCCGGTGCAACAGGTACTGGTAGAGCAGTTGCGCGATGGCGTGGTTTCCCGGCTCATACTGATCGGCATCGAAGGCGGCGCACCGGCAGCACTGGCGCAAACCAGCACGCGTCTGGCCGCGGAACTTCGCAAACAGCAGGAGAATTTCGCCGCCATCAATAATGGCGAGGACGCCGGATTGACGAGGGACCGCGAATTTCTCTGGACCAACCGCTATTTGCTGAGTCCGGCCGTCAGTGCCGGGCATTTTTCCAGCGCGGCACTGCGGGTGGCGCTGGAGGAAAACCTGCAGCTGCTGGGCTCGCCCGCCGGGGTGCTGGTGCGGCGCATCCTGCCGAACGATCCGGGCGGTGAGTTGTTGCGCCTGATGGAGCAGTCTGAAGGCGTGGCCAGGCCCGAGGTGCGCGACGGCGTGTGGTTTTCGAAAGACGGCAAGCGCGCGCTGCTGGTGGCGCAAACCCGGGCCGCGGGTTACGACATCGATGCGCAGGAACGCGCGTTGGCGCTGATCCAGAGTTCATACTCGAATGCCGCGGACGCCAGCGTGCGTGCCGAACAAAAACTGTTGTTGAGCGGTCCCGGTGTGTTTGCCGTGACCACGCGCGCCAGAATCAAAGCGGACGCCTTGCGATTTTCCGTGATCGCAATAACGCTCATCGCCACGCTGCTGCTGGCGTTGTATCGCTCGCCGCGCGCATTGCTGCTCGGCCTGCTGCCGGTGGCCAGCGGCGCGCTGGCGGGTGTGGCCGCGGTGAGCCTGGGTTTCGGCGCGGTGCATGGCATCACACTGGGGTTCGGTGTCACGCTGATCGGCGAAGCGGTGGATTACGCGATCTATCTCTTTACGCAAATCACCCCGGGCGCAACACCCGCTGAAACACTGGCCCGCATGTGGCCCACGTTGCGGCTGGGATTACTGACATCCCTCTGTGGCTTCGGCGCCATGCTGCTGTCCGGTTTTCCGGGACTTGCGCAACTCGGGCTGTTTTCCATTGCCGGGCTGGTGATGGCGGTGGCGGTGACGCGTTACGTGCTGCCAGTGCTGCTGCCGCCCGGATTTTCCGTGCACGCGGCCACCGGACTGGCGCCGCGGGTGGCATCTATCGTGCAACGCGCTCCGGTGCTGCGCTATCCGCTGCTAGTAGTCACCTTGCTCGCCGTATTCTTTCTGGCCGTACCGCGCGGCCCCCTGTGGAGCGACGAGCTGGCGAGTTTGAGTCCCATAGCCGCCAGCGACCGTTCGCTGGACGAGCAACTGCGGCGCGACATCGGCGCGCCGGATGTGCGCCATCTGGTCATCATCAATGCCCCGGACCAGGAAACCGCGCTCGCAGCAAGCGAAAAAATTTCCGTAATCCTGAATCGCTCGGTACAGCAGAGGCAACTTGAAGGCTTTGAGTCCCCCGCCTTTTACCTGCCCAGTCTCGCCTCACAGCGCGCGCGCCAGGCTGCAATACCCGAGCCCCCGGTATTGCGTGAAAATCTGCGTGAAGCGCAGCGCGGGCTGCCGTTTCGTCCCGGCCTGTTCGAACCTTTCCTGCGCGATGCGGACGCGACCAGGGTGCAGGCGTTGCTGAACAGCGCCAGCCTGCAAGGTACCGGCCTGGCGCTGAAGCTCGATTCTTTGCTGGTTAAGCGCGATAGCGAAGGGAAAGCGGGCTGGACCGCCATGCTGCCGCTGCGCGGTGTAACCGACTCCGCAGCCATCGGGCGCGACATCGCGCGTCTCGCGGACCAGCAGGCTGCGCTGATCGATCTGAAACACGAGTCGGACGCGTTGTACCAGACGTATCGCCGCGAAGTCATCACCTACTCGCTGCTCGGCGCCGGCGCCATCGTGCTGCTGCTGCTGTTGAGCCTGCGTTCGCCACGCCGCGTACTCGCCGTGCTGGCGCCGCTCGCGGCGGCGGTGATTATCACATTCAGCCTGTTGGTCCTGAGCGGGGATCCGTTGTCGATTTTTCACCTGGTCGGCCTGTTGCTGGTAGTCGCGGTCGGCTCCAATTACGCACTGTTCTTCGAACGGCAGGCGGCGAGCGCCGGGGAACGCGAGCGCACCCTGGTTTCGCTGTTGTTTGCCAACGTCACGACCATGCTGGGCTTCGGCCTGCTCGCGTTTTCGAAAGTGCCGGTTCTGCACGCGATCGGCAGCACGGTCGGCATCGGTGCAATCCTGAGCCTCGCGTTTTCCGCCATCCTGATCACGCGCGCAGCCGGTTCAACGGTGAGCCTCCCATGAGCATGGATGCCCTCTACGATCCGGCGCCGCAGCCAGGCCCGGGCCGCATTCTGCTGGTCATGTTGCCGGGCGCCAAGGGCCGGCCACAAGACCTGGTGCAATGGGGATTTGTGCGGGCATTGCGGGAACGCAACCTGTCCATCGACGTCGTCGCCGTGGACGCGCATCTGGGCTATTACCTGGAGCGCAGCTTGAGCGAGCACCTGACGCATGACATCATCGCGCCGGCTCGCGTCAGGAATTACCAGCGGATCTGGCTGATGGGAATCTCGTTGGGCGGCATGGGCTCGCTGCTCTACGCCCGCGAGCACCCCGCGGATATCGAGGGTGTAATCGTGCTCGCGCCTTTCCTCGGTGCACGCGGGACAATAGCCGAGGTCGTGCGCGCGGGAGGGTTGGCGCGCTGGCAACCCGGCGCGATCAAACCGGACGACGACGAGCGATTACTGCTGGCGTGGATCAAAGCCTGCCAACCCGTCGCCGCCACATCGCCAAAAATCTTCCTGGGTTACGGAACAGACGACCGGTTTGCCGCGCCGAGCAAAATGCTGGCGGAACGTTTGCCCGCGGCGCAGGTTGTAACGCTTCCGGGCGGTCACGATTGGGCGACCTGGCTATGCTTGTGGCAACATTTGCTGGATCAGGACTTGTTCTCCGGCGGCAAGCAAGTCGCGCGCAAGCGCGTGACTGTCCCGCAACAACCGGCCACCACATGATGTCCGATATCGCGAGTCCCCGCTGGCGCCCGGCACCTTTCATCCGGCTGTCCGTGCTGTGGCACGCCGCGGGCGCCATTACGCTGGTGGCGCTGCCGTCATGGTGGCTGTGGGTATTGGGCGCGCTGGCCGGCAATCACCTGGTATTGGGCGCGGCGGTGCTGTGGCCACGCGGGCGCTGGCTGGGACCGAATCTGATCCGGCTGCCGGCATCCGCCGCCGCACGCGCTGAAGTCTGCCTGACTTTTGACGACGGTCCCGACCCGCACGTAACGCCGCGGGTGCTCGACCTGCTGGATCGCCATCATGCAAAAGCCAGTTTTTTCTGCATCGGCGCAAAAGCCGCGGCGTTTCCCGAAACCGTCAGGGAAATCGTGCGCCGCGGTCACAGCGTTGAAAACCATAGTTACGGCCATCCCCGCGCGTTTGCGTTTTACGGCATGTCCCGGCTGCGGCGCGAAGTCGAGTCGGCGCAGGCGGTCATTGCCGGTATTACCGGCCGCGCTCCGCGGTTCTTTCGTGCGCCGGCGGGATTTCGCAGCCCGTTGCTCGATCCCGTGCTGGCGCGGTGCGGAATGCGCTACGTGTCGTGGACCCGGCGCGGCTACGACGCCGTGCGCCGCGATCCGGTGCGGGTATTGCAGCGGCTCGCCGGCGGGCTGGCCGCGGGCGATGTGCTGATGCTGCACGATGGCACGCGCGCGCGCACGAACGCGGGCGAGCCGGTCGTGCTTGCCGTGCTGCCGGCCCTGCTGGATCATTTAGCGGAGCGCGGCCTGAAGTCCGTTGCCCTGCCCACCGCGTGTAACGGCGCGTCATAACATGCAACCTCTGGCCATCAGCCATTTTTCCATCGTCAACAGCCTCGGCGCGGGCGCAGCGGCAATTACCAGCGCGTTGCGCGCGAGGCGGTCGGGGTTGACCGCCTGCGATTTTGAAACCGTCGTGCTCGATACGTGGATCGGACAGGTTGCAGGACTGGATGGATTTCGCGTACGGCCTGATCTCGGCGCGTATGACTGCCGCAACAACCGGCTGGCGCAACTGGGCCTGGAGGTGGACGGATACGCGGCCGCGGTGAGCGCGGCGCGTGAAAAATACGGCGCGGCGCGCATCGGCGTATTCATGGGCACGAGCACGTCCGGCATTCTGCAAACCGAGCTCGCTTATCGCCGCCGCGACCCGCAGTCCGGAGCTTTGCCGGCGGATTATCGCTACGGCGCAACGCAGAATACTTTTTCCCTCGCGGATTTCGTGCAACGCTATCTCGGCTTGAGCGGTCCGGCGTTCGTCGTTTCTTCGGCGTGTTCGTCGTCGGCCAAAGTCTTTGGCCATGCGGCGCGCATGATGGCAGCGGGCGTCTGTGATGCCGCAGTGGTCGGTGGCGTGGACTCGCTGTGCCTGACGACCCTGTATGGGTTTAACTCGCTGGAACTGACATCGCATGCGCCGTGCCGCCCCTACGACCGGGAACGCGACGGCATTTCCATCGGCGAAGGCGCGGGCTTTGCGCTGCTGGAAACAATTCCGGCACCGCCGGCAGACGGCGCGATGCTGTTGCTGGGCGTCGGCGAAAGCTGCGATGCCTATCACATGTCGACGCCGCATCCCGAAGGATTGGGGGCAAAACTCGCGATGCAGCATGCGCTGGATGCCGCGGGACTGGCGCCCGCTGATATCGATTACATCAACCTGCACGGGACCGCCACCAAAGCCAACGATGCCAGCGAAGATAAGGCCGTGTACGAACTGTTTGGCGCCGCGACGCCCGCAAGTTCCACCAAAGGCTCGACCGGGCACCTGCTCGGTGCGGCCGGAATAACGGAAGCAATCATCGCCATGCTCGCCATTGAACAAGGCCTGCTGCCGGGCGGCATGCACACGCAAAACCTCGATCCCGCGCTGCGCAGCGACTATCTGCTCGACAACCGGGACGCCCGCGTCAAGCGGGTGCTGAGCAACTCGTTCGGCTTTGGCGGCAGCAACTGCAGTCTCATATTGGGGGCCGGCGGCTGATGCGCGTATTCGTCGAAGGTGTGGGTTTGCTCGGCCCCGGGCTGAACGGCTGGCAGGCGAGCCGCCCGTTGCTGGCGGGCGATGCGGCTTATGTCGATACACCTACCGTGGTGACGGCCAGCGATCTTTTACCGGCCGCGGAACGGCGCCGCACCGGTCTGCCGGTCAAGCTTGCGCTGGCCGCGGGGTGCGCGGCCTTCGTTCACGCGGGACGTGACGCCGCAACCACTGCAACCGTGTTTACGTCCTCCTCCGGCGACGGCGAAAACCTCCATCAGATTTGCGCCACGCTCGCCTCGCCGGAGCGGGAGATTTCGCCGACGCGCTTTCATAACTCGGTGCACAACGCGCCCGCCGGATACTGGAGCATCGCAACGCGCTCGCACGAATCATCAACCAGCCTGTGTTGTCACGACGCGAGCTTTGCCGCGGGCCTGCTCGACGCCGCAGTTCAAGTTGCGGTGGATGGCAAACCGGTGGCGCTGATCGCCTGCGATCAGCCCTATCCTGAACCCTTGCACACGGTGCGCCCGGTCAGCGCGAGTTTCGGCGTGGCACTGGTGATGGCGCCGCAGGCGAGCGTCCACGCCTTCGCCACTCTCGACATAAGTTTTGTGTCTGGAGCAGCCAGTGCCACTCGCATGACGGATGCCGGTCTCGACGCCGTGAGGGCTCACGTGCCGGCGGCGCGCTGTCTGCCGCTGCTCGCCGCGCTGGCGCGCAGGGTGGCCACGGATGTCGTCCTTGCATACGGTGAAGACAATCATTTACGCGTGGCGGTCGCGCCGTGTTAGCCAACAACACCGATATCGCCAAACTGATTCCTCACGCCGGGGCCATGTGCCTGCTGGACGGCGTGGTGCAGTGGGACGCGGCGCGGATCCGCTGCGTCAGCCGCACCCACTTGGATATTGCAAACCCGCTGCGCGCCGGCGGACAACTGCCTGCCGTGTGCGGAATCGAGTACGCGGCGCAGGCCATGGCGGTGCACGGCGGGCTCGCCGGCATAATCGGCGGCAAGCCCAGGGCCGGCTATCTGGTCAGCCTGCGCGATGTCATTTTCCGCACGAGCCGGCTTGATGACCTGGAAGGCGATCTCATCGTGGATGCCGAGCAACTCATGGGCGATCAGAGCCGTGTCATTTATCAATTCACGTTGCAGGCGGGTGGTATCGAGGTATTGAGCGGGCGGGCAACAGTCGTGCTTGATGCGGCGGCATGAAACATTCGATGGGAGACGCATGATGAAACGGGCACTGGTCACGGGTGGCAGCGGAGTCCTCGGCGCGGCGATCTGCCGGCGGCTTGCGGCGGATGGTTGTCATGTCTACGTGCACGCCAACGCGAACCTGCAACAGGCGGAAAGCCTGAGCGCCGGGATCAACGCGCGCGGCGGTTCCGCGCGGGCGGTGTCATTCGATGTTACCGATTGCGCGCAGACCGGCAGCGCATTACAGACGTTGCTCACCGACGGTCCGATACAGATCGTCGTCAACAACGCGGGCATCCACGACGACGCCGTCATGCCGGGCATGCGGGCGGACCAATGGTCACGGGTGATCGCCGTGTCCCTGAACGGATTCTTCAATGTGACGCAACCGCTGCTGCTGCCGATGATTGCGACACGCTGGGGGCGGATCGTCAATGTGTCGTCGGCCGCAGCGCTTGCCGGCAATCGCGGCCAGACCAACTACGCCGCCGCCAAGGCGGGCCTGCACGGCGCGACCAAATCATTGGCGCTCGAACTCGCCAGCCGCGGCATCACGGTGAATGCAATCGCGCCGGGCATCATCGCATCATCCATGAGCGACGCTGCATTTCCCAAAGCGATGATCGACCAGCTGGTGCCGATGAAGCGCGCCGGAACGCCCGACGAGGTGGCCGATCTGGTGGGCTACCTCGCCTCCGAACGCACGGGATACATTTCCGGACAGATCATTTCCATCAACGGCGCGATGATCTGACGAAGCTGCGGCTGGCCTCACGGCCAAGCAACCACGGCAACCGCATCACGAACTCCAGCAGCAGCCGCAGATTCATCCACGTCAGCAGCGCGTTGTCGCGCAGGTAATTGAAATGCGAAACACCGCCCTCCGCGGTGCTGAAATATTTCACCGGCGCCTCCAGATTGATCGGGACGAGGCCGCGCCAGCACAGACGAACGGCGGCTTCCGGGTCGAAGTCGAAGTGGCGCATCCAGCGGCTCCGCTCCATGATGTCGCGCAGCGGCTCGATCGGATAGACGCGGAAGCCGCATAGCGAATCGCCAATTCCCGCCCACAGGGTTTGCAGATTCGCCAGTCCATTGGAGAGTTTCCGGCCATGCAGGCGTATTGCCGGGGCGCTGGCGTCGAACACCGGCAGGCCGAATATCACCGCGTGCGGATGGGCGCAGGACATCGCCATGAACTCGGGAATCCTGGCGGCCGGGTGCTGGCCATCAGCGTCCATGGTCAGCACGTGGGTATAGCCCGCCGTTGCGGCCTCGCACAGGCCATGCAGTACCGCCGCGCCTTTACCCTGATTGTGCGGCAGCACCAGCACTTTCAGGCCGGGGTCCGCAACCGCCAGGGCCCGCAATGCTTCGATGCTGCCGTCGGTACTGCCGTCGATGACGACCCATACCGGCTGCCAGTACTGCCTTGCCTCGCGCACGGTTTCGAGAACTTTCAGCCCGGTGTTGTAGCTCGGGATAAGGATCAGATGCGAGCGGGATGGAACGATCATGCTGCGACCCCGATGAGTTAGCGGTTCGTTTCGCCGTGGATGGATGCGCCCGCGGCCAGCGTTTCCCGGTAATAACGCTCCAGCCCGGCGACCACGGCCTTGACGTCCCCTTGCACTTCGAAGCGCCGCCCCAGCCTGGCGCGGTAAATCAGCGGAAACGCGGGCTTCCTGAAAAGCGGCCAGCCTTTGCTCAGGAACAGCGAATTGGTCTCGATGAAAACCGTTTGCACCGGAACGCGGGCGGTTTTCGCAATCAGGGCAAAGCCGCTTTTGAAGCGGTAACCGGCCTGCTGTCGCGTGCGGGTGCCCTCGGGAAACACCAGCAGCTGATTGCCGGCGCGTACCGCCGCGACGGCCGAACGCACCATGGCGAAAGGGACATCATCGCGGATGTACGCCGCGAAACGCGCGCCCCCGCCCAGGATCAGGTTGTCCCAGATTCCGGATTTCATGATGCATACGACTTGCGGCAGGCGTGAAACCACCAGCACCGCATCCAGCAGAGATGGGTGATTGGGCGCGATGATCAACGCGCCCTCGCCGCGCAGCGCATCCAGGGCGCTGAGGTCGCATTTAACGATCCCGCTTGCCTTCAGCACGCCAAGAAACCCGCGGAACAGCGCCATGATGGTGAAGCGGCCCAGCCGTGAACCGGGCCCGCGCGGCAGCAACGGGTAAAGTGCGGCCGCGGCGACGCTCCAGGTGAAAATAGACAAGCCGAACAGCAGCAGCCCGCCGTACAGCACCAGGTACTCGTATGGAAGCCTGAGCCACGTCAGGACCCGGTTTACACGCGGGGGGGGCGCAGGCCAGCTTGCTACTGTGGTAGGACGCATGGGTCGGTCAGGGATCGAATAAGGACACGGCACGCTGCCGGGTTCAATGCATGGGCGCGGCCACGCTCAGATACACCGCCTCGACTTCCAGCAGCAAATTCGCGCGGCAAATATCCGCTTGCAGGTACAGTGCGTTCGAGGCGGGGCCGAACGTCTGCTTCAGGCAGTTGCGGACCATCGCCAGGTCGTCCGGGCGCCGCAGATAGATCTTCAATCGCAGATTGGCATTGGAGCGTGGGGAATCCAGCCCGGCGAGTTGCGCCTGTGCGATGACGGCCAGCAGATTGGCAACCGTTTCGCGGGCCTGCGCCGGCGCATTGCCGAGGTGCAGCGTCTCATGCCCGACAATACTGGCGGTACCTGAAACGAACAGCAGCGGTTTGCCGGCAGTTTGCATCAGCATCGCGCGCGCAAAAGTGGGGCTGCGCGGCCCGTACTGCGCCGGATAATGAAAAGCGCTGGTCTGGCGGGGATTCTCCACCCGTTGCCCGGCTTGTTTCGCGGCCAGAAAATAAAGGACCAGGTCGGTGCCGCGGCTGCCCAGCGCGCACGCCGCGGGAGCAGCCGTTCCAATCACCCGCCCTGTGGCCGCAAACGCCTCGTGGCGGCCGACATTGAACCTCACATAGCGCTCGAGGCCATCCGCATCGGCATTGATCTGTGGAAAATAATTCCACACCCGCAGCAGGTGGCCGTAACCCCGGCGGTCGATAAAATCAAAAATCCGGCTATAAGCGAGATAGCTCGCGGATTCGAGTCCGCGGTCGAGTTTCATCTGCAGGCAGCCAAACAGAATATCTTCCGTGCGCGCGCTCGCGAGTTCCGCCGTTTCTTCCCGCACCACCGGTTGTGCAGAGGTCCAGACTTCGAACACGGACTCGCCGCTCAGCACCGGCATATCGATCCACGCGTAGGGGCAGTCCGGCGCAGTGATGCGCGGCCGTTGCGCGCTGAATGCCACGGCCCCCAGCATCCTGCCCGGGTAGCGCGCCTGATGGGCCGCGAATTCCGCGGGCGTCAGGTAGCTGAGCGCCAGCGGCGCTCCGGTCCCGGCCCCGGAGACTAGCTCGCGGTCGATTCGGCGCTGGGTTCGCCCAGGATCCGTTTGCGTTGTTTCCATGCGTTCAGGGTTCGGCGTGGGTTGAAGAGGTTTTTCAGGTAGTAGAGGGTCTTGAACGCAAACAATCTGAGTCCCAGCGGCGTGCCGCGGAAAATATCGCCGGCAAGCACCGATAGCACGGCTTCCTGCAACCGCGGATCGCCCGGGCCCATGAACAGATCGCGCAGCGTCGGCGTGGTGACCCGGTAGATAAACCAGGAAAAAATTTTCGGGCCATGACGCATGTTCCGGTCGAACGCCTGCAGCGCGCCGGATGCGTGGGGCGCATGGTCGAGGCAGGTCTCGACCGTATCGGCCCCGGCGAAAGCGCTTTGCATGGCAAAGAGCACACCGGTGGAAAATACCGGGTCGATAAACGCAAAAGCATCGCCCAGCAGCAGGTAATTGCGGCCCGCCGCGCGCTTCACCTCATAGCAGTAATTTCCGGTGGCCGTGACGGGGGAACACAGCTTCGCATCGCGCAACCGCGCGGCCAGCGCAGGACACAGCGCGATCGTATCGAAGAAAAACGCTTCCGGGTCCGTCTGGCGCGACTTCATGTAATAGGGCCAGCAAACCGCGCCGATGCTGGTCGCGCCGTCGTGCAGCGGAATAAACCAGAACCAGCCGTGATCGAACCAGAACAGACTGATGTTGCCCTCGGCCTTGCCCGGCAGCCGGGTGGCCCCGGAAAAATGCCCGAAAATCGCGGCGCTGTTGTGTTTCGGGTTGCGGCGCTTGATGCCGAACTGGTTCGCCAGCACAGTGTCGCGGCCGGAGGCGTCGACCACGAACTTCGCCTGCCACCGCCGCTGTCCGCCATCTTCCTGCCGTACGGTAACCGCCGCACCATCCGCGTTGAATTCGACGCCGGTGGCACGGCAGGCTTCGATCCCTCGCGCGCCTTTGCGCACGGCATTGCGAAAGAGAATCTGGTCAAACTCCGAACGCCGCACCTGATACGCGTAGGGAAAAGATTTGTCCACTGCGTTCGCAAAATCAAAAGTGGCTGACTGGGCATGCCACGGCGACACAAACTCGGCGCCGTATTTGGGCATGCCGATGCATTTGATTTCCTCAGTTACGCCGAGCCGCTCGAACAGCGGCATGTTGAGCGGCAGCAGCGACTCACCGATGTGAAAACGCGGGTGGCGCGCTTTCTCGATCAATACGACATCGCGTCCGCGCTCCGCCAGCAGGGCTGCTATCGTCGCCCCTCCCGGCCCGCCGCCTATCACCAGAACCTCACACCGGCCTGCCGTCTGCCGCGCCGCTTTGGCGGGGTTGAGCATGTTCCATGCCTCCGCTTCAAAAATGATAGGCGATGCCCGCGCTCGCATAATAATTCGACGCTCGCTCCGCAAGCGGACTGCGCGCGGCGTCGCCCTGCAGGCGGCGCGCCTCCATGCTGCCAACCACGATCCAGTCCGGAGTCAGGTCGACCGACCAGAGCAATCCGACGCTGCCGGACAACCATCCGCTTCCGGCATCGAATGCCGGCAAGCCGGTGGCGGCGGACTGCGGCGGCGTAATGCCGTAGAACGCGCCGGCCGACTTCGCGTTCGCCCATATCGCCTGCGCAAATACGCCTGCGGCGACACGCCCGCTTCGGTAGACACCCGCGCTGAGGCGCAGGTCGGCCTGGGCGCCCCGATCAAAGTCCGTGTGCTGGCGCGCGCGCGCGAGCAGCGTAATCGGCATGGGACCGAACTTGTGGTCCCATTCAATATGCAGGCCGACCGATGCTCCGTGGTTGATGCCTGCAACGTTGCGACTCCTGAGGAAATCGGAGTCGTCGGGCTGGCGCCCGGATTCATAGGCAAGTTGCGCGCCGGCATGGAGCCCCGGCGCAAACTGCATCCGGACACCGCCCTCGAGCACGCCCTGGGTCGAGCGCGCGAACCAGGGCTGGCCGAAGTACCGGACCACCGGGACCGCCTCGATGCGTTGCGAGGCCGACCCATCGTATACCGGTCGCGAGCGCAGACCCGGGCCCAGCAGGGAATCATTGGAAAGCTCCGCGAAAGCGGCCAGCGGCACGCTCATCGCGAAAGCGAATGCCGCGATCCGGATGCCGGCCGGAGCCGCTCGAAACGAGTGCAGGGAAGTATTCATCAGCCTTTATTCTCCTTTCCCCCGCAATGTTCTGTGCGCTAGCGTACAGACCGGACATTGGGCAAAGCAGACCATGCCCGATTAATGGAAGAAGCGCCTTGAATAAACTGCGTGCTCGATGGGTAAGGTTGGCGCTCTTCGGCGCTGCGGTCGCGCTGGTCCCGATGGCGGCGCGTGGTGAACTCACCCCGGAGACCCCCGCGACCGGCCTGCGCATCCCCAAGGCCTTGCTGGCGCAGACGAGCGAACCGGCAGCCCCTGCTTCCGCCAGACCGGCGGCGATTGTTTTCCCGGGGTTCGGAGCAAACAAAAGCTATTCGATCCCGGCCCTGGAGATCCTCGGCTTCGACTTTCTGCTGAATCGCTACAACCAGCAGTTCAGCGGCATCAGCGACTACGATGTCAGCCTGTCGTCGATCCGGAATAACCTGCGCAGCGGCTGGGTCAACGACAACGATCCCTACAACGTGAACCAGTTCGGGCATCCTTACCAGGGCTCGATGTACCACGGGTTCGCGCGGTCGGCGGGACTCAGTTACTGGGAGTCTGCCGCCTACACCTTTGCCGGCAGTGCGGCATGGGAGGTCTTCGGCGAAAATACGCGGCCGTCCAAGAACGATCAGGTTGCAAGCGGCATTGCCGGGAGCTTCCTCGGCGAGGCGCTGTTCCGCATGTCGAGCCTGGTGCTCGAGCACGGCGACGGCGTGCCCAGATTCTGGCGTGAAGTCGTTGCCGCAGGCATCTCCCCGTCGACCGGCTTTAACCGGCTTGCTTTCGGCGAACGGTTCGCTCCCATTTTCTCCAGCCGCGACGCGGCCTACTACAGCCGCCTGCAGGTGGGTCCGAGCGCCACCACCCGCAACGTCCAGGGCACCTCGGCCACGGTCAAGAGGAATGAGCTGCTGGTGGACTTCTCCATGGAGTACGGATTGCCGGGCAAGCCCGGCTACGAATACACGCGTCCTTTCGACTATTTTGCTTTCCAGGCCACCGCCTCCACCGCAAACGTGTTCGAGAACGTTCTGACGCGCGGACTGCTGCTCGGGAAAGCCTACGATGAAGGCCACAGTTTCCGCGGCATCTGGGGTCTCTACGGCAGCTACGACTACATTTCGCCGCAAACCTACCGCGTATCGAGCACCGCGCTGTCTGTCGGCACCACGGCCCAGCGGTGGCTGACGCAATCCATCGCATTGCAGAGCACCGCTCTGCTAGGCGCAGGCTACGCTGCCGTGGGAACCATACACGGCACTGCCGCGGGCGATTACCACTATGGCGTGGCGCCACAGGCGCTGCTCGCGCTGCGCGTCATTTTCGGCGAACGGGCCGCGCTCGACGTGACGGCACGGGAGTATTTCGTGAGCCGGGTCGGCTCCGGCGGAGTCGGCGGGAACGACAACATTGCCCGCGCCGACGTATCGTTCACGGTGCGTGTTAACAAGCAGCACGCCATCGCCGTCAAGTACCTGTGGAACCGTCGCGACGCAAGCTTGTCCTTCCTGGGTGACAGCACGCAGGAGCGGGCGACGGTGGGCATTTTCTACAGCTACGTCGGCAGCGACCGCTTCGGTGCGGTCGACTGGCGCTGATGCGGGTTACCGCAGGAATTTCCGCGGTATGTACGCCAGCGCACAGCGCACCCGGATTGCCAGGCAGAGAATGGCCGCTACGGTATGCGAGGTGCGAGATGGCGAATTTCACGAGCAGTCACGAAGAATCCGGCGATTTGTTCGGCGGGAAACCCGTTCTCCGGCGCGACCTGGCGAGCAAGCGCAGGCTCGCGCCTGAGCTGACCGCGGCCCGCGTGCTGTGCCGTCAGCTCCGCAGCAAACAATCGCGCCCGGACAAGCAGCGCATCGCGCATCTGATCTGCCTGAATCTGCTGTCGATGCTGAGGCAAAAGTAGCGCGCTGATCTGATTCATCGCGCCGAACAACCGACGCAGCCACCCCGAAGGCGCGATGAATCCGCGACCGCTTACCTCCGCTGTACTTCGCCCGCCTTGTTCTGCAGATTCTCGCCGCCCTTTTCAATGTCCTGCCCCAGGCCCTCCATCGTGTTGCACCCTGCAAGCGCGCCGAGCATGCCCAACATCATCAGCAATGCGAAGATTCTCTTAAACATGGTGTAGCTCCTTTGTCAGTACCGTATATGAAACAAGTGACTTCTCTCGACTTCCGTTCAGGCGTTGATCACACGGGCTTGCGCCCGCTGATGACTCTGAGTAGAACGACCACGATGGCGATCACCAGCAGCACGTGAATAAAGCCGCCGATGGTGTAGGAGGTGACCAGGCCCAGCAGCCACAGGATGAGCAGAACGACGGCGATGGTATACAGCATGGTAATGGTCCTTTCGTGTCTGGCTTCAGGTATTTGAGCCATTGTCGCGGTCACGGCCGGTGTATTCTGTGCGCCAACGAACATACAACGAAATGTTTCCGCTATGTACGTTAGCCAACATACAACCGGCGTTTCCTACTGTATGCTTCGCGGCGTGTCACGTTGCGGTCATGCCGCCCTGAGCTGGAGCACGCAACCGCGCGCCCAAATCGTTAGTGGTTAGTCTCGACCCCAAATCGCCTCTTGGCGGCGTCGTGTGCCGCCGGTTGGGTGTACTGGCAGGACGCCGTCAAACCAGGAGAGCCGGATGCTATTTCAAAATCGATCCCCCGTCGCAAACGGCCTGCCTGCTGCTCTGCCCCGTAACAAACAACCGCGGCTGCCGGTAGCGAAGCGGCCATCCGCCGCAAATCTGGTGCTGGCGGCACTCCCCCGCAAAGATTACCAGCGCCTGCTGACCGGCCTCCTCGAGCCGGTCGGGCTGACTTACGGGCAGGTGCTCTACGAGCCCGCGGGGCGGATCGGGCATGTCTACTTTCCCAACGACTGCCTCGTCTCCTTGCTCACAGCAGTCGACAAGAGCCGGACGCTGGAAGTCGGCATGGTCGGCAATGAAGGCATGGTCGGCATGCCCATGGTGCTGGGGATCGGCATCTCAGCCGTGCGCGCGCTGGTGCAGGGAAGCGGCACGGCCCTGCGCATGACCGCGGCGCGGTTTCGCGCCGAATTCAGGAACAATCTGCCGCTGCAGCGGGCGCTGTTCCACTATACCCATTTACTGATGGCCCAGGTCTCGCAAACCGCCGCGTGCAACCGTTTTCATCCAGCGGAAGCGCGCCTTGCGCGCTGGCTGCTGATGACCAGCGACCGCCTGCACGCGGACGAGTTCCGCCTGACGCACGAATTTCTGGCGCACATGCTGGGAGTGCGGAGAGTTGGCGTGACCAAGGCGGCCAGCGTTCTGGAGAGCAAGGGCCTCATCGATTACAGCCGTGGCCACATCCGGATTCTGGACCGCAAGGGTCTTGAAGCGGCCGCTTGCACGTGTTACCGCATCGTCAAAAACCTGCAGGATGGCGCGCAGGCATAGCGCCTGAACCAGGTCTGCCCCCTCCACGAAGGGGTTCTTGCCTAACGTGGCGAGCATGGGGTTGCTGTCGGGGCTGGCGGCGGTTCCGGTGAAGTGAGTGCCTGGAGCAAGCCGAGTCCCCGGTCACGCCGGCCGCCACACTCAATTCCGGGCGGCAGTTCCGGAGGCGGCCTGCGCGGACACTGCTTGGCTCGCCGTCTGCGCTCGCGCGCGCTCCTCGACGTCATACGACGCGAAGACTTTGCTGGCTGACTTGGTTTCCGGCAGCACATAGACGATGCCGTTCGTCCCGAAAAAAGCCGGGTACACCACGTTATCGAAAAACTTCACCGGAACATTGATGCAGCCGTAGGAAATACGGTTGTCGAGCGGCGTCGGAGTGGCCAATCGCTCTGCGCGGCGGTCCTTGAGTGTGCCCTTAACCACCCGATGCATGGAGACGGCACCGTCGTAGTCCACCCAGAGAATTTCGTCTCCGTGCAAATTGCGGTCCAGCGAGGCTACGAAGCGGCCTGCCGGCGTGGTGCGCTCCTCGGGGCGGATACTCGACATCGCCCGGTCACCGATGCCGGGAACGGAGTCATCACCCCGCGACAGGCCGAGCAGCGCGGGGGCCGCGCCGCGAATCCGACCATCCGCATCGAATACAAAGACCTTGGCGTCCTTCTTGTCGACAATCGCGAACGGCAGGCGGCGATTGTCGCCCGAATCGACGACCCAGTCTGCCACGTGCCGGGCTTCGCGCGATGCGCGCTCCAGTTCGAAGTTCGCCCGCTTGAAACGATGCGCCACCAAGACTTGCGTCTCAATAGCGGATGGAGCTACTACGCCTTCCTGCGCAGACAATGGGCGGCTCAGATTGGACAATTGCGCAGCGTCATCCGCCGCGGCTGCTTGGTGAAAACTGGCGGCCAGCACGCCAAAGCAAAGTCCCTTGGCTATGATCGACACGCCCGAGCACACGCGCCCTGGGCGCTGGTTCCGCAACGCCGCCAAAAGGCGCGGTCCGATCCTCGTGCTATTTGTTGTCATATGATAGTCCAGGCCGCAGGAAAGCAAGCCTGCCGATCACGTGACGGTCTGACCGGTCTCCAGACTCCCGTAGCCGATTCGCAATCGGCGGATTTCGCGCGCCCAGTATAACCGCAAGTGGCCCGGGCACGGATCTTATTTATCGATCAGCGTGCCAGGGCCAGAGGTTCCTAATTGCGGTCTGGTTTGCGCGGACGCAACGGCGGCACGTAGACCTGCGGAGGCGCCGGCGGCACGAAGCTCTGCAGCGGAATTTCGGGCGGAACGACAACCGGCGCTGGTAGGACCGTCGGCGTCTCGACCACCACTACGACCGGTGCCGGTGCTGTTGGGACCAACGACGTCTCGGCCAACTGGACGAGCGGCATTCTGACGCCCGTGTCCATCACGGCGAGATTCAATCCGGCCAGTGGCATGAATGCTGGCGATGAAACCCCTGCAAAGCCCTGAACCGGCGTCTCGTTCATCCCTGCAACGGGTAGCTGTTGGATCAGCGGTACCGGCGCCGGGGTCACGGTCAGCACGCCGTCGACATAGGTAATGGTGTAATTGGTCGGAGTGAAAGTGCCCCCGGTGGCGCTGCCTGGCGTGATCGGATACGTGGCCGCCGCGGCGGACACTGGCGTGCCCGCGCTCACCAGGTTCACGCTGCCGACCGTCTCGGCGTTTTGCGTCGCGGTGTTGGTGAACTCGGTGCCGCCGAAAACGAGCGCGGTGCCGCCAGTCTTCGTGGCGTCGGTCGCCGTCACCGTCAGCGGAGCCGGGGTCACGGTCAGCACGCCGTCGACATAGTTTATGGTGTAGTTGGTCGGTGTGAAGGTGCCGCCGGTGGCAGCGCTGGGCGTGATCGCGTACGGACCCGGCACAGCCGCGGTTGGGGGCGTGCCGGCGGGGCTTACTTCTGTGACGCTGCCTACAGCTTCACCGTTTTGCAGCGCCGTGGTGGTAAAGGCAGTGCTCGCAGGTGTAAAGGTCTGGCCGTAGACCTTGGTGGCGTCGTCTGCCGTCACCGTCAGCGGCGCCGGTGTCACTGTCAGCACGCCGTTGAGATAAGTGATGGTGTAATTGGATGCCGTGAAAGTACCGGTGGCGCTGCCTGGCGTGATCACGATCGGATACGTGCTGCCCGCCACGCTGGCGGTCGGCGCGCTGCCCGAGCTGGTCTCGGCGACGCTGGTAACGGTTTCACCGTTCTGCGGGGCCACCGGTACCGTAAAGGCAGTGCTCGCCGGAGTGAAGGTCTGGCCGTAGACCTTGGTGGCGTCGTTCGCCTGCAAGGTCAGCGGAGCAGGCGTCACGGTCAGTGCGCCGTTGAGATAAGTGATATTGTAATTGGATGGAGTGAAAGTACCGGTGGCGCTGCCAGGCGTGATCACGATCGGATACGTGCTGCCCGCCACGCTGGCGGTCGCTGCGCTGCCCGTGCTCGTCTCGGCGACGCTGGTAACGGTTTCACCGGCCACCGGAGGCACCGGGACAGTAAAGTCAGTGCTCGCCGGGGTGAAGGTCTGGCCGTAGACCTTGGTGGCGTCGTTCGCCTGCAAGGTCAGCGGCGCCGGGGTAATGTTGGCCGTGGTGGTCGCGGTAGTGTTTACCGTGTAGTTGCCTGCGTCGGCGCCAGCAAGGCTCAGGCCGGTGCCTGTCACCGTCTTGCCGTCCGCTACGTCCTTGTCGCTAAAAAGGGCCGTGCCGCCGGTGTAGCTCACCGTGTCCCCGGCGATGGGAGTGGCCAGCGTGCGGGTCACGATCGTCGCCGAGTTGTTTCCGTCGTACACCTTGTTGGCCGCCGTGATGCTGCCGACGAGTGTCAACGGCGTGATGGTGCCCGGTGCGGTGTTGACGGCGACGGTGTAATTATTGCCGCCGTTGCCGTCAGTGACTGCGTAGGGACCAGTGGCAACCAGGATGCTGTTGCCAGCGCCCAGCACGTTCTTGCTGGCGTAGGCCTGGGTTAGCGGGCCAGTCAGGGTGTCGCCCGGCTGCAGGCCGAGGGATGTCGGTATGCCCACCGAACTGGTGGTGCCGTTATAGACGCGGGTATCGGTTACCGCGCTGACCGTCAGCGGCCTGACAAAGATGTCGGCCCGTGTGGTATAGGTTCCGGCCGGTGTCCCGATAGGAGCGAAGAGGTCGAAAGTAGCATTGGCGAAAGTGCTGTCATAGGTGATCAGCTTGCTCACTCCGACATGCTTGGTATCGAAATTGGCATTGGTAACGGCACCCAACACGGCGGCGGGAGCAACGCCTGCTATATCAGGTTTCAGTCCGGCGACGGTCGCGGCCGTCGTGCCGTCGTAGATTTTGTCGTCACCTCGTCCGAACACCCAGGCTTTCGCGTCCAGCGTACCGCCGCCCGTCAGCTTGGTTGCGTAATTGGCAATTTCGGCGCCGGTGGTAGCATAGCTGGCCGGATTGAAGCGAATTCTGAGTGCACCGGTGGTGATGGTCAGGCAGTTGGCGGCACAGGCAACGTTCACGGTTCCGCCGATGACAGCTCCCGGTCCGGTGCCGTCGTTATCGCCGCGCAGTATCATGTTACCAGTGGTAACGGTCATGGCCGCAGTCACGGTTGTATTGCCTCCGGCGATCGCTAGAATGTCTCCGGTGGTAACCGTGGTGGCCGCGTTCATGTCCATATTGCCACCAGCGACGAATCTCAGGTTTCCGGTCGTCGTCGTCGTGGCTGCGTTTTTCTCGATATTGCCTCCGGCATTGATGACGAGGCTTCCATTGGTGGCAGTGATTGCCGAACCCGGGTGTACGAGTACGTTGCGAACGGCGTTCATGGTCAGAGTCGTCGCCGCCGTCCATGTGATCGGCGCAGCCACCGTCGCCGTGCCGATGGTAATATCGCCGGAACCCACTCCGGCCGCGCCGGTGTTCTCGGTATTGATAGTGACGCCGGTGGTGAGCAGAGCGTTGGTGATGTCGGCGACAGCCACATTGGCCGTGCTCGCGCCGGCGCTTGGCGAAAACACATTGGTGGCGCCACCACTGAACGATCCGCCGCTGGTCGCCGCGCCCGTAATGGTCACATCGGCCGGGTCGAGCAGCCACGTGCCATACGCGCCGTTCGGCGCGCTGGTATCCACCCTGATGCCTGCCACGTCCAGATTGTGGCCGGAAGTTTCGATCAAGCCGCCGTCGCCGGACTGCGCGCCGCCGCGGGCATAAATCGTGCCGTGGGCGCTGGTGAACCCGTCAGACCAGAGGATCACTTTGCCGCCG